>Ga0209415_10003995_pt1 | contig 27215 bp, 26 predicted proteins | sample PeaSoiSIISIP2007_FD_187696 | JGI IMG/M metagenome (GOLD analysis project Ga0209415, IMG submission 187696) | Peat soil microbial communities from Weissenstadt, Germany - SII-SIP-2007 (SPAdes) (version 2) | ecosystem: Environmental > Terrestrial > Soil > Wetlands > Peat | place: Germany... | reverse complement strand
GCGACCGGCGATGCGACCGGCGATGCGACCGGCGATGCGACCGGCGATGCGACCGGCGATGCGACCGGCGATGCGACGAAACTGACCTGCGTGGACGACACCGGACTTCCGTCGGTGATCCTCGGGGCCTCCCACCTGCCCGCGACGCGGATGGGCCTGGGCCTCGCTGCGCTGGGCCGGCCCGCGTACATCACCCTCGGTCGCGACGCCGATCTCGGAACCGACCGCGACCGGGCCGCCATGGAACAGCGCTGCCACCACATGCTCGACGTCGCATATGCGGCCGGCATCCGCTACGTGGACACGGCACGCTCCTACGGGCGGGCCGAGGAGTTCCTGGCGTCATGGTTGCGGGCCCGACATATCGCACCCGGCGCTCTCACCATCGGCTCCAAGTGGGGCTACCGCTACACCGGGGATTGGGCCATGGACGCCCCCGTCCACGAGACCAAGGACCACTCGTCGGCCATGTTCCACGAGCAGCTGCCCCAGACCACCGCGCTGCTCGGTCGCCATCTCGATCTCTACCAGGTCCATTCCGCCACCCTCGACAGCGGCGTGCTCGACGACCGCTCGGTGCTGACCGCCCTCGCCGAACTCCGGGACAGCGGCGTCGCCGTGGGGCTCACGGTGAGCGGGCCGCGTCAAGCAGACGTCGTGCGCCGCGCCCTCGACCTGGGGATCGACGGCATCAACCCCTTCTCGACGGTGCAGGCCTCGTGGAACGTGCTGGAACCGTCCGTCGCGCCGGCACTCGAGGAGGCGCGCTCTCGAGGGTGGGGGGTACTCGTCAAAGAGGCGCTCGCCAACGGCCGCCTCACGGACCGGGGGCTGGGCGGCTCAACGGCTGCGCTGCGCGAGGTCGCAACTCGCCGCGGGATCTCGGTCGACCAGGTGGCGCTGGCCGCCGCGCTTGGCCAGCCCTGGGCCGACGTTGTCTTGTCAGGGGCGGTAACCCCCGGGCAGCTCAGGTCGAACCTCACCGCGCTCGATGTCGTACTGACCGACGACGACTGGGAGCAGCTGGGTTCTATGGCCGAGGACTCCACCGCGTACTGGGCCCGGCGCAGCGCTCTGCCCTGGCACTAGTTCCGGGTGGCGATGCTCGGGGTGGCGGTGCTCGAGACGGTGGCGCCCGCGACGGTGACGCCGGGGCGGTGGCGTGCTCAGGTGTTGATGCGCAGGCTCAGCTCGTCGAGTCGACGGCCCATGGCGTCAGGGGTCATCCCGAACAGACAGGCGATGGCGCGCACGTCGCTCGACCGGATGGTGATCAGATGCCCGTTGAAGTCCTGGCGCTGCACTTGGATCATGCTCACGAACCGCCGAATCAGGTCGCGTTCGGGACCGCTCACGTCCCGTAAACGTGTCAGGTCGATCGTCACGGTGTCGCTGTTCTGCCACGGCTGCGCGGCGGCGCGCTCGGGAGGCATCGATCCCGGCGCCTCGGCGTCCTTCGACATCCACCACCGGGTGGCGTCGGTCTCGTGCGGCAACAGCTGGTCGACGCTGACGCCGTAGAGCTTGGCCAAGCGCTGCAACCTCGATACCGAGACGGCGCGCTCTCCCCGTTCATAGGCGCCGAGCACCGACGCTTTGAACTCCTGGTTCGAGGTGGCCTCTACCGCTTGGAGGGAAAGCCCCAATTGATTGCGCACCACCCGCAATCGCGCCCCAACCGCTCTGATATACGACTGAGCCGCCTGGGAGAACTCCTCGTCGGCGGATGTCGCCGTCTCGTCATCCATCACCCGTGGTCCCCACTCTCGGCAACGACGAGCCCCCGTTCTGCTCCGACCGCTCCGTTGCAACGCAATCCTACGAACTGCGGGCACGCGCGAACGGGATGCTTGCCCACCAGGGACGGCGCGACGCCCATCGAAGCCGAAAGCCCTCACCACGTTGAGTGAGCTCGGTCGGCGACCAGGGCAGAGCTCTGTCACGCCGGGGGCCTCGGTCCACGGCGGGCCCCTCGGTCATGGCGGAGCCCTCGATCAAGAACGTCCGTCCTGGTGACGATGTCTTGACGTGGCTCAGGTCGAAGAGCACGCGCCTGGATACGAGGAGCTTCCCCCGTTCCGCGCCCGGCTGAGGGCGAGGGTGCTCGACCCGGCCGTCCTCGCCGGCCCCCCGGCGGCCGTGGCGCTGTGTCTGTTCCGCCTGGCTGGCCTGATCGCGGCCCTCCCCTATTGGCTGATCGTCGTTCTCGTCGTCGGCGCCCAGGCCGTGAGCATCGTGTTGGCGGCGATGTGGACCGGGCGGACCCGGGGCTGGCGCCTGACTGCGTACGTCGGTGGGGTGATGGCCGTCATCGGGATCGTCGCCTACAGCACGGGTTGGGGCCCGATCCTTTCGCTCGGGTTCATCTTCGGCGCCGCGTACTCCATGCAGCTCTCGGGCTCGCAGGCGGCGCGACCCGCCATGATGTGGACGATCGTGTACATGGGTCTCGGTGAACTGGCCATCTCTCTCGGCCTCGCACCCAGCATCATCAAAAAGCCTTTCGTCCACGGTTTGGCCGGTCTCGGTCTCGTGGGGGTGCTGCTCACGATCACACTCCTGGGCCGGTCGGCTGCAGCCCGTGAGACCGTCGAGGGCGAGCTCCGATACTCCGAGAGCCGCTTCAAAGCCCTGGTGCGCAACGCCTCGGACATCATCGTCGTGGTCGACGCATCCGGAACTGCCCAATACACGAGCCCCCCGTTCGAACGCATTCTCGGGATCTCCCCGAAGCAATTGGAAACCCGCATGGCCTTCGAGCTGATGCATCCCGATGATCTGTCCCGGATGCGAGCCGAGGCGCAGGGAATGGAAGGGGACGACTTCAACGGTTGGCGGTCAGAGGTACGGCTACAGAATTCCGACGGGGACTGGGTCTGGTTCGAGGCGACGATCACCAACCTCCTGGAAGACCCCAACGTGGGCGGGATCGTGGCGAACCTCCACGACATCAGCGCTCGGAAACAGGCCGAGGACGCTCTTCGCCAGGCCCACCAGCGATTCCGCTCGGCCTTCGAGAACGCCCCCATCGGAATGGCGATGACAGATCTCGAGGGCCGCATCCTGCGAGCCAATCCCGCCATGGCGCGGACCGTGGGACGGAGCGCAGACGATCTGACCGGCATGAGTGTGCACGAGCTCACGCATCCCGACGACCGTGAGGGAAGCACGGCGGAGATGCGTCGCCTCGTGACCGAAGGGACCGACGGGTACCGCATCGAGAAGCGCTACCTCCACGCCGACGGCCGTGAGGTCTGGGTGTCGGTAAGCGTGTCGTGCGTGCGCGACGACGATGGGCAGCCGAGCTACCTCATCGGCCAGGTGGAAGATGTCACCGAACGCCGGGCGCTGAGAGAGCGGCTCGCCTACGCGGCGATCCACGACCCACTCACGAGTCTTCCCAACCGCGTGCTGTTCATGGACCGTCTCGAGACATCGCTGAGTCGAGCAGCGCGGCACGACCGCAAGGTGGCTGTCCTGTTCCTGGACCTCGACCGGTTCAAGCTCATCAACGACGGAATGGGCCACGCCGCAGGAGACCGACTGCTCGAGAAGGTGGCCGAGCGGCTCGAACGAGTCATGCGCCCGAGCGACACGGTGGCTCGTTTCGGTGGCGACGAGTTCGTCGTGTTGTGCGACGAGTTGACCCATGAGTCCGTCGCCGAGGAAATCGCGCATCGGCTGATCGACGCGCTGTCCCCGCCTCTCGCTCTAGCCGAGGGCGAGATCTTCGTCACAGCCAGTGTCGGCATGGCGTTGTCAGGAGGCAACAGGGACTCAGCCGCGAGCTTGCTGCGCGACGCCGACACTGCCATGTACGTAGCCAAGGAACGAGGTCGGGCTCGGATCGAGATCTTCGATCCGAGAAGCCACGGCATGGTGCTCGACAAGATCCACATCCGCAGCGAGCTCCATGGCGCACTCGAACGGGGCGAATTCCGCGTGTATTACCAGCCGATCGTGGAGCTGAACACGGGCCGGGTGGCCGGGGTCGAGGCGCTGCTTCGATGGCAGCACCCACAACGGGGCCTGCTGCATCCCGGTGAGTTCCTGTCGACAGCCGAAGAGAGCGGATTGATCGCGCCGATCGGCGCCTGGGTACTCGAGCAGTCGTGCCTCCAAGCTGTGGCGTGGACGAGCGAGCGCCTGTGTGCGGGTCTCGGGGCCGAGCCGATCAGCGTGAGTGTGAACCTGTCGCCCCGTCAGCTCATCGAGCCGAACCTGGTCGAGGAGGTGGCGACGATCGTGGCGGGAACGGGGATCGCGCCGGAGACCGTGTGGCTCGAGATCACCGAGGGGGCGCTGGCTACCGACACGGAGTCGATCCTCGGTGTGCTGCACCGTCTCCGGGCAATAGGTATCCGGCTCGCCATCGACGACTTCGGGACCGGGTACGCGTCTCTGGGGTACTTGAAGAGCTTCCCGGTCGAGGTGCTGAAGATCGACCGCAGCTTCATCGCAGGGCTGGGGCGCGGGGTCGAGGACGCCCCCATCGTCCGGTCGGTGATCGCGTTGGCACGGTCGCTCGGGCTCGACTGCGTCGCGGAGGGGATCGAAAGGCCTCAGCAGCTCGAGGAGCTGCGAGAGCTGGGTTGTGCCTTCGTGCAGGGATTCCTCTTGGGAGTGCCGCTTCCTGCCGAGGTGCTCGGCAACGAGCTGGGCGACGACCTCAGCCCATGGACGATCAACCCGGCCGGCTTGTTCGAAGGGTCGCTGCGCTGAGCGAATGCGTCAGCGGGCCACGACACCCATCAGGCCGAGGGTCGATTCACACGTTTCCCAGGCGACGTCGCTCAGCCGGGCCCGAGCATCCCGCAGGAGATCGAGGAGCCCGGTGGCGTTCCGGGCGCCCCAGGCCGGATTGACGATCACGATGTCGAGCTCGTTGGCAGCGGTCAGCTCCGTCAGGACAGCCGCGTCGTGCTCGGGAACGTCGGACGTCGCGCCGGTGAACGGGTCACGAAACCGAAGCAGACCCGGTCGACCGAGCCCGGGGTACACGACTCGACGGTCACAGCTAGCGTAGAGATACACCCAGGCCTCGGCCCGAGTCCCGATGTGTTCGCACAATTGGTCGCGCTCGTCAAGATCCCGAAGAGACACGGCAAAGCCGTCGGTCCCGTAGCAGGCGTGGCACAGGCCGGCGCCTTGCACCTCGTCGGTGGCCCCCCATCCCCGGAGAAGAGACCTCACGCGACCGAGATGCTCGAGCAGCGTGCCGCCCGGATGGTCGATGGCCCCGGCTCCGCGTTCGACAAGCAGCTCGAGCGCGGGTTGCTCCCAGCGGGAACGGCTCATGATCTCTCCCTCGGTCGCCGCCAAGGTCGGCGCCGAGATCAAGGATGAGGTCAGAGCCCGGGCGTGTCAAGGTCCGCCGCATCGCGGGCCCGGTGGAAGGTCGGCAGGGGTGTCGTACAGTAGGTCGGGTCGAAATCACCCTGGTCGGGACACCGACCACCCTCTGGTTGGGAGGGCCCCGCGCATGGCCACGTTCCCGTACGAAGACCGCTTCGACATCAACCGCCGGTTGCCTGACACCGGCCGCAGCCACGAGGAGATCCTGGGCGAGCTGCAGGAGATGGCGAAGGAGGAGGACGCGTTCTGGGAGACCGGAAAGTGCTCGGGGACGATGTACTGCGGTGATCATGACCACTACCACTTCCTGACCAATGCATTCGGGTTGTTCGCCCACGTCAACTCGCTCCAGCGCGACATGTGTCCCAGCTCCACCAAGTTCGAAGCCGAGATCATCGCCATGACCCTCGACCTCCTCCATGCCGAGGCGGTCCAGGGCACCACGCCCGCCGGCTTGGTGACGACCGGGGGGACGGGAAGCATCGCCCACGCCATGCTGGCCTATCGCGAGCATGCCCGCCAGGTGCGGGGGATCACGCGACCGAACGTGATCAAGCCGGAGACCGCCCACCCGGCCTTCGACAAGGCCTGCCATCTCTTCGGCATCGAGTTGCGGCGCGCCCCGGTCAACCCGCACAGCACGCTCGTCGACGTCGACTGGGTCGAGGACAGCATCGACGACCAGACCGTCGCCATCATCGGTTCGGCCTGCAATTACGGCTACGGGACCGTCGATCCCATCACGGAGCTCTCGGAGGCGGCACTTCGCCGGGGAGTCGGGCTGCACGTCGACAGTTGCCTGGGCGGGTTCATCCTGCCGTTCGGGCAGGAGCTCGGGTACGACATCCCCCTCTTCGACTTCCGCGTTCCCGGCGTGACCTCCATGTCGGCTGACACCCACAAGTACGGCTATGCGTTGAAGGGCACGTCGGTGCTGACGTTCCGGGATCAAGCACTTCGCAACGCCCAATACTTCTTCCTCACCGACTGGAGCGGGGGCAAGTACTGCTCACCGGGCATGGAGGGATCGCGCTCAGGCGGGCTCCTCGCCTCCACCTGGGCGTCGATGGTGCACCTGGGTCGCGAGGGATACCGCAACCACGCCAGGCGGATCTTCGAGACGGCCGCGGCGATGAAGGACTCCGTGGGTGTGCATCCAGAGCTGAGGATCCTGGGGCGGCCCACCTTCTTGTTCAGCTTCACCTCCGACGTCTTCGACGTGTACCACATCAACGATTTCATGCGCCTCAGAGGATGGCGCCTCAACGGCCAGCAGTACCCGAACGCGCTGCACATGGCGGTCACCAGACCCCAGACGCAAACGGGTGTAGCCGAAGCCTTCGCGGTCGATCTTGCCGACGCAGTGGACTATGCCCACGAGCACAAGGACGAGCAACCTCGATCGGGTGCTATCTACGGCGGGGTCGCCGGAGGCATGACCGACGAAGCCGACAGTTTCATCAAGGCCGTCATGGCCGACATGATGGACGGGTATCAACGGGTGCCCGGGGAGGGGTGACCGCCCCGAGCCACGAGCGCTTCGTCCTCGCCGTCGACCTCGGGACAGGCGGCCCCAAGGTCGGCCTCGTGTCGCTCACCGGGGCGATCTCGTGGAGCGACCACATCGCGATCGGCACCCGACTGCTCCCCGGGGGCGGTGCGGTCCAGGACGCGGAGCAGTGGTGGCAGGTCGTCGCGGATGCCACCCGACGGGCGATGTCGAGCGGTGCGGTGCGCCGCGAGCAGGTCGTGGCGGTGTCGTGTACGGGCCAGTGGGCGAGCACCGTGCCCGTTGCCGAGGACGGGCGACCGGTCGGGGACTGCGTCATGTGGATGGACAGCCGGGGTGGCCCCCACACCCGTCGGGCCGTCGGAGGTGTCGTGGCGGGATACGCGCCGCTGGCCCTGTGGCGCTGGGTGCGGCACACCGGCGGTGCACCGTCCACGTCGGGCGCCGACCCCATCGGCCACATGCTGTATCTCGAACACGACCAGCGCGCCGTGGCCGAACAAGCCCGTTGGTACCTGGAGCCCGTCGACTACCTGTCGATGCGGTTCACCGGGATACCGGCCGCATCGCCTGCTTCGATGACCGCGGCGTGGCTGACCGACAACCGCCGACCCGGGCGCCTCTCCTACGACCGGGCCCTCGTGGCCCGCGCCGGCGTCCCGGCCGACAAGCTCCCGCCCCTGGTGCCAACCGGCTCGGTGGTGGGCGAGGTGCGCGCCGAGGTGGCCGATGAGCTCGGCCTCTCGCCCAGCGTCGTCGTCGTGACCGGGACCCCCGACCTCCACTCCGCGGCGATGGGGTCGGGAGCGGTCCTCGACTACCAAGGGCATCTCGCCCTCAGCACGACGTCGTGGATCAGCTGCCCGGTGCCGATGAAGAAGACCGACGCCGTCCACCAGATCGCGTCGGTGCCCGGACTGACGCCCAGTGGGTACCTCGTGGCCGACAACCATGACGCCGGTGGGGTGTGTCTGCAATGGTTCCGAGACAACGTGATGGGACCCGCCGACGGCGTCTCGGACACCGCGGTGCCGAGCTTCGACGCACTGACCGCCCTGGCGGCTTCGGTACCGGCGGGAAGCGGCGACGTCCTGTTCACCCCGTGGTTGGCAGGTGAGCGCTCTCCGATCGATGACCGCAACGCGCGCGGTGGTTTTCACAACCTGTCGCTGGCGACCAGCCGCCCGCAGCTGGCGCGGGCTGTCCTCGAGGGCGTCGCGTACAACAGTCGATGGCTGCACGAGGCCGTGGAGCGCTTCGTGCGACGTCGTCTCGACCCGCTGCGCATCATCGGCGGTGGCGCGCAATCCGACCTGTGGTGCCAGATCCATGCGGATGTCATGGGACGAACCATCGAGCGCGTGGCCGAGCCGTTGCACGCCAACCTGCGCGGCGCCGCGATGTTCGCGGGCGTCGCCCTGGGTGGGCTCGACCTCGAACGGATCGACGGGCTCGTCGCGGTCGATGCCCGCTTCGAGCCCGACACGACCGTCGCGTCGACCTACGACCGGCTCTACGCCGAGTTCCCCAAGCTGTACAAAGCGCAGAAGTCGATGTTCGCCCACCTGAACCGACCCCGGGCGTCCGCGCGACCATCGCGACCATACTGAGGCCCGTGAAGAGTCGGGCACGAGCTCCCGGGCGTTCGGGGGTGCAGCCTGCGCTCGTGATCCTGATCAGCGCGGTGGTGCTCGTCGACACGGTGTTCTTCACGGCACTCACACCGCTTCTTCCCCATTACGTGCGCGCCCTCGGCCTCTCCAAGGCGCAAGCCGGCATCCTGGTTGCGTCCTACCCGATCGGCACGCTGATTGGCGCGGTCCCCGGTGGCGTGCTGGCCAGCCGGCTCGGCGTGCGTCCCGCCGTACTGATCGGGCTCGCCGCAATGAGCGTGGCGACTTTGGTGTTCGGCTACGCCCACTCGCTCGCGTTGCTCGACACGACCCGGTTCATCCAGGGCGTGGCCGGAGCCAGCACATGGGCGGGCGGCCTGGCGTGGCTTGCAGCGGCGGCCACCGCGGATCGTCGAGGTGCTGCCCTCGGAACGGCGTTCGCAGCCGCGGTGGGAGGGGCGCTGCTGGGCCCGGTCCTCGGTGCCGTGGCCAGCCACGTGGGCACGGGCCCGGCGTTCGCGGCGGCCACCGTGGCCGGGGGCACCCTGATGCTGGTGAGCCTCCTTCTGCCCAAACCCCCGACCGGCTTCCGTCAGAGCCTGCGCAGCGCGTTGCCGGCGCTGCGCGAACCCGCCATCGCGGTGGGAATGTGGCTGACGTTCCTCGCCGGTCTGGCCTTCGGCGTGGTCGACGTACTCGTGCCTTTGCGACTCAATCATCTCGGTGCCGGGGCACTCGTCATCGCCGCGGTCTTCCTCGGCTCGGCCGCGGTGGAGATCGTGCTCTCCCCCCTGGTAGGGCGGCTCTCTGACCGGCGCGGTCGCATGATCCCGGTCCGCCTGTCGCTGCTGGGCGCCATCGCCGTCAGCGCCCTGGTCCCCTGGCTCCGTCCCGCCCCTGTGCTCGCGGTCGTCCTCGTCATCGGCTTGCCCGCGTTCGGGACCTTGTTCGTGCCTGCCGCCGCGATGATCGGGGACGGGGCCGATCGTCGACAGCTCCATCACGGCCTCGCCTACGGCGTGGGCAATCTGGCCTGGGCGGCGGGTCAAGGGGTATCCGCCGCCGCCAGTGGCGCGCTGGCTCAGGCGACGGTGGACGCCGTCCCGTACCTCCTGCTGGCGGCGACGATGGCGTCCACCGCGCTGTTCCTGCGCCGGAGAGGCGATCTGGGCAAAGAGAATGGAGGGGTCGTCGAAAACCGCGGTCCGACCGCCGGCGTTGAATTGGAAGGGGAACCACCGTGAAATTCGAGCCTGGAGCGCCGATCCTCCACCTCTCGCTGCCGGTGCAAGATCTCGACGAGGCCCGGCGCTTCTACGTGCACGCCCTCGGTTGCGAGCCTGGACGGGTGGGCGACCGATGTCTTGACGTCTTCTTCTACGGGTGCCAGGTCACACTGCACGAACGCCCGCACGAGGTGGCGGCCCCCGGGCAGCGAGGTGTCCGGCATTTCGGGGTGACCCTTCCCGAAGACGCGTGGCGCGACGTCGTCGAGCGCCTCCGGGCCGCCGGCACCCACTTCATCCGCGGACCCGAGACCGATCACGCCGGCACTGCCCGTGAGCAGCTCAAAGCCATGGTGGCGGACCCGAGCGGAAACGCCATCGAGATCAAGACCTACAAGGACGCGGGCACCGCTCTGTCGGGGTGACCGGAATGCCTTTCGGTTGTCAGGCGTTGACGTCACTGAACACAGAGCACTGGAGCCACCGTGGCAGACGTCAACGATTTCAACACGAAGATCATCGAGGAGTTCCGCGCCAACGGCGGGAAGCTGGGCGGACCCTTCGAAGGGGCGCCGATGCTCCTTCTGCACCACAAGGGAGCCAAGACCGGCGCCGAGCGCGTGAATCCCGTCGCGTACCGGAGTCTCGGGGACAATTTGGCCATCTTCGCGTCCAAAGCCGGCGCCCCGACCAATCCTGACTGGTACTACAACCTCATCGCCCATCCCGAGACCGAAGTCGAGGTTGGAACCGAGACGATCCCGGTCATCGCCCGCGTCGCCGACGAGACCGAACGCGCACCCATCTGGGAGGCCAACAAGCGCGACAACCCTGGCTTTGGGGACTACGAAAAGATGACGTCCCGCCAGATCCCCGTCGTCATCCTCGAACGCGCCAACAGCGCCGAGTAGCCGCCGATAACGCAGTGGTCTACGGGTGCAAGAACTCGTCTCCGACCGGTCGCGGCTGCACCGGTCGGGAGACGACACCAGTGAGCCGGTAGGTCCGAGCCCGGAAAACCCCGAATTCCACCGTCGCACGTCGTAGGCTGACGTCGATGCCAGAGACGCTTTGGGTCGGGGGGAAACCGCACACCAAAGACGTCAATGAACCTTCGCTGTGGCAACAGCGAGCACCCTCGATCGGAGCGGACGACGACCGCGCGCCGCTGTGGGACCCTGACGCGGTACGGACTCCCGTCCTGGTGATGGACCCGGACGCGGCTGCTCCCAACGGCGCACCTCTGTGGGAGCCTCGAACCAACGGGCGATCGGCCGTCGCACTCGAACTCGGCCCGCTGTGGGAATTGCCCATCAACGGACGGGCCATCGGTCTCGAACTCGCTCCGCTGTGGGAGCCCGGAACGATTCGGAACGGCGACAATGGCATGGAGTCCGGCGCGGAGCCTCCCCAGGACGCACCGTTGTGGGGACCTGTCGCCAACAGCGACACCAATTCCGACACCCATTCCAACACCAACGGACAACAGCGAGTTCTCGACAGCATCTCGCGGTGGGATCCTCGAACCGACGCTCCGGCGATGGACCTGGCTTCGCACTTGGAGAGCGTACGGCTCCCTGCCATCGACGGTTCCGAAGGACCGTCGTCGGCGCCACCAGGCGGGCTCTCGCTGGCATCGGTCGGACGCCTGGCGGCGCGGACCTATCTGGGAGCACGCCAAGCAGCGGGCGACCCACGCCTGACCGGCGTACTGAGAGCCGCACCCAGTGTGGCCTCCTTTCTGGCGCGAGCCAGGGCTCGCAGCGCGGAGGCCTCGATCGACGACACGGTCGTGCCGGTCCGGGCCACGCCCGGCCTTGCCCTGCAGGCGTACCTCGACGAGGTGCTCGTCGCAGTGCTCCGCCACCCCGAGCTGTTACCCAAGGAGAGTGACTGCGCCTCGGCGGCGGCGGACATCGAAAGAATGCGTGCGCTGTTCCAGCACGAAGGGTGGCTCGATCAACCCGCCCGATACCACCGAGACCCGCCACCTCCCCACGCCTTCGAGACGTGGGACGAGCACCGTGCGGGGCTCGGCTTCGAACATGCGACGTTCTCGAGTGGTTGGGAACCGAACCTCCTGGAGCCGGGGTGGGCCAGGTGGATGGCCCATGAGTCCAACCAGACCGTCCACGCGTGGGTGTCCCGTGTCCCGGGACGCCACCATCGCTCGTGGTTGGTATGTGCCCATGGTCTAGGAATGGGCAACAACCCGGCGATGGACCTGCGGGCCTTTCGCGCCTCCCAGTTGAATCGGAGAGGGATCAACGTCGTGGTGCCCGTCCTCCCGCTCCACGGCCCGCGTGCCTCGGGTCGGGGACGGGGCGAAGACCTGATGACGATCGACATGGTCGACAGCATGCACGGGGTGGCGCAAGCGGCGTGGGACGTCCGGCGCATCATCCGCTGGCTCCGTGAAGAGCAGGGGGCCGAGCAGGTCGGCGTGATCGGCTACTCCCTCGGAGGGCTGGTGGCCTCGATCGTGGCCGCCCTCGAGGACGATCTGGCATGTGTGATCGCGGGCATCCCCGTCGTTGACCTTCCCCACCTGGTCCGGCGCCACAGCCCGCCCGACGTCGCCCGGCTGGCCGAGCCCAGCGGGGTGCTCGGGCCTGGAGCCGACGAGGTGCACCGGGTGGTGTCGCCGTTGGCGATGGAGTGCAGGGTTCCCTTCGAGCGTCGCTTCATCTTCGCCGGGCTCGCCGACCGAATGTCGACCTTCGGCCATGCGCGGCGGCTCTGGCTGCACTGGGATCGACCCGCCTTCGAGACCTACGCGGGCGGCCATGTCGGCTTCTTCTGGTCGGCAGCGGTGAAGCGCTTTGTGGACGAGGCGCTTCGACGCTCGTACACCAACGCCGCCGCCGCGTAACCCGCCGGTCCCCAACCGCCCCGGACGGATCAGAAGCCCGGACGCGCGCAGGACTCCGGGGAGACCCTTCGGCAGCACGCGAGGTACATTCGTGGCCTTCCTGGTCGTCGGGCCTGCCGCGCGATCACGATAAGGAGGATGTGATGGGGAAGATCGCGCTCGATGGCATAGTCCGTCTTGGCGTGCTCGGTGCCGGCAATATCGCCGATATGAACGTGGCCGGGTACCTCGAGGACCCCGACTGCGACGTGGTGGCGGTGTGCGACGTCGACACCGCCATCGCCACCGACGCCGCCAAGCGTTGGGGCGTGCCGCGCGTCTACTCGGACATGGACGAGCTTCTCGCCGATGATGACATCGACGCAGTGGAGATCCTCACTCCCACCCATTTGCACTACGACCATGTTGGCGCGGCCTTGCGTGCTGGCAAGCACGTGTCGGTCCAGAAGCCCATCACGAACTCGGTCGATGAGGCTCTCGAACTCGGGCGCCTGGCCCAGGAACTGGATCTCACCCTGCGCGTGAGCGAGTGCTTCGTGCACTATCCGCCCCTCGAGCTCGCCAAGAAGCTCATCACCGATGGGGCCATCGGCCGGCCGATCGGCGTCCGTATCCGCACGGTGGTGGGTCAGACCGATTCGGAATTCCAAGCCGCCCTTCGCCCCGAGGGGTACGGCTGGCGCCTCGACAAGCGCAGTCCCGGAGGTCACCTGTTCGACGACATGGTGCACAAGTACGCCATGGCACTTTGGCTCGTCGACCAGGAGATCGTTTCGGTCCAGGCGGTGGTGCGTCGACGCGACATCTTCTTCGAGCCCTGCGCCGTCATCTTCGAGTACGAAGATCCGGATCTGCTCGGCACGATGGAAGTCCAGTACGCAAAGGACATGTGGATGCGATCGGGCTACTTCGGGGCCGACGAATTCTTCGAAGTGCAGGGAGAAGAGGGGTTCCTGTGGGTGACGAGGGCGACAGGTGAGATGCTCGACCTTCCTCCGGTGGTCATGTACCAGGGGAAGGAGAACGTGCGGACGTTCACCGAGTACGACACCATCGACGCCGACTGGGCCACGGGCTTTCGTCGCTCCTCTGCTCATTTCATCGAGGCATTGAAGTCGGGGACGCCTGCGGCGATGTCCGCAACGGAGGCGGCCAAAGTCCTTCAGCTGTGCTTTGCCATCTACCAGGCATCCGACACACGCCGGCCGGTCGACCCCCGCACGATCACGGGTTCTGTCACCCCGGCGGGCTGGGCCGAATGGTAAGCGCCGCCCGATAGCTGAGCGCGGCCGCGGGCGCGGCCGCGGCCGTGTCGGTTGTCTGAACTAACCGAACTTGAGCGTGGACCACGCCTCGGTAACCGACGAGTCACCCTCGACGTCGATCCCTTCGCTGATCGCGTCGAGCCTTCCGACGAGCCAGAGCAACAGGTCCGACGCGCCGGCTCGGACCACGGCGTCAGGATCATCGAGCCCGGCGCGGGACTCGATGTGATCGGGAGCCAGGCTCATCGTGTAGGAGACACCGACGTCGGTCGCTTCCAATCCGAGTGTGCCCCGGAGCTCGGGTTGGGGTGTGAGTGCCACCCAGAAGGGCACGATCCCGACGTACTCGTCGATGCCGTCAGCCGCCAGTGTCGTGTCGATGGCGTTGTCGATCCCCATCGCGTGTTCGATGTCCCATCGATGGATCGCCGTCTCGTGCGCCATTCGACGGTGCCAGAAGCGGGCGGGAGCGGGACCCATAGCACTCCAGTTCCACACGAGCTCGTCGGGTCCCACCCCTGCGAGAGCCCTCACCAGCGATGACAGGCCTTTCTCGTACCACGCGCAGACGGCACCCCACACCTCAGGCTTCTCGGCGAACTCACCCATTTCGGTGACCCGATCGCGGACCATCCCCTCCACCCACCAGTACGCGCCTCCGAGGTGTCCGACAACGGTCTCCGCCGTCCACCCAGGGCAACTCGGAACCGGGGTCGACGGTGCCCGTTTCCCGGCGGCAAGCACGGCCGGCCCGTCGATCCGGATGTGCTCGATGAACTCGGCGGGTTCCAAGAGCTCAGGTTTCACCTGGATCATCAATCCCTTGGCTCGAGGCGCACAACCGGAAGTTCCCGGCGCACGGTACGTACATAGCCACGCCACTGCTTGTTGTACAAGACGGCCCGGGTGACCATGGCGTCGCGCTCGGCGCCGGCGAGGGCCCGGGCCAACACCGGTATCGACCGGCCCGACACATGGACCACGGCCTCGGGCTGCGCCACAAGGTTCATCCACCACGCCGGTGGCTGCTCCCCCCCGTAGTTCGAAGCGATCACGACGTAGCTCTCACTGTCGGGCATGTACAGCAGCACGACGTTGCGAGCCTGGCCCGAGCGACGACCCCGGGTCTCGAGCACCAAGAACCGAAGGCGGGGTCCGGACCACGATGGGCGCCCTCGTGTTCTGACGAGCAGGAGCGTGTGGCCCCGGGCAAAGGAACGAAAGAAGCGGACTTGTGGTGTGTCCTGGCTCACGCCGTCACGCTAGCGCCACCTTTTCGGCTCTCCTGACGCAGGTGAGGGTGGAGCCCTGGTCCCGTTCTTGCTCGGGTCAGCCTTCGGCTGGCACACCCACCGTCATCGACACAGCGCCAGCATCGTGCGCATTCCTGTCTCGATGCCGTGACCGAGCACGTCGAGGTCCTCGGTCGTGTCCCAATCTCCGGTGATCCCGAATGTGACCTGTCCGTCGTAGGAGAAGATCGCCAGGCCGATGCGAATCTGCCCGGCGAGCGGTACGTACGGGTAGGCCGTGACCATGCGCCGACCCGCCACGTACAGGGGGAGCTGCGGCCCGGGCACGTTGGTCGTGACGGTGTTCACGTTGCGCTGTGCCACCCGAGTGGCCATCCGCATGCCGAGCGCCAACAGCATCGGTGGCGCGAATCCAGAGAGCGACGTCAGTGCCTCCCCCGCAACAGCCTCCTTGGACTCCTTGAGTCCGGTCATCTGCAGCGTGATGGCGTCCAGGCGCTCGGCGGGGTCGTCGATTCCGACCGGCAGTGACGCGAACATGGCGGAGACCTTGTTCTGATACGTGCCGTCGCCCACAGCCATGGATCCGGGACTGCGGGGTCGCACCGATACGGGCACCAATGTGCGGACGATCCGGTCCACGGATTCACCCCGGGAGCGCAGCAACTCGCGGAATCCGTTCGTGATGGATGCCAGCACGACATCGTTGAAGGCCCCGCCGAGTCCCTTGCGGACCCGCTTGATGTCGTCCACCGTGGTGGCCGCCCAGGCATAGCGACGGTGAGGACCGATAGGGCCGTTGAGACTCGAGATCGGAGTCGGTCGGATCAGGCCAGCCATCGACGACAGCCCTCGGGCGACGTCCGAGGCGCGCGACAGGGCGTGGCGCGGTACCCGCGTGCTCGCCCGAATCGCCCGGAGCTGCTCGTAGGGGCTGCGGGCCAGGTCCGTTGCCGCTGCCACGGCCAGGCCCGCGCCGCTCGGGGCGGGACGCGGCCGCCAGTCGTCGTGGACCGGGGGCGATGGCTGGGGAGTCGTGTCCATCAGCACGGCGAGAAGATCGGTGCCGGCCACGCCGTCGACGAGGGCGTGGTGGGTCTTCGAAAGCAGTGCCCACCGTCCCGCGCCGAGACCCTCGACCATCCAGATCTCCCACAAGGGCCGGGCCCGATCGAGCTGTTGGGCCATGACCCGTCCCACCAAGGCACGGAGCTCGGCCTCGCCTCCGGGCGCGGGCAGAGCGGTATGGCGAAGGTGGTAATCGATGTTGAAGTGCTGGTCGTCGACCCACACGGGTCGTCCCAGGTCGAGCGGGACGAAGCGGACCACCTGGCGATAACGCGGCACCAGGGGGAGCTTGCCCCGCACCATGTCGACCACGTCGCCGTAGCGGGGGGTGGGGCCTTCGAAGATCCCGATGGCCGCGATGTGCATGTGGCTGACGTCGTCCTCGACATGGAGGAACGACGCATCCAGTGGACTCAACCGGTCGAAATGCACGGTCCACCTTCTTTCTCGTGCCGCGCCCGCAGCATACGGCCCACGGCGAGGTGACGGTGGGGTCACTTGGCGCGCGGAGCCCCGCCGCGATGGTCCGGTCCGCGGCGTCCAGGTCAACCTCGCACCCCCCCCCAAGGGGTCCGAAACCCCCGGTCGCTCGAGAACGTCAGCAGGACACGAGCGTCCCGAGCCTCCGCTATCGCCCGGGCCCGTCGATCGATTCGGCATCCTGAACGATCACACCCGCATTACGATTCTCAATGGGGCGAAGTCGCTGACGGTCCAGTACCGATACTTCGCGGGGGAGCTCGGGCGATGACGATGGGGGACCAAGGAGCCACGTTGGAAGCCTCTGACGCGTGCCCTTCTTGCGCCAAACAGGTCCCGCCCGACGCCGCATTTTGCTCTGGCTGCGGAGCCTCACTTCGAGACGGCAAGTCTCCGTCGACGCCGCCGCTCCCGCCGCCGCCAGCCTCGTCGCTCGTGCCGCCCCCTTTCCAGCCGCCCTCCGCCCCTGGGACGTCAGGATCCGAAATGGGGGACCCGGTCGCGACCTACCCGCCGTACCCAACGCACTCGCAGTACCCAACGCACCCGACGTACCCGCCGTACCCACCACCGCCCTACCAACCTCCGTACCAACCTGCCTTCCCGCCCTATTACCAACCGATGGCAACCCCGTCGCGAACCAACGGGTTGGCCATTGCATCCCTCGTTCTCGGGATCGTGTGGTTCTGGTGGCTCGGGTCGATCCTTGCCGTGGTCTTGGGCTATGTGGCCTTGGGGCAGATCGAGCGGCGGAACGAAGGGGGACGGGGACTGGCCATCGCCGGGATCGTCCTCGGATTTGTCGGGATCGCTACCGGGATACTTGTCGGCATCCTCATCGCGGCGCTCCACGGCAATCCGAGCTCCCTGCAACTGTGAACACCGTGTCCAGGGCAAGACTCACCGACTGAGTGGGCGCACCTCTCGACGACATGGCGCGAACCCGCTTTGACATCAAACGACTGGGGATCGGTGATCTCGTGGTCGGCGGCGCCAACCTCGCGCTGATGATCGGGGTCTTTCTGCCATGGTTCGATTTTGGCACCGCCACCACCGGGCACTTCAGCTTCGACGCCACCGCCGTGCGGAGGTGGATGTACCTACCGTCCTTGGCATCGCTGCTCATCGTCGTCTATCTCGTGATCAAGGCGACGCTCGGCGAGGCCCCCATGCCCCGGCTGCAATCGCTCGTTGTCATGGCGGCATGCGACGCCAGTCTGCTCTTGACGCTGGCGTGCTTCGCCAAAAAGGGAGTCGGCGTGAATTGGGACTACGGAGCGTACGTGAGTCTCGTCGCCGCAATCGCTGCGGTCATCGGTGCCATCATGGCGTTGAGCCGCTCGCAGCGCATGACCCGGAGGCGCCTGCGGCCCCCACTTCGAACCGGGTGACGGCTGATCTACATCCGCCCGTGATCACGCGCCGACCGGTGAGTGAACCCTCAAATGAGGTGGAAGCGATAGAGCTCGTAGCACCACTCGGCCGCGATGACGAGGATCAGCACCGCTCGTAGCACGCGGATGTTCGCAGGGCCCAGGCGCAGCGCGATTGCCACGCCGGCGGCAATGAGGACCAATCCGAGCGGCGCCGCTTTGAACCCCGCTCGGACGTGGCCGCCCAGCGCATCACGGACCGAAGTCGTCACCCCACAAAATGGACATGGCACCCCGGTGAGCGAACGCATCGGACACGGCAGTCCCCAACCGGTCGGCAGGTGGGCCAGCACGAGTCCTCCCGCCAACAAGACAAGAGCCGGTTTCTGCAGCCGTCTGAGGTCGACCTCGTCGACGGCGAGGGCGGTCACGTCACCGGCGGCGTGATGCTGAATTTCTGGGGCGGCACCCTGATCACGACAGTGCTCATGATCTTGTCCGCGAGTGTCTGGCGCTTCTGGTCCCACAGCGGAAAGAGCCACCCCACATAGCAGATGATGTTGTCGACGAAATGCGCCAAAGCCCGGACGATGCCGAGGCCGGGCCCGATCGTCTGCCCCGTGTTCTGGTTGATGCATTTCAGCCCGATCGTCCGCATTCCCGGTGACTGTCCGGTCTGCCCGACCTGGACTGCGAAGTAGATGCCGAGAACGAATGCGGCGACAAAGCTGAGCGCCACGATGGCGTTGCTGACGACGGCCCCCACCACGTAAAGAGGAACGAGCACGACGAAAATGATGGCGGCATCGATGAGATATCCAAGTGCCCGGGCACCCCAGTCAGCGAGCACACCCTGGGGGTACCCACCGGGGGTCGGCGAGTACCCGCCTGGCACGTACACACCGCCGGGGGGGTAGGCCCCCGGAGGGCCGACGGATGGCGGTGGGGCATATCCGCCCGGGGGCGGGGCATATCCGCCCGGCGGTGGGGCATATCCGCCCGGCGGTGGTGCGTATCCGCCCGGCGGTGGATACGCAGCGGGACCTGCAACAGGTGGCGGCATCGGAGACATCGGCGGCACGGGCGGGGGCGGCACGGGCGGGGGCGGCACACTGCTCGGCGATCCAGGTGGAGTCGGTGGACTGGTCGGTTCACTCGTGACAGCCTCGGCGGGAGTGGCCGAGACTGCTCTGCCGCAGGCCTTGCAGAACGTGTCGGTGGGCTGCAGCTGACTTCCGCACTGCGAGCAATGAGTCATTGATGGTCCTCAGTCTCAAGGTTGGGCGTGACCTTAATCCACGACCATCGGATCGTGGCGGAACGATCTCACACTGTGCTCACACGCCCGTGGGTCCGATCATCGGATCACTCAGTCGGTTGCAGTGACAACTGATTCGGTGACGAGTGAGCTTCGCACGATGCGCGCTCGTAGGCGTCGAGCTCGACCGGTGAAATGACGACTCTCGCCGTTGGTACAGCCGCCACATCCGGATGCGGAGGGACACGAGAGACTCGCCACGCCGGGCGTCCTCGCTCGACGTCACCTGCACCCAACGGTCAGGAAGCGACCTAAAGCGTGAGCACGCCCCGCGCCAGCTTGCCGGCGTGCATGTCCTCGACGATCTCGCGGAAACCCTCGAGCGGACGGGTCTCGGTGACGAGCTCGTCGAGCATCAGCTTGCCGCTGAGATAGAGCTCCACCATCAACGGGATGTCATGGTGGGGACGAGATGCGCCGTAGCGGCATCCGATCAGTCCCCGATCGACATAGGCGAGGTTGTTGATGTCCACGCTCACCTCGCTGCCCCGGGGCGGGACCCCGATGGCGACGGCCGTGCCTCCCCAGTCGAGCGCATCGATGGCGTTGCGCAGCACCGCCGGGTGGCCCACGCAGTCGAAGGCCCACGTGACGCCGCCCGGTCCGAGAGCCCGCGCCATCGACTTCGGTCCGTGTGGGACGATCTTCTTGATCTCCTCGACCGCGTCGGCCTGCGAGGCGTCGACGAAGTGGGTGGCCCCGAACTGTCGGGCCAGTCCCTCCTTCGAGGCGACGGTGTCCACCGCCACGATGCGGCTCGCGGCCGACAGGCGCAACGCCTGGATCACGTTGAGCCCGACCCCGCCCACGCCGAACACCGCGGCGGTCTCGCCCGGGGCGACCCTGGCGCGGTTGAGCACCGAGCCCACACCGGTCAGCACGCCGCAGCCGATCAGACAGGCCGAGGTGAAGGGCACGTCCTTGGAGATGGGAACGGCCTGGACCTCCTGGATGATCGTGTATTCGGCGAACACCGAGGCGGCCGCGAAGTTCGACGCCGGCTCGCCGTCGTAGGTGAAGGGGGTCGACACGTTCCCGAGGCTGCGGATGCACATGGTGGGGTGCCCGGTGTTGCACGCCCGGCACGTGCCGCAACTGGCGAGGGTGGCCACGACCACGTGGTCCCCGGGCTTGACCGAGCGCACCGAGGAACCGACGGACTCGACGATTCCCGCACCTTCGTGTCCGAGGACCGACGGGGCTTTCCACGGGATGGTGCCGTCGAGCACCGACAGGTCCGAGTGGCACACGCCCGCGGCGACGATCTTCACCTTCACCTCGGTAGGGCCCGGCTCGGCCACCTCGAGCTTGTCGGTGACCTCGGCGTCGTCACCGGTGTAGACGATCCCTCGCATCAGGCTCCTTTCGCTGGTGCTTGCGCGAAACGCTCGCGCAGCTCGGTCTTCAGTACCTTGCCACTGGCGTTGGTGGGCAGGGCCTCGACCACCTCGACGTGACGGGGCACCTTGTAATTGGCCATCTGGTCACGAGACCAGGACGGGAGCTCCCCCGCCAGTTGCTGTGGGTCGGTACCCGGTCGGGCCACGACGAACGCGCAGCCCACCTCGCCCATGCGCTCGTCGGGGACGCCGATCACCGCCGCCTGGGCCACACCGGGGTGACGCAACAGGGCGCCCTCGATCTCGGCCGGGTACGCGTTGAAGCCACCCACGATGAACATGTCCTTCTTGCGGTCGGTGATGCGCACGTTGCCGTCGCCGTCCATCACCCCGATGTCGCCGGTGTGGAGCCACCCGTCCGCGTCGATGGCCTCGGCCGTGGCCTCGGGATCCTCGAAGTAACCCGATACCACGGTGTAGCCGCGCACGACGATCTCGCCCGGCTCACCCGTCGCCACCTCGGAGCCCCCGTCGTCGACGACGCGCACCTCGAGTCCGGGGATGGCGCGCCCCGACGTCTCGGCGATGGTCTGCGGATCGTCCCCCTGCCGGCACATGGTGACCGTGCCGGTGGACTCGGTCAGCCCGTAAGCGGTGAGGACGGTGGAGAAGCTGAGCTCCGAGCGCATGCGTTGGACGAGCTCCACCGGCACCACGGCCGCGCCGGTGACGGCCAGGCGGAGGCTCGACAGGTCGTAGGCGGCGCGCCGGGGATGGTCGAGGATCGACTGGTAGAGCGTGGGCGGACCCGGGAGCACCGTGATGTGCTCGCGGTCCACCGTGGCGAGCACCTTGTCGACGTCGAACACCGGCTCGGGGACGATGGTGGCGCCGTTCATGAGACATGCGATGATGCCCGCCTTGTACCCGAAGGTATGGAAGAACGGGTTCACGACGAGATAGCGGTCACCTTCGGCCAGGCCCACGATCGACGCCCACGTGGCGAAGGTCCGCAGGGTCTGGGCGTGCGTCGTCATCGCACCCTTGGGACGCCCCGTCGTCCCCGACGTGAAGATGACGTCGGACAGGTCCTCGCCCGTCACCGCTTGCCAACGTCGCCGCGCCGCGTGCGCGTCGACCGGTGCACCGGCCACACCCTCGTCGCCCTCCACGACGCCGTCCGCCCCGGCGAGGAATTCGTGCCACCCGAATATGGGGACCTCGTCGGTGACGGTCACCTCGCTCGTGGTGCCCTCGTCGTCACGGAGCAGCACGATGCGCTCCAGGTGCGGGACCTCCTCGTCGTCGAGCATGGCCGGGTAGTCGATGCCGAGGAACCCGCGCACCGTGAACAGGGCGCGGGCGCGCGACCGGTTGAGGACGTAGGCGGCCTCGGGGCCCTTGAAACGGGTGTTGAGCGGCACCAGGGCCGCGCCCGCCCCCACAAGCCCCAGCGCGGCGACGATCCATTCCGCCATGTTCGGGGCCCACATCGCCACCCGGTCGCCGGGGTGGATCCCTGCCGCCATGGCGGCCGAGGTCACCCGCAGTGCGTCGCGCTCGAGCTGGGCGAAGCTCAGACGAACGTCGCCGTCGGCCACCGCCTCTCTGTCCCCGAACCGGGCCGCGGCGTCGGACACCAGTCCGGGGATGGACGTCCAGCGCAGGTCGCCGCGGGGGTCCTCGACCTCGGTGGTGGCCCCCGGCCCGGCCCGCTGCTCCCCCGGTGGATCTGACACGTCGTCAGGCTATCCAACCGCGAACGGCCCTCTCACGGCCGGCCCAGGTCCGGGATACCGAAGCGCGGTCCGGGTGCGATACTGGTTCGGAACTCTGGGGGGAGCACTGACGTGGGTTCTGGGGGCAACAGGGTGGCGCGATGGCGCCCCGGACGCAACTGACGCAATGGCGTCGATGAAACAACGATCCTGGTGGCGCCCCGTGGCGCTGGTCGTGACGGCCTCTTTCTTGGCCGCCGCCTGCTCGGCGTCACCGTCCGCCGTCAAGCACAAGAAGCACCCCGCCGCCTTTCCCGTCGCGGCCCCGACCACGGCTCCCACCACGAGCCCGACGACCGGCACCGGCAATACCGGGTTGGGGAACACCGGCAACACCGGTAACACGGGGACGGGCGACACCGGCAACACGGGCAACAGCGGCACAGGGAACACGGGGACGGGAACGGCCCCGAAGTCCGCGACGCCCACGACCGTCGTCACGACGACCACCCCGCCGCCGGCTCTCAGCCCGACGGGACGCCATCACCGCCGTACCGCCCCGTTCATCGCGAAGTTCAGGCCGGTGTCGAGCCCGAGCGGCGGCATGGTGACGATCGTCGGCAAGCGCCTCGCTCACGCCACGACGGTGTCGATCGACGGCATTCCGACCGCCTTCATCGAGAGCGGTTCCACCAAGATCAACGCCGTGGTCCCGCCCGGGGCCACGAGCGGACCGATCAGCGTGATCACCCCGTACGGCACGGCCACGGTCCAGGGCTTCGTCGTCACCTGAGCGGCGCCGCGAGATCGCCGCGTCCCGCGGCGCCACGAGGGCGCCGCGTTCCGTTCAGGGATGCTGGCTCGACACCGACACGATCTCGCCGCTCATGTAGGACGAGTAGTCACTGGCCAGGAAGACCATGACGTTGGCCACTTCCCAGGTCTCGGCCGAACGGCCGAAGAGCTCGGCCTGACGCAGGCGCTCGAGCTCGTCGTCGGGGAAGACGCGGTTGAGAAAGGGGTGCAGCGCCAGGCTCGGGGCGACGGCGTTGACGCGCACGCCGTGGTCCGCGGCCTCCACCGCGGCGCACCGGGTGAGCGCCATGACCCCCGCCTTGGCCGCGGCGTAGTGCGACTGGTCGGCCTGGGCCCGCCATCCGAGGACCGACGAGTTGTTGACGATCACTCCGCTGCCCTGGCCGTACATGTGGCGCAGCTCGGCGCGCATGCACCGGAACGTGCCGGTGAGGGTGATGTCGAGAACCGTGGACCACTGCTCGTCGGTCATCTCCACGATGGGGGCGTTGCCGCCCAGCCCGGCGTTGTTGATGGCCACGTCGATACGACCGTGCTCGGACACCGCCGTGTCGTAGAGCCGCTGCACCTGCGCTTCGATCGTCACGTTGCACGGCACCGCCAGGGGCTTGGTCCCCGAGATCTCGGCCAGCGCCTCGGCCGCTTCACCGAGGCGCCGTTCGTGGGCGTCGGAGATCACCACCACCGCACCCTCTTCGACACAGCGCTTCGCCGCCGCGAAGCCGATGCCCGTCCCGGCCGCGGCGGTCACGACCACCACCTTGCCCTCGAGCAGCGCGTGAGGCGCGGGGGGTTGCGGTCCGGCCGGTGTCACGAGGAAGGGGCTCCCTTCGAGGTGGCGGCGACCTTGGGCTCGGGCGGCAGGCCGAGCACGCGCTCGCCGATGATGTTGCGCTGGATCTCGTTCGACCCGCCGTAGATGGTGTCGGCGCGGCTGAACAGGAAGATGCGCTGCAGGTCGCTGAGCTCGTAGGGAAGGGCGTCGCCCACCAGGGCGTCGGCCCCGAGGACGTCCATGGCCAGCTCGCCCAGGTCGCGGTGCCACGTGCCCCAGAACAGCTTGGAGATCGAGGCCTGGGGTGGGGCGACCGGGCCGTCGATGCCGGTGAGCGAACGCAAGGTGTTGAGACGGAGGATGTAGAGGCGGATCCACACCTCGGCCAGGCGCTGACGCAGCACCTTGTTGGTCGTGCGCCCGTTCTTGGCGGCGGCCGCCAACAGGTGGTCGAGCTCCCGGCGGAAGCCCACGATGTCACCGAGCAGTCCCACTCCACGCTCGAAGGCGAGGGTGGCGAGCGCCACGCGCCACCCGTCGTTCACCTCTCCCACCACGAGGTCCTTGTCGGTGCGGGCCCGGTCGAAGAACACCTCGTTGAATTCCGAGGTCCCGGTCATCTGCCGGATGGGCCGCACCTCGACACCGGGCTGGTCCATGGGGACGAGGAGGTACGACAGCCCCTTGTGCCGCGGCGCGTCGGGATCGGTGCGACAGACCACGAAGCACCAGTCGCTCCACTGGGCGTAGGAGGTCCACACCTTCTGCCCGGTGATCACCCACTGGTCGCCGTCGAGCTCTGCCTTGGTCTGCACATTGGCGAGGTCCGAGCCGGCGTTTGGTTCGGAGTAGCCCTGGCACCACAGCTGCGTCCCCCACCGGATGGGATTGAGGAAGCGGCGCTTCTGCTCGTCGGTGCCATAGGCGATCAGCGTCGGGCCGAGCAACCCCTCCCCCATCACGTTGACCCGGGCGGGGGCGTCGGCCCGGACGTACTCCTCGTTCCAGATGACCTGCTGCGAGACGGGGGCGCCCCGGCCGCCGTACTCGACGGGCCAGCCCACACACGTCCAGCCCTCGATGCCGAGGCGGCGCTCCCAGGCCATGCGGAGGTCGCGGCCCTCGTGTTGGAGCCCGGCCCGTCCGAGGCCCCGCGCCTCGGCGAAGTCCCCCGTCAGGTTGTCCTCGAGCCAGTCGCGCGCTTCGGCCCGGAAGGCGGCGTCCTCGGGGCTGTCGTGGAGGTCCATGGGTTGGGTTCAGGAGAATGCTCCCAGGCCAGGAGCATTTCTGGGGTGACGTTAGCAAAGGGGTTCCGGACGGCTCCGGGACGCCCCGTCTGCTTACCGGCTGCTCTCCGCCCGCACCCCGTCGGCGCGGCCCGAAGCCGCCGGACACCCGAGATTCTCGGTGAAAACATGGAACTTTCGACCCCGGGATGGCGTTACCTGGGCATGGGAATACTCCAGAAGATCTTCGATAGATCAGCACGACCCCTCAAGGAGGGACACATGAGTTCAGAGACCGTGAAGCCCGAGATCGTGAAGACCGAGGACGAGTGGAAGGCGGAGCTTGACCCCGAGCGCTACCACGTCCTGCGTGAGAAGGGCACCGAGCCGGCTTGGACCGGGGCGCTCTTGGACGTGCACGACCCCGGCCTGTTCCGCTGCGCGGCATGTGGAGCCGAATTGTTCCGCTCCGACGACAAGTTCGATTCGGGGTCGGGGTGGCCGAGCTTCACCAAGGCCGCGGCCGACGGCGTCATCAACGAGCACGACGACAGCTCCTTCGGCATGCGCCGGACAGAGGTGACCTGTGCCCGCTGTGGCGGCCACCTCGGCCACGTCTTCCCCGACGGCCCCGCTCCCACCGGTGAGCGGTACTGCATCAACTCGCTGTCCCTGGAGTTCGAGCCCAGCGAGTCCAAGTAAGGGCTGGCCGGGTCCGTCGATTCGCAGTCGCCGCCTACTGACGGCGACTCGCGAAACCGAAAGGGATCATTCCGAAACGAGCCGCGCCTCAATCAACTCGAACAGGGCTGCGAGTCGGCCGGCTTCTGCGGCTCGGCCTTCACGCAAGAGAGCACGCTCTGCCTCCGCACAAGCCTCGCACGCCTCGAATGCCTCGCGCTTGGTGAGAACAACTGCCGTCGAGAAGGTCACCTGCTCTCCTTTGAAGACTTGCGAAGCGTTCACTTCTTCATCTCCACAACGTTATGGATCGATTATGCAACTGCAGAAGCCATGGGTCTAGGGCCAGACGACTGACCGGGCTCGTAACAATCACCATCACGAGCCCGGTCGAGTCGTTTAGGCGTCGACTCCGATGACTGCGGCGTCACCGGCCGGGTCGGAGTTTCCGACCGGATCGACCTGGTCGGGACCGCGACGCTCGGTCCGAGAGATCTCTGCGGTTGCAAACCGAAGCGACGGGCCGACCTCCTCGGCGGTCACCTCTACTCGACTACGCCGCTCGCCGTTCTCGGTCTCCCAGTTGCTCTGCTCAAGGCGACCCGCCACGATGACGCGACTCCCTTTTGCGAGGCTCAATGCCACATTCTCGGCGAGATCACGCCAGCACACCACGTCGAAGAACGACGTGGATTCTTCCCATTCGTCGGACCCCCGCGGCTGCCACCGGCGATTGACAGCCAAACCAAACGTCGCGTTCGCCTGGCCATCCCGCGTATAGCGAATTTCTGGATCTCGGGTCAGGTTGCCTGACAGCGTCGTGGCGTTGCTCATCGGTTCATGCTCTCCTCGTCTGTCGCTCACCCTCGGGCGGCGACGACAGACTCGAGCAGTCACCTTGCGACGGACCTCTCTTCCCTCCTCACCGTAACCTTGCAGGGCGGGAAGGGACGACCCGAAGAGGCCACACGCTGGCAATTCAGGTCTCGACGGAGTTCATGGACTCTTGAAAGCGAAGGAACGGCGCGAGAGCTTCCGGTACAGGGCAAGGGTCTCCGGATGCACCGCATCGAACGGTTCGACGTCGTCGGCGACCAGGTGGACGAGCTCTGCCATGATCGTTTCGACGCCCGCGGGGTTTCCGGCGGCGTCCGAAGCCCGCAGGAGCACGCGATAGAGCCTCTCGTCGTATGGACTGACGCGCAGCCCTTGCCGAGCTGCCCACTCTGCCCGCTGAATGTCGAGGATCTCGAGACAATGCAAGGCGTACCTGCAGGCCAGGTCGACCACGCAAGCTTCCACCGTGGCGAGAACTCCTTCGAGAAC
>Ga0209415_10003993_pt1 | contig 27217 bp, 26 predicted proteins | sample PeaSoiSIISIP2007_FD_187696 | JGI IMG/M metagenome (GOLD analysis project Ga0209415, IMG submission 187696) | Peat soil microbial communities from Weissenstadt, Germany - SII-SIP-2007 (SPAdes) (version 2) | ecosystem: Environmental > Terrestrial > Soil > Wetlands > Peat | place: Germany... | reverse complement strand
TTCGCCGGTCGGTCCGGGGTCGCCCCACTGGAGTTCGCCGGTCGGTCCGGGGTCGCCCCACTGGAGTTCGCCGGTCGCTCCGGGGTCCTCCCACTGGAGTTCGCCGGTCGCTCCGGGGTCCTCCCACTGGAGTTCGCCGGTCGGTCCGGGGTCGCCCCACTGCAGTTCGCCGGCTCCCGCGAAGGTCGCGGTCCCGTCGGCCCCGTTGGCCGCCAGGGCGAGGGCGGCCGCCACCATGTCGGCGACGTCGACGTCGACCGGTTCGGTTCCCCGCCCGGCGTGCTTCGTCACCTCGGTCGTCGGTTCTCCGGGTCCTGTCGCGCCATCGGTCGATGACGAACCTTCGACTGATACGTCGTTCGGCTCGGTGCCGACCCGTTCGGTGCCGACCGTTTCGGTGTCGACCGGTTCGGTGTCGACCGGTTCGGCTCCGACGGACGCGCCGTCCGCAGATGCACCGTTCGCAGAAACACCGTTCGCGGATACACCATGCGCAGATGGGCCGTCCGGTGAGAGGACGTCGAGGAGCGCGTCGTCGAATGCCGTCCGGTCGAGCGACTCGATCTCGGGGAGATCGAAGTTCGGCGGATCGGCGTCGGGAGGTACGGCGACGGCAACCGGGGGGGCGAAGTCCGAGGTCGGCGACGTTCCTTTCGACGCCCATCGCTTCTCCGCCGCCAGCTGCAGATCGGCGAGGTGGGGAACGAGGATCTTGCTGACGGCGGCGGCGAGCCGCCGGTGTCCTTCGTCACCGGGGTAGATCCCGTCCTCCAGATCCTCTGGGTCGACGACCGATCGCCCGTGGACCAGGAAGAGCATCTCGTCGTCGGCGGACAGGTCGAGAACGGCCTCCTCCATAGCCAGTCGCAGTTCGGCGAGGGTGGCGCCGACGCGGTTGGGCGAGTCCTCGGCGTCGGGTCGCGCCGTCGGGCTCACCACCACGATCGGGATCTCGGGATGACCGGCGCGGACGACGGAGAGAAAACAGCGGACCTCTTCGGACATCAGCCCGGTCGTGTGGGGAACGCGGCTCCAGTTGTTCAGTCCGAAAGCGATCGAGACCACCTCGGCCGGGGTCTCGGCCATCATCAGCGCCGACGTCGTCTCTCCCCGGGCCGTCCCGGCGTAACCGAGATTGCAGACGTCGAGGCCGAGCTTCCGGCCGGCGACGGCCGGCCACGCCATGGCCGGCGCCGAGGCCAGCCATCCCTGGGTGACGGCGTCTCCGTACGCCAGCCACCGGGGCTGGAGCGGCGCCGGGACCATGGTCTCCTCGACTCCTGCCACCCCGGTGACGATGGGCTGCATCCCCTCCGGGAAGTAGACGGTGACGGGGAGCTCCGGGCGCCCGGAGAGGGCCAGCTCGGCCATCCCCTCGCCCATCACGGCGTCCGCCGCCGCCACCTTCTGGCCGCCGCGGTAGGCCACGAAGGAGCAACCGGCCGACTCCCCCCGGTACCCGAGGGAGGCTCTCGTCGTCTTGTACCAGACCCGGATCGTCCGGGCGGTCCCGACCATCTCGAGGCGGACCCCGACCGGGAGCTGGGCGGCGTCCCAGACATCGGCCGGGAGGTAGTCGGCCCCGGCCGGATCGTGCCTCGGGTACGGCGCGTCCGTCACGGCGGGAAAGACGCAGCCGCGTAGGAAAGGCTCAGGTTGTTCTGGCCGGATGCTCACTCGGACCCCCCACATCGTGTTCCGCGACTGCCCGGTGCGGGCTCGTCTCGCCACGAGCGAAACGGTCCTCCCCCTCCGGTTGATCCACCGTGGACGACGGGCCGGGGAACCCGGTCACCGTGGACGGCCTGGCATGGCGACCGACGTCTCACCCCGATGGACCCCCCGTCCTCGATCGTTTTTTGGTACCCGCCTCATCGGCGCGCAGTGGTCGCCGCTTAAGCACTGAGAGTGAGATTTTCCCGGGACGCCGCGGTGGCCAGGCACCCGTTCACTTCCCCCTCCTGAGGACGGAAGGGCCCCGGTACCCTGTCGCCCGGTGTGCCTCCTGGTCATGGTCTTCGGTCTGGATCCGACGGCACCCCTGGTGGTGGCGGCCAACCGCGACGAACGCCTGGACCGCCGGGCGACGGCCATGGCCGTCCTCGGCGCCGGCGAGCCCCGGATCCTGGGCGGCCGCGACGAGGAGGCCGGCGGGACCTGGCTGGCCGTCAATTCCCGCGGTCTGGTGGCCGGGCTCACCAACCGGCCCGTCCCCGACGGCCGCGACCCGGCCAAACGGACGCGCGGCGAGCTCCCCCTGGCCCTGGCCCGGCACCGCTCAGCGGAGGACGCCGTCGACGAATTCGTCGGGACGGTCTCCCCGGCCGACTACAACCCGGCCTGGTTCCTCGTCGGCGACCGGACCTCGCTCTTCTTCATCGACCTCACCAGAGGGGACAGACCGGTGGCCACCCCCCTCCCCCCCGGTGTCCACATCCTCGAGAACAGTCCCCTGGGCGCCCCCTCGTGGAAGGTCGATCACGTCCGCTCCCTCCTCGGCCTCCCGACGGCCGAACGGCGCGGTCCCGCCCTGATGGAGACCCTCCGCCTCGTCCTGGCCGACCACGAGACGGGGGCCTCCGGGCCAACGACCCCCGGGGGACGACGGCCCGAGACCCTCGCCGCCTGTGTCCACACCGAGTCCTACGGCACCCGGTCCTCGACCCTCATCAGCGTCCCCGCCGATCGCCGGAAATCCCCCGCGGTCCACTACGCCGACGGCCACCCCTGTACGTCACCGTTCCTCGACGCCGGACCCCTCTGGACGGCTTAGCGGCGCGGCGCCGTCTGTGGCTGCGGCGGGCGGCGGGCGGTGCAGCGAGGGACGAGCAGCGAGCAGCGTCGGAGGGTCAGCGATTGGTCCCCGGATGACGGGTCAGGTCTGCGGCCTTGGTCATCCGCGGTCCGGGGGCCGTCCCCGATGACTTCGGCGCCACGTCGACATCGGCGGCCCCGGCCCGCAAGGCTCCGACCGTGCACTGCTCCTTGGGCCTCACGGCGAAGGGGTCGAACCGGAAATGGGTCATCGCGTTGGTGTAGGTCATCTTCACGATCTCGTTCTCGGGGACGCCGTCGAGCGACGCCCAGAGAGTCTCCGGCGAGATCGGCCATGTCGAGTCGGAGTGGGGATAGTCGGCCTCCCAGCAGATCTTGTCCATCCCCACCCGGTGCCGCAGCTCCACCCCCGCCGGATCGTCGATGAAACAGAGGACGACGCGCTCCTGGAAGACCTCCGACGGGAGCATCGACCCGAAGTCCTGGCCCGTCCATCCGTGATGACGGGTGTAGATCCAGTCCATCCGGTCGAGGAAGTAGGGGACCCAGCCGATCCCACCCTCGGACAGCGAGACCCGGAGGTCGGGGAACTTCCGCAGGACCGGCGACCACAGCAGATCGGCCGCCGCCTGGAGGATGTTCACCGGCTGGAGAGAGATCAGGACGTCGATCGGCGCGTCCGGTGCCGTCACCACCAGCGAGGACGACGATCCGATGTGGAGACAGACGATGGTGCCTTCGTCGGAGCAGGCGGACCAGAAGGGGTCCCAGTGGTCGGAGTGGAAGGACGGAAGCTTCAGCTTGGCCGGGTTCTCCGAGAACGAGACGGCGTGGCAGCCCTTGTCGGCCACCCGCCGGACCTCGTCCCCCATGGCCTCGGGGTCCCAGATCGGCGGCAGTGAGAGCGGGATGAAACGGCCCGGGTAGGTCCCGCACCATTCGTCGATGTGCCAGTCGTTGTACGCCTTCAGGACGGCCAGCCCGAGGGCGGGGTCCGACGCCTTGGCGAAGAGCTGGCCGCACAGTTGGGGGAACGAGGGGAAGCACATCGAGGCGATCACCCCGTTGGCGTCCATGTCACGGACCCGGTCGTGGATGTCGAAGCAGCCCTTCCGGATCTCGGCGAAGGAGGTCGGCTCGATCCCGTACTCCTCGACCGGACGGCCGGCGACGGCGTTGAGCCCGATGTTGGTGGCCTCCTTCCCGTCGAATCGCCAGATCTCCGTCCCGTCGTCGCGGCGGTCGACGACCGGGACCTCGTCGGCGAACTTGGCCGGCATCCGCCCCGAGAACATGTCCGGGGGCTCGACGACGTGGTCGTCGACGCTGATGAGCACCAGGTCCTCGAGCTCCATGTGGCCCTCCTCGTCCTCCGCTTCGGCCCCAGTTCCGGCCGCTCGTCCCGGCGCCCCCCCGGGCCCGCGATCCCTGACACGAACGTCAAGGTTCACACTACTGTCGGGCCCGTGACGACAGAGGGCCGGGGCACCGACGCCGTGGCCCCCGACGGCGAGATGGCCCTCACCGGGCTGCGGATCCTCGACTTCACCCGACTCGGCTTCGGGGCCCAGGCCACCCTGATCTGCGGCTGCCTCGGCGCCGAGGTCATCCGGGTCGAGTCCACCCGCCACCCCGACGCCATCCGGGTGATGCCGCCCTTCGTCCCCGAACCCGGTGAACGCGGCGAGGGCTTCGGTGCCGCCACCCTGGCCAACGCCACCGGCGCGACGTCGGCCAACCGCGGGGGGATCTTCTACAAGTACAACACCGGGGGAAAGAAGTCGATCACCGTCGACGCCCGTCATCCGAAGGGTCTGGCCCTCCTGAAGGACCTGGTCTCGGTCTCCGACGTCGTGACCGAGAGCTTCGCGGCGGGGACCTTCGAGCGCTGGGGTCTCGGCTACGGGGTCCTCCGAGAGCGGAAGCCCGAGATCATCTACGTCTCGATGTGCGGGTTCGGTCACTCCGGTCCCGACCTCTCCCACGTGACGATGGGGCCGACGGCCCAGGCCCTGACGGGGCTCACCTTCATGGTCGGTCTCCCCGACCGCCCGCCGGCGGGCTGGTCCTTCTCCTACCTGGACCACGTCGGCGGCTATCTCGGTGCCGTCGCCATCCTGGCCGGCCTCCTCCACCGCCGCCGGACGGGCCGCGGCCAGCACCTCGACGTCTCCCAGCTCGAACCGGCCACCGCCCTCTCCGGCGCGCTCCTCCTCGACGCCCTCGTCAACGGACGGCCGTCCCGGCGGCCGGGCTTCCCCACGGGGAACCGCCGTCTCCATCCCCCGACGGCGCCGGGCGGCGCCTACCGCGCCGCGGGGACCGACCAGTGGGTCGTCATCTCCTGCCGGACCGAGGCCCACTGGGGCGCCCTTCTGACGGCGATCGGTCGGCCCTCCTGGACGGCCGATCCCCGCTTCGCCACCCTGGCCGGACGCGTCGACCACGCCGACGAGCTCGACACCCTCCTCGAGACCTGGACCTCCCAACGCGACCGCTACGAGGTCATGGACCGCCTTCAGGCGGCCGGCGTTCCGGCCGGGGTGGTCCAGGACGCGGCGGACCGCCTCGAACGCGACCCCCAGCTCGCCGCCCGCGGTCACTTCACCGCCCTCTCCAACGCCGAGGTCGGACCCCTCCCCCTCGAAGGTGTCCCCTTCCGGATGTCGGCCACGTCGCCCCGGACGGGCGGCTTCCTCGACCGCGGCCCGCCCTGCCTGGGTGAGGACACCGACGCCGTCCTGGAGGATCTCCTGGCCATGACACCCGACGACGTCGGCCGGCTCCGGGAAGAAGGTGTCCTCTCGTGACGACGGACGCGACCGTCACCGCCCCGCTCGACGGGGTCCGGGTTCTCGAGCTCACCGACGAGTCGGCCGACTACTGCGGCCGCCTCCTGGCCGGACTGGGCGCCGACGTCGTGAAGGCCGAGCCGCCGGAAGGATCCCCGGCGCGCACCGTCGGTCCCTTCCTCGACGACAGGCCGGGCGACGACGGTGACCGGTCCCTCGCCTTCTGGGCCGACAACGTCGGGAAGCGCTCGATCGTGGTCCACGACGACACCGAGATCGGAGACCTGGCGGCGGCGGCCGACGTCCTCGTCCACACCCTCCGTCCGGCCGAGTCGGTCCGGCGCGGCCTCTCCTTCGACGCCCTCTCGGCCCGGTCCCCGGGCCTGATCGTCTGCGCCGTGACGCCTTTCGGCCAGACCGGGCCCTGGGCCGACTACCTCGCCGACGACCTCGTCCTCATGGCCCTCGGCGGTTCCATGGCCGCCTGCGGGTACGGACCGACTCCCGACGGGACCTACGACACCCCGCCCCTGGCCGCCCAGGGCGACCAGGCCTGGCGGACCGCGTCCACCTACGCCGCCATCGCCGTCCTGGCCGCCCTGGCCTGGCGCGGCGAGCCCGACCGGCGCGCTCCCGCGCATGCGCCCACGCCACAGCGCGGCCAATTCATCGACGTCTCCGTCCACGAGTGCTCGGCCTCGATGACCGAGTGGCACCTGATGACCTACCTCTGCTCGGGCACTCCCTACCACCGGGGTCCCCACCCCACCCTCACGGCGGCCGACGGCCGGCAGGTGGCGGCGCTCACCCCCGACTTCCTCGGTCCCCACGTCTTCACCCGGATGCTCGAGATGCTCGAGGCCGAGGGGGTGGCCGGCGCGCTGTCGGACCCGGCGTTCGCCGACCCCGGCCATCGCGCCCGCCACTACGGCGAGGTCTGGCGGGCGCTCAAGCGGCTGGCCGCCAAGCACGACGCCGAGACGCTCTACCGCCTCGGCCAGGGCGCCGGGCTCCCCTGGGGCGTGATCCGCTCCCCGGAGGAGGTTCTCGACGACCGCCACCTGGCGGCGCGGGGCCACTTCGTCGACGTCGGTCATCCCGATCTGGACCGCACCGTCACCTATCCCGGTGCACCCTTCGTGGCCCACGGCTTCCCTTGGGTCATGCACCGTCCTCCACCGCGAGTCGGCGAGCATACGGCCGAGGTCCGTTCGCAGTGGACCCTGCCGAGATGAACGCGGGGCCGAGATGAAGGCGGGACCGAGATGAACGCGGGACCGGGCGCCGCCCGGCGCGGGGCGTGCCTCGTCGGAATCGGTGAGACCCGCTACGCCAAATGGGGCGGGATCGCCGAGACGAGTGAGTACCAGCTGGCTATCGCCGCCATCCAGGCGGCCGTCGCCGACGCCGGACTGTCGATGGACGACGTCGACGGACTCGCCTCCTTCGCCGACGACCGCAACGACGCCACCTTCGCCGCCGCCGATCTGGGCCTGCCCGAGCTCCGCTACGCCACGATGTCCTGGCTCCCCGGCGGGGGCGGGGCCTGTGCGGCGATCGCCAACGCCTCGATGGCCGTGGAGACCGGTGCCGCCGAGGTGGTCGTCGTCTACCGGTCGCTGTGCCAGGGACAGTTCCACCGGTTCGGACAGGGTCCGGGGGGACGGCCGACGAAGGGTCCGGCGCGCGTCCCGGGACTGCGGAAGGCCCGGACCCTGTTGGAGGCGCACCTGGGCTTCACCATGCCCTTCGGGATGTTCAGCCCGCCCATCGCCTACGCCATGGTCCTCCAACGTCACATGCACCGCTTCGGAACCACCGCCGAGCAGATGGGCGTGGTGGCCGTGACGACGCGCGCCCACGCGGCGCGCAACCCCCGGGCCGTGATGGGCGACCGGCCGATGACGATGGACGACTACATGGCTTCGCGGTTCGTCTCGGAGCCCTTCCGCCTCTTCGACTGTTGTCTCGAGAACGACGGGGCCTGCGCCGTGGTCGTGACCACCCACGAACGCGCACGGGATCTGGCCCGACCGCCGGTCGAGGTCGTGGCCAGCGCCCAGGGGACGCCGCGGGGCTTCGGGCACGGCCAGTACTCCAACGTCGGGATGCCCGACGACGACTACACGAGTGCCGGGGCGCGGACCGTGGCCGACCGGCTCTGGGCCCGCGCCGCCGGCGCCGGGGTGGGGCGCGACGACATCGACGTGGCCCAGATCTACGACCACTTCACCGGCCTCGTCCTGTTGAGCCTCGAGGACTTCGGCTTCTGCGGGCGCGGCGAAGGCGGTCCCTACGCGGCGTCCGGCGCGCTGGCCTGGCCCGACGGGGCACTGCCGACCAACACCCACGGCGGGAGCCTCTCCGAGGCCTACATCCACGGGCTCAACCACGTCGTCGAGGGGGTCCGCCAGCTCCGCGGCGACTCCACCTGCCAGGTCGACGGGGCCGAGACCTGCCTGGTGACGAGCGCGGCGGGCGTCCCCACCAGCGCCCTGGTCCTCGGGCGGCGGTGAGGGCGGCGGTGAGCGAACGATGAGCGAGCGCTGGTTCCCCGACGAGATGCCCGTCCCGGCGGTCAACGCCGAGACGAACGGTTGGTGGGAGGCGGCCGCCCACCACCGCCTGGTCGTCCAGCGGTGCACCGCCTGCGGCGCCACGCGGCACCCCCCGGGTCCGGTCTGCCCGACCTGTCGATCGACGGCCTCGGAGTGGTCCGAGCTACCGGGGACCGGATCGGTCTTCACCTACACGGTCGTCCGCCAGGCCTTCATCCCGTCGCTGGCCGACAGGATCCCCTACGTCGTGATCGCCGTCGAGCTCGACGGTGCCGAGGGGGCGAGGATGGTCTCCAACCTGATAGATATCGACCCGTCCGACGTGGCCATCGGGATGCGCGTCGACGTCGTCTGGGAGGACATGGGACCCCATCTCGCCCTCCCCCGGTTCCGGCCGGCGGCCGATGCGAAGGAGAGCGAGCGATGAGTCAGAACGGTCGGCGCGCCGTCATCGTCGGCGTGGCCACCTCCGACTACCCCAAGCTCCCCGAGATGTCGGAGCACGCCGTCCACGGGCAGGCGGCCGACCGGGCCCTGGCCGACGCCGGACTCACCATGGCCGGGGTCGACGGCTTCGCCAGCACCGGCTTCTTCCCGATGTACGCCACCGGGGTGGCCGAGTACCTCGGCCTCCATCCGACCTACTACGACGAGACCAACGCCGGCGGGGCCTCCTTCGAGGTCCTGGCCGAGCACGCCGCCTACGCCATCGAGGCCGGCGCCGCCGAGGTCGTCCTCATCACCTACGGGAGCATCCAGTTGTCACAGATGGGCCGGCGGCTGGGGACCGGCGGCGGGGGCGGCAGCGGGTTCGCCCCGGGCCCGGCCATCTACGACGCGCTGTGGGGCAACACCCTCGTCGGGAGCTACGCGCTGGCCGCCCGTCGGCACATGGACCAGTTCGGGACCACAGCCGAGCAACTGGCGTCGGTCGCCGTCACCATGCGGGCGCACGCGGCGGGCAACCCGCAGGCCCAGGAGCGCGATCCGATCACGGTGGAGGACGTCGTCTCCTCCCGGCTGGTGGCCGATCCGCTGCACAAGCTCGACTGCTGCGTGATCTCCGACGGGGGCGGGGCCTGCGTGATGACGACCGCCGAGCGCGCCGCCGACCTCGAGACCACGCCGATCTACGTCCTCGGCGCCGCCCACGCCACCACCCACCACATGAACATCTCGTCGATGCCCGACCTGACCGTCTCGCCCGCCGCGCAGTGCGGACCTCTCGCCTTCGCCCGCGCCGGGATCGGTCCGGCCGAGATCGACGTGGCCCAGCTCTACGACTCGTTCACGATCACGGTGGTCCTCACCGTCGAGGATCTCGGGTTCTGCGCCAAGGGCGAAGGGGGCGCCTTCGTCGAGAACGGCGGGCTCGGCCTCGGTGGCCGGTTGCCGACCAACACCGACGGGGGCGGCCTCTCGGCCTGTCATCCGGGGATGCGGGGGATGTTCCTGATCGTGGAGGCCGTCCGGCAACTGCGCGGCCAGGGCGGGGCCACCCAGGTCCCCGACGCCCGGATCGCCGTGGCCCACGGGACCGGCGGGATGCTCTCGACCGGTGCCACCCTCATCCTCGGGAAGGAGGCCCCGTGACCCAGACGACGACACCGACCGACGAGCGGCCGCCCAAACCGCGGCCGGCACCGGTCCCGGACCACGACTCGGCGCCCTACTGGCAGGCGCTCCACGACGGACGACTCCTCGTCCAACGGTGCCGGGACTGCGCCGCCGCCCAGCTCTATCCGCGCGACCGCTGCCTGGCCTGCCGGGGCCCGGTGACGTGGGAGGAGGCCAGCGGCCGGGGCACCGTCTACAGCTTCACGGTGATCCGCCAGAATTATTCGCGACCTTTCCGCGACTGGATTCCCTACGTCGTCGCCCTGGTCGACCTGGAGGAAGGACCGCGGGTCATGACCAACCTGGTCGACTGCGATCCCGACGCCGTGCAGGTGGGGATGGCTGTCCGGGCCCGTTTCGAGGTCGTCTCGGACGAGGCCGGCATCGCCCTCTTCGTCCCGGATTGAGTGACCTCCCGACTTCAGTCCGTGAATTGTCCTGTGGTTGGGTCTTTCGTCTCGACGACCGCCGTATGTGAAGGAAAAGGGCCGAGTACTGTCGACTCATCGAGACTCTCGCCACCCACCGTGGTCGGCTCCCGGTGCTGGCGCTCTCTGCCGATCACTTCGGGCACGACAATTCCGTTCTCCACATGCCGTCGCCGCGCGCCGCGCTGCGGCATGCCGCGCCGATCGTCTTCGAAGGCGTCGTCGGTCCGCTGGCCCTCTTCTACCTCACCCTCTTGGTCTTCGGCTTCCGGGGCGCACTGATCTCCGCCCTCTGTTGGTCCTACGGCGCCGTGATCCGCCGGGTGAGGCGCGGCGAGCGGATCACCGCTCTCCTCATGCTCGGGACCCTCCTCCTCACGTTGCGGACCACGGTGGCCTTCGTCACCGGGAGCGCATTCGTCTACTTCATCCAGCCGACGGCGGGCGCCGTCCTCGTCGCCATCGTCCTTCTGATCTCGGCCGCCCTGCGCCGGCCCTTCACGCAACGCTTCGCCCACGACTTCTGCCCGCTCGACCCCGAGCTCCTGGCCCGGCCGCGGGTCCAGAGGTTCTTCGTCCAGATCTCCGTCGTCTGGGCGGCGGTCCTCCTCCTGAACGCCGGCCTCGTGATGTGGATGCTCCTGTCCTCGTCGCTGCGGATGTTCATCCTCGAGCGGACGGCGGCGACGTGGTCGCTCACGGCGGGAGCCATCGCCATCTCCATCTTCGGCTTCACCGCCGCCATGCGCCGGGACGACGTCACCGTCCAATGGGGCTCCTCCGTCCGCGCCTGAATCGGTGCGCCGGTGAATCCGCCCGCGCGTGACCCGCGCTTGAATGGCCCGATGAGTGCACTGCTGACCGAGATCGTCATCGAGTCCACCGACCCCGCCGGCGCCGCCGCCTTCTGGAGCGAGGCGCTCGGCTGGGAGCTCCACGAGTACATGCCGGGGAACGTCCCCTGGATGTCGGCGTCGGGGGACAGCACCCAGCACGACCTCAAGCTCGTCTTCGTCCCGGCCCGCCCCGGGCGCCCTCCGGCCAATCGCCTCTACCTGAATCCGGTCGGCTGCGAGCTCCCCGACGAGGTCCGGCGGCTGTCCTCCCTCGGCGCCACCGAGGCGGCCGACGGGTCGAAGACACCGTGGGTGGCGTTGGTCGACCCGGGAGGAACGGGGCTCACCGTCCTCCCCGACCGGGTCGGATGAACGCCGCGACCACCCCGTCGGCATCCGCCCTCCCGGCGAAGCCCCGCCGGTACTCTGGGGAAACGGCCTAGAGGGGAGTTGGGGACATGGCTGTTCTCGACGTCTTGGTCGGTCGCCAGCCGATCTTCGACCGGGACCTCTCGGTCATCGGCTACGAACTCCTCTTCCGGACCGTCGGGGCCGAGACCGCCGACGGCGGGGGAACGATCGACACCGCCGGGTCCGAGGGAGACCGGCTGACGGCCGAGGTCCTCTTCAGCTCGGTGAGCATCGGCATCGATCATCTCGTCGGGAACAAGAAGCTCTTCTGCAACGCCAGCCGCGGCGTCCTCACCGGGGCCGTCCCGATCCTCCTCCCACCCGGGCGGACCGTCGTCGAGATCCTCGAGTCGGTCGTCCCCGACGACGAGGTCCTGGCCGGCTGCCGGCGGCTGCGCGACGAAGGCTTCACGTTGGCCCTCGACGACTTCACCTGGTGCGCGGGGGCCGAGGCGCTCCTGGAGCTGGCCTCGATCGTGAAGATCGACCTGAGGATCACCGAGTCGGCCGATCTGCCCGACCTGCTGGCCAGGTGCCGCCGGTTCGACGTCGCCCTGTTGGCCGAGAAGGTCGAGACCACCGACGAGCTCCGCCGCTGCGAGGCCCTCGGCTTCGACTACTTCCAGGGTTACCTCCTCTCGCGGCCTCTCGTCGTTCCCGGCCGGGCGCTCGACTCCGGCCATCTCAGCCGCCTGCGGGTGGCGGCACGTCTGCTCGACAGCGAGTGCCCCGTCGCCGAGCTGGTCGAGATCGTCCGCAGCGATCCGGCCATGACCCACCAGATCCTCCAGCTGGCCGGGATCGGGGCCGCCAGCGGGATGCAGCGGACCGTCCAGACGGTCCACGAGGCGCTCGTCCTCGTCGGCTGGCGGCGGCTCCAGAGCTGGGTGGCCCTGCTCCTCATGACCGGCAAGGGCCGGACCTCGGAGGAGGGGATCACGACGGCGCTGATCCGGGCCCGGATGTGCGAGCTGGTGGCCCCCGCCGTCGACTCCTCCCTCGAGGAGAGGGCGTTCACGGCCGGCATGCTCTCCTGCTTCGGCGTCCTCCTCGGGATGCCCCTCGAGACCGTTCTGGGGTCCCTTCCCCTCGACGACGACCTCCGCGACGCCGTCCTCACCGGATGCGGGACCCTCGGGGCTCTGGTCGCCGACGTGACGGACTACCTCCTGGGCCAGCCCGACGCCGCCACCCGCAGCGGGGTCGGCGAGGACGTCCTGTCGGCCGCCTCGCTCGAAGCCCTCACCTGGGCGGTGGAGATGACCTCCGGATTCGACGAGTCCGTCCACCACTGATCACGAGGTTCTCCCCGCCTCGAGCATCTCCCGTAGGGCCGCCTTGTCGAGCTTTCCCATCGCCGTCCGCGGCAGGGGCCCGTGGGTGAGGACGATCCGACGCGGACGCTTGTAGTCGGCCACCCGGTCGGCCAGGAAGACGCCGGCGGTGGCCACGTCGAGCGATCCGCCGGCGCGCAGGCGGACCACGGCGGCGACGTCCTGGCCCAGAACGGGGTGGGGAACACCGAGGACGGCGGCCTCGACGACGTCGGGGTGCTCGTGGAGCGCCGACTCCACCTCGATGGAGGAGACGTTGTAGCCGCCGCGGACGATCACGTCCTTCTTCCGGTCGACGAGATAGAGAAAGCCGTCCTCGTCGAAGTAGCCGAGGTCCCCCGACCGGACCCAGTCGCCGCGCCAGGTGGCCGCCGTCGCCTCCGGGTCGTTGTGGTAGAAGCGCTGGCCCGCTTCGACCTTGATGGCCACCTCGCCGGTCGTCCCGGGCCCGACGACGTCGCCGACCTCGTCCACCACCCGGACGACGTCGGTCCCCACCGGTCGTCCCACCGAACCGGGACGGCGGAGCGCCTCCCCCGGCGGCATGGTGACGACGGAGGTCCCTCCCTCGGTGAGGCCGTACCCGTTCATCAAGGTGGCCCGGGGGAAGGCGGCGGCCAGGAGGGCGACGGCGTGCCGGGGCATCGGCGCGCTGCCGTAGATGAGCATCCGGACACAGGAGGTGTCGACCCGGTCGAGCATCCCCGACTCGATCAGGAGCAGGGCGTGGGCGGGGACCATCACGATCCAGGCCGGGCGCTCGCTCTCGACGAGGCGGGCGAAACGGGTGGCGTCGAACGAGGGGAGCAGGAGGTTGGTGACGGCCAGCCGGAGGCACAACGTCTGGGTCCCGTGTGTCCCCAGGAAGGTGGCCAGCGGGATCGAGTGGAGCAGAGAGATCGGCTTCTCGATGGGCATCAGGGGATGGGAGACGAGGGCGGAGCGATGGGTGGCGGCCACCCCCTTCGGCAGTCCCGTCGTCCCCGACGTGTAGAGGATGTCGGCGATCTCGTCGGGGCCGACCTCGGTCCGGACCTCGCCGGGATCCCCGTCGATCAGCCGCTCCCAGTCGAGCTCGCCGGGCCCCGAGGCGCCGGGGCCGATGATCAGCGAGGGTCGGCCGGCCGGGAGGGCCCGGGCCCGGTCGAGCTCGCCGGGCCCGGCCACCACGGCGGTGGCCCCGCTGTCGGAGACCATGTGCTCGAGCTCGCGGCGCGCCACGCGCGGGTTGATGGGGACGGCCACGGCCCCCGCCTTCAGGACGGCGAAGTAGGCGACCTGGTAGAGCGGGGCGCAGTCGTTCCCGACGAAGAGGGCCACCCGGTCCCCCCGGCCCACCCCCGCCCGGTCGAGCCCCCGGGCCACGGCGTTGGACCGGCCGTCCCACTCGGCGTAGGTCATCTCGGTGAACGCCGTCCTCCCGTCCACCGGCAGGGCGCCGTCCACCGGCAGGGCCCCGTCCACCGGTAGGGCCCCGGCCACCCGCAGGGCGACCCGGTCGGGGAACCGGGCGGCCACGGTCCGGAGGTGATCGGGGAGGATGGCCACGGGGCCCCAACCCTGGCACTGACGGTCACGTCAGTAAACTCCGGCCGGCCGACGGGAGGAGGTCAGATCATGTCCATGACGCCGGGGTCCGCTCCGCCGGTGGCGGCGCCGATCCTCATCGGTGTCCTCTACGACTTCCCCCAGGCCGACGGGGGCGCCTCGGTCGAGGAGGCGATCCGCCTCGGTCTCGCCGAGGTGGCGGGGACGGGGCGGATCGACCGGGCCGTCGAGCTCCTCCCCCGCCAGGCGCGCGGGCTGCCGGGGGGGACGGCCCACGACGTCGAGACGACCTACGCCGAGCTCGTCGACAACGGCGTCCTGGCCGTGGTGGGACCGTCGATCTCCGACAACGGGCTCATCGTGGGACCGCTGGCCGACGCCGCCGGTGTCCCCACCGTCAATTACACCGGCGGGGAGCAGACCCGGGGCGAGTTCATGTTCCACTACCAGGTGGGCTCGCTCCAGGAGGAGCCCGTCGTCCTCGTCGAGCACCTTCTCCGCCGGGGGATCTCCACCGTGGCCGCCGTCTACGACAATTCACCGGTCGGACGCGGCTACGCCGAATCGCTGGCCGACGCCTGCGCCGTGGCTGGGCTGGAGATCACCGGCGCGGCGGCCATCGCCCCGCTGGCCGAGGACGTCTCCCCCACCATCGGCCGGCTCCGGGCCGGCGGCCCCGAGAGCCTCGTCTACCTCGGCCTGGGGGTGGCCGCCCGCGCCGTGGCCCTGGCCGTCGAGGACGAGGGCTGGCGGCTCCCGATCGTGGCGAACTCCTCGCTCATGTTCGGCTACACCCGGCGCGACTGGCGGGCCGGCTGGGAGGGCTGGGTCTACGTCGACGGCGTCTCCGACGAGAATTCGGCGCGCGCCCGGCTGGCCGAGAAGGCGCCGAAGACGGCCCGCGGTCCCGTCGGGGTGGCCGCCTACGACATCGGTCGGCTTCTCGGCGAAGCCGTCGCCCGCGCCGCCCACCTCACCCGGGGCGGGATCAGGGACGCCCTCGAGCGGGTGAAGCGCCTCCCGGCCGCCACCGGGATGGAGGGGACGACGATGGGCTTCGGCCATTACGACCACGGGGCGCTGAAGGGTCGGTACCTGGTCCTGCGCCGGTGGGAGGACGGGAAGTCCGTCCAGGTCGAGGACCAGTGACGCGCCACCGGCGCGGCGCCGCTCAGACGGCCGGCGGGGTACGGCCGAGGGTCTGGATGTAGATGGAGATGTGGGCGATGAGCCCGGCCTCGTCCAGCTCGAAGACGAGGGCCTCCGGGGTCACCAGCGGCGCACCGTCGACCTCGACCGTCTCGGTCAGCTCCACCACCACCAGGTCGTCCTTCTCGACCACCCGGCCGATCTCCATGGAATAGCCGGGCAGGCTCGGCATCAGTTTCGCCAGCATGGCCACATAGACGTCGCGCGGCGTGTAGGTGTCGCCGAAGGGCCCGACCCGGACCACGTCCTCGGCCAGGCAGGCGGCCATGGCCTCGAAGTCGTGGGCCACCATCCGGTCGAGGTACCTCTCCACGATGGTCGTCACGTCGCCTCTCCCCGTTCGACGCCGTCGAGCAGACGGGCGAGGACGCGGGCGCGGTGGAAGCCGGCGTCGCCCCAGGCGGCGGCCAGGGCCCAGGCCTTCTTCATCCAGAGATGGCTGTCGTGTTCCCAGGTGTAGCCGATCGCCCCGTGGACCTGGAGCGCCACCCGGGCGGCGCCGGTGGCGGCGTCGGAGGCCAGGGCCTTGGCCATCGAGGCGTGGCACCCCGCCCCGGGGTCGCCGGCGTCGAGCGACCAGGCGGCGCGGTAGACGGCGGGCCGGGCGAATTCGAGACGGATGAGGGCGTCGGCCAGATGGTGCTTCACGGCCTGGAAGGATCCGATGGGGACACCGAACTGGACACGGTCGACGGCGTAGGCCGCCGTCATCGTGATCAGCCGGTCGGCCACCCCGAGGAGGACGGCACCGGAGCCCATGGCGGCACGGTCCTCCAGGGCCGCCACCAGAACGGCGGCGGCGTCGCCCGAGACGATCAGACTCCCCGGCGACGGCTCCCACGAGACCACCGCCGGTCGGCGCGCCCCGTCGAGGGCGCGGCGCGCCACCCGGGTCGTCGCCTCCCCCGGGACGGCGTGGAGGTCGCCACCGCGTTCGAGGATCAGGAGATCGGCGGACCCGGCGCCGGGCACGGCCGCCATGGCTTCGGTCCCCACGGCCAGAACGGCCTCACCGGCGGCGGTCCTCGGCAACCACTCGGCCCGCAGGGCGTCGGCCCGCTCCCCGGGGGCGTCGACGAGGACCGGCACGCCGAGCGCCGTCGTCTCCAGGAGCGGCTCCGGCAGACCGGCCCGCCCGGCCTCCTCGAGCAGGAGGACCAGGTCGACGAGCCCCAGGCCGAGACCGCCGGCGGTCTCGGGGACCGTCAGGCCCACCACCCCCATCTCGGCCAGCGCCGCCCACCGCACGGGGGACCACCCCGTCTCCGACACCCACGACTCTCTGATCTCGGCCGCCGTACAGGTCTTGTCGGTGAGGGCACGCAACTGGGCCCGGAACTCGAGCTGGCGTTCCCCGAAGGCGAAGTCCACCGGCCGGCCTCAGGGCCGCGGCAGCCCGAGCACCCGCTCGGCCACCACGTTCCGCTGGATCTCGTTCGTCCCGGCGTAGATCGGACCGGCCAGGGCGAAGAGGAACCCGTCCAGCCACGGCCCCGGCGTCCCGTCGTCGCCGAGGAGCCCGGCGTCCTCACCGAGCAGCCTCATCGCCGCCTCGTGGATGGCCAGGTCCGTCTCGGACCAGAAGACCTTGTTCATCGACGCCTCCGGGCCGACGCTCCCGCCGGCCAGGACACGGGTGGCCGTCCAGTAGGTGTGGAGCCTGTAGGCCTCGGCGTCCACGACGGCGCGGGCCACCTCGTCGGCCACCCGGCCGGCCCCGGCCGGGTCGTCGGCCCGGCGACGGGCGTAGAGGGAGAGCAGTCGCCCGGCCGCCTCGGTGTACCGGGCCGGACTCCGCAGGGAGAGTCCGCGCTCGGAGCCGGCCGTGGCCATGGCCACCGACCAGCCCTGATTCACCGTCCCCAGGACCTGGTCCCCCGGGACGACGACGTCCTCGAAGAAGACCTCGGCGAATCCCGTCTCCCCGTCGAGCTGGGCGATGGGCCGGACCGTCACCCCGGGGGCGTCCATGGGGACCAGGAAGTAGGTCAGCCCCCGGTGCCGCTGCGCCTCGGGGTCGGTCCGGAAGAGCCCGAAGACCCAGTCGGCGAAGGCGCCGCGGCTGCACCACGTCTTCTGCCCGTTCAGCACCCAGGTCCCGCTGTCATCACCGACGGTGCCTCCGTCGTCGCCGCCCCCCCGCCACTCGGCCCGGCTGCGGATGGCGGCCAGGTCCGACCCGGCGTCGGGCTCGGACCAGCCCTGGCACCAGATCACCTCGGCCGAGGCCATCGACGGGAGGAACCGGGCCTGCTGGGCCGGTGTCCCGAACTCGAAGAGGGTGGGGGCGAGGAGGAAGATCCCGTTCTGGGAGACCCGGGTGGGGGCACCGGCCCGGTAGTACTCCTCCTCGAAGATCAGCCACTCCATCAGGCCGACGCCGCGGCCCCCGAACTCCTCGGGCCACGAGACCACCGACCAGCGGGCGTCGGACATCGCCTTCTCCCAGGCCCGGTGGGCCTCGAAGCCGGCGGCCGTGTCGAGGGAGGGCAGGGGCCCCCTGCCGTTGGCGGCGGTGGGGACGTTCGCCTCCAGCCAGGCCCGCGCTTCGAGACGGAACTCCTCCTGTCTCTCTGTGAACCGGAGGTCCATGGCCCGTCGAATCTGACACACCGCCAGATCCGCGGCAACAATGGTTGGCCGTTCCAGAGGAAGAGGTCCCATGCCCACTGCCGTGATCGTCGACGCCGTCCGGACGCCGGTGGGACGCCGTAACGGGCGCCTGGCGGGATGGCACCCGGTCGATCTGGCCGCCCAGCCCCTCCGGGCCCTCGTCGAGCGTTCGCAGCTCGACCCCGGCCTCGTCGAGGACGTCGTCATGGGCTGCACGATGACGGTCGGCGAGCAGGCCATGAACATCGGCCGCAACGCCGTCCTGGCCGCCGGCTTCCCCGATTCGGTCCCCGGGACCACCGTCGATCGTCAGTGCGGCTCGGCCCAGCAGGCCGTCCACTTCGCCGCCCAGGCCGTGATGGCCGGCGCCATGGACATCGCCATCGGGGCGGGGATCGAGTCGATGACCCGGGTCCCCATCGGGTCGACCACCGACCCGGGACCGGGCGAGGCCTACGGACCGACGGTCCACGCCCGCTACTCCTTCATCCACCAGGGCCTCTCGGCCGAGGAGATCGCGGCGCGCTGGAAGGTCACCCGCCCCGAGATGGACGCCTTCGCCCTGGAGTCGCACCGCCGCGCCGCGCTGGCCCAGGACGAGGGCCGCTTCGCCGACGAGATCATCCCCCTGGTGGCCGGGACCGAGACCGACCCGGCGGCCGTCCTCGACTTCGACGAAGGGGTCCGGCGGGGGTCGACCATCGAGAAGCTGGCCGCCCTGGCCCCCGCCTTCGCCGAGGACGGCCTCGTCACGGCGGCCTCCTCGTCGCAGATCTCCGATGGGGCGGCCGCCGTCCTGATCATGTCCGAGGAGCGCGCCGCCTCACTGGGGCTCCGGCCCCGGGCCCGGTTCCACACCTTCGCCGTGGCCGCCAACGATCCCGTCATCATGCTGACGGCGGTGATCCCCGCCACCCGGCTCGTCCTCGAGAAGGCCAAGTTGAAGCTCTCCGACATGGACGTGATCGAGATCAACGAGGCCTTCGCCTCGGTCGTGCTGGCCTGGGAGTCGGAGTTCCACCCGGACATGGCCAAGGTCAACCCCAACGGCGGGGCCATCGCCATCGGCCACCCCACGGGATGCTCGGGCGCCCGCCTGATGGCCACCATGCTCAACGAGCTCGAGCGGACCGGCGGCCGCTACGGGCTCCAGACCATGTGCGAGGGCGGCGGCCAGGCCAACGCCACCATCATCGAGCGACTGGGCTGACCGCCACCGCGTGGCCCGCGTCCTCGTCACCGGCGGAACGGGGACGCTCGGTTCGGCGTTGGTCCCCCGTCTGGCCGCCCGCGGCCACGACGTCCGTTCGCTCAGCCGGCACGGACCGGCGGCCGCTTCGACGTCGGATCCGACGGCCGGTGGCGCCGCGGTCTCCCAGGTCCGCGGTGACGTCCGCCGCGGGACCGGTCTGGCCGAGGCGATGGCCGGGGTCGGGACGGTCATCCACGCCGTCACCTCACCGCGGCTCTCGCGCGCCGTCGAGATCGAGGGGACGGCCAACGTGGTGGCCGAGGCCGCCAAGGTCGGCGCCCATCTCGTCTACATCTCCATCGTCGGCGTCGACACGATGACGTACTCCTACTACCGGGCCAAGCGGGACGCCGAGAAGATCGTCGAGTCCGGCTCCGCGCCGTGGACGATCCAGCGGGCCACCCAGTTCCACGACCTCCTCGACCGGTTCCTGGGCTGGCGGGTCTTCCCCGTGACCAGGAACCTCTCGTTCCAGCCGGTGGACACCGGTGACCTCGGTGACCGGCTGGCCGATCTGGTCGACGCCGGCCCGAGCGGTCGGACGGAGGACTTCGGCGGCCCCACCGTTCTCCCCCTGAGAAAGCTCGCCGCCGCACGGCGCCGGATCCGTGGCTCGGCCGCCGTCCTCGTCCCTCTCCCGCCTCTCGGTCCCTTCCGGGACTTCGACAGGGGCCGCCATCTCTGCCCCGGTCACGCCGAGGGACGCGTCGGCTGGGAGGAGTGGCTCCGGCGGCGGGCCGGCCAGAGCTAGCTGCGAGAGGGCGGGATCAGCCCGGCCGCCGGCCGGCGGCGGCGAGAACGGCGATGAGGGCCTTCATCCACGGGCCGAGGTCGGCCGGCGTGCGGGCCGAGATGAGGTTCCCGTCGACGACGGCGGCCTCGTCCACCCAGTCGACCCCGGCGTTGACCATGTCGTCGCGGATGGCACCGACACTGGTGGCCCGGCGGCCTTTCAGGATCTTGGCCGAGATGGGGACCCACCCGGCGTGGCAGATGAAGGCGACGGGCTTCCCCGCCGTGTCGAAGGCGCGGACCAGATCGAGGACGGTCTCCGACCGCCGCAACTTGTCGGGGGCGAACCCCCCGGGAATGACGAGGCCCTCGAAGTCGGTCTCCTTCACCGCGTCGACGGTCGTGTCGACGGCCAGCGGGCCGTAGCCCTTCTTCCCGTGGACCGGCTGGTCGTCGAGACCGGCCACCGTCACCGTGGCCCCCTCCTCCTGGAGACGGGCCACCGGGTAGAGCAGTTCCATGTCCTCGAAGAGGTCGGCGGCGAGGACGAGTACCCGGATACGGGAGAGATCGGCCATCTCCCGGACCTTAGGTGTTCGAGGCCCCGGTGAGCCGGGCCAGGGTGGCGTTGGCCTCGGTGACGATCCGACCGATGAGCTCGGCCACCGTGGGGAGCTCGTCGATGACGCCCACCACCTGGCCGGTGGGGAGGATCCCGACCTCGGGACGGCCGTCGACGAGCGCCGCCTTCGTCATCATCGGGGCGTTGGCCGCCATGACGACCTGGGACCAGGTCAGTTCGTTCCCCTCCTTCATGGCCAGTCCCTCCTTGGCCAGCGCCCGCATCGAGGTGTGGGTCTGCCGACGGAAGGCCAGGGCGTTGCGCAGGGCGCGGGGCAGGGCGCCGATGCGGCCCGCCCCCTCGAGGTGGTCGACGAGCGTGGTCCGGATGACCCGTTGGGGGGCGCCGTCCACCCGCGTCGTGACCACCGTCCCGGTGACGGCGGTGCCGAGGTAGACCGCCTTCACGGCGTCGGGGACCGTCGACTCGCGGGTGAGGAGGAACCGGGTCCCCATGGCGATCCCCGTCGCCCCGTAGGCGAGGGCGGCCACCAGCCCGCGGCCCGAGGAGAACCCGCCGGCGGCGATCACCGCCACCTTGTCCCCCACCGCCTCCACCACCTGGGGGAGCAGCAGCGTGGTGGGGACGGGCCCGGTGTGGCCACCGCCCTCGGCGCCCTGGGCGATGACACCGTGGACGCCCCACTCGGCCACCTTCTCGGCGTGGCGCCGGGCCCCGACGGTGGGGATGACGACCACCCCGTCACCGGCCAGCCGGGTGACGAGGTCGGGACGCGGCGCCTGGGCGAAGCTCGCCACCTTCACCCCCGACGCCACCAGGAGGGCCACCCGCTCCTCGATGTCCGGCGCGTCGGTCCGGAGGTTGACGCCGAAGGGATTGGTGGTCCGCGACCGGACCTCGGCGATGGCGGCGCTCAGCTCGTCGAGGGTCATCGTGGCCGAGGCCAGGATCCCGAGGCCGCCGGCCGCCGCGGTGGCCGCCACCAGCCGGGGACCGGCCACCCAGCCCATCCCCGTCTGGACGATCGGATAGCGGACCCCGACCAGATCGCACAGCCGGGTCCGCAAGGCCGGATGGGGATCCGGACCGTCTGTCACGCCGGCAGCTCCTTGTCCCGGAGCCGGCGCGGGTCGAGGACCTCGCGGATCAGTTCCAGCTCGTCGGGATCGGGGAGCCGCGTGGTGGGGACGTCGTCGGGGACGACGAGGGCGAAGCCGGTGGCGGCGGTGACCTCGTCCACCTCCACCCCGGGATGGACCGAGCGCAGCCGCATGGCATGGTCGGGCGTCGCGAAGTCGAAGACCCCCAGGTTGGAGATCACCACCCGGATCTCGTGGAAGCGCTCCGCCGCCGGTCCCGCCGCCCGGGCCCTGTCATAGCCGACCCCCCCGACCATGTCGACGTGCTCGACGAAGCTGCGCGGGGAGTGGGCGGGGACCCAGTAGCTCGTCGTGTGGTTGATCGTGTTCCCCGGCGCGCCCCGGACCCCGATCAGCTGGGTCTTGGGCCGGGCCCAGTCCCCGATGCAGGAGATGTTCTGGTTCCCGTACCGGTCGACCTGGGTGGCCATCATCATCACGTGGCGGCGACCCGACCAGACCACGTCGAAGACCCGCCGGTAGGGCATCCACGCCTCGAGGACGAACGCCGAGCGGTCGGCAGAGACCGACGGCGTGTTGGCCATCAGGGCCGCCTCCCCGTCGGTGAGGACGAGGTCGGGCTCGAAGGTGAGCCGGGCCAGGCGCGCCCCGATGGAGGGGATCGTCCCGAAGGGGCTGGCGATGATCTCGCCGTCGCCCCGCCACGCCTCGGCGCACGCCACCGCCACCACCTCGGCCCGCGTCACCTCGGTCCCCGTCCCGGTCACGCCGCGCCCCCCGCCTCGGCGGCGGCGGCCTGGTATCCGGCCTCGTCGACCCGGAGGAAGCGGTCCGAGAACGCCGTCCACGCTCCGGGGTCGGCACCCGATCCGGCGTAGAGCTTCTGGAAGCCCTCGTCGCGGTCGTAGTCCGGGGGACACGAGGTGAAGTGCGCGCCCCGGGGGACCTCCGCCACCGCGTCGGTGAGGAGTCTGCTGATCGTCACCGTCTGGATCGGTCCCTCCTGGAGGAGCGCCCCGGGGGCCACCACCTTCTCGGCCGTGACGAAACGACGGGTGGCGGCGCCGAGGAAGAGCTCGTCGAAGAAGGGATCGGGTCCGAGGATCTGGCCGTTCCCGTGGGTGTCGGCCCGGTTCAGGTGGACGAAGGCGGCGTCGAGCTCGAGCGCCGGCATGGCCACCAGCTCCTCGCCGTCGCCGTAGGGCGAGGTCACCGTGCGCAGCTCCGGATTGACCCGGAGGACGTCGGACCCGAGACCGGCCCGGGTGGGGAGGAAGGGAAGGCGTTGGGCGGCGGCCAGGAGGCCCAGGTAGAACATGCCCTCGTCGACCTCCATGGCGGCGATCCCCCCCGACTGACGGGCGGCCCGGAAGTGGGGGTCGAGGGCGATCGAGTCCAGGGTGACGAAGCCGTAGACGACTTTCCTGACGAGGCCCGCGGCGCAGAGGACGCCGACGTCGGGACCCCCGTAGGAGACCACGGTGAGATCGCCGATCCCGGCCCGGACGATGGCCCGGACAGCCGCCATCGGCTTGCGACGCGAGCCCCACCCACCGAAGCCCACCGTCATCCCCGGTCGCAGCTCGGCCACCATCTCGTCGAGGGGGGCCCGCTTATCCCCCATGTCCGTCCCCGGTCCTCGCCCCGTCGGGGACCCGGTCTCGCGTCGGGGACCTCATCTCGAGACGTTCGGATCGCGCTTCTCGACGAAGGCCGCCCGCTGCTCGTCGGCCACGCCCGAGACGTGGAGCTCGTAGGTGAAGCCCTGCTCGAAGCGGTAGCTGCGCTTCACGTCGACCGGATCGATCCCGTTCAGCGACTCCTTGGCCCGCCGGATGATCGTCGGGCTCTTGGCCGCGATCACGGCCGCCACCTCGTAGGCGGCGTCGACCAGGTCGTCACGGGGGACGACGCGGAGGACCGACCCGAACGCGGCCAGCTCGGCGGCCGTCGCCGCCGTGGCCGTGTAGACCATCTGCCTCATCTTGTGCTGGGGGACGAGGCGCGCCAGATGGGTGGCGGCCCCCAGTGCACCGCGGTCGACCTCGGGCAGTCCGAAGGTGGCGTCGTCGGAGGCCACCACGATGTCGGCGTTCCCGGCGATCCCGATTCCACCCCCGAGGCAGAAGCCGTGGACGGCGGCGATCACGGGAACCTCGCAGTCGTAGACGGCGGCGAAGGCCGCCGCACAGCCGCGGTTGACGCCGACCAGGGCGGCGTCGCCGACGGCCTGGATCTCCTTGATGTCGACCCCGGCGCAGAAGCCCCGCCCTTCGGCGCGGACGACCACCACCCGGACGTCCGGCTTCCGGCCCGCCGCCAGGACGGCCTCGGCCAGGGCGAACCACCCCGCCACGTCGAGGGCGTTGACCGGGGGGGCGTCGATCACGACTTCGGCCGTCCCCGGCATCCGCTCGCCCGTCTCGATGCTCACTGGTCCACCATTTCTCCGTCGGCTTCTCGCCGCTTCTCGGCTTCTCTCTCGGATTCTCCGTCGGGTCCGGATCTGATGCAGCGTCAGGAAAGCGACAGAAGGATAGGGCAGGGAGCCGGCCCCCGGTAGTTTGTGCGCCCGGGCCAAGGAGGCACTCGTGACCGAATCGGGGAACCCCCTCGACTGCACCGGGAAGGTGGTCGTGGTGACGGGGGGATCGCGGGGGGTCGGCCGCGGGATCACCGAGGCCTTCCTGGCCGCCGGGGCCGAGGTGGTCATCTGCGGGCGGACCGAACCGGCGGCGGACGCCCTCCCCGCCCACGAGGGCCGCCGCGCCGTCTTCGTCACCGCCGACGTCCGCGACGCCGAGCAGGCCGGCGCCGTGGTGACGCGGGCGACCGAGCGCTTCGGCCGGGTCGACGTCCTCGTCAACAACGCCGGGGGATCGCCGTCGGTGCCGGCGGCCGACGCCTCGGCCCGGTTCGTCTCCCAGGTCATCGCCCTCAACCTCGTCGCCCCCTTCTACTGCGCCCAGGCGGCCAACCGGGTCATGCAGGAGCAACCCGAGGGGGGATCGATCGTCAACATCGGGAGCGTCTCGGGGCTGCGCCCGTCGCCGGGGACGGCCGCCTACGGGGCGGCCAAGGCCGGACTGGTCAACCTGACCCGGAGCCTCGCTCTCGAGTGGGCCCCGAAGGTCCGGGTGAACTGCGTCGTGGCCGGGATGATCGCCACCGAGGCGGCCGACGCCCACTACGGCGGCCCCGAGGGCTTGCGAGCGGTGGCGGCCACGGTGCCCCTGGGTCGGCTGGGCACCCCGGCCGACGTGGCCGGGGTCTGCCTCTTCCTGGTCTCCCCCCTGGCGTCCTATCTGTCGGGCGCCGCCGTCGAGGCCCACGGGGGCGGCGAGTGGCCGCCGTTCCTGGCCGCCGTCGACTCCGTCCGATGACGGGATCGCTCGGCATGATCACGGGGCCACCCAGAATGATCACGGGGTCGGTCAGAGTGGAGACAACCCGTCCGGCGTGCTCTGATAGCGCCTCGTGAAACTCGCCGTTCCCACAGAGACCCGTCCCGGCGAACGGCGAGTCGCCATGATCCCCGACGTCGCCGGACGGTTGAGCGGGTCCGGGGTGGACGTCGCCGTCCAGGCCGGGGCGGGGGCCGAGGCCCATTTCACCGATGCCGCCTTCAGCGAGAAGGGGGCCACCGTCGTGGCGACGGTGGCCGAGCTGATGGCCGGGGCCCAGATCGTGGCCCGGGTCCAGGCCCCGACGCCGGAGGAGGTCGCCGCCGGGCCCGACGGCGTGACGGTGGTGAGCTTCCTGGCGCCGGCCGCGCAGCTCGACACCGTGAAGGCCCTCGTCCAGAAGGGGGCCACCGCCTTCAGCCTCGACCTCCTCCCCCGGATCAGTCGGGCCCAGTCGATGGACGCGTTGTCGTCGCAGTCGACGGTCTCGGGCTATCTGGCGGCGCTGGCCGCCGCCGAGCGGCTGCCGAAGTTCTTCCCCATGTTCATGACCGCCGCCGGTACCGTCCCGCCGGCCAAGGTCCTCGTCCTCGGGGCCGGCGTGGCCGGGCTCCAGACGATCGCCACCGCCCGCCGCCTCGGTGCCCAGGTCCGCGCCTACGACGTCCGGGCGGCGGCCAAGGAGGAGGTCCAGTCGCTCGGGGCCGCCTTCGTCGAGCTCGGCCTCGAGTCCCAGGAGGGTTCGGGCGGCTACGCCCGCGAGCAGTCCGAGGACTTCCTGGCCCGCCAGCGTGAGCTGATCGGCAACGAGGTGGCGGCGTCGGACGTCGTCATCACCACCGCCGCCGTCCCCGGGCGCCAGGCCCCCATCCTGGTCACCACCGCCATGGTCGACCGGATGGCCGAAGGTTCGGTCATCGTCGACCTGGCCGCCGATTCGGGCGGCAACTGCGAGCTGTCGGAACCGGGGCGTGACATCATCCACCATGGCGTCTGCGTGGCCGGGCTCTCCAACCCGCCGTCGGCCATGCCCACCCACGCCAGCTTCCTCTACTCCCGCAACGTGGCCAACTTCCTGGCCCTCGTCATCGCCGACGGCGAGCTCCGACCGGACTTCGACGACGAGATCGTCGCCGGCTGCTGCGTGGTCCGCGCCGGAGAGGTCGTCCACGGGCCCACCCGTGATCTCATCGAAGGCGAGGGGAATTAGATGGTGATCGTGGCCGGACCGGGCCTGATGGGATTCATCACCATCTTCGTCCTGGCCGCCTTCGTCGGTTACGAGGTCGTCTCGAAGGTCCCGAGCATCCTCCACACGCCGCTGATGTCGGGCTCCAACGCCATCCACGGCATCATCCTGGTCGGGACCATGCTGGTCCTCGGTGAGGCCAGCGGCGCCGCCCAGCTCACCCTGGGTTTCCTGGCCGTCATCCTCGCCACCTTGAACGTCGTCGGAGGCTTCGTCGTCACCGACCGGATGCTCCACATGTTCAAGCCGCGGAGCGAACCGAAGCCGAAGGCCGACGACGGTCCGACGTCCGGTTCCTCCGGTTCGCCCGCCGGTCCGTCCGCCGGTCCGTCCGCAGGACCGACCTCATGAGCCGGGCCACCGCCACCGATCTCGTCTACCTCATCGCCATCGTCGGCTTCATCTTCGCCCTCATCGGTCTGAGCTCCCCCAAGCACGCCCGGACGGGGAACCTGGCCGGGGCGGCGGGGATGCTCGTCGCCGTGGCATGGACCTTCTCCCTGCCGTCGGTCTACGGCCACACCCGGAACCTCGTCCTCATCATCATCGCCGTCGTCATCGGCACCGCCATCGGGGTACCGGCGGCCCGGAACGTGAAGATGACCGCCATGCCGCAGATGGTCGCCATCTTCAACGGCGTCGGCGGCGGCGCGGCGGCGTTGGTCTCGGTGACCGAATTCATCTCGCTCCCCGGGAAGACGATCGCCGTCTACAAGATCTGCGAGATCCTCTTCGGCGTCCTCGTCGGCGCCGTCTCCTTCGCCGGCAGCGGCGTG
>Ga0209415_10003992_pt1 | contig 27232 bp, 19 predicted proteins | sample PeaSoiSIISIP2007_FD_187696 | JGI IMG/M metagenome (GOLD analysis project Ga0209415, IMG submission 187696) | Peat soil microbial communities from Weissenstadt, Germany - SII-SIP-2007 (SPAdes) (version 2) | ecosystem: Environmental > Terrestrial > Soil > Wetlands > Peat | place: Germany... | reverse complement strand
TGGCTCATGTGCCCAACATAGACGCCTTCCCAAAATTTTCAAGAAGAAATTTCAAAGAGGTTTTTTCACGGCTTCTGCGCCTCTGCGGTGAAACCTTCTGCCTTTGAATTAGTCCCATCCATGTGCTGAAATAGCGCCTCCATGAAACGCAAGCCCGATTCCGTGTCCGCCAGCGACGTTCTCCGCCGCATTCCTTCCGTGGATGAACTGCTCGCCGAGTCGCGTCTGCTTGGGCTTGCGGCTCGCCTGGACCGCGCGCTTATCGTCGAAACCGCGCGTATTGTCCTCGCTAATCTCCGAGCCCACGCAACCAAGGAAAACAAGAGCGACCTTGGCAGCCTCTCCCCCGCGGAGTTGAACGATCACCTCGTCAACCAAATCATTGCGGATGTAGACCTATTGCTTCGCCCCTCCCTGCGCCCCGTGATCAACGCCACCGGTGTCATCCTGCACACCAATCTCGGCCGCGCGCCGCTCTCCACCGAAGCCGCCGACCACATCCGCGCCGCCGCAACCCATTACACCAACCTCGAATACGATTTGGAGGCGGGCACGCGCGGCACTCGCGACGTCCATACCGCGCGTTTGCTCGCGCGCTTGGCCGGAGCCGAATCCGCCGTCGTGGTCAACAATAACGCCGCTGCAGTTTTTCTGGTCCTCGCCGCGCTGGCTCGTGGCGGCGAGGTCATCGTCTCGCGCGGAGAGCTCATCGAAATCGGCGACGGGTTCCGCATCCCCGACATCATGGCCGAAAGCGGCGCCGCGCTTCGCGAAGTCGGCACCACCAACCGCACGCGCCTCGCCGACTATGAGCGCGCCATCAACGACCGCACGCGCATGCTGCTTCGTGTGCACCGCTCGAATTTCAGCATGGCGGGATTTACCGCGCAGCCCTCGCTCGCCGAACTGGTTGAGCTCGGCCGCCGCGTTTCACTCCCGGTCTATGAAGACCTGGGCTCAGGTTGTCTGGTGGATTTGTCGGCCAGCGGGATCGCCGAGCCGCTCGTCCGCGACAGTTTCACCGCGGGCGTCTCCGTCGCGTCATTCAGCGGAGATAAGCTGCTCGGCGGACCTCAAGCAGGAATCATTGCGGGAAGCCGTGACTTGGTCGCACGCATTCGCCGCCATCCTATGTTCCGCGCCCTGCGCGTGGATAAGCTCACCATCGCCGCGCTGGACGCCACCCTGCTCGCCTATCTCCGCGGACCGGGCGCAACTGCGGGCCACTCCGAAATTCCAATATTGAACATGATCCGCGCCAACGCCGAAGAAATCGCCCTGCGCGCTGATAGATTTCTACAACTGCTGCGCTCCACCGTTCCCGTGAACGCCGCCCGCTTCGAATTCCGTGACTCCGAATCGGTCGTCGGCGGAGGCTCAACCCCAGGCCAACAACTCCCCACGCGCGTCATCGCAATTCACAGCAACCAATACTCTGCTGCTGAACTCGAAGAGCGCCTGCGCCGCGCCCCGCTAGGCATCCCCGTAATCGCCCGAGTCGAAAACGATGCCCTGCTCCTCGACCTCCGCACCGTTTTCCCCGACCAGGAATCTGTGCTAGCTGAATCCCTCGCTTCCGCCCTCGCTCCCTAATCTCAGCGCGGCTTAGGCACGCGCGGTCATCCTGAATGCATCCGACCAGGATGCATGAAGGATCTGTGGCCGCCACGTCTCAAGTGGCAGCCAATTCATCGTAGCCCCTACGGATTCGCATTCCCCATCATCTTCCTCACCGGCTGATTATCCGCATACACCTGCCACACCGCGATCAATCCGTCCCGCACCACGGCTTTCCACGCCGCCGGAATTTCCCAAAAGTTTTTCTTTTCAAGTTTCCCATCCGCCGAATACGTCCCCCGCGCCGATCCAAGCACAGCTACCGTATTCCCCTTTGCAAAAATCTCCTCGTGCGAAACTTTGTAGTCCGGGATCATCTGGTGATACATGCGCCATCCGGTACGCATCATCTCCCGCCCCGAAAATCGCGCCCCCAGAGCATCCACGAATAAATGATCCTCTGTCATCGCCGCCGCGATCGCGTCCACGTTCCCCGAATTAATCCTCTCAATGAAGTCCAGCACTACTTCGACCGGATCTTTTTCCGCCATTCCGCCCTCCACTCCGGCGCATTCTAGCACTGCCCCCCTTCCTTGACTTTGCCGAAACCGCCCCACTAGACTCAAGTCCTCTGCGCCCCGCAGATCTTTCCAGGGAGCCTTTCAATTGGGCAAGGTCATCACTCTCGGTGTCACTGGCGCATCTGGAGCGGCGCTCGCTCGCTCGGCCTTGCGCCTACTCGAGGCCGACGCCAACGTTTCGAGCATCCACTTGGTGGTCACCGAAGCGGGACAGCGTTTGATTGCACAGGAATTGGGAATCGTTGCCACCGATCCGAAACAGCTTCCCGGTTTGCTCAGCGGCGTCAACGCGCAAAAAACTGAACTGCTCTCCAACAAAGACATCGGTGCGTCCATCGCCTCCGGCAGCTACACCGTGGACGGCATGATTGTGCTCCCGTGTTCCGCGGGCACGCTCGCCTCAATCGCCAATGGCACCAGCGACGACCTGCTCGCTCGCGCCGCCGATGTTTGCCTCAAGGAGCGCCGCCCGCTGGTACTGTGCCTGCGCGAAACCCCGCTCAATCGAGTGCATCTATCAAACATGCTCCGCGCCCAAGAAGCGGGAGCGGTCATCATGCCGGTAGTACCCGCGTTTTATTACGCTCCGCAAACTATCGATGACCTCATCGAGCAGTTCGTTTGCCGCGCCCTATCTCAACTGGGCTTGCCCCAGGAGCAGCAGTATCGTTGGGAAGGCGGCAATACAAAGTCCCGCGCCAGGCAAGCATGATGATTCTTGATCTTCTTCATGGTTTTCTCAGCGACCTCTGCGTTAAAAGGTTTTCTTCTTAAATGACTCCCACCCGCCTGCGCACCATCCTCGAAATGATCAAGTTCGAGCACTCCATTTTCGCGTTGCCCTTCGCGCTCACCGCCGCATTACTCGCCGCGCGCACGACCCATGCCACAGGCTCCCCGCCCTGGCCCACCTGGCAGCAACTCGCTTGGATTGTAGTCGCCATGGTCGGCGCGCGTTCCTTCGCCATGACCATCAATCGCATCGCCGACGTCCGCTACGACGCCCAGAATCCACGCACCAGCAACCGGGCGCTGGTAACCGGCGCTCTCTCCGTTCCCTTCGCCTGGGCATTCACTTGGCTTGCCGCCGCACTCTTGATATTCGCCGCATGGCGACTCAACCGCCTGGCGCTCGAACTTTCCCCTGTCGCGCTTGCCGTACTTTTCTTTTATTCCTACACCAAGCGCTTCACTTCCTGGTCGCATCTGGTCCTGGGTTTCTGCTTAGGAATATCTCCCGCCGCCGCATGGATTGCCATCGCCGGGTCGCTCGACCTGCGCATGTTGATCCTCTGCGCCGCGGTCACTCTCTGGGTCGGTGGTTTCGACGTCCTCTACGCCTGCCAGGACGTTGACTTCGACCGCCGCGTGGGTCTCTTCAGCATCCCGCGCCGCTTCGGCATCCCACGCGCTCTCCTTATTTCCCGCGTCATGCACGTAGTCATGATCGCCCTGCTCGCCTGGCTCGCCTACAGCTTCGCGCTCCCCTGGCCCGCCTGGCTCGGAATCGCCGTTGTTGCTGCCATGCTCATTTGGGAGCACTCGCTGGTCTCCGCTACTGACCTCAGCCGCCTCAATGCTGCGTTTTTCACCATAAACGGCTATATTAGTGTGTTGTTCTTTCTGTTCTGGGGCGCTGCTGTATGGGTGTCTTTGTCCTAAGTAAACGCAATATGGCCGACCTCCAAATCGCCGACTCACGCCTGAAGCCAATCGCCGAAAAGGTTCTAGCCGGAGTCCGCCTCTCCGTCGCTGACGGCATCGCGCTCTATCGCTCGCCCGATCTCCTCGCAGTTGGATGGCTCGCCAACCACATCCGCGAAGCGCGCCACGGCGATATCTGCTACTTCAACGTCAATCGCCACATCAATCCCACAAACATCTGTGTGGCGCATTGCAAACTCTGCGCCTTTGGACGCGACCCCAACGCCCCCGGCGCCTACAATTTTGCGCTCGATGAAATCTGGCAGCGCGCCGAGGAGGGCATCCGCGCCGGAGCCACCGAGTTCCACATGGTCGGCGGACTCCATCCCGATCTGCCCTTTGAATATTTTCTGGACATGATTCGCGGCCTCAAGCAGCGTTGCCCCACCATCCACCTGAAAGCCTTCACCATGGTGGAGGTCGGCTACTTCTCCCGCATCGCCAAGCTCAGCATTCGTGACACACTCCTAGCCCTTAAGGAAGCCGGAGTTGATTCGCTTCCCGGCGGCGGCGCTGAGATTTTCAACCCGCGCGTCCGCCGAGTGATCTGCGACCATAAAACTTCCGGCCAGCAGTGGCTGGAAATCGCGCGCACCGCGCATGAAATCGGCCTGCGCTCCAATGCCACCATGCTCTACGGCCATATCGAAAACGAAGAAGAGCGCGTCGAGCATCTCCTCCTCCTCCGCGAATTGCAGGACGAAACACACGGTTTCCAGACTTTCATCCCGCTCGCGTTCCATCCGGAAAATACCGCGCTTGCGCATCTGCCCAAGCCAACGGGCTTTGACGACCTTCGCGCCATCGCCGTCTCACGCTTGCTGCTCGATAATTTCGATCACATCAAGGCTTACTGGGTCATGCTCACTCCGCGCATCGCGCAAATTGCGCTCCGCTTCGGTGCAGACGATATTGACGGCACCATCATCGAAGAAAAAATTTATCACGACGCCGGAGCCACCACCGAGCAGTTCACTCCGAGGAGTGAACTCGTGCGCCTTATCCGCGCCGCGGGACGCACCCCGGTCGAGCGCGACACCCTGTATCGCCCGGTCATTCGCACCGCGCCCGTGCCCGATCTTCCCGCGGCCGGCCCGGGCTTCGTCCCCTCAACCACTCTCACTCTGAATGTCTAATTTGCACCCACACGAATTGATGGCACATCCAACTTTCGAGGAGGAAAATCAAAATGATTCGCAAAGCATCGGCAATCTGGAAAGGCAATCTCAAGGAAGGCAAAGGCTCCATCTCCACCGACAGCGGAGTCCTAAAGAACACCCAATATTCCTTCGCCACGCGTTTTGAAAACGGTGTAGGCACCAACCCCGAAGAGCTGATCGCCGCGGCGCACGCCGGATGTTTCACAATGGCTCTTTCCGGCCAGCTCGGTGCCGCAGGCATCACCGCCGAAAGCCTGGAGACCACCGCCTCTCTCAGCCTGGAGAAACTCGAAACAGGATGGACCATCACCAAAATCCATCTCGACGTCACCGCGCGCATTCCCGGCGGCGACCAAGCCGCCTTCGAGAAGGCCGCGAAAAATGCCGAGACTGGCTGCCCTGTCTCGCGCGTTCTCAAGGCCGAAATCACCATGACCGCCAAACTAATCACCGAGCGCTCCACCAGCGCTTAGTCGCGGACACGAAAGACCGCCGCCGTCGGGGAACCATTGAATCGTGCTTTCGTAGGGGCCACCTTCAGGTGGTCCGCGCATTGGGGTTTGATTTCGTTGCTGTGGGTTTGCGACCCGGCCGCACCGGCATCACTCTATTCTTCATCTCATTTCATTCGGAGGGATTTTCATGAAGGCCATCGTCGTCCACGAATTTGGCGCGCCCGAAGTTATGAAGCTTGAAGAAATCGCCAAGCCCGCTCCCGGCCCCGGCCAACTCCTCGTCCGAGTTAGAGCCGCCGGAGTAAATCCCGCCGACACTTACATGCGCACAGGTACCTACGCTCGCAAGCCCACGCTACCCTACACGCCCGGATTTGACGGCGCAGGCATAGTCGAATCAATCGGCTCGAATGTCACCAACTGGAAGCCCAACGATCGCGTTTATCTAAATGCCAGCTCGCCCGGCACTTACGCCGAATATATTGTCGTCGACGCCGCCAACGCGCATCCCCTCCCCGAGCGCATTACTTTTGCCCAGGGCGCCGGCCTTCACGTCCCTTACGCCACTGCCTATCGCTCCCTTTTCCAACTCGCCCATGCGCGCCCCAACGATTGGCTGCTCGTCCACGGAGCCAGCGGAGGCGTCGGCATCGCCGCCGTGCAATTCGCGCGCGCCGCGGGCCTGCGCGTCATCGGCACCGCCGGCACCGACCGCGGACGCGAACTCGTCGCCAAGGAAGGCGCCCACTACGTGCTCGATCACCGCTCACCCGATATGGCCGCGCGTGTAGCCGAAATCACCGGCAACCATGGCGCCGACATCATTGTCGAAATGCTTGCCAACGTTAATCTCGGGGCCGACTTGAAAATGTTAGCGATGCGCGGCCGCGTCGTCGTGGTCGGCAGCCGCGGCGACGTCCAAATCACTCCGCGCGATTTGATGTCCCGCGAATCAGCCATCCTCGCCGTGCTTTTGTGGAATGTTTCTCCCGACGAAATGGCTTCCATACACGCCGCCATCGCCGCCGGCCTTGAAAACGGCACGTTGCGCCCGGTCGTTGGCAAAGAATTGCCGCTCGCCGAAGCCTCGCGCGCCCACAAAGAAGTTCTCGAGCCCGGCGCTTACGGCAAAATCGTCCTCATTCCATAGTTCTTGCAAGTAGAATTATTTGTGGACCTAATTTTCTGCGGTCAGAAAAATATTCGTCGAAGAATATCAAGGGTCGTCATCCCAAATTCCGCCTCAGCGGGGTGAAGGATCTGCTTTTCGCCCTAGATTTTCCGGCACACTCCGAACTTACCTCCCCCGTTGATCACGATTTCGCCGGCGTCTCTTTGCCGCTCACTTTGGGCGTGGACGTCTCCTCAAGCACCGGAGCCGGTGTCTTTGCCACCAGTCCGCCTCCGTTCCCGAAGAATCGCATCGCCGTAGCCGCGAGCCCCTCAAACGCGCCCCCGCCATTTCCCCCGCTGGCCACCAGCACGTCCGGAACGAATTTTGCTTTTCCTTCGGACAACGCTGTCACCACATTGACGATGGCTGTGGCATTTGACCCCAGGGCCTCCACCTGCGCCCGATATCCGCGTGCGCGTGCCAGCCCAACCGCCTCAACCTCCGCTCCCCTTGCTGCGCCGGTCTGACGGATGAACTCCGCCTCGCCCGTCGCCTCCGCCACGCGCGCATCGGCATTGTTTTTCTTGATGTCCACACCCACCTTTGACCGTGCCAAATCCGCCTGCATGTCCGCGGTGCCTTTGGCCTGTTCCATCTCAATCCGCTGGTCCTGCGCGGACTTCTGTTTCTTAAACGTTTCAATCTCCTGATTGGCAATCTCGCGATGCGTCAAGACGGTGACCAAATCCTCCGGCAGGATCACGTCCTGAATGTACACGCCCTTCGTTTCCACCTGGTATTGGTCGAGCTGCTCGCGAATGTGCGAGAAAGCCTCCTCCTGCACCTGTCGCCGCGTTTCGATAAATCGAATGGCCGGCATGCTTTGCAGGCTGTCGCGAAAATGATTGCCCACCGCCGCCTGCAACACTTCGTTCACCAGGTTTTTCATTGTGCCCACCATCGAAATCACCCGCGGCGCTTTCGTGTCCGGCACGTGGATCTGCACCTGCAAGTCAATTTTGAAAATAAATCCTTCGCGGCTCTTGGCTACAATCTGCTGAAGCTGCGCGTCCAGTTGATGTGCGTCGGAGACGGCATCCGCCCAGTTCAAATTCAATATTGCCGTCGGGACAATCTCCGCCTCATAGCAGCGCGGATTCAGCGGATATTTCCCTGTGCGCAACGGCTCTTGCCAGATTCCGCGATGTCCCGGTCGCACCAACGAACCAAATTTAAACCCTGCGCCGGAAGTGTCCTGCGTGGCCAGCCCCACGTATGCCTTGATCACCGCCACTTGTCCCTGCTTCACCATCAGCATGGGCACCATCTCTACGCCTACCAGGAACGGGTTCAGCGCGTACGCTCCATACATAAGCGGATCGTGCTGCAACCCGATGTGGCCCCCGGAATCCAGGAATGCCTGGAAGTCCTGATAGTTGTTGTGCAATTTGTTTTTGCTTCCTAGCAGGGAATCGATAATGTGCGCGTCGCTGGCCTCTCCCCTCTCCAGTTCCGCGATGTCGTCGTATCCCCCAAGCCGTGTGGCAATGTCGCCCGAAGGAAGAGGATCGCCTTCATACGTGGTCACCACGCCAACCACGTCCACCACGGCAGCATCTTTGCCCTGTTGTGGCTTGGGTTCAATGCGCACCAGCTCAAGCTGTTCCGTTCTCAAGCCAAGTGCAGGAGCCGAAAGTTCTCCGCCTCGCCCCATCTTCGCGCGTAGCTCCGGCGAAATCGGCAAACCATAAACGCGGCTCTTGGTTATCACCAGAAATCCCACCGGGTGAACCGGCACAAGTGATCCCGGCGGCAGCACGGGCCGCTGCGCGCCCTTCTGTCCGCCATTCATTACAAAGCTGCGCAGGTTTCCAAAATTGGCGAACTCTTTCTTGTACACCGCCGACTTTGCTCCTATCGGCAGCGGTTGCCCGACCTGCGCGATCACCACGCCGATCTCTCCGGCCGGGACTTGCACCCACGGATGTTTATTCACGGAATAGACCAGCCAGGTCTTCCATCGCAGCCCGGCCATCAGCAATTCGGCCTGATAACCCGCTTCTCCGTCGAACGCCACGGGGCTGTCTTTTGTCAGTTTTTTCAATCCGAATCGCTTCGTGACCAGCCCCACTTCCGTCGGCCCGATCCGGTGCAGCGATTGAACAACGAAAACTACGGCCACTACGATCGCCACGCCTACCCAAGGATGTTGGACAATCAGATCGAAAAGAGACATATGTGCCTCGCGGCCAGGAACCGAACATCTTGCTGGTTCAAAGGAATCTTTTTTCCTGGATTATTTTCTGGAATCGACCCGATGCTGCGCCCGCTCACCAAATAAGTCAACATCATGACTAGTACTCAGCCGAAAGTCCCACAGAATCAATGCGGGGCAAAATCCGCCCGAAAAAACATCCACTTTTCCCTTACAGATTCCTTATATGAATTTTAATGCGATGCACAAGGGTCGTCCAAATTTCTCATGGGCGATGCGGTCACAACTACGCCTTACTGGTATGCAAATGGACCGCGCCTCGTGCGCCTATGTTCAAAATCTTTCCGGAAAAGTATGCACCCACTAAATTGGCTAGGAGAGTAAACTAACGCTTGTTTGCTTCCTGACCCATGAGCCCGCATCTATGTTTGACTTGAATATGCCAGAAATCGGTTATTGGCCGGCCTACCTCGCTCTGGCGTTCGTCACTGCATATTTTATTCTCGTGGCGCTGTTCCTGCGCATCCCTGGCTACACGCATGTCTCTGTTCCTGCTTATGATCCTCCAGCAGGTGGCTCTCCAGCTGTTGCGGCTTGGCTCCTCGAACGAGGCAAGTTGCCACGCGCCATGGCTGCCGCCCTGGTGAACATGGCTGCCAAGGGCTGTGTGGAAATTGATCTGACCGATGACCTTGTCACCGTTACTCAGCTCGCAAAGGAATTCGATGCGCGGCTCGAACCGGAAGAGGACGCTCTCGTACGGTCATTATTTGACGGCTGCGACTATTTTGAATTCGATCAATCGACGCCCGAGCTTGCCAAAGCCGAAGAATCATTCCGCTGGGCTCTACTCAACAGAGGTTTTCTATCATCCCATTCCGGATTGTCCATCCCCGCATGGACCGTCTCCGGTCTCGCAATCCTTTTCACGCTCATTCAGGGAAAATACCCGGTCACGCGTCTCTCGGGCTATTTGGCAGTTGCCCTTCTCATGGCCGGGATTTGCTTCATCACTGCTGTTCGCACTTTGTCCGGTCCGATCGAGAAAATCGCCAGTCGTTTTCCGGGAAGTATTGCGCCACGGCGGCCATGGACTGGAGCAGACACCAGACCTTTTATTCTCCTCGCCGTGGCCATGGGCGGAGTTTTGGTACTCGCGTATACAACCTCAGCTGTCGCAGCGCTTCTCATCACTGCATTTCTAGTCGTCAACGCCGCTTTTTACTTTGCGCTGCACGGACCGACTCCTGCGGGCAGGAAAATGCTCGCTCAACTGAATGACTACAAGAAGTTCATCTCCGAAGTGGATGCCGACGCCATCAGCCGTGTGAACCCTGCATCGTGCGTACCCGACAAACTCGATGCCAAGGACGCTTATGCTATCGCCTTCCAACTGAATCTAGGCTGGGGAGAACAGTTCGTCACTTCCATCGCTGGCGTCGTTGAATTGTCCCAACGTCTCGAAAAGACAGACGACGACGACGACGACCTCAGTCTTACTCAGTAGATCTGCAGGTCGCATGAATGGGTCACAAAACTAACAAAGCAGATTATCGGCGATGGGGAAATTGCCAAGCTTTCCTCGCGCCCTCATTGACACCACCACGCCGCGCTTTATAATGATTCTCGCGGCATTTCCCCAGCCCAGACCAGCTCGTTAACGCGTCATCGTGCTGCCAGCCGCAAACTCAACCTGGGATCACTTTGAATGTGGAATCTCCATAACCTCGCGGCACTCTTCTGGCTTTGGCAAAATCCCATCTCTGATTATTGGCGACGCCAGACCGATCCCCACACCAATCCGTTCCGCGGACTTTACCAAGCCAACGGTTTCGATCTGGCCATCATGATTCCGTATTTTCTGGTGCTGATCGTTCTGGCGCTCTACGGCCTGCACCGCTATTGGCTCGTCTATTACTATTTCAAATATCGCCAAAACGTCCCCGGCCCGCCCGCCGAAGTCACCGAATGGCCGCGCGTCACCGTCCAGCTCCCCATCTTTAACGAGCGCTATGTCATTGAGCGCCTCGTCGAGGCTGTCTCGCTATTCGATTATCCGCGTGAACTGCTCGACGTGCAGGTCCTTGACGATTCCACTGACGAAACGCGCGAAATTGCACGCTCTTGTGTTGAACGGTTCCAGGCTTTGGGCCTTCCCATTCATTATCTGCACCGAGCCAACCGCGAAGGCTACAAGGCAGGCGCGCTCGCCGAAGGATTGAAGACCGCGAAGGGCGAATTCGTCGCCATCTTCGATGCGGATTTCATCCCCTCGCCGGATTTTCTCCGGCGCACAATTCCGTATTTCCTTAGTCCCGAATCCGAGCCCGGCAAGAACGCGAAAATCGCCATGGTCCAGACGCGTTGGACCTACCTCAACGCCGACTATTCCTTGCTCACCGAAGTCGAACACATTCTTCTTGACGGCCACTTCATCGTCGAGCATGGTGCCCGCTCCCGCCGCGGCACCTTTTTCAATTTCAACGGCACTGCCGGAGTGTGGCGCCGCTCGGTCATCGACGATGCTGGCGGTTGGCAACACGACACGCTGACCGAAGACACGGATCTCTCTTATCGTGCCCAGCTGCGCGGCTGGCAGTTCCTCTATCTCCCCGAGATTGAGTGCTTGTCCGAGCTACCCGTGGAAATGAACTCCTTCAAAACGCAGCAGGCGCGCTGGGCCAAGGGCCTCATGCAGACTGCAAAAAAGATTCTTCCGCGTGTGCTGCGCTCCGATGAACCATGGCATGTGAAAGCCGAAGCGTTTTTCCATCTCACCGCCAACATCAGCTATCCCTTGATGGTGGTTCTTTCCACCATGCTCTTGCCCGCGATGATCGTGCGCTTCTACCAGGGCACCTTTCAGATGTTGGTGATTGATCTTCCGTTGTTCCTGGCGTCCACCTGCTCGATTTCCAGTTTTTATCTCGTGTCACAGCGCTGCCTGCATCCCAAAACCTGGAAGCGGACGTTCCTTTACATGCCTTTCGTGATGGCCGTGGGCATCGGAATCTCTATCCGCAACGCAGTCGCAGTAATTGAGGCCATCGTTGGCAAGAAATCGGCGTTTGCGCGCACGCCAAAATACCGTATTGAGTCCCGCCGAACTCTGGAAAGTGTGAACGGACCGAGCGGAGCAGAAACAATCAGCAATGGGGCAACCGCGGCGCCTGAAGCGACTACGACCTGGGCCAGGAAATCCTATCGCAATCGAGGCGGCTGGCTGCCCTATACCGAAATCGCCCTGGGAATTTATTTTGCCGCCACGGTCGTCTACGCTTTCCAAAACGAAAACTATGCCACCATCCCCTTCCTGCTTCTGTTCGTCTGGGGTTACCTCTACACCGGCTGCATGTCATTGGGTCAGGCCTATTTCGAGCGCCTCCGCTTCGGAGCCTTGCGCCCTCCCGCCGAGCCTCGCCCCGCAGCCTCAGGCGCCCCCGGCTTCTAAGCCCACTCCGCATTCTCCGTGCTAACTCTGTGCTCTCTGCTTTGATAGCCTCTGTCTTTCCACGAAATTTCCAACACACTCCCCGCGTATTCCTATACGGGGTGCCAAACATGCTCAGCAATAAAACCCGCAATCTTTCTCTAGCAATCACCATTGCTGCCCTATCCACAAGCTTCGCCTTCCAACGCCCACAAACTCCTCCCCCCAACCGCGACCTCGAACTCTCCGTCCGCGGCGACATGTTCGCCGGTTTTGCTGGTGACTCGGCTGCCCTCGACCGCGCCATGAAAGCCTGCGATGACGCCCTAGCCCGCGACCCCAAGAATCCTCCGGCCCTTGTTTGGCACGCCACCGGAGTTTATTTCCGTTCCGGGCTGGCATTCCGTTCCGGCGACATCGCAACTGGAACCCAACTTCTCGCTCAAGCTCGAAAGGAAATGGATGAAGGCGTAGCGCTTCGTCCTGACGGTGTGGAAGTTCTTATCCCGCGCGCCACTGTTCTTCAGTCTCAAGCGGCGCACATCCCTGATCCGGAAACCGCTCGCCGAGTTCTGCAATTTTCCACCAACGATTTTGAAAAAACCCTCAAGCTCCAAGCCGATGATTTTGCAAATCTCCCCGTCCACTCGCGCGGCGAACTTCTGGGCGGCCTCGCGGAGGGCTGGAACGGTCTGGGCGACACAGAAAAGGCGCGCGCCTACTTAACACGCATCACCAAGGAGCTGCCAAAAACCCCCTACGCTGAGAAAGCACCCGCAGCCCTGGCCGCGAATCCTCTCCCACGCCCCATGGGCATCACCTGCATAGGCTGTCACGTGAATTACAACAAGAAGTAAGAACAGAATCTGCCCAGCTCGATGCGATCATCAACTGCGCTTTTTTCGATTCCTCTCCACTTTCTCCGCGCCCCCTCTGTGAGCGGAGCCTGCCCTGAGCGGAGTCGAAGGGCGCCTCTGCGGTAAAGCTTTTGTCTTTGTCTTTCTCTTCTTTCCCTCCCCCATTAACTCCGCCTGCAATTTTTTCGTCAGCTTCGCAAACACCAACTCTCGCGCCGTCCTCAGCAGTCGCTCCACTTCCGCCCTCGGTAACGCCCCCTCTTCCTCCATCGCCACCCACATCGCCCGAGCCATATACGGCGCCGGAATGATCCCCTGCCTCTCCACCAATTCCGCGAACTCTTCCGGCCCGGTCTTAAACGACAGCCACACCCGAGCGGGTTCCATGGGCATCACTGCAAACATCTTCCCCCCGACCTTGAACACCAGGTCAATTTCCCACTGCACGTGCTCGGAAACGTTCGGCAGCGACAGACAGTATTTCCGGACCCATTCGATGTTCATGCCTCAAGGCCTACCTCAACAGGCCCCTCCTGTCCAACGAGCCGCTCATGTTTAACCTCATTTTGATGTGCAGAATTTCTCAAACCGCGCTATATTATGATGTTCAGCCTGTTGAACATCATATGTAGGCGGCCCAGCGTCCCTCCGTCGCCTGAATAAAGGGGTAAAATACACATTATGGGCACGGAAATCATAAACAATCAGCGCCTTCTGGACGAAACCGAAATTCACGAGTGGATTGAGTCTTTCGACGAGGTTCTCCGGGACAGTGGCCCCGAAGTCGCCATCCAGATTCTTCAGCGTCTGCGCGCGCACGCCCGGGGCGCGGGAGTGCATGTCCCTTTCACGGCGCGTACCCCCTACGTCAACACCATTCCCGTCCACCAGCAGCCTTTCTTCCCTGGTGATCAGGAAATGGAGCGCCGCATCAAGAGCCTGGTCCGCTGGAACGCGCTGGCCATGGTCGTCCGCGCCAACCGCGTTGAACATGGCATCGGCGGTCACATCTCCACCTACGCTTCCCAGGCTACGCTTTTCGAGATTGGCTTCAATCATTTTTTCCGCGCGCGCACCGAAGATTTTGAGGGCGACTCGGTATATTTCCAAGGGCACGCTTCTCCCGGTGTATATGCCCGCGCCTTCCTTGAAGGGCGCCTGTCAGCCGCGCAGCTTGAGAATTTTCGCCGTGAACTGAAGCCCGGCGGCGGCCTTTCTTCTTATCCGCACCCCTGGTTGATGCCCGATCTCTGGGAATTCCCCACCGTTTCCATGGGACTCGGCCCCATCATGGCCATTTATCAGGCTCGTTTCAGCCGCTACCTGGAAGATCGCGGCATCAAGCCGGTTACGGATTCAAAGGTCTGGGCATTCATCGGCGATGGCGAAACCGACGAACCGGAAAGCCTCGGCGCCATCACCCTGGCCTCGCGCGAAAAGCTCGACAATCTTATTTTTGTCGTGAATTGCAATTTGCAGCGCCTTGACGGTCCTGTCCGCGGCAATGGTCAAATCATCCAGGAACTCGAAGCCGCTTTCCGCGGCGCAGGCTGGAACGTCATCAAAGTCATGTGGGGAAGCGACTGGGATCCTCTTTTTGAGCAGGATACCGACGGCACCCTTGTCCGTCGCATGGGCGAAATGCTCGATGGCGAGGCGCAAAAACTCGTCGTCGAATCCGGCGCTTACATCCGCGAGCACTTTTTCGGCAGCGACCCGGCTCTGCTGAAAATGATTGAAGGCATGTCCGATGACTCGCTCCGCCGCATGCGCCTTGGCGGCCACGATCCGAAAAAAGTTTACGCCGCCTACAAAGCCGCTGTGGATCACCGAGGGTCGCCCACGGTAATTCTCGCCCGCACCATCAAGGGCTACGGCCTGGGCGAGGCCGGCGAGGGCCGCAACATTTCTCATCAACAGAAAAAATTGAACGAAGACGAGCTGCGCGAATTCCGCTCCCGTTTCGGCATCCCGCTCAACGATGACGACGTCGCCGAAACTCCTTTCTACCGCCCGCCCGACGACAGCCCTGAAGTTCAATATCTCAAGGCTCGCCGCGCCGAGCTCGGCGGCTACGTCCCCAAGCGCGCCGTCCGCGCCAAGCCGCTCGTTGCCGACCACGATGAGCTTTTCAAGGAATTTGCCGAAGGCAGTGAGGGTCGCGAAGTCTCCACCACCATGGTGTTCGTCCGCATGCTCAACAAAATGATGCGCGACCCCGAAATCGGCAAGCTCGTCGTCCCCATTGTTCCCGACGAGGCCCGCACCTTCGGCATGGAATCCCTCTTCCGCCAAGTCGGAATCTATTCCCACAAGGGCCAGCTCTACGATCCCGTCGACGTCCACACGCTCCTTTATTACAAGGAGGCCAAGGACGGCCAAATTCTCGAAGAGGGCATCACCGAGGCCGGCTCAGTTTCGTCCTTCATCGCCGCGGGCACGGCCTACGCCAACCTTGGCATCAACATGATCCCCTTCTTCATTTTTTATTCCATGTTCGGATTTCAACGCATCGCCGATCTCATCTGGGCTGCCGCGGACAGCCGTTGCCGGGGATTCCTTCTCGGCGGCACTTCCGGCCGCACCACTCTCGCCGGCGAAGGTCTGCAGCATCAGGACGGCAACAGCCACGTGTTGGCCCTGCCGGTCCCAAATCTTCTGGCCTACGACCCGGCATTTGCCTATGAAGTCGCGGTCATCATTCAAGACGGGATTCGCCGCATGTACAAGGAAGGCGAAAGCATCTTCTACTACATCACCGTGATGAATGAACCCTACGCCATGCCGGCAATGCCCGAAGGTTCGCGTGAGGGAATCCTCAAGGGCATGTATCTTCTGCGTCCATCGGAAAACAAAAAATCAAAGCTCCGTGCGCAACTCTTCGGCAGCGGAGCGATCTTGCTGGAAGCGCTTCATGCCCAGGAAATTCTCGATTCGCAATTCGGCGTCGCTGCCGATGTCTGGAGCGTCACCAGTTACAAGCAGCTTTACAACGACGGCCTCGACACCGACCGCTGGAACATGCTCCATCCCGGGGAAACTCCACGCGTCCCTTACGTCACGCAATCCCTGGCCGGCACCGAAGGCCCGCTGATCGCCGCCTCCGATTATTTGAAGGCGCTCCCCAATATGATCGGCAAGTGGACTCCGCGCCGCTTCGTCTCGCTGGGCACCGACGGGTTCGGCCGCAGCGAAAGCCGCGCCTCGCTCCGCGATTTCTTTGAGGTGGACGCCCGCTTCATCGCCTACGCCACCCTGGTCGAGTTGATGCACGAAGGAAAGGTCAAACCGGAGCTCGTCCAAAAAGCCGTCAAAGACCTGGACATCAATCTCGATAAGCCCAACCCGCGCACCACATAGTCCTTGTAGCTCAGGTCGCAGTGAAGACCTGAGGATGCTCGTAGCCGATCGCGCAAATGTGCCTGGCAACGGCGCCGATCCGGCGTGCTCCCAGTGCGTCCGGAGCTTGCCCTGAGCCCGCCGAAGGCTGCCTCTGCGGTGAATCTTTTCGTTTTTTCTCCTTCTCCCCTAGGGAACTTTTTCCCTCTAATCGGCGTATTCCTATTCATCGGTCCCAAGGGGTCGCGCCCATGTACACACTCTGGCAGGACGTCAAGTTCGCCTTCCGCACTCTCGCCCGCAATCCCGGCTTCACTGCCGTAGCGGTGCTCACTCTCTCGCTCGGCATTGGCTTAAACGCCACCGTCTTCACGCTCGCGAACGCTGTCCTATACAAGAATCTTCCCTTCCGCGACAGCGAACGCATCCTTTACATCTCCAGCATCAATCGCACCAACAGCGAAACCGACGACGCCTCTTACCCCGATTTTCTCGACTACCGCTCACAGGTGAAGTCGTTCGATGCCATGGCCGCCTTCACGGGCTACAACGCCGATATCAGCGACACCTCCAGCAACGCGCAGCGCTATCGGGGCACTCAGGTCTCTTCGCAAACATTTCCCATGATCGGCCAGCGGCCCGTCGCCGGCCGTGATTTTCTCCCCGAAGACGAACGTTCCGGGGCGGCTCCTGTCGCCATCATCTCTTACGGCCTCTGGGAAAATCGCTATGCCAAGAATCCCGCCATCATTGGCCAATCCATTCGCGTTAACGAAAAACCTGCTGTGATCATCGGGATCATGCCTCATGGTTTTCAATTCCCCGGTGACACCGATGTGTGGACGCCGCTCGTCCAGACCGCGGACATGCAGAAGCGGGAGAGTCGCGATTACACTCTCATCGGCCGCCTCGCCATCGGATCCAAATTGTCCAACGCAAGCGCGGAGATGGAAACCTTCTCTCGCCGTCTGGCCGCGGCCTATCCCGCGTCGAACAAGGACTGGAGCGTCCGCGTCCAGACCTTCAATGATTTCTTCAACGGCGGCCCCATCAAAGTAGTTTTCGGCGCCATGCTGGGTGCAGTGGGATTCGTCCTCCTCATCGCCTGCGCCAATGTCGCCAATTTACTGCTCGGCCGCGCCGTCGGACGGTCGCGTGAGATCTCCATTCGCTCCGCCCTGGGCGCCAGTCGTTGGCGGGTTATCCGCCAGTTGCTGGTCGAAAGCGTCATCCTCAGCATCGCCGGAGGCGCGCTGGGCTGGCTGGCCGCAATCTGGGGAATTCGTACATTCGACGCGGCGGTGATCCCCAATGGCAAGCCCGCGTTCATTCAATTCACGGTGGACTACCGCGTCATCCTCTACGTTGCTGCAGTCACCCTCGGCACCGGAATTCTCTTCGGACTGGCCCCCGCGCTCCGCCTCTCCAAGCTGGACATCAACGCCGCGCTCAAGGATGGCGGTCACGGCTCGAGCATCCTGCGCGGAAAATTCCTTTCCGCGCTGCTGGTGGTCACTGAAATGGCGCTGGCGGTCGTGCTTTTGGCGGGTGCGGGCCTGATGATCCGCAGCTTCTTGAAAATGTACAACGCGCCCGTCGGCGTGCAGGCCGATAACGTCCTCACCATGCGCATGCTCCTGCGCGACACCAACTATTCCGTGCCCGACGGCGTGGTCACGTTTCATCAGCGCCTGCACGAGCGCCTGGCCGCTCTTCCGGGAGTCGAATGTGTCGCCATCGCGACGAACTTGCCGGCCGGCGGCACCATGCGCTTTCCCTATGAGCTGGAAGAAAAGCCTCCTGTGGACGTGCGCAAGCGCCCGCAAACCGACGCCATCGTCGTCAGTCCGGGCTATTTCGACGTGATGAAAGTCCGCCCGCAGTTTGGCCGCACCTTCACGGAAGCGGATGGTGTCTCAGGCTTTCCCGTGGCCATCCTGAACAAGAGTTTTGCCGACACTTTCTTTCCGAATGAGGACGCGCTCGGCAAGCGCCTCCGCATCGTCAACGCTCCAGTTGGCTCGAAAGCCGGAACTCCTGCCACGCCGCAGGCCTGGCTTACTGTCGTCGGCGTCGTTCCCGACATCATCCAGAACGATCTCGGCAAGGGTCAGCGCGACCCCATCATCTACATGCCATTTCGCCAGTTGCCCATGCGCGGCATGTCGGTTGTTGCCCGCACCCGCGTTCCACCCGCCACGCTCGGTGACGCCTTCCGTCGCGAAGTGAAATTCCTCGACGCGGATTTGCCCGTGTTCAATTTGCGCACGCTCGATGATTTCCTGGCGCAGCGCAATTGGCCCTGGCGGGTATTCGGCACCATGTTTGCAATTTTTGCCGCCACCGCCCTGCTGCTCGCTTCGGTCGGACTCTACGCCGTCATCGCGCATTCCGTCAGCCAGCGCACTCAGGAAATCGGCATCCGGATGGCGCTCGGCGCCAGTGGAGCAAGAGTTCTGCGCTTGATCTTCATGCAGGGCATGCGCCAACTCGTCGCCGGATTGCTCTTCGGTCTGGCCGCCGCCTTCGGAGTCACTCGCGTCCTCAGCACACTCCTCGTAGGTATCTCGCCTACCGACCCGGTGACGTTCGCTTCCGTCGCTTTCATCTTGACCCTGGCAGGCGTCCTTGGCTGCATGATCCCCGCCCGCCGCGCCATCCGCGTCGATCCGGTCGTGGCTTTACGTCATGAATAACGCCCTCCACCACGATTAGCGGTCTCCTGTACCGCCGGGCTCCCGCCCGGCGCATTTCTTCCTTAGTGCAGTCCTGTAACCCGCCCCTATCGCTTTCTTTTCGATCTTTTCATTTCTTCCATCACAAATTTCCAATTTGAAATTCCTCCTCACTATCTCTATGTATGGGTTCTAGAAATTTCTCCCGACATGATTTCAAAACGAACTCATAACGACTAAGAACTTCGCGCGAACTCTCTGCCTCCCTCGCATTCCGTTGTTGAGATAATAATTTTCCCGGAGGTGCCAATGGGATCACTCTGGTTTGATATCCGGTTTGCTGCTCGCACGCTTGCGAAAAATCCAGGCTTCACGGTCATCGTGGTCCTTACCCTCGCCCTCGGCATCGGCGCCAACACCGCAATCTTCAGCATGGTCAATGCGGTTTTGCTTCGCCCGCTCCCCGTTCACGACCCGCAGCAAATTGTCGCTGTTGCCATCCAACAGCAGGATGCCCCCATAGGCTCCTCAGGCTTTTCCTACTCCGAATTCAGTGATTTTCAAGATCAATCCGCCAAGGTAATTGACTTGTTTGGCAGCGCGATGGATCTTGTGGATCTCAGCGCGGATGAAAGGGCGGAACAGATCGGTGTTTCCTTCGTAACAGGGAATTATTTCCCGGCTCTTGGCGTGAAGCCTGTCCTCGGTCGTCTGATCCTTCCTCACGAAGCGGAGACTTTCGGCGAAGAGCCAGTTCTTGTTTTGGGCCACTCGTATTGGCAAAGAAGATTTGGGAGCGACCCTGGCGTGTTGGGTAAACGTGTTCGCGTGAATGGCAGGGTGGCGACGATTGTCGGCGTAGTGCCCAAGGAATTCGGTGGCATGTACTCAGTTTTTGAGATGGATGGTTATTTGCCTCTGAGCGCGGTTCCTGCACTGGAATCGAGGCCCCGATATCAAGTGGATCGCAACTCAAGGCAGATTTTAGCTTTCGGCAGGCTCAAGCAGGGAGCGACTCTCACCGATGCTCAGAATCTGGTTAATGTGGTCAGTGGCCGGATCTCAGAACAATACCCCGCAACTGATAAGGGATTCATTGTGAAGATCGTCCCAGAAAGACTCGCTCGCCCTCAGCCATATGCAAATAATGGCTTCCTCCTGATCGGAAGCCTCTTTCTAGTCTTTGCCGGGCTCGTCCTGCTGATCGCCTGCACAAATGTTATGAACATCCTTTTCACGCGTGCGTCAGGACGTCAGGGCGAAATGGCAGTCCGCGCGGCTTTGGGAGCAAGCCGAATGCGCCTTGTTCGTCACATGCTCGTGGAAGGATTTCTTCTAGCGACGCTCGGGGCTTTGGGGGGAATTGGACTGGCCCAAGTTGCAACCAGCTTGGCCCGATTAATTCATGTGCCGAATCTTTCGATTCGGCTCGACTTCAGCTTCGATTGGCGTGTCTATACGTGTGCCATCGTTGCCGCTGCATTCGCGGGGCTTTCTTCGAGTTTAACCCCGGCATTGCGCGCCTCCCGCGCCGATCTGAACAGAGTCCTCCATGACGGCGCAAGAGGCGGCTCCCAAGGAAAGACGCGCCAGCGAGTTTACGGCGACCTCGTCGTCGCCCAAGTCGCTTTTTCCGTGATGCTCCTAATCGTTGCAGGTCTTTTCGTTCGCAGCCTCGGTCGAGCTCAAGGAATCTATTTGGGTTTCGATCCCAACAACGTCCTGAATGTAATTACGGATACTCATGACCCCGGATACGATCAGGCTCGGTCGGTGAATTTTTACCGCGAACTGGAAACTCGGATCCGGGCGTTACCCGGCGTGCAGTCGGCCAGCCTGGCTTCTAGCATTCCCATCGGGTATTTCCCGAGCAAGTCGCAGGTTCACATCGAAGGATGGTCCGCAAGCGCGGACCAGCAAGTTCCTCCGGTTTTAGTGAATCACGTGAACGCCAGCTATTTCGACACGATGAGAGTCCCGTTGCTGCGCGGTCGTGCCTTCCGAGCTTCCGACGACGCGACATCTCCCATGGTTGCGATTGTGAATCAGACCATGGCGCGGAAATTCTGGCCTGGCCAAGATCCTCTCGGCAAGCGATTCAGCATGCAAAGCTTGTCAGGACCATTCAACACGGTCGTGGGCATTACCCAGGATGGCAAATACACGACTGTCACGGAAGACCCCCAGCCATACTTCTATGTTCCGCTGAAACAGAACTACGTCTCGCGCCAGGTCTTGCAGATTCGCTCGACCGTCCCGCCGGAATCGCTCGTTTTACTGGTGCAACAGCAAATCAACTCGTTTGCAGGCGAGGTGCCCATCCTGAATGTTCAAACGATGAAAGAGTCACTTGCTGGCGGCACTGGTTTTTTCACGTTCCGGCTCATCGCCTCTCTGGCTTCTCTCATGGGAGTGATTGGCCTGATCCTGGCCGTAGTTGGCGTCTACGGCGTCGTTTCATTTTCCGTGAGCCAGCGCACTCGTGAGATCGGAATCCGGACGGCGCTCGGTGCAAGTCCATCAAACATCTTCGGACTTATTTTCGGGCGCGGATTCAAACTGGTGACTATCGGAGTTCTCGCGGGTGTGGCTGCAGCATGGGGGCTCACTCGAACCATGTCGCACCTGTTGGTGGGAATCAGCGCGAGTGATGCGTTTACATTTGTTGGCGTGTCATTGCTTCTTACAGTAGTGGCATTGTTGGCGTGCTACATCCCTGCGCGGCGCGCCATGCGAGTAGATCCCATTGCGGCTTTGAAATGCGAATAGCTCCTTACGGTGCGCTGGGAAGTAAAGGATGCGGAGAACACCAGCATTCGAATCAAAACAAGTAGCGAAATTCCCCTGACCCCAAATATATTTTTTCAAGTTTCGGCAGATTTCTCTTGACGGCAATTACTGTAATTGCTAACTTGAATTGAAAGCTAGGCCTCCAGTTTTACCCGCTCGGATCAGTTCCGCAGTGCCCCGTGAAAGTTCGCGTGACCGCTTGAAATGACAAGGAACTCAAATGAAATGAGGAGCTTAAATGAGAACGCCCATAAGTCCTTTTGAATGATATTCATTGGACGATCGCTGCCCATAACTCGTTTAGAATGATATTCATACGAAATCGATGGGGGAGGGGGAGGGCAGCAACGCCAAGGTTAACTTGAAGACCTTGGCTACCTATGGACATCCCCAATTGGTCCGGACACCCAGTAAAGCTGGTCGGAATGCCATGTAGGAGTCGCAGCTTTGAATCCGACAACCGCTTCGCTATCATCCGGCGTCCCGTAGAATTGCAGCATCGAGGTGAGCAATGAAGCGTGCAGACATATTTAGCAGAACACGAACAGGCGCATTAACCGCGCTCGCGGCGGTAATCGCGCTGATCGCGATGGCTGCGCCGGCGCGCGCGCAAATTCGTCAGCGCGAGCCCAACTCGGAATACGCCGCGCGGCGTGAACGCCTGCGTGCGCAAGTCGACGCGCCCGTGGTGATTTTCGGCTACACAGGAAGGGAGAGCGCCAGCGAAGCCTACGTCTTCAACCAGGACACGAATTTTTATTATTTGACAGGACACAACGAAGAAGGCGCCGCGCTGCTGATCATCCCGAATGGCGCAGCGGCAAAAGGTTGGACTGGCTCCAATGAAGTTTTCTATCTTCCTCCGCGCAACCCCGCCCTCGAGCGATGGAACGGCCCTCGCATCGGCCCGGACGATCCCGGCGCACACGAAAAAACCGGATTCGCCGAGGTTCGCCAATTCTCCGCACTCGTCGCGGACTTGAAAACTCTCGCCAAGAACCATTCCACGCTTTACACGCTGTTGCCCGGCCGCAACGATGCGGGTTATCCGCATTTGCAAAATTGGACGGACTGGCTGGCCAAGAACGATCCTGACGTCAAGCTCGTGCAAATCGCGCCAAAGATTGGGGCGCTCCGGCAGATCAAATCGCAAACGGAAATCGCACTGCTCACACGCGCCATCGAGCTTTCCGTGGACGCGCATCTGGCCGCGATGAAAATGATGTCTCCGGGCTTGATGGAATATCAGGTTGCCGCGCGAATGCTGGAAATCCATCAAGCGGGCGGATGCGAAACCGAAGCCTATGCGCCCATCGTCGGCGCGGGATTTAATTCCACTGTACTGCATTACGACAAGGTCGGGGCGCGCATCGAAGATGGCGACATCGTGGTTCTCGATGTCGGCGGACAATTCTCCGGCTACACCGCGGACATTACGCGCACGCTTCCTGCCAACGGCAAATACACTTCGCGCCAGCGCGAAATCTACGATGTCGTTTACGGCGCGCAACAGGCCGCTCTTGCCGTCGTCAAGCCTGGCGCGCATTTTGGCGGCGCGGGCGGCTTGCAACAAATCGCGCGCGATTACATGGACGCCCACGGCAAAGATTTGCACGGCGCGCCGCTCGGAAAATATTTCATCCACGGGCTGGGCCACCATCTCGGACTGGACGTGCACGACGCCGGCGATCCCGGCAGAACGCTCGAACCCGGAATGGTAATCACCATCGAGCCGGGTATTTACATCCCGGAAGAAAAAATCGGCGTGCGCATCGAAGACGACGTGCTGGTCACCGAAACCGGCTACAAGTTGCTCACCGAGCGGCTGCCGCGCAGCGCCGATGATGTTGAAAAAATGATGGCCCAGGGAAAGTCGGGTTCGCGCTAGGCATTGCCCCGGCGCGTTGACCGCGCCCGCGAAGCGCCGCTATAATGAAGATTCACGTTGCGCGCCGCTCCCCGCGGTGGCCCAACGGCAAAACAGCCGGCTTCATTGCCTGCCGTTTGACCCCGAAAGAGAGAATCAGGAGCCAGCGAACATGGTAAAGGCGACTCAACTGCGCCCCGGAATGATCGTCGTGCACGACGGCGAACTGTACACCGTTTTCAGCGTGGACCACCGCACACCGGGCAACAAGCGCGGCTCCATGCAGACCAAAATGCGCAACCTGCGCACCGGAAATATTATTGACTACCGGTTCCGCGCGGAAGAATTTCTGGAGCGCGCCGTGGTGGACGAAATCGAGCACCAGTATTTGTACACCGACTCGGGCGGCTTCCACTTTATGAACACGGAAAATTACGAGCAGATTTCACTGACGCCTGAAATCGTCGGAGACGCCGCGTATTATTTGAAGGGCGACATGAACGTGGAGATCGAGTTTTACGAGGGCAAGCCCATTGGCGTCGCGTTGCCCGACACGGTTGACCTGCAAGTGATCGAGACCGAACCCACTCTGCAAAAAGCCACCGCCAGCGCGGTAATGAAGCCCGCGAAACTGGAGACCGGGCTGACCATCAACGTGCCGCCGTTCATAAACAACGGCGATAAAATTAAGGTGGATACAACGGAAGCGCGGTACATTCAGCGCGCTCAGTAGATTTGTCGCGGGGAATTACTCAAGGAAACTTATCTCAACAGCTCTTCTTCGGCCAGGGTCATTTCACGCAGGCCCGGCGCAACTTGCAGCAGATTTTCCAGCTCATTCACCAGTTGACGGTCCCACCATCCGCGTTTGCACTCCTCGCGCAAAATCGCAAAGGCTTCCTGGTGTGAAAGCGCCACGCGATAGGGCCGCTGCGTGGTGAGCGCGTCGAACACATCCACCACTTGCAGGATGCGCGCGGTAAGGGGGATTTCGTCGCCGCCCAAATGATCGGGATATCCGGTTCCGTCGCGATGCTCGTGATGGTGGCGAATAATGGGCAGCACCATGCGGAAGGATTTCAGCGGCGCGCAGATACGTTCGCCCACCACCGGATGCGTTTCCATTACTTTGCGTTCCTGTTCGTCGAGCGGCCCGGCCTTGAGCAGGATTTGTTCCGGGACGGCGACCTTGCCGATGTCGTGGACGATGCCCGCGCGGCGCAGAGCCACACGCTGGTCTTCGGGTAATCCCAGTTGCGCGGCAAGCGCCGCGGAATATCGCGACAGGCGGTCGCAGTGACCTTCGGTGTAAGGATCTTTGGCCTCGATGCTGCGCGCCAGCATGAAGAGCACAGTTTCGGCGCTTTCCAGCTCATCGGTGAATCGCTTCAGTTTGAGCAGCGAGCGCACGCGGGCCATCAGCTCTTCGCGGCGCAGCGGCTTGTGGATGAAGTCGTCCGCGCCGCTTTCGATGCCCTCGACGCGGCTTTCCGGATCGACCAGTCCGGTGATGAGCACCACGGGAACCAGGCGGGTTTCGGCGCGCGACTTGATCTCGCGGCAGACGGCGAAGCCGTTGCGCCCGGGCATGAGCACGTCCATCAGTACTAGATCCACGGAATGAACCGCCAGCGCTTCGAGAGCGCGGTCGCCGTCTTCAGCGCAGATGACCCGGTAGCCCTGCGCGCGCAGCATGAATTCCAGCGCTTCGCGCACCTCCTGGTTGTCATCAGCGAGCAAGATTGTTTGCGGTGTTTCCGAAGACGACAAAACTTACCCCCCTGCAAATCCGGCAAACTCAATTGAAGTTCGTGTTCGGGACTAGTACCTTGAAAAACAATCCCTTTGACCCGAAGGGTGGGGAAACAAAGCTAGCAACCATCGCCGGACGTGTCAAGCAATACGAATGAAAATTTATTGCGCGATTGGAAACAATTTGCAGAGCGATAGGAAAACTATAATTCACTCCGACCGGGTTGAGATAAATGGGCACTCGTCCCACTGCAGTCCATTTGCCCTTTAGCGTCCGCAATCATGGATATGAACGTATATAGAAATATGGTAAATACTCAAGCACTTTTACCACTACGAATAATTGATCCGAACTGAGCCCTAATTCAAGGCCTAGGAGTTTTCCACTCGGATTGCAGTAGCTCGTAAAGGGAAATGATTCGGCCGCGGCCTGGGACTTCTTCTTCGCTCACGAATTGAAATCCAAACTTTTGAAGAATATGTTCAGAGATGGCGTGGCCCTTTTCCACGTCCGCGAAAATGCTGGGAAGCTGAAGGCGATTGAATCCAAAATCGAGGAAGGCTTTGGAGGCTTCCGAGGCGAGGCCCCGCCCCCAATAGGGGCGCGCAAAGTAATAAGCGAGATATTTCCTTTGGTCATTCCCGGGCGCGCTGAGGCCACAGCATCCAATGTATTTCCCATCTTCTTTGAAGACGGTTGCCCATAATCCATAAGTCTCGCTGGGATTTCCGAGATACCCACTTCGGAAACGTTTCACGGATTCGTAGATGGACCATGCTCTTCCGCCTACATAGCGGCGGACTTCGGGGTCGGTGTGCATGGCGATGAAGGCTTCTTCGTCTTCAATATGGTGAGAGCGGAAGAGGAGGCGAGGTGTTTCGAGGGAAAGCATGGTGGTGGGCAGTGGTTGAGACTGAACTACCTCCGCGACAATTTCAAGTGGAGGCAATTCCCCAGAAATAGCCTCAGGGCCATCGGCGCACAATGCGGGCCGCTGCGCCATAAGCAATTGGTGAATCATCCTAGGGGCAGCGCGCTGATTGCTTGCTGCGGTTGGGAGCGGCTGTTAGAATTGTGGATTCTTTTACCGCTCGGAAACAATCCAATGCTGTAGAGACAGGTGTGCAATGCCGCCGGAAATGCCCGCGCGGCAAGGATTTACGGGAGGGTGGCTTGGCGACGACTGAATCCAGCAAATACGACCTGGCGATTATTGGAAGCGGGCCCGGAGGGTATGTGACGGCGATCCGCGCGGGGGAATGGGGTTTGAAGACGGTCGTGATCGAGAAAGACGGTTACCTGGGCGGGACGTGCCTGCACGTGGGATGCATCCCGACCAAGGTACTGCTGCACACCGCCGATATTTTGGACGAACTGCAACATGCCAGCGATTTTGGGATTGAGGTGAAGGATTTCAAGCTGGACTGGAAAGCGGTGCTGGCGCGCAAAACCCGGATTGTGAACAAGCATGCCAAGGGCATCGAGTTTCTATTCAAGAAAAACAAAGTGGATTCCGTGACAGGCTGGGGGCGGATCGCGGGGCCGGGGCGCGTGTCGGTGGAGAAAGATGGCCAGACCACGGAAATTACGGCGAAAAACATCATGTTGGCGACCGGCTCGTCGGCGCGGTCGCTGCCCGGCGTGAATATCGACGGAAAGACGATTTTGAGCAATATCGAAATTCTGGAACTGCCGGCGGTGCCGAAATCGTTGGTGGTGGTGGGGGCGGGGGCGG
>Ga0209415_10003990_pt1 | contig 27257 bp, 25 predicted proteins | sample PeaSoiSIISIP2007_FD_187696 | JGI IMG/M metagenome (GOLD analysis project Ga0209415, IMG submission 187696) | Peat soil microbial communities from Weissenstadt, Germany - SII-SIP-2007 (SPAdes) (version 2) | ecosystem: Environmental > Terrestrial > Soil > Wetlands > Peat | place: Germany... | reverse complement strand
CCCCCGGTGTCAGGCGGGTCGGGCCCCCCGGGTCCGGCCCAGGTCCGGGGCGGGCAGGCGCCATGCGTCGTCGAGGAAGTCGGCGATCTCGGCGGTGAGCCGGTCGGGGGCCACGCGCAGCTCGAGGAGGGACCGGGCCTGGAGCAGTCGGGCGCTCGGCAGCTGGCGGGCCAGGTGGTCGGCGTCGGTGAAGGGGTGGATGAAGTCGATTTTGTGCCCGATGACCAGGGTCGGCACCGTGATGGCGTGTCGCTCCTCGTAGGTCGGGGTGATCGGCCCCACCAGCATGCCGTGGAGCACGGCCGCGGCCTCCTCGGGCTCGAGGGTCAAGGTGGTGAGGACGCTGTCGAGGGCGGGGATGCCGGTCCGGGGGAGGTGGCGGGCCGTCGCCGCCACCGCCCGCACCACCGGGGCGGCGTAGTGCACGCCCAGCAGAGCGGGCACGAACATCAAGGCGGCGACGGGGACGGCCCACTCGAGGACCGGCATCTCGATCAGCAGCCCCTGGACGCGGTCCGGGGACTGCACCGCCACCTGGAGCGTGACGTTGGCGCCCAGGGAGACGCCCCCCACCACGGCCTTGTCGATGCCGAGCTCGTCGAGGAGCGCCACCACGTAGTGGGCGTAGGAGTCCATGCGGTGGGCCGAGGCGTGCCGGGGCTTGTCGGACCGGCCGTGGCCCGGCAGGTCCAGGAGGAGCACCTGCATGCCCCGCTCGGCCAGGTCGGCGGCGAGGCGCCGGCTCAGCTGGGTGTCGAGGAGCAGCCCGTGCAGGAAGACGAGGACCCGCGGGCCCTCGCCGTGGCGCTCGTAGTACAGGCGCAGACCGTCGACCTCGATGGTCCCCTCGGCGAAGGGGCGGCGCTCGAACAGGGCCCCGATGCGCGCCGCGGGGCCGCCCACGGTGCGGTCGAATGCCACCAGGGGCCGCCACCACGGCACACGCCACCACGGGCGCGACGGGGCGGGGGTCGTCCCGCCCACGCCGGAGCCGGACGTGCTGGCGTCCCGGTCCGGCGCCCGTCGAGTGGCAGGTGTCGTGCTCCCGCGGCCCGAGCTGGTCACGGGATCGACCCTACCTGGCCCGTTTCGGGGCCCACGTCATCACCGTCGATGCCGCATCGTGCTCACGCCAGCCTGAGCCGGCGTGCGCACGACGGCCACTGGCCCCAGCCGCTGCGGGCCTGCAGGCGCCGGGCGGCCTGGTCCTGCACCGCCGCCGGAGCCTGGGACGGCAGTCCGCCCAGCCCGAGCCCCCGCCACGTGGCCAGGCTGAACTGGTAGGCGCCGAAGTAGCCGTTGCCGGTGTTCTCGCTGTAGTCACCCCCCGACTCGCACTGGCGCAGGACCGCCCACACGTTGCCGTTGGTGGCCGGTGCCGCGCTGGGGGTGCTCACCACGGCCGGCGTCATGATCACGACGGCGCGCGGTGGGGGTGCCGGGGTGGTGACCGCCCGGGCGGCGGTGACGGGCACCGTCGGAGCGGGCGGGACCGGCGGGGCCGGCGGGGCGGGCGGGGTCGGCGGGGTGTCGATATACCGCCGCCAGGACCACACCGCCGCCACCAGCCTGCTTCCGCCGGGGCGCAGCAGGATCAGGCCCGACCTCGCGTCGAGGGTCGGGGTGATGCTTGGTCGGGCGTCGACGGGCAGGGCCGCCGACGCCAGTCGGATGCCGGTGCGACCGAGGTCGACACCGGCGGCATGATGTGGAGTGCCCGGACGTTGGGTCACGAGACCCATTCCGAGCAGCACGGCGAAGGCAACGCCGTAGAGTCGGTGCTTCCGCATCTTGCGCCTCCTTGGAAGTTCACGGGATCCCCGTAGGGCTCCAGGTGGGCTTGGGAATGCGGGTGCGCCCGTCGGAGAGCATTCGTCTCGCGGAGCCGGCGCCGGGGAGGGCGGGCGGCCCTGGACTGACAAAGGTCCGAACGAGGTGCGGACGGAGCGACCCTGGGTTCGGCGTTAGGCACTTCCTCCTCGGGCTGGGCGCGGCGGGGTCGGCGGGCAGGGCGTGGGCACACGCGGAGACCGGACGCCGCCGGCGCGCGCCGCGCCAAGCGGTGGGTGGCCGGGGTGGTCCACATGAGCAGGGCCCTGGGACCCGGGCGACAGCCTCCGCTGCTGTCGCGTGGACTCAGCCGTGGCTTGAGTTGGCCGTCACCTTAGCGCTTGTGCACGGACGCGCAAGCACCCTGGGTGGCGACCCGCCACTCGGTGGTGCGACCGCCGCCGCCCACGGCGCTCTGACCAGGCACTTCTCTTGGAGGATGGGTAACCGGGGCAACGAGTGCCCGAGCCCTCAGTCGGGGGTCCGACCGCCCTCGGTCCCGTCGCCGGGCTCGGCGCCGGGGCTTACCCCGGGCACGGCGTAGAGCGCCTCCAACGCGGCGTCGGCGATGTCGTCGGCCGGCGACCCCGCGTCGCTCACACCGACCAGGGCGGTCAGCGAGGCGTAGCCGCGGGCGAGTAGCCCCGCGTCGGTGTCGGGCTGCACCCGTTGGCTCGTGCCCGGGAGGGTGAGGTCGAGGCGCAGGGTCCCGCTCGGCCCCAGGGGCAGGGCCACGTGGGGGAGGGGAGCGTTCCCCTGGCCGGCCACGTGCACCGCCGAGCGGATGGTGCCGCCCCGCCCCAGCCGCCCGCGGCGGAGCCCCGGCAGGGCGTCGAGGGCGACGTTGGGCACGTTGAGGTTGAGGGTGGTCCCCGGCGGAGAGCCGGCCAGGACCGGCACGAGGGCACCGGCCAGGGTCGCCGGGGTGTCCCACGGCACGGGATCGTCGCCCCAGCGGATCGACACGGCCAGGCACCGGAGCCCGAAATGGGCTCCGGTGAGCGCCGCGCCCACCGTGCCGGAGTGCATGGCCGACCGGGCCACGTTGACACCGTGGTTGATGCCCGACAGCACGATGTCGGGGCGCGGACCGAACCCGCCCACGCAGGCCAGGATGACGGCCAGCGCCGGGGGCCCGTCGATCCCGTAGGTGGGGATGTGGGCGAGCCCGTCGATGACGTGGGCCTCGTAGTCGACGCCCTCCCGGGAGTGCACGGGCCCGACCGCCGCGCCCGACCCGCTGTAGTCGATGAGCGGGGCGACCACCACCACGTCGTGCCCGGTGGCCGCAGCGGTGGTCGCCAGCGCGGCGATCCCCGGGGCGCGCACGCCGTCGTCGTTGGTGACCAGGATCCGCACAGGTGCTCCGATCGCGGCCCATCGGTCGGCGCTGATGGGACCTGCCGCGTCTACCATACCGGTGCCCGCGCGCTCCTCTTCCGGCTCCGGCCAGCTGCGACGGCGTGCGGTACCCACCCGACGAGCGACGCGAGCGACCCACGTGGCCTTGACCGAGACCGACACGAGCGCACCCTCCGGCGCGCAGTACGACATCGGCCACGGCCGCCAGCGCGTGGTCGTCGCCGAGGTGGGCGCCACCTTGCGCTCCTACTCCGTGGACGGTGCCGAGGTGCTCGACGGATTCGGCGCCGGGGAGATGTGCGCGGCGGGGCGCGGCCAGGTGCTGGCGCCGTGGCCGAACCGGCTGGGCGACGGCCGCTACAGCTTCGAGGACCGCAACGCCCAGGCCGCCCTGGACGAGCCCGAGCGTCACAACGCCATCCACGGGCTGGTCCGGTGGGTGCCGTGGCAGGTGCAGTCCCGGGCCCAGAACGTCCTGGCCCTGGGCTGTGTCCTGTACCCCCAGCCGGGCTACCCGTGGCAGGTGTCGCTCGGGGTGGAGTACCGGCTCGGTCGCGACGGCCTGACCGTGAGCGCCTCCGCCACCAATCTCGACACCGTGGCGGCGCCCTTCGGCATGGGATTCCACCCCTACCTGTCGGTGTCCACGTCGACCATCGACACCGCCTCGTTGCTCGTGCCGGCGCGGCGCCGGCTCGTGACCGACGAGCGCGGCCTGCCCACGTCGAGCAGTGCCGTGGCCGGCTCCGAGCTCGACTTCCGCACACCGCGCTGGGTGGGGACGACACGGCTCGACACCGCCTTCACCGACCTGCAGCGTGACGACGACGGCATGGCGCGCGTCGACGTGGACGATCCGGGCGGCCGCGGAGTCACGCTGTGGATGGACGACAGCTTCGGCTACGTCATGGTGTACACGGGGGACACCCTGGAGCCGCCCGAGCGCCGCCGCCGGGCCATCGCGGTGGAGCCCATGACGTGCCCACCGGACGCGCTCCGCTCCGGCACCGACCTGGTCCGCCTCGAGCCCGGTACGTCATGGGCCGGGCGCTGGGGCATCAACCCCCGGTAGTCGGGCGCTCAGGGAGCGGTGATGAAGCGCCGCTCGATCTCGGCCGGGGCCACCGGCTTGCTGAAGTAGTAGCCCTGGGCGAAGCGGCACCCCAGGTCCGCCAGCCGGTCGCGCTGCTCGCGCTGCTCGATGCCCTCGGCCACCACGGTGAGGTCGAAGGCGCCACCCACCTCGATGACGGCCCCGATCACCGCGTCGTACCGGGTGCCGAGGGCGTCGACGAAGGACTTGTCGATCTTGACCACGTCGATGGGCAGACGCGACAGGGAGCTGAGCGAGGAGAACCCGGTCCCGAAGTCGTCGATGGCGATGCGCACCCCCAGGTTGCGCAGCGCCTGGAGGCGACGGACCGACGCCTCCAGGTCGCGGATGAAGAAGCTCTCGGTGATCTCGAGGACGAGGCAGCCCGGCGGCAGGCCGCTCTCGTCGAGGGCCGCGGCCACCTCGGCGATCATCCGGTCGTGCTCGAGCTGGCGGTTCGACACGTTCACGCTGACGGAGAAACCCGAGGCGTTGCCGAACCTTGTGATCCATTCGGCGGCCTGGGTGCAGGCGCGCACCAGCACCCACCGCCCGATCTGCAGAATGAGCCCGGACTCCTCGGCGATGGGGATGAACTCGAGCGGGGGCACCATGCCCCGCTCGGGGTGCTCCCACCGCACGAGGGCCTCGACCCCGACCATGGCCCCGGAGTCGATGGCGACCACCGGCTGGTACGCGACCGACAACTGGTCGCCGAGCAGGGCCTGGTGGAGCGATGATTCGATCTCGATCCGAGCCGCGGCCCGGGCGGTCAGGGTCTCGTCGAAGACCTCGACCCGGGCCCGACCGCCCTGCTTGGCGTGGTACATGGCCGCGTCGGCCTGGCGCAGCACGTCGTCGGGATCGTCGCCGCGCCCGCCCAGGGCCACGCCCACGCTCGCCGACACGAAGCACTCCACCCCGTCGAGCACGAAGGGCCGGTCGAACGCGGCGAGCAGGCGCCAGCCGTAGGCCACGGCCCCCTTGCGGTCGCCCGGCGCCGCGACCAGCACGGCGAACTCGTCGCCACCGAAACGCGCCACCAGATCGCCAGGATGTGCGGTAGCGGCGATGCGCCGCGCCACCTGGACCACGAGCTCGTCCCCGGTGGGGTGGCCCCTGCTGTCGTTCACGTACTTGAAGTGGTCGACGTCGAGGAAGCACACCGCCACCGGCGGGCCGGTCAGCTCGGCCCCGGCGAGGGCGTCGGCCAACCGGCCGACGAAGTGTGCCCGGTTGGGCAGGCCGGTCAGGTGGTCGTGGGTGGCCTGGTGGGCCAGACGGCGCTCGAACTCCCGCCGCTCGGACACGTTGCGGACGGTGGCGGTGATCACGAGCCCCTCGGGTGTCTCGATGGGTCCGAGGACGAGCTCCATGGGGAATGCCGTGCCGTCCTTGCTCACCCCGATCACGTCCTCGGTGCCGCCCACCACCTTCGTCCGCGGGTGGTGGGCCAGGTCCAGGCGGGCGTCGTGCAGCACCTGGCGCCCTTCGTCGGCGAGGAGCCGGGCGACGTCGGTGCCGGGCAGCTCGTCGGGTCCGTAGCCGAAGAGCTGGCCCACCTGGTGATTGGCCTCCAGGACGATGCCGTCGGTGCTCATGACGATCATGGCGTCGGGCGCCGACTCGATGAGCGAGCGGAAGTGGTCGGCGTCGCGCCGTTCGTGGGCCAGCCTGCGGGCGCCCTCGAGACCGTGGCCGGCGTGGGTGGCCAGCAGCTCGAAGGCGGCCATCTCGTGGTCCTCGACCGTGCGCGTGACCCGGGTTCCGCCCACCAGCGCGGCGGCGATCTCCCCGTCCACCCACAGCGGGGCGGCGACGACGGTGCGAAAGCCGTCGGCCCGCAGCACGGGGTGACCCCGGTCGTGCTCGTGGTAGTCGTGGACCACGACCGTGCGGCGCTGCTCGAGGACGTAGGCGGTCATGCCCCGGTCTGCCGGCTGGATGTGGCGGACGTAATCGTCGGGCAGCCCGTGGGCGTGCACGACCCGGAAGTGGCGGCCGTCGTCGAGGATCTCGCACACGTTGGCGGCCTCGAAGCCGAGCTGGCTGACGGCGTCCACCGCCCACGACAGGATGGAGTCCTTGTCGAGGGCGTCGAGCTCACGCCCGAGTCCCGCCACGCGGCTCCACAGGGCGGCCCGCTGCTCGTGCTCGGTGGTGGCGCGCTCGCGGAACAGCAGCTCCTTCGTGAGCTGCACCGAGATCGAGTCGGCGGCGCCTGCCGTGGCCACGATCATCCCCAGTCGCAGCACGAGGACGGCGGCACCGATGTGCCAACCCGACGCGGCCAGGGATACCACGTAGGCCCCGACGGTGACGATGGTCAGGGTCAGGCGGGCCCGGCGTGGATACGACACGCCGGCCAGGAACAGGCACTGCAGCACGTACACGAGGTAGAGGTCGGAATGGCTGCCACCGGTGAGGTCGATGCCCAGGGCGATCAGGGCGATGTCGAACACGGCCCAGGTGTAGAGGGCCTTCATCATGTAGCCGCGCCGCGCCAGGCCCTCCCAGGGCAGCAGGGCCACTGGCACCGTGCCCACCATGGCCAGGCCGACGAGGACGAAGAACGGCACGGTCGACAGCGGGTAGTGCCCGGGGAGCACGGCGTAGAGGCACAGGACGAGGAGCACCCCTGCGGTGGACGCCACACCAACCCGGACCGTCTGCACCCTCACCTCGTCGAGGACCCCGACCCTGCCGGTGGGGGAGGTCGCGCCGACGTGGGAGGTGGCGCCGTCGATCGAGTGCGCCTCGTCGTGGGAGGGCGCCTCGTGGGTCGGGGCGGGGGACGCCACCGCCGACAGGCCCGGGGTCCGGGTGCCCGGAGCAGTGCGGGCACGACGGCGCCGGCCGCCGCGCCGGGTGGTGTCAGGGCCCGCCGGGACGGTCACGTCCCCGGGGCGGGGGTCGGCCGTGACAGGGAGCGGGCCCGCCGGCGCGGGGGACCGACCGGCCACCGGTGCTGCCACCGCGGCCAGGGCCGGAGGCGCGACCGACCGCAGGTCGACATGCGGCCCGTCCTCACCGGCACGCGACGGCAGCGCATGCGTCAGCGATGACGGCCGTTCTGTTCGGCCGAGAGCACCCACCGCAGAAAATCGTAACGGGGTATACCCCGTGATCAGGGCTTTCCTCTTCGACGTTGTGCGAATGTATTGATTTGGCGCGGGCCGGTCCCGGCCCCGGATGCGGGCCGTCGCTGCCCGGCCCGCCCGGCCGTACCGCACGGTGCACCGGGTGCCGTCGCGCCGTGGGGCGCCTAGCATCGGCGGCGTTCCCCGGCGCACATGAGGAGAGGTCACGGTGGGCGCACGCTCCCAGACCGACGGGTGGTGGCGAGACGTGGCCACGTCGGCCCTGACCATCGCCCGCCGCTTCGCCTCGGGTGCCACCCTGTGGTCCATCTCGCCGAGCTGGCCTGCCCACGCCCGGCACGTGGCGGTCGAGTTCGTCCATCCCGTCATCGTGGGCAAGCGCGCCCTGCCGGCCACGTGCCTGGTGGGCCGCGACGTCGTGGCCGCCCTGCGCCTGGCCGCCCGGGCCGGCGACGTCGTGGTGGCGGTGGCGCCCGCCGACGACGGGGACGTCGCCGCCGTGATGCGCCACGCCCCCGCCTGGGGCCTGCACACGGTGTGGATCGGCGCCGGGCCGTGGCGCCCCGCGCCCGGTGCCGCCGACCACGTGCTGTGGCTCGACACCGACGTCGTCGACGCCGCCTACGGGGGCGGCTTCGTCCTCGTCTACCACCTGCTGTGGGAGCTCACCCAGGTCTGCTTCGAGCATCCGGGCCTGCTCGCGGCCGTGCCCGAAACCGGTGCCGAGGGGATGTGCGTCACGTGCTCCGACGAGGGCCGGCTGGCCGAGGTGGTGGCCGTCCTCCCCGGGAACAGGGCCAGCGTGCGCAGCGCGGGGCGGCTCGAGGACGTCGACGTGACGCTCATCGACGTGCCGTCGCCCGGCGGGCTCGTCCTCGTCCACGCCGGCTCGGCCGTCGCCGTCGTCGGCGAGGACACGTGATCCCGGACGGAGGCACGTGACCCCGGAAGGGACCGGCTTCCTCTATCCCTTCATCGAGGCCGACGAGCGTGACGCCGCCGGCCTGCTCGAAGATCTGACGCGCTCCGCTGCGGCCAAGGCGGCCGACAGCGGGCGGCTGCGCACGGCCACCCTGGCCGGCCTCGAGGCCGCCATCGAGCGTGCGGCCGAGGCCATGGCCCGGCGCTTCGAGCGCGGCGGCCGGCTCTTCACCGCCGGCAACGGCGGGAGCGCCACCGACGCCGCCGCCCTGGCCGCACTGTTCTCGGGCCCGCCGTACGGACGGCCCCTGCCGGCGCGCTCGCTCGTCGCCGACGAGGCCGTCCTCAGCGCCCTCGGCAACGACGTGGGCTTCGATCTGGTGTTCTCCCGCCAGGTCATCGCCTTCGCCGGCCCCGACGACATGGTCGTCGGCTTCTCCACCAGCGGAAGCTCCGTCAACCTGCTGCTGGCCTTCGAAGAGGCCCGTCGCCGCGGGCTGCTCACGCTCGGCCTGGCCGGGCACGACGGAGGCGCCATGGCCGCCTCCCGGTGCCTCGACCACCTGTTGGTGGTCCCGTCGTCGAGCGTGCACCGTGTCCAGGAGACCCAGGACGCGCTGGCGCTGGCGCTGTGGACGGCGCTCCAGCGGCTCCTCGGGGAGACGGTGGCGCGGCGATGACGACGGGCGACGGCGCCGCCGCGCCGGCGGCCGGATCCGCCGAGTCGGGCCGCGAGGCGGCCGTCATGGAGCGCGTCGAGGCCTTCCGCCGCCGCCGCCCCCGCCTGCGCGACGAGGTCGTCACGCTGGCCCACGGCGCCGGGGGCAAGGCGTCGGCGGCCCTGATCGACTCGGTCTTCCTGGAGGCCTTCGGGGCCCGGCCCGGCGACCCGCTCACCGACGCCGCCGTGGTCGAGCTGCCGGCGGGCTACCGCGTGGCCTTCACCACCGACTCGTTCGTGGTCCGGCCCCTGCGGTTCCCCGGGGGGTCCATCGGCCACCTGGCCGTGCACGGCACCGTCAACGACCTGGCTGTGACGGGTGCCCGACCCCGGTGGCTGGCGGCGGCCTTCGTCATAGAGGAGGGCTTCCCCGTCGACGAGCTGCGTGCCGTGGTGGCCGACATGGCCGAGGCGGCCCGGGCGGCCGGGGTGGCCATCGTCACCGGGGACACCAAGGTGGTGGACAAGGGGGCGGCCGACGGCCTGTACGTGACGACGGCGGGGATGGGATCGGTGCCGCCCGGCCGCCGCCTCGGTGCCGACCTCGTGCGCCCCGGGGACGCGGTGATCGTGTCGGGGACGCTCGGCGATCACGGTATGGCGGTCATGGTGGCCCGGGGCGATCTGGAGCTCGAGGCCGACCTGCACTCGGACACGGCCCCGGTGAACGGGCTCATGGAGGTGTTGCTCGCCGCCGCCCCGTCGACCCGGTGGGCCCGGGACCCCACCCGTGGGGGGGTGGGCACCGTCGCCAACGAGCTGGCGCGCGACGCCGAGGTGGCGGTGGTCCTCGACGAGGCCGCCCTCCCGGTGGCCCCGGCCGTGGTGGGGGCGTGCGACCTGCTCGGCATCGACCCGCTGTACGTGGCCAACGAGGGCAAGGTGGTGGCGGTGGTGCCCCCCGACGAGACCGCCGCCGCCCTCGACGCCCTGCGGGCCCACCCCCTCGGCCGCCATGCCGCCCGGATCGGCGAGATCCAGGCCGACCCGCCCGGCATCGTGGTGCTGCGTACCACCTTCGGTGGGACCCGGATCGTCGACATGCTGGTGGGCGACCCGCTTCCCCGCATCTGCTGAGGTGGGCGAGACCGCCGCCAAGGGCACAGAGCGCCGCCGGCTCCGGGTGCGCGGCACGGTCCAGGGTGTGGGCTTCCGCCCCTTCGTCTACCGCCATGCGGTGGCGCTGTCGTTGACAGGGTTCGTGCGCAACGACGCCGAGGGCGTGCTCATCGAGGCCGAGGGCCCGCAACAGGCAGTGGCGGAACTGTGCCGGGTGGTGCTCGAGTGCCCCCCGCCGCTCGCCCGGGTCGACGAGGTGCACACCACCACGGTGGCGGGGGGCCGGGGCGACGACGGGTTCCGCATCGTCGAGAGCGCCCGTCATGGCGTGGCGGCGGTGCCGGTGAGCGTCGATGTCGCCACCTGTGCGGCGTGCCTGGCCGAGGTGGACGACCCGTCCGACCGCCGTCACCGCTACCCCTTCATCAACTGCACCGACTGCGGGCCTCGGTACACCATCGTGCGCGGCGTCCCCTACGACCGGCCCGGCACCACCATGGCGGGCTTCGCCATGTGCGGGCCGTGCCGGGCCGAGTACCACGATCCCGCCGACCGCCGCTTCCACGCCCAGCCCAACGCCTGCCCGGCGTGCGGACCACGCCTGCGCCTCGCCGACGCGGCCGGCGCGGTCGTGGCCGAGGGGGACGCCGCCCTCGACCGGGTGGTGCAGGTCCTCGTGTCGGGCTCCATCGTGGCGGTGAAGGGGGTGGGCGGCTACCACCTGGCCGCCGACGGCACCGATGGCGGCGCGGTGGCTCGGCTGCGGCGGCGCAAGGGGCGCGACGACAAGCCCTTCGCCCTGATGGTGGCGGACGTGGCCCAGGCCCGGCGCCTGTGCCACCTCGACGTCGCCGCCCTCGACGCCCTCACCTCGCCCCGCCGTCCCATCGTCCTGGCGGTGCGCCGGACGGGGGCGCTCGTGGCCGAAGGCGTGGCGCCGGGGTTGCCCGAGCTCGGGCTCATGCTGCCGTACTCGCCGCTGCACCACCTGTTGGTGGCGGGCTGCGGGCGCCCGCTCGTCATGACGAGTGGCAACCTGACCGACGATCCCATCGCCCATCTCGACGAGGACGCCGTGGCCCGCCTGGGGCCGCTCGTGGACGTCGTGCTCCAGCACGACCGCCCCATCCACATCCGCTGCGACGACTCGGTGCTGCGCAGCGCCGGGGGCCGCGTGCAGATGCTGCGTCGGTCGCGCGGCTACGCCCCCGAGCCCATGCACCTGCCCGTGGCGGCACTCCGCCCCCTGCTCGCCGTCGGGGCCGAGCTCAAGAACACCGTGACCGTGGCCAAGGGCTCGACGATGGTGCCGAGCCACCACATCGGCGACCTCGGGCACCTGGCCGCGTACACGTCGTTCCTCCAGGCGACCGAGCACCTGTGCCGTCTCTGCGGGGTGGAGCCCGAGGTCGTCGTGCACGACCTGCATCCCGAGTACCTGTCCACCAAGTTCGCCCTCGACCTCGGGCTCGAGACCCTGGCCGTGCAGCACCACCACGCCCACGTGGCGTCGTGCCTGGCCGAGCACGGGCGCACCGGGCCGGTGCTCGGCATCGCCTTCGACGGCCACGGCATGGGGAACGACGGCACGCTGTGGGGCGGCGAGTTCCTGCTGGCCGACCTGGGGGGGTTCGAGCGGGTGGGCCACCTCGCCCCCGTGGCCCTGCCCGGTGGGGCCGCCGCCGTCCGTGAGCCGTGGCGCATGGCCGTGACGTGGGCCTGCGCCGCCGTCGGCCGCGACGCCGCCGGCGCCCTCGGCCGGCACCTCGACCCCCGGGCGCCGCAGGTGCTCGCCCTGGTCGAGCGGGACGGCGTGCTCCGGACCACCAGTGCCGGGCGCCTGTTCGACGCCGTGGCCGCCATCGTCGGGATCCGTTCGCGCGTGAGCTACGAGGGCCAGGCCGCCATCGAGCTCGAGGCGCTGGCGGCCACGGTGCCGCCCGAGGACGCCGTGCGCTATCCCGTCGACGTGGCCATGACCGACGGCGTGCTCGTGCTCGACCCGGCCCCGATGATCGGCGCCGTGCTCGCCGACATGGGCCGGGGGCACCCCCCGGCCGCGGTGGCGGCGGGATTCCACCGGGGCCTGGCGGCGGCGGTGTCCTCGGCCGCCGTCGACCTCGCCGGCCGCCACGGCGTGGACACCGTGGCCCTGAGCGGGGGCGTCTTCCAGAACGTCGTGTTGACCCGGGCCGTCGAGGGCGCCCTCACCCGGGTTGGACTCGAGGTCCTGGTGCACCGGCACGTGCCGCCCAACGACGGCGGCATCAGCGTGGGTCAGGCGGCCATCGCCGCGGCGGCGTCCCGGCGTTGAGGGGTTCGCCGGCGCCGGCGGCGGCGGGGTCCGAGGACCCGGCGCGTCGTCAGGTCCGGGTGCCCACGTGCACGGCGACCTCACCGTGGAGCCGCCCGAAGGCGTAGTAGGCCGCGCACGCGCCCTCGGATGACACCATGCACGTGCCGATGGGCGTCTCGGGCGTGCACGCCGTGCCGAACACCTTGCACTCCCACGGCTTGATCACGCCCTTCAGGACCTCGCCGCACTGGCACGCCTTGGGGTCGGCCACCCGCACGCCCGGCACGGCGAAGCGCACCTCGGCGTCCCAGTCGGCGAACTCGTGGCGGAGCTTGAGTGCGCTCTGGGAGATGAAGCCGAGCCCCCGCCACTCGAAGTGCGGCCGCAGCTCGAACACCGCCGCCAGGACCTCCAGGGCGCGGGGGTTGCCGTCCTCGGTGACGCACCGGGAGTACTGGTTCTCCACTTCGCAGCGCCCGTCGCGTATCTGGGTGAGGAGCATGGCGATGGCCTGCACGACGTCGAGTGGCTCGAATCCCGCCGTGACGAGCGGCTTGCCGTAGACGTCGGGCACGAAGCGGTAGGGGCGCTGGCCCACCACCGTCGACACGTGGCCCGGCCCCAGGAACCCGTCGAGGCGCATGCCGGGCGACTCCAAGATGGCCTTGATGGGGGGGACGATGGTGACGTGGTTGGAGAAGACGCTGAAGTTCGTGACCGCGTCGTCCCGGGCGCGCAGCAGCGTCACCGCCGTCGAGGGGGCGGTGGTTTCGAAGCCAACGGCGAAGAACACCACCTGGCGGTCGGGGTTCTGCACCGCCACCCGCAGGGCGTCGAGCGGCGAGTACACGAAGCGCACGTCCGCCCCCCGGGCCTTGGCCGACAGCAGGTTCCCCGACGACCCGGGCACGCGCATCATGTCGCCGAACGAGGTGAAGATCACCCCCGGGGTCTCGGCCACGGCGATGGCGTCGTCGATGCGGCCCATGGGGATGACGCATACCGGGCACCCCGGTCCGTGCACCAGCTCCACCGACGGCGGCAGGACCCGCTCGATGCCGTGGCGGTAGATCGTGTGGGTGTGCCCCCCGCACACCTCCATGAATTTGAAATGGTCCCCGGCGGCGAGCTCGGTGATGGCGGCCACGAGCAGGCGGGCCGCGGCCGGGTCGCGGTACTCGTCGACGAAACGCATCTACGCCCCCCGCCCGCGGCGCGCCCCGGGCCGCCGTCGCACCGTGACGCCCATGTCCCACCGCCTTTCGTCGGAGTCCCGCCCGTCGTGCCCGGCGCCGGGCCCGGGCCGGGATCGGGCCTCAGATGATGTGCGACCGCCGCACGGCCTCGACGTCCTCGGCGTAGGCGGCTCCCATGGCCTCGAGCGACTCGAGCGCCCGCCGGGCCTCGCCCTCGTCGATCCTGGCCATGGCGAAGCCCACGTGGATGAGGACCCAGTCGCCCGGAGCGACGGCGCCCTCGAGCAGGCCGACATCGACGTTGCGGCGCACGCCCGCCACGTCCACCTTGGCCAGGTGCCGCTCGGCGTCGACGACCGCGACCACCTCACCGGGGATGCCGAGGCACATGACGTCGTTCTCCCCTCTGGTCCGTGGCGCCGTGGCGTCTTGGTGCGGTGGCGCCGTGGCGTCGCACCGACCCGGGCTGCGATCTCGTCACCCCACTGTGCCCGAAAACCGCACCCGGTGCGCCGTCGTCCGCCGGAGTGCCCGCGGCGCCACGGCCCCGGCCCGCCCGTCACCGGCGGGCAGCCACGATCCGGACGCGCACGTTCACGTCGGGGTGGACCCTGAGCATCATGATCCGGGGTGGCTCCATGGCGAACTGGCGGACGTCGAAGACGTGCTCGCCCTCGAGCACGATCGTGGTGTCGTCCGGCATCGACACGGCGAGCTCGTCGGTGACCGAGCGCGTGACGCCCCCGAAGGTCACGTCGCCGGTGGCCAGGTAGCGATGCGGGGTACCGGCCGGCCGCATCTCGCGCAGCTCGCCCGTGATGCCCGGGTACCGGCGGGCGTCGACGCGGCGCTTCATCTCCCGGTCGTAGAGCGGGTTCCCCGACGACAGCCGGTCGACGGACAGCTCCAGACGGGCCGTGACCGGGTGGCGCAGGTCGAGCTGCCCGTCACCGGTCACCTCGGCGTCGATGAAGCCTTCGGGGCCCTTCGACTCGGAGTGGATCGGGTGCACGCTCGAGCGCGCCTCGATGAAGAGGCGCGAGTGCTCGGGATCGATGTCGAAGTGCACGGTCGGGTTCTCGGTCGCGGACCGCTCGGGAGTGCACCGTCCTCGGCGTCAGCCGGGGTGGACGTCGCCCTCGAAGCCCTCGAACAGGTGGTCGAGCCGCAGGGTGGCCGGGGCGTGGGCCGTGACCTCGGCCAGGTACGTGCACGCCAGGCGGTCCTTGACCGTGCCGAGCACGGTGGAGACGAGCCCGAGCGCGTAGCCGAGCGCTGCCGGCGGGGCGTCGCGCACGAGCGACTGCCACACCGCCTCTTCCAAGGTGTTGATGGCAGTCTGCACCTCGCCCAGGGAGTGGTCGGCGGCGTGGCGTTCGATGGCCAGCGCGTGGCCGTACTCCAGGGCGGGCTCGATGCGGTGCTGGCGACAGCAGGCCACCACAACGTCGAACAGGGCCCGCAGGCGCTCGGTCGTGGCCTCGTCCCCGGCCGCCTGGTAATGCACCAGGTGGCGGCCGGCCACGGCGGCACCGGCGGCGGCCAGGATGGCGTCGCGCTGCGCCTCGAGGAACCCGGCGACGTCCATGGGGTCTGTGCTCACGATGTCCACTCCCGTCCGGCGCGCCGTCCGGCCGCGCTGTCGGGTCGGGGGCGCGTCACCCTATCGTCCCTCGAACCGGGGTCGACGCTTCTCCATGAAGGCCTTGATGCCCTCGGCGTAGTCCTCGGAGTCGTAGGCCTGGCGGCGCAGGCCCTGCACACGCTCGTAGACCTCGGCCGCCACCGGCTGGTAGTCGGTGAGCACCCGTACCTGCTCCTTCAGCACGGAAATGGCGAGCGGTGCCTTCGGGACGATGGTGGCGGCCAGGTCGAGCGTGAAGCGCTCCAGGTCGTGGGCGGCGACGAGATGGTTGACCACCAGCCATCGATGCGCCTCCTCGGCGTCGATGGGCCGGGCGCTGAAGAACATCTCCTTCAGGAGGTTGAGCGGGATGCGCCCCATGAAGTGCAGGAGGCCGGCGGTGTTGTAGGGGAGGCCGAGGTTGGCGGGCGTGATGGCGAACGTCGCCGTTTCGTCGGCGACGACCATGTCGCAGCTGAGCACGAGGTCGAGCGCCCCGCCCCACACCGAGCCGTGCACCATGGCGATGATGGGCGCCGGGAAGCTGCGCACCGCCCGCAGGGCCCGCTCCAGGGGGTCGGAGTACGTGAGCGGGTCGCGCCCGCTCGTGGGCAGCTCGGAGATGTCGTGGCCGGCCGACCATACCGCCGTGCCGGGTGTGGCCCGCAGCACCACCACACGGACGTCGGTCCCGGCCAGACCCTCGAGGATGTCCACGATCTGGTCGGTGACCGCCGCGCTGAGGGCGTTGCGCTTGGCCGGGTTGTCGAGGGTCACCACCGCCACGTGGTCCCGGGTCTCCACGGCCACCAGGGGGCGCTCGGGCATGGGGCGGGACCTCCTTGCTGTCCGCAGGCGTGGGTGCCCCGGAACCGCGCACCACGGAACCGCGCCGTCGCATCGTAGGCCGCCCAAGGCGGGCGGCCTCAGGCCAGGGGGGCCGGTCCGGTCTCCAGGGCGTGGAGCTTGTCCGGGTTGAGCATGAGGAAGATCCGGGTCACGCGGCCGTGGCGCTGCTCACCGGTGATCACGATGGGCACGTCGCCGCCGCGCAGCACGATGGCCGGGGCGCCGTTGACGGTGGTCAGCGCCACCTCGGCGTCGGGGAGGCGCTTGGCCACGTTGACGGCGAAGCGCACCACCCGCTCGGCCCCCACCACCGGCCGTCGGGCGGCGTGCCGGTCGGGGCCGGCGTCGGTGACCAGGACGGCGTCGGCGTCGAGCAGGCCCAGCGCCGACTGCACGTCGCCGGCGGCGATGGCCGCCATGAGCCGGGCGAGCAGGTCGGGCTCGAGGCGCTCGGGGGGCGCCGGTCGCTCCCGGCGCAGGCGCTGGCGAGCCCGCGAGGCGATCTGGCGGCAGGCGGCCTCGGACTTCCCCACCGCCTCGGCGATGAGGGAGTAGGGCTCGCCGAACACGTCGGCCAGCAACCACACGGCCCGGTCGGTGGGCCCCAGACGGTCGAGGAGCACGAGGAACCCGAGCGTCAGGGACTCGGCCATCTCGGCGTGCTCCTCGGGGCCGGGCGCCAGCGACACCGGCTCGGGGAGCCACGGGCCCAGGTACTGCTCGCGCCGGCGGGCGACGGACCGCACGCGGTCGAGGGCCAGGCGCGTGACCACGGTGGTGAGGAAGGCGGCGGGCCGCTCGACCGCGCCCTAGTCGGACGTCGACCACCGCAGCCAGGCCTCCTGGACCACGTCCTCGGCGTCGCCGAAGGTGCCGAGGACGCGGTAGGCGAGGCCGAGCAGCCGGGGGCGCTCGGCCGCGAACACGTCGTCGGCGGCGGTGGTCACGGGGTCATCCGGCCAGGCGCCCCTGGCTGGCGGCGGTGGTCGCCGCGGTGGCGGTGGCGGTGCCGGTGCCGTGACCGGTCCTGGTGGTGGTGGCGGCCCGGACGGCAGCCTCCCCGGCGGCGAAACCGCTCGCCAGCGAGGCGTCGGCCAGCAGTCCGATCGGCCCCACCCAGTCGCCGGCCACGAACACCCCGCTCCGGCCCGGCACCGCCACCGGCGGCCGCCCGGCGAGCCCCCGGCCGGGCGCGGGCAGGGAGTGGCTGACGACCATGCGGTGCAGGAAGCGCTCCACCACCACGTCGGCCTCGCCGATGCCCGCCGCGGCGGCGTGCCGGCGCAGCTCGGGTCGGTCCTCGTCGCTCGAGCGGGCCCCGTAGCGCAGGACGTGGACCAGCGCCGCCCCCGCCGGCGCCAGCCGGGCCGAGGGGGCGTGGGTGGAGAGGTACAGCGGCCGGTCGAGATCGAACAGCACCGGGGTGGGCGGCGGCCGGTGCAACCCGAGGTCGAGGCAGGCGGCGGTGGCGTCCTGGCCCAGGTGCCAGCCGGGGTCGGCCGGCAGCAGGGCCCGGGCCGCGGCGGGGCTCCCGACCGCCACGACGACGGCGCCGGCGCGCCACGTGCCGTCCGTGGTCGCCACGTCCCAGTGTCGGTCGTCGGCGGTGTCGGTGACGGCCGTGGCCCGCGCTCGGGGGACCAGCCCGGCACCGGCGCCGGTGGCTGTCCCGAGGAGGCCGTCGACCAGGGTGCTCCACCCACCGTCGAGGTAGCGCACCCCGCCCGTCTGGACCAGTTGGAGCTGGCGGACGGCGGCGTCGGCCGAGATGGCCTCGAGATCGGGGGCGTAGGTGGCCACCCGCAGCAGGGTGGTGATGACGGCGGCGGCGGCGTCGGGGAGCCCGAGCGACTGCACCCACTGGGCCCCGCTGCGGTCGGCCAGGGTGCCGGCGTCGATGCGGGCGAAGCGCGCCAGCACCCGGGCCAGCCCGACCTTGGCCCCGGCCCCGAGCAAGGGGGAGCGGGCCAGGCTGGCGGCCGAGGTGGGGAGGAGCCCGAGCCGGTCACGGCGCAGCCCGGCCACGACGCGGGCCGGGGGCGCGCCGGTCGGGTGCAGTCCCAGGCCGGCCAGGATGGCGGCACCGGGGCCCTTCAGGTACAGCGCCCGGGGTCCCTGGTTGAAGACGTAGCCCTGGCGCTCGTCGCTGCGGGCCCGACCGCCGGGGGCGTGGGCGTCGAGGACGGTCACCGCCGCCCCGGCCCGGGCCGCCGTGGCCGCGGCGGTGAGGCCGGCCAGACCGGCCCCGATCACCACCACGTCCACGTCGGTGGGGGCATCGTGCGCCGGGTCGTGGCGCTCCTGGTCCATGGTCACCCTCCTGGAGCGCGTCGTCGTGATGTCGACGACGCACCGGGCCGGTTGTGACACGCGAATGCGCGAACGGGGCGCGGCGCGGGGCTCACCGGCCGCCGGTCACGTCCAGGATGGCGCCGCTCACGTAGCCCGCCTCGTCCCCGCACAGCCAGGTGACGGCGGCCGCCACCTCCACCGGCGTGCCGGGCCGGCCCAGGGGGACGGTGGGCGCCAGCCGGGTGGGCTTGTCGGGTTGCCCGGTCCGGGCGTGGATCTCGGTGTCGATGATCCCGGGGCGCACGGCGTTGACCCGGATGCCCTCGCCGCCCACCTCCTTGGCGAGCCCCAGGGTCATGGTCTCGACCGCGGCCTTGGAGGCGGCATAGTCGACGTACTCCCCGGGGCTGCCGACCCGGGTGGCGCCCGACGACACGTTGACGATCGATCCACCCGAGCCCCCGTGGCGACGCGACATGCGGCGGACCGCCTGGCTGGCACAGAGGAACGAACCGATCACGTTGACGGCCATCATCCGGTGCAGGCGCGCCGCCTCGAGCTCGTCCACCCGGCAGGGCGGGGCGGCGATGCCGGCGTTGTTGACGAGGGCGCCGAGCGGCCCGAGCTCGGCGTCGACCCGGTCGAACAGCTCGGCCACGTCGTCCTGGAGCGCCACGTCGGCGTGCACGGCCAGGGCCCGGCGCCCCTCGGCCGCGACCGAGCCCGCCACCGCCCGGGCGGCGTCGGCGTCGGCGACGTACACCACGGCCACGTCCCAGCCGGCCCGGGCGAGACCGAGCGCGCACGCCGCCCCGATGCCGCGGCTGCCGCCGGTCACCACGGCGATCTTCTCCATGGGCGACAGTGTGCCCGCGGCGGCGACGGCCCGCCCGCCCGGTGCCGTCCGCCGGGGCCCGGCCGTAATGTCGTGGTCGTGGTGCACCTGGCCGTCGTCGTCGACATCGGCGCGCCGGTGCCGGTCGTGTGGGAGGCGCTCACCGTCCCCGCCCGGGTCTCGGCGTGGGACGGCGTCGAGCCGGTCGACGTTCCGCCCGGCTATCCGGCCCCCGGCCAGCACGCCCGGTGGCGCGCCCGCCTGGGTCCGCTCCGGCTCACGTTGCACGACCGGGTCCGCGCCGTCGATCCGGGCCTGTGCCTGGCATCCACGATCGACGTGGCCTTCGTCCACGTGGAGGAGCGGTACACGCTGGCCGAGACCGCCGGCGGGACCAGGGTGACGTCGGACAACGCGGTGTCCTCGCCGGTCCCCGGGCTGTCGCCGCTGGCGCACCGGCTCACGCGCACCAACGTGGCGGCCTCGATGGACCGCCTGAAGGCGTACTGCGAGCGCGGGTGAGTCCCAGGCGATGGTCGGAGAGGCGTCGACGGGTGCGTGTCAGGTCCAAATCCCCTTTTCCTCCGACCGACCCGGGGCGTAGCGTCGGTGTCGGGTCCTCGGGGGTACACCCGCACCGAAGAGCCGGAGTCGAGGGTGCAAACCGGCCGCGCTGGCAGGTCTCATGACCGCAGAAGTCGTTCCCTCCGTGGGACGCTCCCGAGGGCCCGCTGCGGACGTCCCTGGCCGTCCGGGCCGGTCGGGCCCGGTGGGCCCTGCGGGGCTGTGACCATCGTCCCTGGTAATCGGGTCGGATGGGTGACACCGTTGCCTCGTGCCCACGACGCTGGCCGCAGGTGTGATGGTGGAGCAGTGCCACGCCATCACCGGCGGCGCCGGGGACTACGACGGCCTGCTCGATCTCGTCGGTGACCGGCGCCTCGTCCTCATCGGCGAGTCCTCGCACGGCACGCACGAGTTCTACCGGGAGCGGGCCCGGATCACGAAGCGCCTCATCGAGGAGAGCGACTTCACGGCGGTGGCGGTCGAGGCCGACTGGCCCGACGCGTACCGCGTGCACCGCTACGTGATGGGGCTCTCCGACGACGAGGACGCCGACACCGCCCTGTCGGACTTCCGGCGCTTCCCGGCGTGGATGTGGCGCAACCGTGAGGTCTGCACGTTCGTGGAGTGGCTGCGGGCCCACAACGACGCCCAGCGCCACCCGGCCACGAAGACCCGATTCTACGGCCTCGACCTCTACAGCCTGCGGGCGTCGATGGAGGCCGTCGTCGAGTATCTGGACCGGGTCGACCCGGCCGAGGCGGGCCGCGCCCGCAAGCGCTACTCGTGCTTCGACCACGTCGGCGGTGAGGGCGTGGCGTACGGCTATGGGCTCGCCTACCTGGGTGCCATCCCGTGCGAGAACGAGGTCGTGGCCCAGCTCATCGAGCTCCGGCGGCGGGCGGAGGCATATCTGCACCGCGACGGCTGGATCGCCGATGACGAGTTCTTCTTCGCCGAGCAGAACGCCCGCCTCGTGCGCGACGCCGAGGAGTACTACCAACAGATGTACCGAGCCGAGGTGTCGTCGTGGAACCTCCGCGACCGGCACATGGCGGGTACGCTCGACGCGCTCGTCGAGCACCTCGACGGCCAGGTGTCACGTCCCAAGATCGTCGTGTGGGAGCACAATTCCCACGTGGGCGACGCGCGCGCCACCGAAATGGGAGCACGGGGCGAGCTCAACGTCGGGCAGCTGGCCCGTCAACGTCACCGCGGCGAGACGGTGCTCGTGGGCCAGACGACCTTCGACGGATCGGTCACCGCGGCCACGGACTGGGGCGGCCCGGCAGAGCGCAAGCGGGTGCGCCCCGCCTCCGGCGCCAGCCACGAGGCGCTGCTCCACGCCAGCGGGGTACCCGGCTTCTGGCTGGACACGGCCGCGGCGACGGTGCACGACGGTCTGCGGGAGCCCCGTCTGGAGCGGGCCATCGGGGTGATCTACCGACCCGAGACCGAGCGGCGGAGCCACTACTTCGAGGCTCGTCTGGGCGAGCAGTTCGACGTGGTCATCCACCTCGACCGCACCCGGGCGCTCGAGCCGCTCGAGCGCACCTCGCTGTGGGAGCTGGGGGAGCCCCCGGAGACCTTCCCGAGCGGGATCTGACGGGTCCCCGCTCCTCCCGCAGTGGCGGGGCGGGACAGCCCCGACCCTCAGCTGCCGCACACGGGCACGATCTGGTAGCCCGCCGCCCGGATGGCGCTGATGATCACCGGAAGGGCGGCCACGGTCTGCGAACGGTCACCCCCGCCGTCGTGCATGACCACGATGGCGCCGGGGTGCAGGGCGGCCAGCACGCGCGCCGCGATCACCGATGCGCCCGGCCGCAGGTAGTCGGAGGGGTCCACGTCCCAGGAGAGCTCGGCCAGACCGTGTCGGCCCAGTTGCGTCACGACCACCGGGTCGGTGTCGCCGTACGGCGGCCGCAGGCACCGGACCGGGTGGCCCGTGACGCTCTCGAGCAGCGCGTCGGTCTGGTCCACCTCGTCGGCCCACCCCGAGGCCGGAAGCGTGGCCAGGTCCACGTGTGTCCACGTGTGGTTGACGAGGGTCATGCCGTCGGTCACCTCCTGTCGCAGGACGTCCGGATAGGCGGCCCCGTTCTCACCGATGACCTGGAAGCTGGCGCGCACGTGGTCGGTCACCAGGATCTGCAGCACCTCGGGCGTGTAGACGGGGGAGGGTCCGTCGTCGAAGGTGAGTGCCACTACCTTCTGTCCCCGCCGGTACGGCGAGCCCGGCGCCGTGTCGAGGTTGGAGATGACGGTGCCCGCAACGGCCCAGTCGGTCGCCGGCGGGGTGGTGGGCAGCAACCAGTACCCTCGGCCGTCCGGTGTCCGGACGATGGCCGCCACTGGGTCGGCGAGCGACTGCCCTCCCATCGACCCGAGGAATGCCGCGTCGCCGAAGGCGAAGACTCCGCCGTCGGCACCCACGAGCCAGTAGCCGAGGCCGAAGGCGGCGGCGGCCATGCCCACGACGGGCTGGTCGAGCCGGCTCTCGGCCATGGACCCGGAGTAGAGCGCGCTCCCGAAGGCGAAGACGCCCCCATCGGCGGCCACGAGCCAGTAGCCGAGGCCGGGGGAGTTGGCGGCCATGCTCACGACGGGCTGATCCAACGGGCGCGCGCCCATCGACCCCTGGAATCGGGCGTCGCCGAAGGCGAACACCCCGCCGTCGGACGCCACCAGCCAGTAGCCCTGTCCCGACGGGGTGGTGGCCATCGACACCACCGACGCGGCGAGAGGCTGGCCGCCCATCGACCCGAAGAGGCCGGCGTCGCCGAAGGCCACGGGCTGGCCGGCGACGTCCGGAGAGCCTGCCGCCGCCGCCGGTGCGGTCGTCGGCACGACGGCGACGGTGGCGCCGAACGCCACGGCGAGGAGCGCGGCGCGCACGGTGACCGGTCGTCGCGTGGCCAGATGCCGCATGGTCCCATTCCAGCAGTGCACGTTCCCGGGAGACAGAGCCCTTGGCCCCCGTCCGCCAGAGGCGCGGGACGGTGCCAGTGACTTTCGGCTCTGGCTCGTGGGTGCTCGTCGCCGCAAGCTGGACACGTTGGGTGTTCGATGGATCGGAGGTGGGCCATGAACGGCAAACGCGCCCTCGCGCTGCTCGCGACCGGCACCCTGGCCGTCGGCGTGGCGATGTTCGAAACGGTTGCCGGCCGTCGCTATTCCAAGAAGCTGGCCCACGCCGTGACGCGCTGGGCGCGTTTTCAGAGCGGACGCCTCGAGGGGCTGCGCTACCGCCTGGCCGGTCGTCACCCTGACCTGGCCGTCGAGGGTACGGTGCTGGCCGACCGGGTCCGCTCGACCCTCGGTCCCGTGGAGCACCGCCTCGACATCCCCCGTGTGCACGTCATGGCCGACGGCCACGACGTGATCCTGCACGGGGACGTCGGCTCCGAGGAGCAGCTGCAGGCCGTCCTCGACGCCACCCGGGCGATCCCGGCGGTGGACCACGTGGCCTCGCACCTGCGCGTGGGCTTCGTGCCCGGCGACACCCTGCCGTCGGCCGGGGCCATGCGCCGGGTGGCGGCGCAGTAGCCGGCCTCCGTCCGCAGGAGTCGTCGACCAGGCACCGGGAGGTCGCCGTGCCCTTCACCGATCGTGCTGATGCAGGGCGGCGCCTGGCGGCGCAACTCGAACACCTGCGGGGTCCCGACGTCGTGGTGGTCGGCCTTCCCCGGGGCGGGGTCCCGGTGGCCGTCGAGGTGGCCCGGGCCCTCGGCGCGCCCTTGGACGTGATCGTGGTCCGCAAGCTGGGTGTGCCCTTCCAGCCCGAGCTGGCGATGGGCGCCATCGGCGAAGGTGGGGCGCTCGTCGTCGACGAGCGGGTGGTGGTCGAGGCGGGCGTCACGGCCGAGGAGTTCGCCGCCGTGGAGGGGCGCGAACGTGCCGAGCTCGAGCGCCGGGTGCGGCGGTTCCGGGGCGGGCGCCCCCCGGTGCCGTTGGTGGGACGGACCGTGGTCGTGGTGGACGACGGCATCGCCACGGGGTCGACGGCCCGGGCCGCCTGCCAGGTGGCGCGGGCCCAGGGCGCGGCCCGGGTGGTGCTGGCCGTCCCGGTCGCGCCCCCCGGTTCGGTTGTGGCGCTGCGCCCGGACGCCGACGAGGTGGTGTGCGTCGAGATCCCGGCGTGGTTCTTCGCCATCGGCGAGTTCTACGACGACTTCACCCAGACCTCCGACGAGGAGGTGATCGGGATGCTGGCGCGGACGGCGCTGCGGCCGGCCGCCACGACGGTCCCGGCCACGGCGACCGGACCCCGGAGCCGGCCCGACCCGCCCGACCCGCCGGTCCGCGACGACGACGTCGAGGTCCTGGCCGGTCCGGTCCGCCTGGCGGGGCACTTGCGGGTGCCCGAGGCGGCGACGGGCATCGTCGTCTTCGCCCACGGCAGCGGCAGCAGCCGGCACAGCCCGCGCAACCGCTTCGTGGCCTCGGTGCTCGACGACCGCGGCCTCGGCACCTTGCTCTTCGATCTCCTCACCGCCACGGAGGAGCTCGACCGGGCCAACGTGTTCGACATCTCCCTGCTCGGGCACCGACTGGTCGAGGTGACCCATTGGCTCCGGGTCGACCCCGCGGCGGCATCGTTGCCGGTCGGGTACTTCGGCGCCAGCACGGGCGCCGCCGCCGCCCTGTGGGCCGCGGCGGAGCCCGGCGCCGACATCGCCGCCGTCGTGTCCCGGGGGGGACGTCCCGACCTGGCGGCCGGGAGACTGGCCGTCGTCGGTGCCCCGACCCTGCTCATCGTCGGCGGGGACGACGACGTGGTGCTCGGGCTCAACCGTCGGGCGCAGGCGCAGTTGCGCTGCGAGAATCGGCTCGAGATCGTCCCGGGTGCGACCCACCTGTTCGAAGAGCCCGGCACCCTCGAGGCCGCCGCTGCGTTGGCGGGTGACTGGTTCTGCACCCACATGGCCCGGGTTCCGACATGAGCGGCGTCGAGAACCGGCACGTGGCCTACGGGACGACGGCCGCCCGGCGCGTCAGCCCTTGACGACCCCGACGGGGCGGAGGCGGGCGACCCGGTGGGCGAGGCCGGCACGCTCGCAGGTGGCGACCACCTCGTCGACGTCCTTGTACGCCATGGGCGCCTCCTCGGCGAGTCCACGCGCCGAGGCCGCCCGCACGGCGATGCCCCGTCCCTCGAGCTCGTGACGCAACGTCTCGCCCCGGACGATCCGGCTGGCCGCGTGGCGGCTCATGGTGCGCCCCGCGCCGTGGCAGGCGGAGGAGAAGGCGTCGCCGGCGCCCCGGCCGACGAGGACGTAGGAGGACGTTCCCATCGAGCCGGGGACGAGCACGGGCTGGCCCACGGCCCGCAGATCGTCGGGGAGATCGGCGTGCTCGGGGGGAAAGGCCCGGGTGGCGCCCTTGCGGTGCACGCACAGCAGTCGCCGCCTGCCGTCGACGTCGTGCCATTCCAGCTTGGCCAGGTTGTGCGACACGTCGTAGAGGAGGTCGAGGCGGTCCGTTCCGACGGTGTCGGCGAACGCCCGGCGCACCGCGGCGGTGAGGGCCTGGCGATTGGCCCGGCCGTAGTTGGCGGCTGCCGCCATGGCCCCCAGGTAGGCGCGTCCTTCGGGCGACCGCACCGGTGCGCAGGCCAGCTGAGGGTCGGGGACGACGATGCCGTGGCGCCGCATGGACCCCTGCATGTCCTTGACGGTGTCCGAGCACACCTGGTGCCCGAGGCCGCGCGAGCCGCAGTGGATCATCACGCACACCTGCCCCCGTCGCAGTCCGAAAGACTCGGCCACGGAAGCGTCGACGATCTCCTCGACCACCTGGACCTCGATGAAGTGGTTGCCCGATCCGAGGCTCCCGAGCTGTCCGGCGCCCCGGCGCCGCGCCCGCTCGCCGACCATGGCCGGATCGGCATCGGGCATCGCCCCGCTGTCCTCGCAGCGGGCGACGTCCGCCTCCACGCCGAAACCCCGGGCCACGGCGTGACGCGAACCGTCGCGCAGGACCGCGGTCAGCTCGTCGTCGTCGGCGAGCTCCCAGACCGCTCCCGCCCCGAGCCCGGTGGGGATCCGGGCGTCGAGCTCGTCCATGAGCGCCTCGATGTGCGGGGCGATCTCCTCGATGCCCATCGGGGAGAGCAGCAGTCGCACCCCGCACGAGATGTCGAATCCGACACCGCCAGGGGACACGACCCCGTCCCCGTCCACGTCGGTGGCGGCGACACCACCGATGGGGAACCCATACCCCCAGTGGATGTCGGGCATGGCATAGGACGCCTCGACGATCCCCGGCAGGGTGGCGACGTTCATCACCTGGTCGAGGGCCTCCTCGTCCGAGATCTGAGGGAGCAGCACGTCGGAGGCGAAGAGGATCCCGGGCACGCGCATCGCACCGGTCGCCTCGATCCGCCACCGGTCGGGCCCTGCCGCCCGGAGCCGGGGCGGGCCGCTCATACGTCGACCACGGCCCGGCACGACCACCTCCCGTCGTGCTCGCCCATGTCGAGGTGGTGGTAGGAGACGGCCTTCGGAACGGGGCCGATCAACTCCACGTCGCCGGCATCCACCACCACCATGTCCCCCGCGACCCCCCCGTCCTCGGCCTCGGCGACGTGGAACCGGACCGGCACGGCACCGAACACGTCGGCGACGTAGATGACCTCCTCGAGCAGGGCCACGAGGACGTCGACGTCCGCGCTCGCTGTCGCGGCCAGGGGCATGACCCGCTGCGTGGGGGCGTCGTCATGAACCTCGGCGAACACCTCGACCAGCGCCGCCATCGCCTCGGCCAGGCACGCGGCGCGGTTCTCCCCCCATGCCTCGAGCATGCAGTCGGCGGTGTGGGCCACGAGGCGGTGACCACGGCCGGCGTGGTGCGAGGTGTCCGGTTCCCGGGACACCGTCAGGACCTGCCATGGAGAGGGTTCATCACCCGCACCGTGGCTCCGATGTCCCGGTCCGGCAAGAGCCGAAAGTCCCCGGGCCGGTGTCGGGTCGGTGCCGGGCCGGATCGGTACGGGGCCGGTGGGCGCCCCGGTGCTCACGGGGGTTCGCCCGGCGCAGGACCTTCGCCCCTTTCCGGTGTGTCGGCGACGGGGCAGCATGGTCGACAGAGTCGGTCGGGGGCGTGACCGGCCCGGTCAGGAGGTCGTACCCGGACGTGGCATTCGAGCCGAGGTCGGTCCCACTGCCCGGCGGCCGGACGGTGATCGTCCGCCCCATCGCCGAGGACGACGTCGACGGGTTGGCCGCACTGTACGCGACGCTCGGGGAGGAAGATCTCTACCGCCGGTTCTTCCAGGCACACGTGCCGAGCGTGCGGACGCTCCAGCACATGGTGCGCGTGCACGATCGGGGCGGCAGCGGCCTCGTCGCCGTCGTCGAGCAGGCGGGCGTTCCGAGTGCCGTCGTCGCTGAGTGCGCCTACGAGCTGCTCCCCGACGGCGACGGCGAGCTCGGAATCACCGTGGCGCCGCGGTGGCGGGGATGGCTCGGGCCGTACCTCCTCGATGCCCTTCTGGACCTGGCCGCGGCCCG
>Ga0209415_10003989_pt1 | contig 27258 bp, 27 predicted proteins | sample PeaSoiSIISIP2007_FD_187696 | JGI IMG/M metagenome (GOLD analysis project Ga0209415, IMG submission 187696) | Peat soil microbial communities from Weissenstadt, Germany - SII-SIP-2007 (SPAdes) (version 2) | ecosystem: Environmental > Terrestrial > Soil > Wetlands > Peat | place: Germany... | reverse complement strand
CAGTTCACGCAGAGTCCTCCCATCCTTGCTGAAGACAAGAGTTTCCGTGAACCCATCACGCTTTTCTACGTCCTCGGGCTGGCTCATATCCTGCGCCGCACTCTTTGGGGCTGAAGTTCCCAAAAACGCTACAAGACTTAGTAAAAAGATTAAGAAACACTTCAAGGGCGTGCCCTCCTCTTTGTCGGCGATTGGTTTTACGGTTCGGCCCTACCTTGAGGCAGATTAAGTACCAAGTGGAGCCCATTGCCAATCTTCGTAAATAACCGCAATAGAATCAGCGGCTCCAAGCAACGTCTGGTGCGGTAACAGGTTTCGTGCGAATATCTAGTTGTGCTCGGATGGACACCTTGTGTAGCTCGGGGGGCACGATGGGTAGGGAGCGACATTTCTAGAGTCCCGGTAGGTCGGAAAATCGGTAACTTGGGTACCGGGACCCACTTTTCCGATTGGCGCGTTTATCGCGAGCTATAGCCTGTGGCGTGCGGAGCGTTCGGGACTTAACGGGGCTTGGGTGAGGCCATTAGCGTTGCGAGGTGAGCCGCGATGTTGAATACGATGGGCCAAAGCAGATAGAGGAGAACTACCAGGAACATCACTTCGAGCCCCTCGGAGAAGGCCAACATTCCCGAGGAGGCATTCTGGGTGGCGATGACCTGCGAGGTCGGCACTCCGGTGGTGGCAGACTCGTAGAGGATCATCAGATTGCGCTTGAGAACCATGGCCTCATAGGCCAGCAGCCAGATGATGACGAAGCGGCACACTTCGTAACCGACGCGCGCAAAGCTGTTTAGGCTGCGCACAAACCGCGCATGCCGGTCCGTTTCTGTGGACACTTTGTCGTTCAGCAACGCCGGAATGGCGAAGCCGAAGGGCCCAAGGCCGCCAAAAACAGCCGCCACGAGGATCGCGCGGGCAGGAGGCGGCCGGGTTTGCTTGACGGCGACGACCTCCTGCTCCTTGCCCGGGGTGAGGGCGTACTTTGTTAAAGCTGCTGAATAGTGCGGCCCGCATTCAAAAAAGCCGCAAATCCGGCGACCTTACCGTCGTTGGTTGGCTGCAGGCAAGCTCCGGCGATGTTTGATCGCATGGCCATGAGTCGTTCAAAATCGAAACGTCAATGCTCATCCTTGAGAGAAGCGGCCGTCCCGTCCGACCAATAGCCGACGGGAATCATGAACTCGGTTATTGGCTCCGGGGCTCCCCCAAATTGTGGATTCAACATAACCGGGGAGCCAGGCAGATCCGCACCCCAAACCTTGGGATCAGTTAGCGGGATGTAAAACATCAAATGCGGAAGCCAATGCCCGGCGGAGTCGTTTAGGTATCCTTGCTTTGACAGCATGAAGCACATTGCGCCCGGTTCTAGTGCTGGCAGATCTTTCTTCGCGAATGTCTTGATGCCATCGATAATCTGAGCTTTGGACAGTCCGGCCAATACCAACTCGGTCCTCTTGATGGTGAGTGGCAGGATGGATCGGACCGCCGGCGGATTGAAACAGATCGGACCTCGCATCTTGGGGTTCCAGAACTGCGAGAAGTCAAACGGAGACATCCACGATCGCTCTACGACGCAGACGAAACCGTTCTTGCCTTTGATCGCTGTTTCGTAGCCATGTCGTCCGAGGACCAGGACCTCGGCGTCGCCTGAGATGGAGGCGGGAGCGGCACTCCGCGCCAGATTGATCTCTTCGTTGCGATCCGGCATCAGGTATTGTTCGAGAGGGGCCATGGCCGGATAGGGCGTTTTGCTGTCTTGAGCTTTTGCTCCCGATACCGCACCCAGTATGAGGACCAGAGCGATGCCCCTGAATGCGCTTGTTCTCACTCTTTTTGGTTCCATGACTTCTCCAGAAGCTGCGCTTGCCATAGAAATTGAAACGTCACGCAGGACAGTATACATTGATATCAACGTATCATGCGCTACGGCGTCTTGGCAAGATACGTTGATATCCATATTATTTATCCATGGCCGCTGCAGCGAAGACCACCCTTCAGACAACACACCTGATCCGCGATTGCTGTCTCTGTCTTCACGTACAGCGAGCGGCCAGAGGGCTGGCGCGGCGCTTCGACGACGCGCTTCGCCCCATCGGCCTGACAAACGGGCAATTTTCGCTTTTGGTGTCGCTGAACCGTCCGAAGCCACCAGGTATGGCAGCGGTGGCCTTGCTACTTGCGATGGATCGGACTACTTTGACGGCCGCTCTCAAGCCCTTGCGCCGCCGCGGTCTGCTCAAGGTCACGGCGGATCCTGCGGACGGTCGCGGGCGTCTGATGAGTCTGACGGCAAGAGGGCGAAGGTTGCTGGCACGCGCCGTTCCAGTCTGGAGGGATACCCACGCCGCAGTCGAGGGACTTCTGCGCGATGGCGATTCAGAACGCCTTCGAAACAATTTGCGAGCACTCTCCTGAACATCCCAAGAGGCCGCAAATCATCGCGCCCGTTGCGGTGTTCAGCGTCATCAACGTCTCTGACATTAGGCGGGTGGCACGGGCAGGTACTTCACCAAATCAAGAAAAGGCGGCGCGATGCCCTGCGTGCGCAAGAGCACACTAATCTGTGCCACGTGCCGCGCCTCGTGAATGATGAGGTTCCACAGCAGGCCATCCACCGTGTACCGCTGACCCGGCCTGTCGTGCACACTGACGATCCGTTTCAACTCGTGCTCCGTCAGCGCCCGAAGGTACTTGAGTGTGCTCCGCTCTACAACGAGCCAGTAGTCCAGGAGCGTTGCCAACGCGAAACCCGCAAAAATAGGGCCTCCCACGGTGTCCTTGAAGGAAGAAGTGGTCTGGCGCAGCGGCTGTTCGCGCAGGATCTCTTCTTGCATCCAGAAGTCCTCCGTGGCGGCGATATGAAACAGAAGGTCCTTGATGCAATGAAACTTCGCGCCGTTCAGCAGCGGGCGGGATAAAACCTCGTCCGGCACGCTTTGCAGCGCGCTCCACAAGTCCCTGCGTGCGCGAACGAGGAAATCGTAACCTTCCGAAATGTTCATTGGCCCCTTCCTCAAGGCTCGTGTTGCCTCTAGAAAGATTTGTTGCAGGATCTGTTTCGGCTAATGGTTGAGGAGAGTGGGTTTGAGCAAGTAGGCCAGCATGCTGCTCGGGGCGACGCCTAGAATGATCGTGCCGAGGGCGGCGATGGCCAGGACGACGTTTACGGAGAGCGGGAAGCGCGCGGGGGCGGTGGCGGCGATTTCGGCGCTGGGTTCGCGCATGTACATGATGACGATGAGGCGGATGTAGTAGTAAGCGCCGATGACGCTGTTGATGGCCATGACGACGGCGAGCCAGATGAGGTGAGAATCGACAGCGGCTTTGAAGATGTAGAACTTGCCGAGGAAGCCTGCAGTGACAGGCAAACCGAGGAGCGAAAGCAGGAAGAGAGAAAGAACGGCGGCCACGAACGGCTGGCGTTCGCCGAGGCCGGCGAAGTCGTCGAGTTGAAGGTGTTTTTCACCGGCGCCGCCGAATTGGGAAACGATAGTGAAGGCGCCGACTTTTACGAGGGCGTAGGTCAGCAGATAGAAGAGGACGGCGGCGTAGGCGGGGCTGGCGCCGATTTCCATGTCCTTGGAGAGATTGGTGACGGCGGCGAAGGCTACCAGGATGTAGCCGGCGTGGGCGATGGAGCTATAGGCGAGCATGCGTTTGATGTTGGTCTGGAGCAGCGCGCCGAGATTTCCGGCAAACATGGTGAGGGCGGCGAGAATCCAGAAGGCCCAGAACCAGAATTGCGTGGCGGCGTGAACGTCGGCAAAGATGCGGAGGAGTAAGGCGAAAGCCGCGGCTTTCGGTCCCGCCGAAAAGAGAGCCGTGACGGGCGTGGGAGCGCCTTCGTAAACGTCGGGCGTCCAGATTTGAAAGGGTGCTGCGGCGACTTTGAAGCCGAGGCCGATGAGGATGAGGGCGAGGCCGAGCTTCAGCATGGTGCTGGTGCTGTCGGGACCAGCGGCGGCGTCCATTTTCAGAAGGTTCGTCGTGCCGGTGACGCCGTAGACGAGCGCGATGCCGTAGAGAAAAAAGGCGGTGGCGAAGGAGCCGAGAAGGAAATACTTCATGGCGGACTCGCCGGATTTGAGCGTGTCGCGGCGGTAGCCCGCGAGAATGTAGCTGGAGATGGAGCTGAGCTCGAGGCCGATGAAGGCGGTGAGGAGTTCCTGCGCGGAGGCGAGGACGCCCATGCCGGCAGTGGCAAAGAGGATGAGCGCGTAGAATTCGGCGTCGGCGAGGCGTTCGCGGTCGAGATAGGGGGCGGCGGCGAGAATGACGAGTACCGCGACAAGGCCGACGAGATGGCTGAAGAAGATGCTGAAGGGGTCGGCGGCGACGAGGCCGGAGAAGGCTGAGCCGGGATTATGGACCGCGTAGAAGTTGCCGCAGATGCCGCCAAGGGCTCCGATAACGGCGACGGTGGTGAGGACTCTACGGCTGCTGACGATCGGTTGGAGAAGCATGAGCAGCGCGCCGAAGCCGCACCAGATGAGTTCCGGCAGTACGCGAAGCAGGTCGGCGGAGTTGGGGAACGCGGACATTTAGCGGGTTCCGAGCCTTTCCAAGGAAGTTGATTTTTGCGCGGCGCTGGGGGCGGCCGGCGCAATGTTGGGCGCGGTGGAAGCGGCGGGCACGGCCCTTCGAAGCTCAGGGTAAACATGCCGTGCCCCTACGGCTTCTTCGGGACGCTGCGGACGATCCATTTGGTCTATCACGGACTGGCTGGCTGCGGCGGTACGACCCGTAATGAAGACGGAGCCGATGCCCATCCAGAGCGTGATGACGGCCATGGTGACGAGAATGGCGCGCTCGCGAGCGGAGATATCGGGGAGTGCGCGGTTCTTCTCGACGGTGATGTCGCCGAAGAAAACTTTCTGGTAGGACCAGAGGAGATAGCAAGCCGAGAGAATGACGCCTGTGGCGGCCCAAGCGGCCCAATTCCAGTGCACTTGATAAGTGCCGAGCAGGATCAGAAATTCGCCGACGAAGCCGTTGAGCATGGGCAAGCCGAGCGAAGAGAGCGCGACAAAGAGGAAGAACGCGGCGAGGCGCGGCATGGGAGTAGCGAGACCGCCGAATTGGGACATTTCGAAGGTGTGGCGGCGGTCGTAGAGCATGCCGACGAGCAAGAAGAGGCCGCCGGTGGAGATGCCGTGAGCGAGCATCTGGAAGACGGCGCCCTGCATGGAAATTGGATGGAAGGCGAAGATGCCGAGGACGACAAAGCCGAGGTGGCTGACGCTGGAGTAGGCGACTAGCTTTTTGAGATTCGGCTGGACTAGGGCTACGAGCGCACCGTAAATGATGCCGATGATAGCGAGGACGGCGATGGCTGGCGCGAAACGGCGAGAAGCGTCGGGGAAGAGCGGCAGGCAGAAGCGCATCATGCCGTAGGTGCCCATTTTGAGGAGAACGCCGGCGAGCATGACGGAGCCGGCGGTGGGCGCTTCGACGTGGGCGTCAGGCAGCCAAGTGTGGAAGGGGAAGAGCGGAACTTTGATTGCGAATGCTACAAAGAAAGAAAGAAAGAGAAGTGTCTCCGTTCCGCGAGGTAGAACGAGTTCGCCGCTCCGAAGCACCTGTTGGATGAACGGCAGGTCGAAGGAGCCGGTGGCGTTGTAGAGCCACAGAATGCCGACCAGCATGAAGATCGAGCCGGCCATGGTGTAGAGAATGAATTTGATGGCGGCGTAGATGCGGCGGTCGTGGCCCCAGATGCCGATGAGGAGATACATCGGGATGAGCATGACTTCCCAGAAGAGGAAGAAGAGGAAGAGGTCGAGCGAGAGGAAGACGCCGATGACGCCGACTTCGAGCATCAGGATGGCGATGAAGAATTCCTTGACGCGTTTCTGGATGCTGTTCCAGGAGCAGAGGATGGAGATGACGGTGAGAAATGTGGTCAGAATGACGAGGAAGAGACTGATGCCGTCCACGCCCAGGTGATAGTTTATGAAGGTGTCTTTCGCCAGAGGACCATGTGGGCCGAGACTGATCCACTGATGAAATTCTTCGAGTTTATAGGCTGGTCTGCGAAGGGGGACACCCGGGAGGAGCCACCAGAGCGACAAGATAAATTCTGCCAGCGAAACGACGAAGGCGAGGCGACGAATCCATTCGTGATCGTCGCTGCGAAGGAACAAGAGCGCGAGCGCACCGACAGCGGGCAGGAAGATCAGGATCGTGAGCAGCGGTCCGGCGGGCATTAGCGCACCATCCCGATGGCCGGCCCGGAGGCGGGCCAGAAGAAGATGACGGCGATGATGACGAGCGCGCCGATGACGACCCAAACGGCGTAACTGCGCGTGTTGCCAGATTGCGTGTGGCGGACCACATCCCCAATGTCCTTCGCGCCTGTGGCGATGCCGTTGACGGTGCCGTCGATGCCGGCGACGTCAACGATTTTCCAGAGGACTTCGGTGGAAAGCCACATGAGAGGTTTGATGACGACGGCAGCGTAAAACTCATCGACATAATATTTGTTGAGCAGCGTGTTGTAGACGGGCTGAAGCGATTTGGCGATTTGCTCGGGTTTGCCGGGCTGGCGGAGATAGAGCCAGAAGGCGACGGCGAGGCCGATGAGCGCGGAGACCACGGCAACTACGGCGAGAATAATTTCGAGTTGGTGGGCAGCGGCTTCGCTAACGGCTCCAGCGGCTTCAGGTGAGCCAAAGATGGGAGCGAGGAAGCTGGTGAAGTAATCGGGGCCGCCCCACAGAGCGGGAGCGGCGAGCCATCCGCCGATGATCGAGAGGACGGCGAGAATGACGAGCGGGCCAAGCATGCTCCAGGGCGATTCGTGAACGTGGACGTGATGCTCGTCATAGCGCTGCTTGCCGTGGAACGTCAGAAAGATCAGGCGGAACATGTAAAAGGAAGTGAGCAGGGCGGTGAGCAAACCGATAGCATAGAGCGGATGCCCGCCTTCCTTTTGGAAAGCGCTGAGCAGGATGGAGTCCTTGCTGAAGAAGCCGGCGAGCGGCGGAATCCCGGCGATGGCCAGCGTGGCGATGAGCATGGTCCAGTAGGTGTACTTGATTTTTTTGCTGAGGCCGCCCATGTGGCGCATGTCTTGTTCGCCGCCCATAGCGTGAATGACGGAACCGGCTGCGAGGAAGAGAAGCGCTTTGAAAAAGGCGTGGGTCATCAAGTGAAAGATGCCCGCCGAAAACGCGCCGACGCCGCAGGCCAGGAACATGTAGCCGAGCTGGCTGACAGTGGAATACGCGAGGACGCGCTTGATATCGGTTTGTACGAGGCCGATGGTGGCGGCGAAGAACGCTGTGGCGCAACCGATGACGGCAACGACGACGAGAGCGGTCTCCGAGTGCGCGAAGAGGCTGTGCGAGCGGGCGACAACGTAAACGCCTGCGGTGACCATCGTCGCGGCGTGAATCAAGGCGCTGACGGGCGTGGGGCCTTCCATGGCGTCGGGTAGCCAGACGTATAAAGGAAGCTGAGCGGATTTGCCGGTGGCGCCCATGAAGAGAAGAAGGCAGGCGATAGTGAACGTGCCAAACTGGCCCCAAGGCTCCTGAACATTGGCCCAAGGGGAACTTGCGGCGGCGTCGAAGACACCTTTGAAGTCCAGTGTGCCGAAGGTGCGGAAGAGCAGGAACATGCCGAGCATGAAGCCGAAGTCGCCGATGCGGTTGACGATGAAGGCTTTTTTGCCCGCGTCGGAGGCTGATTTTTTCAGGAAATAGAAACCGATGAGCAAATAGCTGCAGAGCCCGACGCCTTCCCACCCGACGAAGAGCAGCACATAGTTTGCTGCCAGCACGAGGATGAGCATGAAGAACATGAAAAGGTTGAGGTAGGAGAAGAAGCGGTAGTAGCCGCCTTCATGCGCCATGTAGCCGGTGGAGTAGATGTGGATGAGGAAGCCGACACCGGTGACGACCAGCAGCATGACGACAGTGAGCTGGTCTAGTTGTAGGTCGAAGCCAGCGGTGAATTTGCCGGCGGAGATCCAATTGAAATAATGGTTGTGAACCAGTGCTTGCGCGTTGGGGCCGAGAAATTCGCGGACGGCTTCGAGCGCGGAGGCGAACGAAAGCCCCGTTGCGCCCAGAGCCACCCAGTTGACGATCGTCTTCGGCCACTTGCCGCCCAGAAGGCCGTTGATGGCCGAGCCGAGGAGTGGCAGCAGCGGAATGATCCACAGATGGTCGAGTATGAGCCGTGTGAGCATTAGAGTTTGAGCAAATCCACGCGCTCGACGTTGAGCGATTGCCGGTTGCGCGCCGTAAGAATGATGATGCCCAGTCCGACAGCGGCTTCCGCCGCGGCGACCACGATGACAAACAGAACGAAAACCTGGCCGTCCGATTGATGGCGCGCCTGGCTAAAGGCGACAAACGCTAGATTGACGGCGTTGAGCATCAGCTCGATGGACATAAAAATCGTGATGACGTTGCGCTTGAAGACAAAGGCAACGACGCCGAGACCGAAGAGAACGGCGCTAAGAATCAAGTAGTAGCTGGTCGGGACCATGTTCAGCTCTTCTCCCGCTGCGCGAGGACGATCGCGCCAAGAATCGCCACGAGGATGAGGAAAGAAGTCAGCTCGAAGGGATAAACGAAATCCTTGAAGAGCATGGTCGAGATTTCTTTTGTATTGGCCAGGGCGCCCGTCTGCAAACCAGCTTGGGCGCTTTCATTCGAACGCGCGATGGCCGCGGCAAGAAAGCCGAGCAGTGCGACCGAAAGGGGAATGCCCGCGATACCCGCGAGCTTAGAAAAACTCGTGCGCTCTTCGATCCCGGCGTTGAGAAGCATGATCACGAAGACGAAGAGCACCATGATGGCGCCGCCGTAGACGATGATTTGCACGGCGGCAACGAATTCCGCGCCCATCAACAGGTAAAGTCCGGCGAGCGCAATCATGACGACGATGAGCGAAAGCGCGCTATGAATCGGGTGACGTTGAAAGATAAGGCTGAGAGCGCCGAGCACCGCCAGCGCAGCGAGAACGAAGAAGATGGCGAGTTGGGGCGTCACTTCGCACCCCACATCGACTTCGCCAGCATGGCGAAGGCTGTGATCACGACGTTGGCAATCGAAACCGGCAGCAGCAACTTCCAGCCGAAGGACATGAGCTGGTCATACCGGAAGCGCGGAAGCGTACCGCGCATCCAGACGTAGACGAAGAGAAAGACGAAAATTTTCGAGAGCAGCCAGAAGGGGCCTTGTATGAATTCGTTTACGGCTGGGAATACGACCAGCACTGCTCCGATGGCCGTGATGGCTGTGCCAACGCCGGGAAGAATGAGGCGGCCAAAAATCGTTTCGTAGCGAATGCCGTCCCAGATCACCCACAAGCCGAACGGAATGAGAATGACCGACGGCAAATAGTGGGTAAACGTCCAGCTGGCAGGGAAGGGAGAGAGCCATCCGCCGAAGAACATGATCGTGCAGAGGCACGAAACCGTGATCATACTGGTGTATTCGGCGATGAAGAACATGGCGAACTTGAAGCTGGCGTATTCGGTATGGAAACCGGCGACGAGTTCCGATTCCGCTTCAGGGAGATCGAAGGGGACGCGGTTGGTCTCCGCGACGGCAGCGACGAAGAAGCAGAAGAATCCCAGGATTTGCGGCCAGAGGTTCCATCCGAAAAGGCCGCGTTCCGGATGCTGCGCCTGCGCGCTGATGATATCGCGCAAATTGAAGCTGCCCGCGAGGAGCAGCACGCCAACGACGGACATGGTCAGGGCAAGCTCGTAGCTCACCATCTGAGCGGAGCTGCGTAGACCGCCGAGCAGAGGATATTTGCTGTTCGAAGACCAGCCAGCAAGGGCAACGCCATAAACGCTGAGGGCGGTAATGGCAAAGAGCGCGAGGATCCCGATGTTCAGGTCTGCGATGCCGAGATAAACCTTCTGTCCCCAGATGGTCCACGGCAGCGGATCGGGGCCAAACGGAATGATGGCGATCGAGGTCAGGGCGAGCGCCAAAGCCATCAGCGGCGCAAGGAAATAGGTGAACTTGTCCACGCCTGCCGGCGTCGGATCTTCTTTCAGAAGGAATTTCGCGCCATCGGCCAAAGGCTGCAACAAACCGTGCGGGCCGACGCGATGCGGTCCCCAACGCGATTGCATGTGCGCGACGACTTTGCGTTCGAACCACGTCAGATAGGCGTTGACGGTCAGGACGATGAATAGCAGAAGAGCTATCTTTATGATCGCTATGACAAGCACGGCGTGTTCGGCTAAGAAGGCGAGTAAGGAGGAGATCACGGCTTGGCTTCCGCCTCCGGGAGAGATTCCATCATGGTGCAGAAGCGGCCAAGCGTGCCGCTGGTGAAAAGCGTGTCTTGCGCGGAGCGAATCAGGCCGACGGGAACGTCGTAAGGCGCGTGGCCGTTCTTCGCGACGTGTACTTGGGTTGGCTCCGCGCTGCCGGTCAGCAATCCCGCCGCCTGCACGTCATATCCAGGCACGGCTTTGCGAATTTCTTCGAATACGTTTGCAGGTGCCTTGTAATGGAAGGCCTTGCCGAGGCCTAGCCGCTCCAGTTGGTGCGACAGAATGCGCAGAAGATCGAAGTCGCTACGCGGACCCATCACTTCGGCGGCTTTGTGCAGAAGCTGAACCTCGCCGGAAGTGTTGGTGACGCTGCCTTCTTTTTCGTAAGCCGAAGCTGCAGGGAAAACAATGTCAGCGAGCTTCGCGGTCTCCGTCAAAAACATTTCGTGAACGATGAGTAGCTCGAGCTGGCCGCGCCCAAATCCCAGTGTGCCAAAATGCGAAAGCGGGTTCGCGCCGATTACGTAGAGCGCTTTGAGCTTCCCGTGTTGTGCAGCATCCACCATCGCGGGCGCCGTTTGACCAGGCTTCGACGGAAGCACTCCTCCCCACAACCGTTCGAACGCCTCGCGAGCAGCCGAGTCGTCCGTGTGCGCGTAACCGGGGAACCGGTCGGGCAGCAACCCCATGTCGGCGGCTCCGCGCGAATTCGCGTAGTCGCCGAGAGCCATGTAGCGCACTTTGCCGTGGAGTTTGGAGCCAAAGGCAACAAGCTGCGCGATCGCCGCGCCGCTAATTTCCGCGCCGAAAACGATGGCCACTTCGGGCTCGGCGTCCAACGCCGCTTTTAGTTGCACCAACTGCTCGACGAGAGCGGTGGGAAGCTGGCCCTCTTCGTGGGCCATCCAGCGAATGGCAGCCGCTTCCTGGCCAGGAATGAGCTTGACGAACTGCGCGGCTTTGCGCTTTAGCTTGATTTCGCGCGCATTCAAAATAAACAGCTTCGCGCCAATATGGCGTATGCCTTTGCGAATCTGCCAGGCGGCCAGCGGGTTTTGCTCCGTCGGGTCATTTCCGACCAGCAGAACCGCTTTGGACTCCGCCAACTGCGTCATAGTCAGCAGGGAATCGCTGGCACGCTCGCCGAGCGCGGTTACCAGACCGGTGTAATCCGCCGTGCGGTGATGGTCGACGTTGTTCGTGCCAAACGTCGCGCGCGCCATGCGCTGGAACAAATAGTTTTCTTCGTTCGACGTGCGGTTCGAGCCGATAAAACCAATCGAGTCGCTGCCACCCGCGTCGTAAACCTGCTTGAGCCGCGTCGCGGCGGTCTGCGCAGCCTCTTCCCACGAGACGGGATAGAGCTTGTCACCCTTGCGCACCATCGGCTGCCGTACGCGCTCCGGGTGCTTCGTGAAATCAAATCCAAAGCGTCCTTTAATGCAAAGAAAATCCTCGTTGATGCCGGAGAGATCGCGGTTATTGGCGCGCATGATCTCGTGATTGCGCACGCTCAACGTCGTTTTGCAGCCGTTCGAACAGTGCGTGCAAACCGTGGAAACGTAGGTCATTTCCCACGGCCGCGTCTTGTAGCGATAGGTGCCGCTGGTCAGCGCGCCGACCGGGCATATATCGATACACATGCCGCACTCTTCGCACTCGAGATGATCTTCGCGATTCGGAATGATGATGCTGTTCGCGCCACGCATGCCCACGCCCAGCGCCTTCACATCCATGCCTTCATCACAAACGCGCACGCAGCGGAAGCACAAAATACAGCGCGGAGCATCGTAATAGACCAGCTCCGACCACTTTTCTTCGGGCCGGTGAATTTTTTCCTCGACGAAGCGGCTGGTATCCGCGCCGTAGCGGAACACCATGTCCTGCAGCTCGCATTCGCCGCCCTTGTCGCAGACCGGGCAGTCGAGAGGATGGTTCGTCAGCAAAAACTCCAGCATCGCCTTGCGCGCGCCGCGGACTTGATCGGTGTTCGTGCGCACGACCATGCCTTCGGTTGCCACGAGAGTGCACGCCGTTTGCAGCTTCGGCATTTTTTCCACTTCGACGAGGCACATGCGGCAAGCGGCTTGCAGCGAAAGCCCCGGGTAGTAGCAGAACGACGGCACTTCCGTCCCAATGCGCCGCGTCGCTTCAATCACGAGCGTGCCGGGCGGCACCTGCACGTCGCGGTCGTTAATCTTCAGCGTAACCAGCTTTGTATCTGCCATGGATTCCTAACGCGAGCCTACGAGCGCTTCCGCGGATTTATACGCACAGCGTCCGTTCAAATGATCTTCAAATTCGTTGCGCCATTTTTGCACGATGCTGATGGTCGGCAGAGCGGCGGCGTCGCCGAGCGGGCAGAACGTGCGGCCCAGCATGTTTTTCGCGAGTTCGCCTACGATGTCGATGTCTTCGTTTCTTCCGTAGCCGGCATGGAAGCGATCCAGCATTTTCTTCAGCCAGGAAGTGCCTTCGCGGCAGGGGATGCACCAGCCGCAGGATTCGTGCGCGTAAAAATGCATGATGCGGCGCGCCATGTCCACCATGCAGGTGGTTTCGTCCATTATGACCATGCCGCCGGAGCCGAGCATCGAGCCGGCTTTGGCCACGGAATCATAGTCCATCGCGATGTCGATTTCGCTCTCGCTCAAAATCGGGCAGGAGCTTCCGCCGGGAATCACGGCTTTCAATTTTTTTCCGCCAGGGATGCCGCCGGCCATTTCGTAGATGAACTTTTTCATGTTCATGCCGAGCGGAATTTCGTAAATGCCGGGCTTCGCGATGTGGCCCGCGACGCAGAGCAGCCGCGTGCCGCCGTTTTTCGGGGTGCCGCGCTTGGCGTAAGCGTCGCCGCCTTCGAGAATAATCGCCGGCACGGAGCTCAAAGTTTCAACGTTATTGATAATCGTCGGGCAGCCGTACAGGCCAACGACCGCAGGGAAGGGCGGCTTGATGCGCGGATAGCCGCGCTTGCCTTCGAGCGATTCCATCAATGCGGATTCTTCGCCGCATTCATAAGCGCCCGCGCCGGTATGCGTGATCAAATCAAAATCGAAGCCCGAGCCAAGAATGTCTTTCCCGAGGTAACCGTGCGCATAGGCTTCATCGACCGCGGTCTGCACGATGTCCAGAACGTAGCGATATTCCCCGCGCACATAGATGAAGCCTTTGTGTGCGCCAAACGAGCGGCCCGCGATCACCATACCCTCGATCAGTTGGTGCGGGTCCATCTCCATCAGCGGGCGATCTTTGCAAGTGCCCGGTTCCGACTCGTCGGCGTTGCAAATCAAATATTTCGGCTTTGGCGAATCTTTCGGCACGAAAGACCACTTCATGCCGGTAGGAAATCCCGCGCCGCCTCGTCCGCGCAAACTGGATTTCTTGACTTCGTCGATGATCGATTCCGGCGTCATTTCTTTCAGCGCCTTCTCGAGCGCCTTGTAGCCTTCGTGTTGCAGATAGACGTCAATCTTGCGCGAATCCTTGATGCCCCAGCGTTTGCTGATGAGCGGCGTTTCTCCCGGCTCGCGCTCGTGCAGTGCGCCTGCCGTCACTGGCTCCGGCGGAGGAATTTTTCCACCGTCCAAATCCTTGATGATGCGATCAAATTTCAGCGGCGTCAGATTTTCGTAGAAGTCGTAATTCACCTGCATAGCTGGCGCGCCCGTGCAAGCACCGATGCACTCGACTTCTTCCAACGAAAATACGCCATCCTCGCTCACTTCTTTGTGGCCGATTTCCAGCCGCTTCTTGGCCCGGTCGAGAATTTCGTTCCCGCCCTTGAGCATGCAGGCCACGTTGGTGCAAACCTGGACGTGATGCTTGCCCATCGGCTTGCGATGCAGCATCGAGTAGTACGCCAGCGTTTCCTCGACTTGCACATTGTTCAGGCCCAGCCGGCTCGCGATTTCCGCGATCATTTCGTCGCTCACGCAGCCGTACTCGTCCTGTGCGTACATCAGCATGGGAATCAGCGCGCTGCGCTTGAAGGGATACGCGTTCTGCAGTTTTTCAAAGCGTGCGGCGAGCTGTGTGGAAAGTTCCATGAGGTTAGCGGTCGACCTCTCCCAAAACAATGTCAATCGTCCCGATGCAAGCAACGACGTCGGAAATCAACTGACCAGTTACGAGCTTCGGCAAAGCCTGCAAATTGATGTAGGACGGCGAGCGAAAGTGCGCGCGCAAGGGTTTCGGCGAGCCATCACTGGCGATAAAACAGCCCAATTCACCTCGCGGCGATTCCACAGTCACAAAAGCCTCGCCCGGCGCCGGCGAAAATCCTTCCGTGAAAATCTTGAAGTGGTAGATGAGCGCTTCCATCTCTGTCTTCATTTTTTCGCGCGATGGCGGCACGATGCCCGGCGCTTCCGTCCGGACCGGGCCGCTATCCGTAATCTTGGCCATGGCCTGCCGCACAATCTTCAAGCTCTCCCGCATTTCAAGCACGCGGACCATATAACGAGCGAAACAATCGGATTCCGTGCGTGTCGGAACGTCAAATTCGAACTCGTCATAGCTCGAATACGGGAACATTTTACGGTTGTCGTAGGGAATGCCAGCCGCGCGCAGCGTCGGCCCGGTCATGCTCAACGCTACCGCGTCTTCCGGCGAAATATAGCCGACACCCTGGAGCCGCCCCATCCAGATGCGATTGCCCGTTAGCAGCGATTCGTAGTCGTCAATGCGGCTGGGCATCATCTTCAGGAAGCGCTCGACCGCCGCGCGCCAGCCCGCGGGAGGCTCCAGCGCGAGCCCGCCGATGCGAATGTAGCTGGTCATCATCCGCTGCCCGGCAAACATCTCGAAAATCTTCAGAATCTCTTCGCGCTCGCGGAAGCAATAGAGAAAAACGGACATCGCGCCCATATCGATGGCGTGCGTTCCCAGCCATACCAGGTGCGAAGAAATGCGCTGCAACTCGACCATCATCACGCGCACATACTGCGCGCGCTTGGGAATTTCCAGACCCAGCAATTTTTCCACCGCCAGGCAGTACACCAAATTGTTGCCTAGCGGATTGAGGTAATCCATGCGGTCGGTGAGCGTGATGGCCTGCGAATAGGTCTTGTCTTCGCAGCTTTTTTCGATCCCCGTGTGCAGATAACCCAAGTCTGGGACCGCTCGAACGACCGTCTCACCATCCAACTCCAAGAGCACGCGAAGTACGCCATGGGTCGATGGGTGCTGCGGACCCATGTTCAACACCATCGTTTTTGTTGCGCCGGTGGCGGTCTCGACAGTCGTCATACAGAGCTCTTCCTGAACCCCGTCATCATCGGAACATCGCGGAATCCCTCGACGGGATAATCCTTCCGCAAGGGATAACCTTCCCAGTCCTCTGGGAGCAAAATGCGTCGCAAGTCCGGATGCCCGGCGAACCGTATCCCGAACAGGTCGAATACCTCTCGCTCCAGCCAGTTGGCGCCGGGCCAGATCGGCACAAGCGTATCAACGACCGGGTCCGAGCCCGCCAACCGGACCTTCAGCCGAATCTTGTCTTTTCGAGGAATCGAAACCAGGTGGTAGTTCACTTCGAAGCGCGGCTCATGCGGGAACCGGTCGACGCAGACGGCATCCGTTATAAGGTTAAACTGCAGCTCTGCGTGGTCGCGACAGCGCTCGGCAACGGCCCGCAAAATCTTGCGCGGCAGCACCAAAGTGGTTTCGCCCCGAAATTCAATCACTTCCTCAATCGCGTTTGGGTTCCATGCACGCAGTTGCTCGGCCACAACACTAGCGCGTTGGCTGGTATTCTCGGTCACCGTTTCCAAGCCCTCAGGCGCAGGCTAATACTTATGCCAGTCCAGCGCGCCTTTTTTCCAAAGATAGAAGTAGCCCACCAAAAGTATGGCGATGTATATCATCATTTCCAGGAATCCATACATGCCAATACTGGGAGACATCTTTATAAAATCCCGGTAGATGTAAGCCCATGGATACAAAAAGATGGCTTCCACGTCGAAAAGAATGAACACCATTGCGACCAGATAAAATCTTACGGAAATCGGCGCTCGCGCATCGCCCGTCGGTTCCATGCCGCATTCGTAGGGCAGCTGCTTGGCGCGGCTTGGCTTGCGCCAGCCCACCAGCACGGACGCCGCGGTTAGCGCCCCAGCCAGAGCCGAGGCAACCAGGAGGTGTATGAGAAGCGGAGTGTACGCTTGTAAGCCTGAATCAGTCATAGGCGAAGCGCTATAATATCCATTCAACCGCCAGTCGGTCAAATGGCCTGAAAAAAATCCTGCGGCGCGCGCGGCGGAAAACAGAGACGGTGTGCCGCGGGGGAAGTGGACCTATATTATATGCTCTTTGGGCATAACACGGATGTGAAAGTGGGCGACACGGTCTATCACGTCCAGACTGAGGACCGCGGCTCCCCCAACGCCTTGATCGACACCACCGTTTATTGCCGCGGACGGGTTCTTCACCGTCGCACGAACAATTATCTTGATCTGTTGCCGCTTGACACGGATCGTGAGAATTCTCTTAGAAAACGCATCGATGAACAGCATCGTGCCGTGGCCGAAGAAATTCGTAGCGGCGCTCTACAGCTTGTGCCGCCCGCGCTGTCCGCCCAGGGTAAGCCCGCCCTCAAAAAGACGGAACCCGCCGCCCCCATCGCGAATACTGTACCCGTGCCTGCACTCGCTCTGGAACTGGTCAATGCCAAAAGCTGGCTGGCCGGAAAGCGCGCGAATTTGCATGTTGCCGTTCGGAGCAGGCAAAATGGAGAACCGGTTCGTAGTGCACGCGTAACGGCTCGAATCGATGGTGCCGCCGACGCCGCTGAATTTACGGCGCAGACAGGCGCTGATGGCCAGGCGCGGCTCGAATTTGACATGCCCCGTCTCGCCGGAGGGGAATCCGCTCTGGTGATAGAAGCTGCGCAAGCGGACGCAAGGACTCAGCTGAAATTTCAATTGAAGGCCCGCCCGCGCGTGCCAACGGTCTAGAAGTACTCTTGGAATTGCCGCGAGAATAAAAGATGGCGATGGATACAGCGATTTCCATTGTTGTGAATGGCGAAAAACGCGAAGCGCAACCCGGCGCGGTGGTCGCCGATCTGCTCGTCACACTCGGCCTCGATTCCGGCCGCGTCGCCATCGAACGAAACCTCGAAATTCTTCCTCGTCCTGCCTGGACGCAAACCCCCGTCGAGCCTGGCGACCGCTACGAGATTGTGCAATTCGTCGGAGGCGGTTAGCTCTCTCTAGCTATACCTTCTTCTTCGACGCCAATCGCTGCCTCAGAGCCCGTCGAGCAAATGCCCCATCTTGCTTTTTTTCGTTTGCAGATATGCCCGCGAAATCTTCGATATCCGCGGCTGGCAGGGGACTCGCTTCACCACACGAATTCCAGAATGTTCCAGTTGCCGAACTTTCTCGGGATTGTTCGAGAGCAACTGTATTTTGGTCGCACCCAGTTCTTTCAGGATTTGCGCCGAAAAATCGTAGTCTCGCGCGTCGGCGGCAAACCCCAGCGTCTCGTTCGCCTCGACGGTGTCCATCCCGCCGTCCTGGAGCTGATACGCCCGCAACTTGTTCATCAGACCGATCCCGCGCCCCTCTTGCGGCAAATACAGCAGGATTCCCGAGCCCGCTTTACCGATTTTCTTAAGAGAGAGCTCTAGCTGCGCACGGCAATCGCACCGCAACGACGCAAGTACATCTCCCGTCAAGCATTGCGAATGCACGCGCACCAGCGGCGCCGCTTTTCCATTCACCTTCCCGCGCACCAGCGCGATCGCCTCATCCAAAGGCCCGTGTCCCTTGAACCCATAAATCGTGAAGCGCCCGTATCGCGTCGGCAGTGCAGCCCGCGCAATCAATGCAACGCCCCAGCCCTTTTTCTGCGTTCGCTTATCCGTTTTCGCTTTTTCCTTCATGGCAAACAACAAGTATAACAGGTGCGCCAAGAGAGCCTTTACATCGCCGCCGCGATTGGCTAGCGTTACCGAGTACGCCCACGTTAACCACCATGGACTCCGCCACCCAAGTTCGCGACCTCCTTTTCACCTTGCTCCTAAAGGTTGGCGTAGCCTCCTCCATTGCCGCACTCCTTGCTCGATGGAACACCTTCCGCCGCGTCCTCTTTACCGAAGAGCGCGACCCCGATCAAAAGCTGAAGCTCATGCTCTTCATGACCCCGCCGCTCATCGTCGGAGTCACGCTTCGCCTTGTCGGCTACCCCTACCAGTTCGCCGATCTCTCTCTCGAAGGCGCTTTTCTGATGGGCTTGCTCGGAGGCCGCGTCGTCGGCCCCATCGGTGGAGCGATCATCACTATACCCGCGCTGATTTCTCACGAGTGGCTCGCTATGCCCGCCGCCTCCACCGCCGGCCTGCTCGGCGGGTTGATCCGCCAGGCCATCCCCAATAAAGAAGATCTCTGGAACTTCGGCCCCTTCACTTTCCTCAACATTCCCAAAGCCGTCGTCCGCCTCTTGAAAAAAGCGCAATTGTCCTGGGAAATGGCGCCTCTCGGTGTCTGTGTCGGCCTGGAACTTGGCCGCGTCGCGCTCGTGCAAGCCACCAAGCCCAAGTGGCTCTTCGCCATTCACCCCCAGTGGGACTGGTGGCTTGTCTTGACCGTCATCGCCACGCTCATGTCCGTCGCCGCCCCGCTCAAAATCTGGAACAACACGCGCATCGAGATGAACCTCGAGCGCCACCAGCAGCTTCTTTTGAAGGCCCGCATGGACGCCCTCTCCCGCCAGATCAATCCGCATTTCCTTTTCAATACGCTTAACACCGTCTCCGCGCTCATCCGCTTCGACCCCGATAACGCGCGCGAAGTCGTCCTCAAGCTCAGCAACATTCTTCGCCGCCTGCTGCGCAAGCACGAAACATTCGTGCCTCTCCGCGAAGAGCTCGAGTTCATCGACGACTATCTCGATATCGAAGTTGCCCGGTTCGGCCGCGACAATCTCGACATCATCAAACACATCGACGACGAAACTCTCGAAGCCTTCGTTCCCAGCATGCTCCTGCAGCCCATGGTCGAAAATTGCCTCAAGCACGGCCTAGCGCCCAAACTCGACGGCGGAAAAATCCAGCTCCGCACCACCAATCGCGACGGCCGCCTCCACATCGAAATCGAAGACAACGGGGTCGGCATCTCTGAAGAAAAAATGCCGCACGTCTACGTCGAAGGCATCGGCCTCAGCAACGTCCGCGAGCGCCTCCGCGTCCTCTACGGCGCCGATTTCCACCTCCAAATCGAAAGCCGCCCCGGCCAGGGCACGCTCATCAAAATCGACATTCCAGAATTGGTCTCTGCCATGCAAACGGTAGGCTGAGGTCAATCTTCCCTTTGTGTGCACAACTGCAATTCTGAGGGTTATAATACTGCTTACGCGCCCGTAGCTCAGTTGGATCAGAGCATCTGGCTTCGAACCAGAGGGTCGGGAGTTCGAGTCTCTCCGGGCGCGCCACTTTTCTTTTTTTATTTCTCGTTCACGACAGGCGTTCGATTCCGGGATAGCCGTCAAACCCGCTGTCAAAGCTCAATAACTGCTCAATTCCGTGGTGCTCCATGATGGCAAGGTGTAGCGCATCACGAGCCGATATTTTACGGTGCCCCATTACAATTTCCTTCGCGCGCCTCGCGGCGGCCCCGTCCACCGGAAGCACTTGGTCGGCAATTCCGAGTAATGCGTCAAATGCAGGCTGAATTGCCTCCCGGCGATTTATCGCCACATACCGGTGCAGGATTTCCTGAAGCACTTCCGCGTCCGTAACCAGACGCTGGCGGTCGCTGATCAATTTCTCAAGTAAACGCTGTGCGTCGGCTTTGTGAGGATGAGGCGCGCCAACCAGATACATGGGAATATTGGAATCCACCAAAATCACGTGGGCGTACCATTGCCATATCCGCTCTCAATTTCCGCTAGCATGTCTTCAATATCCCCGGACGGAAAGTCGTATCGCACTGCCGCGCGGATAGTTTCCAGCTTTTTTCCTATATCTGTGGAAGGCTCACGCCGCCGCGCCAGATCGAGCGCCTGGCGGACCCACTCGGCGATCGACACATGGCGAGAGCGCGCCATGCGTTGAATTTCCCGGTACTCCGGATCCCGTAGGATAACCTGCAGGCGCTTAGCCATAGGATGAGTCTATCTGACTCATGCTGATGAGTCAATCCACCCTGGCTCATAACTCGTAAGAATTGGCAATTTCCAAGCCGCGACGTTACCATGATTTGTGGCCGAGAAAGATGGCGTGCCGAGGTCCGCCCCTCTTCAGCCGCCCACGCACGCGCCGCACCTGCACCTCGAATCCGCCCTCGCGCAAGCGCTGCTCGAACTTTCGATCCTCTCGCGCCGCCCAGACCGCCAGCACACCCTCCAACTTGAGAGCCGCGTGGGCAGCGGCTATTCCGCGTTTTTCATAAAGCCCGGCGTTGTTCGAGGCGGTAAGCGCGCTTGGACCATTGTCCACGTCCAGCAGCACCGCATCGAATTGGCCATGGCCTGATTGGAGTGTGACGGCGACGTCCACTGTCTCCACCCGCACGCGCTTATCCTTCAGCGGGTGTCCCGCCAATGGCCCGAGCGGGCCACGATTCCACGCCACGACTGCGGGCACCAACTCGGCCACAACAACCGTCGCATCTGTTGAAACCAGATCGAGCGTCGCGCGCAGCGTGAAACCCATGCCGAGTCCGCCAATCAGCACGCACGGCCGCTTCAGTTTCCGCATCCCTTGGCACGCGAGCGCCGCCATCCCCTCTTCCGAACCGTGCATCCGGCTGGACATAAGGATCGCGCCGTCGGCTAATATCAGGTACTCGTCGCCGCGACGCATTAGCTTCAGAACCGCGCCGTCCGGCGCAACTGTCTGGCCCAACAACTCGAGAGGCTTCACGATGGAGATGTTACAGGACAGGAAAACCTAAGTAAAAATGGACCACTCACCGCTTCTCAAGATTCAACTCTGGCGAGCATACGCCGCAGAAAGCGGCGCTCCACATCGTTGGCAGCAAGCCCCAGCGCCTGCCGATAGGCCTCAGCTGCTTCGGCGTACCTTCCCAGTCGTCGCAGCAAATCGGCGCGCGCGACGGGCAGAAGATGAAAATCCGTAAGCTCGCCGCGTTTTTCCAGATCGTCCAGTAGGGCAAGCCCCTCTTCGAGTGACCGGCCCATTCCTACCGCAACGGCGCGATTCACCTCAATGATCGGCGAAGGATTGTCCCGCAACAAAATATCGTACAGCCCCGCAATTTGCCGCCAATCCGTTTCTTGCGGCGTCTTGGCGTTGGCATGAAGCGCGGCGATGGACGCCTGCACCGCGTAGGCTCCAACAGCTCCACTGCGCAGCGCCGACTCCGTAAGCCGCGTCCCTTCTAGAATCTGCTCCCCGTGCCACAGACCGCGGTCCTGCTCCTCCAGCAAAATCAGCTCACCATCAGAACTAACGCGCGCATCGCGACGTGAATCATGCAGCAGCATCAATCCCAGCAATGCTCGTGCCTCCGGCTGTCTCGGCAATAGCTGGCACAGCACTCGCCCGAGTCGAATCGCCTCCGCGCAAAGCTCTCGCCGGACCAGCGCATCGCCGCTGCTCGCCAGATAACCTTCGTTGAAAATGAGATAAACGACCAGCAGCACGGCATCGAGCCGATCGCGCAAATCTTCTTGCGAGGGCACACGGTACGGAATCCCCGCGTCCCGAATTTTTCTTTTCGCACGCACCAGCTTCTGCGCCATCGTAACCAACGGCACCAGAAAAGCTCGAGAAATTTCCTCGGTCGTCACGCCGCACACCGTCTGCAGCGTCAGCGCCACTTGTGCCTCGGTGGGAAGCGCTGGGTGGCAACAAGTAAAAATCAGCCGTAAACGATCATCGGGAAACATTTCGCCAGTCGCATCGGCTGCGTCCGCCAAATCCGCACCAAGTTGCGCCGTCAGTTCTGTGTGTCGCGCGATCTCCTCACGCTTCGCATCGAACCGCCGATCCCGCCGCAGCCGGTCAATCGCTCGGTTGCGTGCCGTACTGATCAACCACGCACGCGGATTTGCCGGCACGCCATCCAAGGGCCACTTTTGCAGCGCCGTTGCATACGCTTCCTGCAGCATCTCCTCGGCGAGATCAAAATCGCCGAGGAGGCCAATCAGCGTCGACAGAATGCGCCCGGACTCTTCGCGGTGGAGTTTTTCTAAATCCATGGGGGTGAGTTTTATCTCACCCCGCAAACGAGGGATTGTCAACGTGAGTTAAATAGCCAGTGAGAGGTTCAGCGAGACAGCCGAGACCGTCTGCAGCCTCAGCTGAAACTCATCCGCCATCCGATTCCTATGCCTGCGCTGCTTGGGTCGTCGCTGCGATGGGCCGCACTTCAATCGATCCGTAGCGTGACCCCGGGATCCGCGCTGCAATCCCAAGAGCCTCATCCAGGTCCTTGGCTTCCACCAGGTAGTACCCGCCCAATTGCTCTTTCGTCTCCGCGAACGGCCCATCTGTAACCACGGGCTTTGCGTTCCGCACACGAACCGTCGTCGCTGTGGACGTCGGCTGCAGCGGATTGCCGCCCACATAATGCCCGCTGTCCTTAATCGCCTGCGTGAACTGGAAGTAGCTCTTGTACAACTCGCCCTTCTCCGCCGCAGGGATCTTGTCCCACTCCGCTTCCGCGTGATAAATCAGCATCAGATATTGCATGGTTGTTGCCTCCTACCCGTTAGACGAACACTCTTCCCCAAATCGACATCCTACCCGTTCGCGGCGCTCGGCGAATAGTGGCATAATCCCTGCCTGGCGAAGGCCTGAGCAAACTATCAAACCGAGCCTCTCATAGAGAATCACGAGGATAGATGAAAGCCGCCGTCTTATACGAGTTAGGCAAGCCTCCCCGCTACCAGGACTTCCCGGAGCCTTCCCCAAGCCCCGAAGAAGCCCTTGTCCAAGTGCGTGCCGCGTCGCTAAAGCCCGTCGACAAACAGCTTGCCGCTGGCACTCATTTCGCCAGTCCGCGAGAACTGCCGGCGATCTGCGGAACCGACGGTGTCGGCATCCTCTCCGACGGCAGCCGCGTGTTCTTCGGCGGCGCACGTCGTCCGTACGGCGCGATGGCACAGCAAACCGTTATGCCCGCTGCGTTTTGCTTCCCCATCCCTGACGCGCTCGATGATGCCACTGCTGCCGCGATTCCCAACCCCGGTGTTTCCGCTTTTCTCTCGCTGACCCAGCGCGCCAGACTCGTTAAAGGCGAAAAGGTCCTGATACACGGCGCCACTGGTGTAACCGGAAAACTCGCCGTGCAAATCGCAAGGCAACTAGGCGCTGGACGTGTGATTGCCACTGGCCGCAATCTTCAGGCTCTCGAGAAACTGCGCGACCTCGGAGCCGATGCAACGATTCACCTCAACCAGCCTGAAGATGACTTACGAAAAGCTTTCGCACTGGAAGCCGGCGAGGCTGGATTCAACGTCGTCATTGATTATGTTTGGGGACGCCCTACGGAGATTCTGCTCTCGGCTATCACTCGCCCGGAATTTGCCACCATAAATTCCGAGACGCGTCTCGTACAAGTCGGGGAAAGCGCCGGGCCCACTATCGCGCTTCCCGCAGCCGTGTTGCGCAGCACCGCTGTCACAATCACCGGCACCGCCGGAATCCCTCCGATCGATATTCTGGTTGCCGCGATGCGCCACGTCTTGGACGCCGCCGCAAAACGCACCCTCCAAATCGAAACTGAATCCGTGCCTCTCGCCGATATCGAGCAAGCTTGGCAGCGCGCGGAACGCGGCCGCCGCTTAGTCGTCATCCCCTGACGACTCCCTTAAACCTTTTCGCGCTCTCCTACTGCACAACGAGCCTTATCTAGAGTCCGCGAGCAAATTCAGTCCATGATTATTGGTTCGGCTTTTCCGCGCTAGATTTCGCCAGAGTTGAATCCGGCTTCGCCGCCCCCGGCGATGCTGGCATCGAGGACGCAGACGTGGCCGAGTGCCAGGAGACGTTGTGCTGCTTGAGGAGAGTGATGGCGTATTGAATGGGAATGGCGGCGCCGGGCGTGGAGCTACTCTGAGCCGATGACTTTGCTAGCGCCATCGGCGTTCCGCGCAACCACAAGCCCTCGACGAGCCCGACCACGGCGTGCGAATCGGTTGCGAGCACCGGAGAGCCACTCTGGCCCTTCACCACCGGATGGCTGAGAAGAAACACATTGGCGGCGGGCGCGGACTTCTCGAGCTGCGTGGACTCGTAGCTCAGCACTGTTCCCGGCGAGGAATCTTCCCTCGGCGAATCGAAGCTGTGCGCATCCTGCAGCTTCTGCGGATGGAGCGAAAGCGCCAGCACGGACTGTCCACGAACCGCCGGATCGGTGGACAACGAAACGTACTTGACGCTGTACTTGCCCCCGAACGGATTCGTTGTGGCACAAAGAATGGCTACATCGTGCTGCGTATCTTTGGCAACTACCGTCACTTTCAGCAGTCCGGGAGGAGCGTTCTGGCGATTCACCAGAATGTAGGCCTGGCCCCCATCCCGAAACGTCTCCAGCACATGCGCCACGGTGAGCAGATACCCCTGCTCGTTGATGAAGAAGGCGTTCCCGAAAAATGTGTAGTGGTAGCCACGCGAGGCCGGCTCCTGATCGTCCGGATAAACCACCGGGCACAGCGCCGCAGTCGCCGCTTCCTCGACGGACGCGGCCTGGTTCTGCGGTTGGGCCGCAAATATGGGACTGTACGCGCAAGCGAGTGCAGCGAACGCGGCAACCGCCGCGAACAGCACGAGCGGCGTAAGCGCGCCAATGGCCGCGGATTTGGCGCTGCGGATTTTGTTTAAGCTTGCTGACACAACGTCCTCACTCCTAACACTCTGGCAAAGCGTAACGCGCGTGTAAATGGCAGGGAAGTCTGGAAAAGGGACAGGTGTGAGGAAACGCCGGCTAGTGTTTGCCCAAGGGCAATCCTTGGAAATACAAAGGTCTGTATTCGCCTCGGGGAAGTGCCGCGTGAGGGGCAAAAAAAAGGGCTTGACAAATGGCCGTTCTTACGGTAATTTCTGTATAGAGAGAAACGACAGAAATGACAGACCATACAAAAGCAACGCTTTCGCCTGTTGCTCAAAAATTCATCCTCCACTGGGGCGAGATGGGCACCCGCTGGGGCATCAACCGCACCGTCGCGCAAGTCCACGCCCTGCTCTTCCTCTCGCCGCTCCCGCTGCCCGCCGACGAGATCTCCAACACCCTTGCCGTCGCCCGTTCGAACGTAAGCACCTGTTTGCGGGAGCTACAAGGCTGGGGAATTGTCCGCGTGGTGCACGTACTGGGTGATCGGCGCGACCACTTCGAATCCATCAAGGACGTCTGGGAAATTTTCCGTATCGTCTCGGAAGAACGAAAGCGGCGCGAGATCGATCCGACGCTGCGTGTGCTGGCCGAGTGCGTGGTGGAAGCGAAAGCTCACCCGAACGGCGAGGGAGAAGCGTATACGCGGGAGCGCCTCGAGACCATGCTGGAGTTCCTGACGGTGATGACCGGGTTGTTTGACGAAGTGCTGCGCATGCCGGTTTCGGCACTGAAGGGCGTCGGCAAGTTGCGCGGGAAAGTAGTGACCCTGCTCGGCAAGAAAGCAGCGAACGGCTAAAAGACCAAGAGATTTACACAGAGAACGCAGAGAGCACACAGAGAAGAAAAAGCCATGATTTCGCTGACATCGGAATTTACGGACGGGAAAGGGCGGCACGCGCGAGGTTGGTTATTTTTTGACGTGGAGTGCGCGTTCTGCACGCGGATTGCGCGGTGGCTGGCGCCGATTTTGGAAAGGCGTGGGTTGGCGGTAGCTCCGCTGCAAGATCCCCGCGTTGGAGCTTTGCTTGGTATGACCCGGGAAGAGTTGTTGCGCGAGATTCGGCTGCTACTTTCGGATGGGCGGCAGTTTGGGGGAGCGGACGCGGCAGTGGCTTTGGCTCACGAAATATGGTGGGCGCGGCCGCTGGTGTGGTTCAGCAAAGTACCTGGAGGAATGGGGGCGATGAGGAGCTGGTATCGGTCGATCGCGATGCATCGCAGTTGCGCCGCGGTCAGCTGCCCGGTTCCTGAAGTCACGAAACGAGCGTAACGGTCGATGTACGAAACGAGCTAGCCGCCCGGGCCGAAACAGGCTGGTCGCTTGATTCACAAACGAGCCGAGCGATAGGAGACCAACATGAACGCCCTGCTTACGATCCTGTGGTTGGCCGCGCTGGTGCAAATCCTCATTGCGGCTTCCAACTTTTACCTTCCGCGAAAATTGAAATACCAGGAAAATCTGGAACGTGTGGCGCCGATCATCCGGCAGATTTTTGTGGTGCATTCGGTTTACATCGTCGGCGTATTGCTGTTGTTCGCAGCGCTGACTTTTGGTTTCGCCGCTGAGCTTGCGAGCGGACACGGTCTCGGCCGATTTTTGGCGGCGGGAATCTGCGTGTTCTGGCTGTTCCGCGCGCCGGTGCAACTGCTTTACTACGATGCTTCGTTGCGGCGCACAAACCGCCTTGGCGACATTGCGTTTACGGCCGCAGCGATATTTCTGACGGTGGCGTACGGAGCGGCGGCGTTTCTGCCGCGCGCCTAAGGAGCCGCCATGAGCCGGGAATCCAGCGTTCGTGGTGTATTTCGTCTCCCCTTCCTGCTCGGCGCATCTTTTTGGTTTGCTCTCGCGCTGGCGAGTTTTTTCTCTCATATTCACATCGGAATCATTGAAGCGCTGTTTTTGCTTGGGCCTTGGATTGTCGTCCCGCTCGGCGCTGATTTGATTCGTGGCACGACAGCATCATCCGCTATCAACCATGTTCGAGATTGGATTTTCTTCACAGCAGCTTTATTGACCACTGTTTCGTTCTTTGTCGGCAACCGTGTGGCGGCGGCTTGGCTTGCAAGTGCCTGGCTCTTAATTTGCGCCGCGTTTGCGGGTGATGGATTGCGCCGGCTCGTAACTTCAGGGACGAAGTCCTTCGCACAGTTTTGCTTCGCGATCGGCGAAGGATATTTGCTCGTCGCGGGAATTTGGCTGGT
>Ga0209415_10003988_pt1 | contig 27262 bp, 22 predicted proteins | sample PeaSoiSIISIP2007_FD_187696 | JGI IMG/M metagenome (GOLD analysis project Ga0209415, IMG submission 187696) | Peat soil microbial communities from Weissenstadt, Germany - SII-SIP-2007 (SPAdes) (version 2) | ecosystem: Environmental > Terrestrial > Soil > Wetlands > Peat | place: Germany... | reverse complement strand
CGAGCCGCATCATCGCCGCCCGGCCGCGCTGCAGGATGGATAGCATCCAGCCCATCGCCATGGTGGGCCAAGCCAACAGGTTGAGGTAGCCGATGAAGGCAACCAAGTCGCCCAGGCTGACGCGCCCGTTGATGACCTCGACGCCGCCGTACCAGAGGACCACCAGCGTGCCGAGGCTGGCGGCGGATTTCATGACCGGCAGAATCTGCCCGCGTACCCGTGCCAGCTCCATGCTCTGATCTTGAAAACGGCGATTGAGCGCGCTGAAGGCCGCCGTTTCCTGCTGCTCGCACGCGTACGCACGCACCACGTGAATGCCGCTGAGGTTTTCCTGCACGCGGCTGCTGAGGTCGGCGAGGCCTTCTTGCACGTGCAGGGTGTGCTCCATGAGCCGCCGGCTGTACCGTTTCACGGCCAGCAGGAGCAGCGGATACGGGACCAGCGCCGCCAACGTGAGTCGCGGGTCCAGAGTCAGCATGATGCCGACGCCGTACAGGTAGTACACCGGCGTGTTCACGAAGTTGAGAATGCCGGGTCCGAGCAGCATGCGCACCGCGGTCACGTCGTTGATCAGGCGCGACATCAGGTCGCCGGTTTGCTGGTTGTGGTAGTAGGACAGCGGCAGCTTTTGCAGATGGGCGAACAGGTCGTTGCGCAGGTCGTACTCGACGTCGCGTCCGACGTTGAAGATGAGGGCGCGGGAAAAGGTGCGCACCACCGCCTGTACGATCGCGATGGCGATGATGCAGAGCGGGTAGACGGCAATCTGCGCAAGCGGCGCGCCGCGACCGATGGCGTCGATGGCGCGCTTGAGGAGGTAGGGGACTATCATGGCCAAGGTAGCCGTCGCCATGAGGCAGGCGCCGCCCGCCGCGTAGCGGCGTCGATAGCGCAGTAAGTACATCCACAAGCGGCGCATCCGGGTCATCATCCCACATCGCATCGCTTATGCAACGCGTATGGCCGCCGCCGAAAAAGGGAAGGGCGGAGGCGCATCGAGCCCCTCCGCCCTTCCCGAGGCGAAACGCTGTGGATCGGCGCGAGTTACTTGTGGGTCAGCTCGCCGCGCCAGACTTCAATGGAGCCGAACATCCCGCGCTCCGGCGGACGCGCCGCCTTGGCTTCTTTGCCGTCCTTTTGTTCCTTGGCCGCCGGCGTTGGGGCGTTGATCTTCCCGGCAGCCCCGGACCGCCACGTTGGTGACAACACATCGCCAAAAGCGACGCCGATGTCCAAGACACCGTCCCTATCTATGTCCGCCAGCTTCAAGCCCCACGTCCGTTCGCGCCCGGTGGTGGGCAGGCCGGTGTTGTCGACGAGTTTCCAGTGTCCCGCTCCATCACCGAGGAACGGAAAGACGCCGTAGACGCCGCCAATCTCATCGAGGTTGGTCTTGCCCGCGACCACGATGTCGGCGTGGCCGTCATTGTTCAAATCGCCGATGTCGATGCCCAACGCGTTCATCGGCACGATGCCGTCACTCGCTTTTCGCCATTTGGTCCCGGCTTCCTGGATGAACACCTCGGCGCCGGGGATTGCCGCACCCGTTGCGATGTCGAGCTTGCCATCGCCGTTCACGTCGCCGAGAGCGATCGACCAATACAGACCGTGGATGTCCGGGGCCGGTAGACCCTCGGAGGCCTCGCGCCATCCCCACTTGCCATCGCCCAGCCAGACGCGGGGGCCGGCAGAATAGGCGGCGGCGATGTCGAGATTGCCATCGCCGTCGACGTCGCCCACGGTGACCGAGTTGCCCCATTCCGAGTGCGGTAGCCCCTCGGGTTTTTCCGTCCAAACGCCTTTGCAGTCACCTTTGAATACGCGCACGCCCTCTTCGGCGGCCGCAACAACGACGAGATCGAGGCAGCCGTCGTGGTCGAAATCGCCGACGGCCACGTCTTCGCAGCCAATTGTCGGCAGTCCGGCCGATGCATTCTTCCAGTGTCCTTGTCCGTCACCGAGGAACACGAACACGCCGCGGCAATGATCGGCGATCGCGACGTCCATCTTGCCGTCGTTGTTGACGTCGCCGAAGTCCATGCCGCCGCCGCAGAAGCTTTCGCGGGGTAATCCCGACGAGGCGTCGGTCCAATGACCCTTGCCGTCGCCTCGGAAGATCCATGGGCCGTCGGCGAGGCGGGAAACGACGCCGATGTCGGGGTAGCCGTCACCGTCGATATCGCCAAAGGCCATTTGGCTTTTCCAGATGCGCGAGGTGGGTAGGCCGTCACGCGCCGGGACATAGTGCATTGGTGCGGGCGGTTCCGCCGACGTGGTCTGCTTCGGGGACGGGTGGATCCATTGACATCCGGCGACGACACTCCCCGCCAGCAAAGCGTATGCGGTATAGCGGACGAAAACCTTCATCAAACCTCCTCTTCCCCTTGATGCCGCGTCCTGATTGGGAAACCCCGGTGTGAAAAACGTGCCGCGTGCTTATCAGAGGGTCCAGGACCGGTCAAGACACGCCGCCGGCCCGGGGCGCGGATTTCTTCTGGGAATCGGTGCGGAATTTACCGCAGTCGGGGTGAAAATCTCGGCTTTTCCGCTTGACAAGATTCGACCGTTGCAGTATCTGAACGGAGCTTTATAGCCCGGCTCGTTGGTGCCGGAACGGGGAGGTCTAGGTGCGAGGCAAATGGAGCGAGCTGCTTCGTGGGTTGAGACAATAGTGGTGATTTCTCCGGCAGGGAAAGGAGAAAGCGAATGCGTATGATGACGGGGAATCGGGTTCTGTGGGTGTTGGGCGCAGCCGCGGTCGGGATATCCGCGCTGGCGCGCGTCGCGTCGGCCGACGTTGACCAGGTCACGACGGAGGATGCGCAGCACGCCGGGTCGATTATTGTTTTCCCAAAAGTGATCTGGGATGGGACACGTGACACGATCATCCAGATCGCGAACACGGGAAACCTACTGGCGTTCGCGCACTGTTTCTACGTCAACGGTGCGACGGGGCAATGTGATGAGACCGACTTCGATCTCGTACTTACCAGGCAGCAACCGACGCAGTGGACGGCCAGCGCCGGCCGCGGCGTCAACCCCAACGATGGCTTCCAGAATCCCGGTTCAGGTTTCGACCCGGGCCTGGTGCCGCCGGTACCGCTTGGGTTCTTCGGCGAGCTCAAGTGCGTTCAGGTCAACGAGGATGGCTCGCCGTTCCGCGCGAACCAGCTGAAGGGTGAAGCGATCTTGCGACGGAGTGATGGCGACGTGAGCGAATATAACGCCATCGCGTTCCGCGGCAACCCGGACACCAACTCGAGCGATCCCCGTTCATCCGGGGATCCAAACGATCTCCTGCTCGACCTCACGCCGAGAACTGACAGCAGCGGTGATGATTCCGGTATGTACAGCGCTTGCCCGGATACCCTGCTATTCAATCACTTTACGTACGGCGTGGAGGATCCGGTGCTCGGCAGCTCTTCGGCTCCTCTCGGGCGCTGCACGAATGGCAATTGTCCCGTAACCACGGAGCTGACGCTGGTGCCTTGCCAGGAGGACTTGGAAAATCAAGCCCCCGGCTCGGTCAGGGTTCTGTTTTCCGTCCACAATGAGTTCGAGGAGAATTTCAGCGCCAGCACCGGCTTCAGCTGCTTCCTAAACCTGCAGCTCAACCAGATTGCTCCGGCGGGGGCGAATGCGTTCACCGCTGGGCTGCTGGGCACCGTTACTGCCTATACCCGGATCAATCCGAGTAGCGGCCAAGGCGGCGTCATTGGGGTTGCCGAAGAATCGCGTTGCGACATTCCGGATCAGCCGTGCAACACGACCTATCTGGGCAACGCGACTGCTTCGCCGGTTATTCCGGGTTCGGCGAATGCGGCGTTCAATCTCCATACCGAGGGGAATCGCTTCGATGCAGCCACGGATGGCAACGGCACGCCTTTGGCTGGCGTGACCGACCACATCGTGATACCGGCCCCGTAAGGACTCCGTATGAGCCTTTTGCTGGCGGTGAGGAAAGGAGAAGACGTGATGAGCACGATGAAGGGGAATTTGCGGCGGACGATTCTCACCGGAGTGGTCGGGACGGTGCTCGCTGTGGGTGCAATGGGAACTGCACGGGCCGACTTCGCTTCGGACAAGGCTGCGGCGATTCTCATTTACCCGAAGATCGTCGTTGACACCTCCGGGATATTCGGACCGAAGACGAACACCGAGCTGCAGATCACCAACACCTCCAACTCGGTGATTGGCGTACGCTGCTTCTTAGTGGACGCGACATCGCACTGTAGTGACGACCCGACCAAGGCATGCACGGCGGAAACCGAAGCCCTCGGCAGCACGAACCGACAGTGCGACTCCACTGCGCGTTGCGTCCCGCAATGGTCGGAGAACGATTTCAAGATGACGCTCACCAAGCGCCAGCCGGTGTCCTGGAACGCGCTTGACGGCTTGTCGTTCCTTCCCCTCGACCCAAGCAATCCGGCTGGTAAAGTGGGTACGGGTGGCCAGTCAAACGCCGGTTCATCGGTGCGCGCGGTTCCTGAAGACCCCTTCGTGGGTGCTTTGACGTGCGTAGAAGTCGACCCCTCGTCGTTCCTCCCGGACAGTGGGTTTGATCCGGCGGACAATGCGGGTGGCGACTTGAAGGGCGAGGCGACCATCGTGACCGACGACGCCGATCAGGATGTGGTCGATGCCCGGAAGTACAATGCGGTTGGCATGCAGTCATCGGTCGCCAACGGCGGGTGCGGCCCGAACAACATCGGATGTGACGGGAACCAGCCGGCTGATCCGAACACGCTGCTCATCGGCGGAAGTGACGCGGAGTACACCGGTTGTCCAAACGTGCTGATCTTGGACAGCCTGTTTGACGGGGCGACGGTGCAGACGCATAACTTCGCGGGGAGTTCGAAGTCGTCGGCCACGGTCAACTCAGACCTCACCATCGTTCCATGCAGCCAGGACTTCAATACGCTCACGACCACCACGGCGGTGCTGCAGATCCTCGTCTTCAACGAATTCGAGCAGCGGCTCTCGACGTCAACCCGGGTGAATTGCTTCAGAGAGGTTCCGCTGTCGGATATCGACACGCCGGCGGGCATCTCGGGCGACAAGGAGTCGATTTTCAACGTCGCAGTGGAAGGCACACTGGCCGGCCAGGCGCGTATTCGGTCAGTGGAGGGAGCCAACGCGGCGAATGGTGTAGTGGGAATCGTCGAGTCGTTCTTTACGCCCATCACGCCATCGCCTCCACGTGATAGCTTCTCGAGCGTAGCAGCGAATCTGCACTTCACCGGAAGTCACATCAACGCCGACACGATGGTGTTGCCGGCAAACTGATCCACATCACGCATCACTCGTAATCGGAGGGCAGGAGCCGAAGCTCCTGCCCTCTTTGTTTTTGGCCTGTAGTCGAAACGACAGTTGCCGGTCTGTGGAATGCGTTGCGATGACGAGGTGATCGACGATCTCACGGCGCCGCCGCCACTCGACTCTGCGACTTGCTCGAGCCGAAACCGGCCAGGGTCAATTGCGCGCGGAACTCCGTCTCCTGCGGGTTGGTGCGATTGGTGACTGCGAGATCGAGCGCCCAGCAGTTGCAAGCGGACGTGAAGCGGAGACCGACGAAATTGTCGAGGAAGCGGTTGGCGACGACATCGTAGCGGCTGGCGTAGAGAAAGCCGGCGGTATCGGTGAGCCGCAGCACGATATTGTCGTCGAGCTCTTGCAGAAGGCTTTGCGTCAGGAAGCGATACGACACGCCCGCGCTGGTGCGCGTATCGAGATGTGGCCCGTTGTCGGAAGGTGGGTAGCGCGGGTCTTCGATGAACAGACCGACACGGGTTGCGGTGATGCTGTTGTTTCCGGTGTCATAGTTGGTGAGAAAGCGCATCGACAGCGCACGGCTTGGGTTGATGCTGCCGGCGATGTCGAGGTCGGAGAAATGATCCGGGACGCGATCCGGCTGCAGTGTGTCGATGTCTCGACCAATGTCGACGCTCTGCGTCAGCGATAGCCGACCCAGTTCACGAAGCGAGCTGCCAGCTGATGAGGGTACGGCGCTCTGGCTGCCCGTGCCGTCTGCGAACTTGCCGATGAAGCGGCTGACCACGCCATACGTGAACAGGTTGCGGCGGTTGGTACGATCGACGCCGTCGAACAACGGCAGCTCGTCTTGCCCGACGCTGGGTACGTACAGATAGCTGATCTGCGGCTCCAAGGTATGTTTGATTTTTTCCAGACCCAGCCAGTGCACCGAGTAGATGCGGTCGACTTCAGTGCCCACCTCGGCGCCGACCGACATGGTTTCTCGCGACGCGTCGCGCGGCAGGTCTTGACCGGTTTCACTGACATTGTCTTCCGTGAGGTGGTAAGCGGTTTCGCGCAAGGAGGCGCGCACGGCACCGAACAGGTAGCGACCGAGCGGCAACGGTACGGTGGCCGCCGGCTCGACATCCACACGTACGCCGTCGGTGTCACGGCTGCGTTGAAAGTCAACGGCGCTGCCGGTGACATCCGTAATGACCAGTCCGAAACGTTTCTGCCCCCAGAGATCGATTTCGGGAGCGCGCTGCAACGTATGCGACGACGGCCCCGTCAAATCTTGGTAGTAGGTGGCTTCGCCCTTCAGCGCGACTCGATCCCAGAGCTGCAACGCCCCCACGTGGGAGATCGTGAACGGCATCGTGCGGATCGCGACATCCTGCGAGTGATCGAAGGCAAAGGTGTTGATGTCGCGGAGAAACAGGTTATCGCCGACGACGAAGACATCCGCGTAAGCGTGGCTCTCCCCGATGAACGGTTGAGTATGTTCCGCCATCAGGTTCCAGCGGTTCTCCGGAACGGTGAGCTCGAAGGGCTGGCCCGACGCGCTGCCGCGGAAGGATTCATTGAGGTACGATCCGCTCAGCAGCCCGGATGTCTCCCGACTCAAGGCGTAGCGGTACTCGCCGATGATTCCGGCACGCGCGCTGGTCTCGAGGTCCAGCGCCACCGTGGCGTCCTGGCTCTTGTCGATGGCCCAGTAGAACGGCAGGAGCGCCTGAAAACCACGCAGGTTGGACACGCCAAACCGCGGCGTGAGAAAACCGCTCTGCCGGTCGCGCTGCGCGGGAAATACCGCGCGCGGAACGTAGAGGACCGGAACATCCAACACGTTGAAGGTTCCACCCGTGAGCGTGCCGTAGCCGCCAACCGTTATGTCGAGGGTACGCCCGCTCACGCTCCAGCTCGGGGCTCCCTCGGCGCAGCGACACATGGTGAAGCGACCGTTCTCGATGTGGTAACACTGGCCGAGGCCCTTTTCGATACGATCTCCCCACAATGAGTACTGAAAGCGGCGGGAGGTCACTTCGGCTTTCTCGAGGAGGCCGGTCTCCTCATCCAGGTTTAGGTGGAGGGCGTCGGCGACGATCGTTCCATCCGCCTGTGTGAGCGTCACGTGGCCGCGTGCGTCCGCCTCGTTTGTGGTGCGGTTGACGCGCACCTGATCGGCGTGCAGCACCGTGTCGCCCCGGGTGATGACCACGTTGCCCTCCGCAACGACCGTATCCGCCTTTTGATCGTAGCTGATCTGCTCGGCGTCGATGTGGATCTCTTCGTCCTCGCTGGTAGGAAGCTGGATCTTCTGAGCGTGAACGACCGACGCGACACAGACGGTGAGCAGCCACACCGCGGCGAGGAAGCGCGTCACGCCCATGCAATCCGATTCGATCAGGGGTGCAGCGTTGCTGGCACCGTGAACAGCGCGTGCTGCCCACGCCGGCTCAAGAAGTGAGGATAGATTGTGCCGACCAAGAAGAGGGAACCGGTTGCGAGAATTGTCGCGTCCGGGCCGATCGACTGCAGCGACGTTTCCAGGGCCCGCATCGGATCCGGGACGACCCTGACTGGGCAGTAGCGCTCGAATGCCCGAGCCAGCAGCGCCGCGGGTGCGCCACGCGGCGGTAGGGCCGTCGTCAGCGTGGCGCTGGAAACCATGGGACCAAGGACTTCCACCATCGGTTGCCACTGTTTATCACGCATGACGCCAAAGAGCAGGTGCACCGGCCGCGCGCCGACGATGGAGGGAAGCTCGTTGCGCAGCGTCGCCACTGCGTCGGCGTTGTGCGCGCCGTCGAGCACCACCAGCGGCGCCGTCTGTACGACATCGAGGCGCCCGGGCCAGCGCACCTCAGCGAGGCCACGGCGGATTGCGGCGTGGCCGATGGGAAAGGCGCGGCGCAACAGCGCCAGGGCCGCGAGAGCCACGGCGGCGTTGTCGTGCTGATAGGCGCCGCGCAACGCCAACGTCAGGTCGCCAAACTCGCAGTCCAAGCCCCGAAACCGGAACGGGACGGTGTCGCTCACCAGGAAATCTTGCGCGGCCCAAAAAGCATCAGCGCGGCGCTCGGATGCTGCACGCTCGATGACATCACGCGCCACCGGCGGCACGCGCCCTACGATGACCGGCCGACCCGGTTTGATGATGCCCGCCTTCTCTGCAGCCACCGAGGCCAGCGTGTTCCCCAGAAACTCCTCGTGATCCAACCCGATGCTCGTGATGACCGCCACCGCGGGATCCAGCACGTTCGTGGCGTCAAGCCGCCCTCCAAGCCCGACCTCGACCACCGCCAGATCGACGCCGCGCCGGGCGAAATGGAGGAACGCCATCACGGTGACAAACTCGAAGAACGTGAGATCAATGCCGCGAACGGTTGCGGCGGTGCGGATCTCTCGCGCCAAGTCGACGACCTCGGGTTCCGTGATCGTCTCGGCGCCGATGCGGACGCGCTCGGTGAAGCTCACCAGATGCGGTGAGGTGTACAATCCGACCCGGTAGCCAGCGGCGCTGAACATGGCATGCAGCATCGCGGCTACCGAGCCTTTGCCGTTGGTGCCGGCAACGTGCGCCGCGGCAAACCGCGTCTGCGGATCACCGAGGTTCTTGAGGGCAAGGGTCACGCGCTCGAGCTTGAAGTCCATGCCCTTGGCGGTTTCCAGCCGATACAGCCAGGCCAGGACTTCCGCGTATTCGTTGGTTGCCATCGAAAACCCGAATGCGAAAACCTAGCGCGCGCCGGCGCGCCCGTTGCGTATGCCGTCTTTGAGACGGCGGACGAACGCCCCAACCTCCGGCACGACGCGTGCCGACCCGCGGTGCGTCTCGACGACCCGCATGATGGCGCTGCCGACGACCGCCGCGTCGGCGAACGCCGTCACCGCCGCCGCCTGCTCCGGCGTCGAGATGCCGAAGCCGACGCCGATCGGCAATGTGGTTGCCTCCCGCAAACGTTGCACCGCCGGTTGTACCTCCGCCGCCACCATCGGCCGCACGCCGGTGACGCCCGTCACCGACACGTAGTACAGGAAGCCGCCGGCGTAACGCAGCACCTTGCGCACCCGGTCGGGGCCGCTCGTCGGCGTCAGCACGAAGATGAAATGGATGCCGGCGGCGCGCGTCCACGGCAGCAGCTCGCCGACTTCTTCCGGCGGCAGATCGACCACGAGCACGCCGTCCACGCCTGCCCGTTGCGCGTCCTTCGCGAACCGCTCGGGGCCGTACCGGAAGATCGGGTTGTAGTAGCCGTACAAAATCACCGGCGTTGCCGACGCCCGCCGGAAGTCCGACACCAGCTCCAGCACGCGCGGCAGCGATGCGCCGGCTTTGAGGCCGATCTCCGCGGAGCGTTGCAACACCGGGCCGTCCGCGGTGGGATCGGAAAACGGCACGCCCAACTCCAGGAGGTCGCCTCCACTGTCGGCGGCGACGCGCAGCAGCTCACGCGTCGTGTCCATATCCGGATCGCCGGCAGTGAGAAATGGAATCAGCGCAGCCTGCTGCTGGGCGCGGAGGGCGCGAAACGTTGCGTCGATTCGATTCATGGATTTTACAAGGTCACGCCAAGGTACTCGGCGACCGTGTTCATGTCCTTGTCGCCGCGCCCGGAAAGATTGACGATGAGGATTTGATCGCGCCCCATCTGCGGCGCCAGCCGGGCGGCGTGCGCGACGGCGTGCGCACTCTCCAGCGCCGGAATGATCCCTTCGGTCTCGGTGAGCAGCTTGAATCCGTCCATGGCTTCCGCATCGGTCACGGAGAGATACTGCGCCCGGCCGCTGTCGTGGAGATAGGCATGCTCCGGTCCCACGCCGGGGTAGTCGAGCCCGGCGGCGATCGAATGTGCGCTGCGTACCTGCCCGAGTTCGTCTTGGAGGATGTAGGTCTTCTTGCCGTGCAGCACGCCGACCGTGCCGGCGCTGATGGATGCGGAGTGTCGGCCGGTTTCGATGCCGGCCCCGCCCGCCTCGACCCCGATCATGCGCACGCCCGCATCGTCAAGAAACGGATAGAACAGCCCCATCGCATTGCTGCCGCCGCCGACGCAGGCGATGAGACAATCCGGGAGACGTCTTTCCGCACGCAGGATCTGCCGCCGCGCTTCGCGACCGATGATCGACTGGAAGTCACGCACCATCATGGGATACGGATGCGCCGACATCGTCGAGCCTACCAAGTAGTACGTGTGCTCGACGGTGGTCACCCAATCCCGCAGCGCCTCGTTGATGGCGTCCTTGAGGGTCTGGCTGCCCGATGCCACCGCGCGCACCTGCGCGCCGAGGAGCTTCATGCGGAAGACGTTCAACGATTGCCGGTGGATGTCCTCACGCCCCATGAAGACCTCGCATTCGATGCCGAGGAGGGCGGCGACCGTTGCCGTGGCCACGCCGTGCTGGCCGGCCCCGGTTTCCGCGATGATGCGCCGCTTGCCCATCCGCCGCGCCAGCAACGCTTGGCCCAGAGCGTTGTTGATCTTGTGCGAGCCGGTGTGACACAGATCTTCGCGCTTGAGATAGATCTTCGCGCCACCCAGCTTCGCGGTCAGGCGCGCGGCGAGATAGAGCGGGGTCTCGCGGCCGGCGTATTGCGTGAGGTGATACCGCAACTCGCGGTGAAACTCGCGGTCGCGGCGGATGCGCCGATACGCCGCGTCGAGCTCCAGCAGGGCCGGCATCAGCGTCTCGGCGACGTAACGGCCCCCGAAGACACCGAAGTGTCCGTGACTGTCAGGCAGTTTGTGCATGAGCGATGAACCGTTTCATGAGACTCCAGTCCTTCTTGCCGGGCGCGCGTTCGATGCCGCTGGCAACATCGACTGCGAACGGACGAACGGCACGCACGGCGTCAGCGACGTTCTCCGGCGTCAATCCACCCGCCAGAATCAGGCGGCGCCGGTCGAATCCTTCCAGCAGCTGCGGGACAACCCGCCGGCCCGTGCCACCGAACTGGCCATTCACATACGCATCGGCGAGAATGAAATCAACGGCATACGACCGTGCCGTTTCGACGGCGTGCCGGTCGCCGACCCGGATGGCTTTGATCACTTTCGGCGTCCACCCCAGGCAATACGGGGCGCTCTCGTTCCCATGGAACTGCAGGCTGGTGACGCCGACCTGCGCGGCGATGGCGGCAACGCGCTCACGCGGCGTGTCGACGAATACGCCGACCGTGCAAATGGACGGCGGCACCAGTTGAACGATTTTCGCCGCGTCGTCTGGAGCCACGTAGCGTGGGCTGCCCGCATAGAAGTTGAAGCCGAGCGCCGCCGCCCCGGCGGCGACGGCGGCGAGCGCATCGTCGACATTGGTGATGCCGCACACCTTCACCCGCACGGGTGGCATGGGTCAGCTCCGCGCCGCCGCCAACAGCTCGCGCAGCCACGCACCTGGATCGGGGGCGCGCATCAACGACTCGCCGATGAGAAAGGCTCTAACGCCAACCCGCTCCAGCCGTTCCATGTCGGCAACGCTCTCGATGCCGCTTTCGGCGACCACGAGCGCATCCGGCGGTACCGCAGGCATGAGCCGCTCGGTCGTGGTGAGCGTTGTCTGGAACGTACGCAGGTCGCGGTTGTTGATGCCGAGCAGCCGCACGCCGGCACACACCGCGCGCGCCAACTCCGCGCGATCGTGCACCTCAACCAGGGCGGTAAGGTTGAGCTCCTCGGCCAGCCACAGCAGCTCCTGCAACAACGCGTCCGACAAGATCGCGACGATCAGCAGGACCGCATCCGCGCCGAATGCCCGCGCTTCGTACAACTGATACGCGTCGAAGAGAAAGTCCTTGCGCAGCAGCGGCACGGCCACGGCCTGGCGGATGGCCGCGAGGTGGTCGAGGTGTCCCTGGAAATACCGCTCTTCGGTGAGCACCGAAATTGCCGCGGCGCCGTTGTCGGCATAGCTGGTGGCGATCGCAACGGGGTCGAAGTCGGCGCGGATGATCCCGCGTGACGGCGACGCCTTCTTCACTTCGGCGATGACGGCGCGCGGCCGCGCCGCGAGCGCGGCGCGAAAACCGTGGCGCGCCGTACGGAAGAGCGGCCGCTGCCGGAGCTCGGTCAGCGGCACGGTGGCTTTGGCACGCTCCAGGTCGGCGCGCTTATCGCGCACGATGTCGTCGAGAATCATCGGTTGGTGTACTCGATCAGCTGCGTCAGCTTGTGCCGCGCGCGCCCGCTGCGGATGGAGTCCTGCGCGATCCGGATCCCGGCGGCGATGGAGGGCGCCAGCCCGCCGACGTAGATCGCCGCCGCGGCGTTGACGACGGCGACGTCCGCGCGCGGGCCGCTGGCGCCCGCCACGATGCCGCGAATGATGCTCGCCGCCGTGTCGCGATCGCCGCCCGCAAGCTCCGCGTCGCAACAGCGTGCCAATCCCAGCTCCTCGGGCGTCACCCGATAGGTCCGCAGCGTGCCGTCCTTCCATTCGGAGAGCTGTGTCGGTGCCGCCAGCGAGATCTCGTCGAGCCCGTCGTCGCCGTGCACCACCAGCGCGTGCACGCTGCCGAGCCGCCCGAGCGCCTGGGCGAGCGGCTCGGTCCATTCCGCCGCGAATACGCCGACGACTTGATGGCGCGCCCCGGCAGGGTTCGACAGCGGGCCGAGGAGATTGAAGATGGTGCGCATGCCGAGCTCACGCCGCGGTCCGGCGGCGTGCCGCATGGCCGGATGAAATGTTGGCGCGAAGAGGAAGCCGATGCCCACGGCGTCGACACAGGCCGCGATTTGCTCCGGGGTGAGATCGATCTTGACGCCCAGCGCTTCGAGGACGTCGGCGCCGCCGACGCTGCCCGACATGGCCCGGTTCCCGTGCTTGGCGATCGTCAGACCCGTGCCGGCGGCGATGAACGCCGCAGCGGTCGAGATGTTGAAGGTGCCCCGCAGATCGCCGCCCGTCCCGCACGTGTCGACGATCACCGGCGCGCGCGGGTGTATCCGCGTCGCGTGTGTGCGCAACGCGCGTGCGGCACCGATGATCTCACTCGCCGTCTCGCCTTTCATGCGCAGGGCCACGAGGAGACCGCCGATCTGTGCGGGTGTGGCGGCGCCCTCCATGAGCTGCTGCATCACGGCTTCCATTTCGCTCTCCTCGAGCGACGTGCGTGCAACCACGCGCGCCAGGGCCGTCCGGATGTCCACACGCTACCCCGCCACGCTCCGCGTCATGTCGAGGAAGTTCTTGAGCAGGTGCTTGCCCTCGACGGTCAAGATGGATTCGGGATGGAACTGGATGCCTTCGAGCAAGTGCTCGCGATGGCGTACGCCCATGATCTCACCTTCGGTCGTCCAGGCGCTCAATTCGAGACATGCCGGAAGAGTGGCTCGCTCGATCAACAGGGAGTGGTAGCGCGTGGCTTCGAAGGGCTGGCTCAGATCGCGAAAGATGGTGCGGCCGTCGTGGCAAATGGGCGAGGTCTTGCCGTGCATCAAGCGCCCGGCGCGCACAATGTGTCCACTGAACGCGGCGCCGATGCTCTGATGGCCGAGGCAGACGCCGAGGATGGGAATCCGGCCGGTGAAGCGGCGGATCAGCTCGACCGAGACACCGGCCTCCGCCGGCGTGCACGGTCCCGGCGAAATGACGATCTGCTGCGGGTGCAGCGCCGCGACCGCATCGAGCGTGATCGCGTCGTTGCGGTACACCCGTACGTCGGCTCCCAGCTCCCCCAGATACTGGACCAGGTTGTAGGTAAAGGAGTCGTAATTGTCGATCATCAACAGCATGGCTCACATCGCCTCCGCCTGGCGGACCGCTTGCACCAGCGCCCGCGCTTTGTTGACGCACTCGGCGTACTCACGTTCGGGATCCGAGTCAGCGACAATCCCGGCGCCCGCCTGAATGTAGACGCGATGGTCCGCCACCAACAGCGTGCGGATGGTGATGCAGGTATCCATGTTGCCGGAGAATCCGAAGTAGCCGATGGCGCCGCCGTAGATAGCGCGCCGCACCGGTTCGAGCTCTTCGATGATCTCCATGGCGCGGATCTTCGGGGCGCCGGTGAGTGTCCCGGCGGGGAAGGTGGCGCGAAATGCGTCGAAGCAATCGAGGCCGTCGGCCAGCTCGCCGCGCACGTTGGAGACCAAATGCATGACGTGCGAATAGCGCTCCACCTTCAGGCGCTCGGTCACGGCCACGGTGCCGATCTTGGCGACACGGCCGACGTCGTTGCGGCCGAGGTCCACCAGCATGATGTGCTCCGCGATCTCCTTGGGATCGGTCACCAACTCATGCTCGAACTGCGCGTCCTGCTTCTCTTCGGTCCCGCGCGGACGCGTGCCGGCGATCGGCCGCACGGTCACCTCGCGGTCTTCCAGGCGCACCATCACTTCCGGCGAGGCGCCGAGCACGGTGTGTGGACCGAGGCGCAGAAAGAACATGTAGGGCGACGGGTTCACGGCGCGCAAGCACCGGTAGATGTCGAACGGGTGTGCCCGCAGCGGGCACTCGAAGCGCTGCGCCAGCACCACTTGGATGACGTCGCCGGCGACGATGTACTCCTTGGCGCGCCGCACGATGGCTTCATACCCGTCCTGCGTGAGATTCGAGCTGATCGGTCCGGGCTCACGGGTGGCGAGCGCGCGCGGCGCGGCGATCGGCCGTTGCAACCGCTCGATCAGTCGTTCGACCTTGTCGCACGCCGTTTCATACGCCGCCCGCATGTCCTGCGGGTCTTCAATGTGTGCGTGTGAGACCACTTTGATCTTGTGGGCGACGTTATCGAAGATGAGTAAGGTGTCCGCCAGGAACAGATACAGATCGGGCATGCCGAGATCGTCGCGCGCCTGCGCCGGGAGCGTCTCGAAGAACCGTACCAGGTCGTAGCTCAGATATCCGACCAGCCCGCCCGAGAAGCGCGGCAGGCCGCTGACTTGCACCGGACGGTAGCGTTGCAGCAGCTCGCGCACGGCGACGAACGGATCGGTAACCTCACGCTCCTGCGGCACCTGCCCGCGGCGCTCTTCGGTCATCATGCAGCCCTTGCTGCGCACGACGAACTCGGGGGCTGTACCGAGGAAGCTGTAGCGCGCCCACTTCTCGGTGCCCTCGACGCTCTCCAGCAGGAAGGCGTCGCCGCCATCGTCGATCTTGAGGAAGGCGGACACCGGCGTCTCGAGGTCCGCCAGGATCTCGCGGTACACCGGCACCAAATTCCCCTGCTCGGCGAGCCGGCAGAATTGGTCGAAGTCTGGTGTGTGCATCAATTCACCATGCACAATTTCTAATTGCGCTATTGCGGTGTGACGTAGGCGTTCTCCAGACCTTCGGCGGTCTTCAGGCGCTTCTCCATCTCTTTGGCCTTTTCGCGGCTCGAGAAGCGCCCCACACGCACCCGGTACCAGGTCTGGCCGCGCATCGGCGCCTGTACGGTGTAGGCGTCGTAGCCTTTGCTTTTCAGCCCGCGCGCCAGATCGGCGGCTTGCTGCGGATTGGTGGTGGCGTTCACCTGCACCGTCCAGCCGGCGTCAGCCCAGTCGTCGCCGCGTGGTACAGTCGCCGAGGCTTTCGCATGCTCCACGGCGGTGGGCCGCGGTGTCGGTTTTACCGCCGCACGTGCTGCAATGCGTGTCGGCGTGGTGACTTCGACGACCTGCTCGGGCGTTGAGGAGCCTGCTGCGGCGGTCTCCTGCATCCGCTGATAGGCCTTCTCCTTCAACTGTTGGTAGAAGGCCGCGTCGACGTCGGGTTGCGCCGTTCCCTCACCCGCAGTGGGCACGGCCGGGACGGATGCCCGCACCACGCGCTCTTCCTGTGCCAAGCGGCGCTCGGCGACGTCACGGCCAACCCAGATGCCGAACAGGAAGATCAGTCCGGACGCCAACAGGAAGCCGAAGATCAGCACGAAAACCTGTCCGTAACCGAGACCGGCGGTGCTGACGAGTGGTTGCCGCAGCGCAGCGCGCCCCGCCGTTGCTGGATTGTGGTGACCCTGCATCGACGCCCTCACATCGTTTCGGGGGCGCTCACGCCCACCAAGCCGAGGCCGCTCTTGATGACCTGCCCCACGGCCCAGGCCAGATACAGCCGTGCGGCGGTGAGCCGCGCGTCCTCCGTCACCACGCGGTGGCGATTGTAGAAGCGATGAAACTCGCTGGCTAGATCGATCAAATAGAACACCACCCGATGCGGCTCCAGCGCGCGGGCGGCGCCTTCGACGACGTCCGTGTACTGCGCCAACAACTTTACCACCGCGACCTCCTCGGGCGTGGTGAGCGTTTCCAAGTGCGACGCCGTCGCCGCTTCCCGGCGGGTCCCGATGCTCTCCGCCTGCCGGAACAAGCTGCAGACGCGGGCGTGCGCGTATTGCACGTAGAAGACCGGGTTGTCGGCCGACTGCTTCTTCGCCAGGTCAAGGTCGAACTCGAGATGGCTGTCGGCTTTGCGCGTGAGGAAGAAGAACCGCACGACGTCCCGTCCAACCTCGTCGAGCAGCTCGTCCACGGTGACGTACTCCGCGCGGCGCGTCGACATCTTCACCTGCACGCCGCCGCGCGTCAACGTGACGAACTGGTAGATGACCGCTTTGATCTTCTCGGCGTCGAACCCCAGCGCCTTGAGCGCGGCGCGGACCTCCTCGTGCTCGGCGATGTGATCGGCGCCCAGCACATCGATGATCAAATCGAAGCCGCGCCCGAGCTTCTCCTTGTGGTAGGCGATGTCCGGCATGCGGTAGGCCGGCTCGCCGCTCGACTTGACGAGCACGCGATCCTTGTCGAGCCCCAACGGCTCGCCGCGCAGCCACACCGCGCCGTCAAGGTCGAACGCCAAGCCGCGCACCCGCAGCTCCTCGAGCGCCGCGGCGATCTGGCCGCCGGCGTAGAGCGAGTCCTCGTTGAAGTACACATCGAAGGCGATGCCGAGCCGGTCGAGGGTGTGTTTGATGTCCGTGAAAATCGCCGCTTCGGCGGCGGCTTTGAAGCGGCCCTTGGCGGGCTCGTCACGCAAGCGGTTGCCGTGCTCAGCAACCAGCGCGCGCGCGACGTCGGCGATGTACTCGCCGTGATATCCATCCTCGGGGAAGGTCACCGCGTCACCGAGCAGTTCGCGGTAGCGCGCCTGCACCGACTCCCCCAGCAGCATCATCTGCCGTCCGGCGTTGTTGAAGTAGTACTCGCGCGTGACCTCGTGACCGGTGGCCTCGAGGAGCCGTGCAATCGCGTCGCCGAGCACTGCATTGCGGCCGTGGCCGACGGTGAGCGGACCGGTGGGATTGGCGCTGACGAACTCCACTTGTACCTTGCGGCCGGTGCCGAACGGCGGCGGGCCGAAATCGGCACGCTCGATCTCCGCCAAGCACTGCTCCCAGAAGCGTGGTGAGAAGCGGAAATTGATGTAGCCGGGTCCGGCGATCTCGGTGCCCGCCAGCATCCCGTCGGGATCCTCGATGTGCCGAACGATCAGCTCGGCGATGGCGCGCGGCGCGGTGCGCGCCTGGCGCGCCAGCGTCAACGCCACCGTCGTTGCCAGATCGCCGAACCGCGCATCCTTCGGGATCTCAAACAACAAAGGGGGGAGGCTGTGTGACTTCAGCGCTCCCCCCTTTGTGGCTTTCAATAATGCGTGCTGAAGCAGCCCCTCAAGCCGTTTTTTCATCCTCCGTTCGCCAGCTGTTGCTCAGATTAGGCATGGATGGTCAACGAAGCTGCCCACAAAACCGTGCCAGGCGTATAGCCCGCTCATGCCGTGGAGTCAAGGACGGTCCTGTTGACGATCGTGCGCAGGCGCACCGCTGTGTTCCGCTGCGGTGGCGCGGGTGCGGCTCATGATGATGGCGTCTTGCCCCCGCCCGTAGTAGTGCCGCCGCACGCCGCATTCGCTGAAGCCGAGGCGCTGATACAACGCCAACGCCGGTGCATTTTCCCGGCGGACTTCAAGGGTGATGAGGCGCACACCGCGTTCGTCGGCTTCCTGCATCACCAGCTCGACGAGCGCACGTCCGATGCCGGCGTGACGCTGATCGGGATCAACGGCGAGGTTGAGGATGTGCACCTCGTCGCCGACCAGCCACCGGCAGATGTAACCCAGCACGCAGCTGGAACCGTTCTGTGCCCGCGCCAGAATGGTCTTGGAGAAGGGCACTTTGAGCTCGTGCAGGAACAGCCCCGGGCTCCACGGCTCCGGGAACGAGCGCCGCTCGATCTCCATCACCGCATCGAGATCGTCGACGCGCATGGGGCTGAACGTCACTGGTCCACTCACGGCACGATCGCTTACCAGCGCATGAGCGCCGACGCCCACGTGAAGCCCGCGCCGAAGGCCGCCAGGCACACGAGGTCGCCGTCGTGCACGCGGCCGGCTGCGACCGCCTCGTAGAGTGCGATCGGAATCGAGCCGGCCGTGGTGTTGCCGTAGCGCTGAATGTTGTTGAACACCTTTTCTTCGGGCAGCTCGAGGCCCATGGCGACCATCTGACTGATGCGCAGGTTCGCCTGGTGCGGAATGAGCAACGCGAGATCGGAGGGCGCGAGCCCGTTGGCGTCGAGCGCCTCGCGGATTACCTCGGGAAAACGCGTCACCGCGTGCCGGAAGACGTAGCGTCCTTCCATCTTCGGAAACACGCGCGGGTCGTCGCCGCTGATCATCTCTTCCGTGAGCCGCGGCCGCGCGCGGCTCGCCGGGCTCTCGAGCCACAGCTTCTCGGCGAACTTTCCGTCCGCATGCAGATGCGTCGACAAGATGCCGCGCCGCGCGTCGGGCTCCGGACCGAGCAGCACCGCACCCGCGCCGTCGCCGAAGATGACCGCAACCTCGCGGCCGCGTGTGGTCAGGTCCAGCCCCGTCGAATGCACTTCGGAACCGACCACCAAGACGTGATCATATGTGCCGGCTTTGATGAATTTGTCCGCGACGGCCAAGCCGTAGAGGAACCCCGAGCACTGATTGCGGACGTCGAATGCCGGCATGCCGCTGATACCCATGCGGTCCTGCAGCAGACACGCCGACGCCGGCATGTCGACATCGGGGCTCAACGTGGCGAAGATGATGCAATCGATGTCCTGCGCGGCAATACCGGCGCGTTGCAGCGCTTCGCGGGCGGCGTCCACACCCATGTCGGCGGCGCCGGTCCATCCATCGCTGAAGTGACGCTCACGAATGCCGGTGCGCTGCTGAATCCACTCGTCGGTGGTGTCCATCAGCGCGGTCAGGTCGTTGTTGGTGACGACGCGCGGCGGCACGTAATGTCCCAAACCGAGGATTCGAGAATTGCGCACCACACCTCCTACAAGGTGACCACGGCCGCGCCCCATGCGAAGCCGGCTCCCGCTGCGGCCAGGCACACGGTCGCGCCCGCGCCCAATCGTCCTTGCGCGACCTCCTCGCTCAAGGCCACCGGCAATGCCGCCGCGGTCAGATGTCCGTGGCGGGCGGCCGGGATGTTCACGCGAGACGCCGCCGCGCCCAGACGGGCACCGACACGTTCGGCGACCTCGGGCAGCACATGGCCGATGATGTAGCGATCCACGCGCTCCGCGCTCGTATGGGCAGCGGCCAGCGCTTCCCCAATGACCGCGGGCAACGACTGCTCCCCGAAGCTACGCACGGCGTCGAGATCAATGCTTGGGAAGTGGCGGCCGCGGCGAAAATTGTCGATCGTCATCCGCAGCGGGTGCTGGCGGCTCGACGGGTACTCACACCAGAAACGCTGGTGCTGCCGGCCATCGCTGTGGATGGCCGCGCCGCGGACGCCGGCTGTGCCATTTCCCGTTCCCAGCAGGGCTGCACCGGCACCGTCGCCGTACAGTTGCGCGATGTGTTTGCCCGCGTCGGAGTAGTCCAAGCCCGAGGAATGCACTTCCGCGCCCAGCACCAAGACGCGTGCGTGCGTACCGGTGCGGATGAACTGGTCGGCGATGACCAACCCGAACAGAAAACCGGCGCACTGGGCGCGGATGTCGAGAGCGCCGACCGTGTCGCAGCCCATCTGCGCTTGAAAGAAGCAACCGGAGCCGGGAAAGGTCACGTCCGGCGTCATGGTCGCGAACACGATGAAGTCGACCGCCTCGGCGCCGACCTGCGCCTGGGCCAGCGCGCCGGTCGCGGCGCGCACCGCCAACGTCGATGGGCCCACCGCCTCGACGGCGATGGGTCGACGTACCCCGGCACGTTCCACCTCGGCAGGGAGATGGTGGCCGAGTCCAAGAATAGTGCTGCCCATGGGCTCAGCGCTTGAGCAGCACCACCTCGAGCGTCTTGTCGTGCACGCGATGCTTGAACCCCTTGACGGGGGCGGGCAGCTCCACATTGGTGGTGAAATCAGGTGGAAAGGCGGGCGATACCGCGGCCAGCTTGCGCAGGTTGTCGTCCACGACGCTGCCTTTGACGACGAAGTAGCCGTTGCGCAAGCTGAGCTCGTAGTCGTAGTCGGGCATGTCGTCCGGGATGCCCAACTCATCCTTCAGCGCGGAGTCCGGTACGCGGCGCGGAAACTCCACGCGCAGAAGATACCCGTTGCCCTTTTCCTGCAGCGAGTAGACCTCGCCGTAGCGGCGCTCGCGTTCGATCTTGTCCTCGAAGCTGCCGCCCTGAAACCCGTCGACGGGAATCGAGCCTTGCTGCGCGACGCGGCGCAGGCTGCGGGTGAACGGTGCGAACAGCGCGGCCAGCGGCGGCGCATACCACGCGGCGCGATAGGTGACGCGATCCATCGGCATCGCGTGCAGCACGCCTTCGCGCAGGCGCATGACGGCCTCCAGCGCGCCCAGGCCGAACCCCAAGCTGATCAGACCGTAGAGCTGGTTGCTGAACACCTGCTTGTCGAGCGTCAGTGCGCCGACGGCCGCGAGGATCGCCGGGTAGAGGATCATATTATGCAAGACGTTCACGCCGGTGGCGCCCGAGGCGGTGAAGAAGCGCGGGTCGCCGACGGCTTCCTCGATGGTCTTCTTCTGCGAGAAGGGCAGGGCGCCGAGCAACGGCTGGCCCAGGGCGGTGAGCCACTTGAGCGCTTTCGACGCGCCCGGACGGATCGCGCTGAGTTGCGCCAGTGTACCTTCGAAGGTGCCCGGCAATTCGCCGGGAAAGGTCTTCTCCACCATCGGCCGCGCCGGTGCGGGCTTTGGCGCCGCCAACGGCTTCTCGACACGGCCGGGCGCCGCCGCAGGCTTCGCAGCCGGCTTTGCTGCGGCGGGCGTAGGCGGTGCTGCCGCTGGCGTGGGCGCCGGTGCAGCCGCAGGGGCTGCAGCCGCGGCGGGTGGGGCGGCCGGTGCGGTCGGCGGCGCGGCCGCGCCTTCCTTGCGGAAACGGGACGGGAAGTCGGCCGGAAATTCTTGCTCGGGGTGCAGCGTCTTGGCACGGGCAATCAAGACGTCCTCGGTCTCCGGGATCTTCGGATCGGGCACGCAACAGTCTACGGGGCACACGGCGGCGCAGGCTTCGTGGTCGTGGAAGCCGACGCACTCGGTGCACTTCTCCGGGACGATGTAGAAAATGTCCTGCGCGATCGCCGGGTTCATGGCGCCGTTGTGCTCCCACTCCACGCCGCCTTGATAAATCGCCGTATTTGGGCACTCGGGCTCGCACGCCCCGCAGTTGATGCATTCGGAAGTGATGACGGTCGCCATGGATACACGTTCTCCCTGGGATAAATTCCAAGGGGATATGTACCGTGTTGCCGGCGCGGTTTCAATAAAGGGCGGGAGCGCGTGGCGTGCGGCTCATCGCATGTGGTCGGATAGACGCCCCTTTTTGCGCGAAGCCATGGAGCGTGCGGGTGGAGGTTGTGCGGCATGTGCTTCTTTCAAGACCGCGATTGCCTTCCTCTCCCGCACTACCCGCGGGAGAGGATTGAGGTGAGGGCACCGCTTCAATGGGGCCGCGCTCAGTTGAGCGCGGAAAGGAGGAGAATCTTACTGATGGGATTGCCCATCGGAAGATCGCTTCAATGGGGCCGCGCTCAGTTGAGCGCGGAAAGGCAGATCGCCGCCATCACAGTGTATCCTCTGACAGTTTTGCTTCAATGGGGCCGCGCTCAGTTGAGCGCGGAAAGACGTTCGCGGACGCGCATGTGCAAGTGATTTCCCGGCTTCAATGGGGCCGCGCTCAGTTGAGCGCGGAAAGGGCCAGCAGTTCATCAGCTGGCCGACGCCGTTCACGACGGCTTCAATGGGGCCGCGCTCAGTTGAGCGCGGAAAGACGGCCGCAGTCGGGGGAGAAGGTTCTGCTGCAAGTTGTGCTTCAATGGGGCCGCGCTCAGTTGAGCGCGGAAAGGCTGAAAATGTCCTAGACAGCAATACCTATCAATATTACGCTTCAATGGGGCCGCGCTCAGTTGAGCGCGGAAAGCAAGAGCGGCAACTTGGCGCCGATCGATCTCCGGTACTTGCTTCAATGGGGCCGCGCTCAGTTGAGCGCGGAAAGAAAGCCGAGCGTTTGCGGCTGAAGATTGAGCAGGAGCTTCAATGGGGCCGCGCTCAGTTGAGCGCGGAAAGTCGCTGCCTTCGACCAGCGTATCCGCCGTAGCTACGCTTCAATGGGGCCGCGCTCAGTTGAGCGCGGAAAGGCGCCGCCAGCGTATTACGAGGCACTGGCAAAGGCGATAGAAGCTTCAATGGGGCCGCGCTCAGTTGAGCGCGGAAAGCACCCTCTACACCGAGTACATCGGCATGCTGTGGTGGCTTCAATGGGGCCGCGCTCAGTTGAGCGCGGAAAGGATGAACCGCGATCGTAGAGGGGGCTCGCCGTGCTGATCGCGCTTCAATGGGGCCGCGCTCAGTTGAGCGCGGAAAGCGCGCTGCGACCGTTGCAGGAGGACATCGCGGGCCTGCTTCAATGGGGCCGCGCTCAGTTGAGCGCGGAAAGACCCAGCGCGCGACGTCATCGGGAACTTTCACGGTCTTCCAGCTTCAATGGGGCCGCGCTCAGTTGAGCGCGGAAAGCCTATCTCGTTAACTCCCGAATTTTCAAAGACCGCCGGAGCCGATCGCGAGCGATCTGCACGCGCTCCGCTGCTGGCTCTCTACCCTGACCACTACGCGCCCGCAAGTGCCGGCTGGTGCGCGCCTTTTCGGACGCGAGCGGCTGCCGGAAAACGGCGGTCACCGCGCCGCTCGCGCCGGAGAACGCAGGATGGAGAATCATTGCCATGATCATCGCGTCTCAAAACCCGGATAGCTCGCCAGCTCGCCCGTGACCACGCGCGCTAGCAAACGCGCCTGGATTTCGAGGATGCGCCGGTAACTGACCCGGTAGCCGAACAGCGGATGGGTCACCAGCGTGTCGATGCGCTGCTCATACGCACGGATGAACCCCTTGCGCCCCGCTGGCGTCAACGCCACGGCGTTGCCGACGCGAATGAAGTCACCGGCAGCGACCATACGCGTGTTGATCGCACTCAGTACCGCGGAGTCGGCGATCAGCGGGCGGAACCCCTCCATCAAGTCGAGCGCCAGCGCCGGACGCCCGAAGCGCGGCTGGTGATAGAAGCCGATGAACGGATCGAAGCCGATGGCGTGAGAAATGATCGTGAGGTCTTTGGTCAGCAGACTATATGCGAACGACAGTAGCGCATTGACCGGATCGCGCGGCGGCCGGCGGTTGCGGTGTTGGAAGTCGAAGGCCGGCGCGGAGTCACCGGCTTCGGCGTCGACCTTCAGCATGCCGCCGAAGTGCTCGAAGTACAGCCGTGCCGCGCTGCCTTCGATGCCCAGCAGCTCATCCATTTCGGTCGCCGCCGCGGCCTGTTGCGCCAAGCGCTTGAGCCGCAGTAGCACCAGCGCGGGCGGCTCGATGTGATTGCGCTGCAGCAGCGTACGCTGGTTGCGGATCTTGGTGCCGACGACGTCGCGCGCGACGCGCAGACAGAACGCGGAGTCGTCGGCGCGATGAAACTGGTCGCGACGCAGGAAGACGTTCTTCAAGCCCAACCCTTGCGTGAGCCCGTAGAACCAGCCGCCAAACGAGAAGTGCGCCATCGGCTTCTCGGCCCAGCACAGGCCTTGGAGCGCCGCGGCGCTAAGCGTCACGTTACCGAAGAGATTGACCTGCGAGATCTCGTTGACCCGCGCCTCCTGCACCAGCTTCTTGCCGTCGCGAACCTGTAGTACCTCGCCCGACTTGCCGACCGACAGACCGTGCCCGGTGACGTAGAGCGGGCGCAGATCGTCGCGTGCAGGGACGAGGCGGCGCACATCATCGGGTGCCCGTGCCGTCAGCGCCGACCCGGCGTCGACCTCCTCGGTCTCGTTCGGAAACAGCGCGAGTTGATATCCATCGATGGCTTCTGCCGGCAACGACATCGACGCTGTCGTCTCGTCGGGCAGGCAGATGGACACCAACGAGCAGCGCGGGCACTTCGGGCTGTCGACCAGCGGCGGTGGAATGCGCCCGGCCTCCGCGACGGCGCGTGCGTTTGCCACCGCGTGCAACGTTTCCGCTGCCAACGCTTCGTCGATCTGCACCCGCACGCGCTGCTTTGTCGCGTTGTAGTACACGACGGCTTCGTTGCATGTGTAGCCGTTGTCGCGCAGGATGAGCGCCTGCGCGCACACCTGCGCGCGGTCCGCCGGCCACGCCTCGGGGCCGTCGTCGCCGTCGCGGGGCGCGCCGCGTTTGTAATCGACCGGACTGACCGTGCTGCTCTCGCCCTCGACGAGATCGATCTTGGCGATCAGCTTGTACCTCTCGCTCGCCAATTCGACCGAGCGTGCGTGGATGGTCTGTTCGGCGGCCGCCGCGGCAGGCGGCAACGCATCGGCTTTGGTCTCGAGCTTCTCGTGACGCAGCGCACCTTCGACGGTGTCGGCGCTGTGTGCGAACACACCCTCCACCCATTCGTAGAAGAACAGCCGCGGGCAGTAGACGAACTCGTTGAGCATGCGGGCGGGAAGGTAGTCGGGGAGGGTGATGGCCCGCCGGCGAGCCCGATGCGGCCGTGCGCGATCACCGACGCTGTCAAACGCTTGCGCGGGTTTCGGCTCCATGGCTTCCTCTCTCAGCACTCAGCACTCAGCACTCAGCACTTGGGACTTTCTCCATCGACGACGATGCACGGGCTATCGATCGGCGAATACGCGCGGCCAAGTGCGGTGATGACGCGGTCGCCGCGGCCTTCGACGGGGCCGAGATCGACGAACAGCACCTGATCTTCGCGGTGGTCGATGATCTCGCTGAGCACGTGGCGGCAGCGCACCAGATCGGTCGGCGTGAACTGGCACTCGAAGATCGAGTACTGCAGATGATCGCCGAAGTCGCGCATCGTCTTGTAGACCGTCTTCAGGCGCTTATCGTCCGAGATGTCGTAGCAGACGAGGTACGTGTTGCGCGGCATGAACCTCTCGCAATGGATGCCGATGAGAGATGAAGGATGAGAGATCAATAGTCAAGGAGAAAGGACGGGGGCCGCGCGATGAGGGATGTAAGGATGAGGATCTCTTCACCCACCATCCCTCATCGCGGATGGATTGCTCACTGCGCGGACTCAGCAGCAACCGGTGCGGGCGGTGGCGGTGCCGGCAATGGCTTGGGCGCACGCTTTCCATTGCGGGCACCATTGCGCGGCAGCGGCGGCAGCAGCGCCGCGTACAGATGCGGCTCGCCGTCGTCGACGGCGGCGCGCGCGCCGCGTTTGAGGGCGGCGAGATTGGTGTCCCACGCCGAGATCAGCGCATCGCGCGCCTGGCGCGCTTTGTCCACCACCGCTTCGAGTGCGGCGATCGGCTCGAGTGCCTTTTCGATCGCACGCGCCGTCTTGTCGGCCGTTTGGATTGCATCCTGAGTCGCCTTTGTGAGGCCACTATGGCGCTGGAATGCCGCGACCAGCGTATGAATGGCCTTGGCTTCGTCGGCGACGGGCAACCGCATGATCGCGGCGGGTGTCGGGCCGCCGACCCCGGCGAACGGTTTTGCACGCGATTGCCCTTCATTGACGAACGCGCGTGCGAGCATTTCCACCGCCTCGTCCTGTTCATGGTCGCGCTGCAGCACCTTGGCTTGCGCCGCGGCGAGCGCCTTTTCCGCCTTGTCGACCCTCGCTTGCGCCGCCGCGAACGCGTTGTGCGTGCTGGCAAAGGCGTCGAGCCGTGCCTGAACTGGCTTTGTATTGACCGTCTTCGCCGCCATCAATACCGCGTCGCCGAAACGCAACCGTCTGCCCGGACTTCCATTGAAACCCATCAGATCGCCTCCTGTGGTAATGTATTTTGAAGGATGCAGAACCAAAAGCTGTGCCAGCACGCGTTGCGGCAGCATGTGCCGTCCGGGACCTTCATCGAGCGAAATTGTACCGAGGTGGCGCCAAGTAATTGACGAATGATGTCCAAAAAGCGGCCGAGGGACGAAACGCGGCAGATGTGGCTATGCCGAGTCAAAGGGGACCGGGCGGCCGTGGCGGGCGCTAATGCAGGCTGACCAGCCGGCGGCCCGCGTTGGCGGGTGCGGTTGCGGGCTAAAGGTGTACCCGCCGGCGGTGGCGGGTAGCGCTACATCGCCCGCGGTTTGAGCGAGGGGCGCCGCGGGTGGTGGGGTGTAGCCCACCGCGCCATTCTGTGGAAGGCCTGCGACGGGAACAGCCTTCGACATGTCGAATAAAGGTTTTGGTGCGGGGGCGCCCCCGATCGGCACCGCCTTGGACATATCAAACAATGGAGACGCTGGGCTTGACATTATTTGGCGACCCCCAAGTCAACCGTTCCAGCCGCGTTGGTATAATGATTTTTACCGTCCGGACCTGGAACAACGTGGGTCGCGCCGGGCGGCGCGGCCGGCCACGATGGCATTTGCTGGGGCGGAATCGCGAGCTTGCCGCCAGGCGTCGGCGCAGCAGCGACGGGAACTTGCGAGGAAGGAAGGACCGGCTGGCTCGCGACTGCTGCCGCCCCGGCTGGAGGTGCGAGGCCCCAGATCTGCGCCTTTTGCGAGGCTCGCTGCCAGGCCATGTTGCGAGCCTCGCGCCCAAGGTTGACCATTTGCTCGCGTTGCGTCGGCGAGAGCATCTCACCGCTCCTGACTTTCGTAACGAGCTCGACGTAAGTACCGTCAGCGACACCGCGGGCTTGTTCAGCTT
>Ga0209415_10003987_pt1 | contig 27267 bp, 27 predicted proteins | sample PeaSoiSIISIP2007_FD_187696 | JGI IMG/M metagenome (GOLD analysis project Ga0209415, IMG submission 187696) | Peat soil microbial communities from Weissenstadt, Germany - SII-SIP-2007 (SPAdes) (version 2) | ecosystem: Environmental > Terrestrial > Soil > Wetlands > Peat | place: Germany... | reverse complement strand
CCCGCCGCACCGGCCTCGGCGCGGTAGCAGTCGGTCAGTGCGGCGATGCGGATCGGCAGGTCCTTCTCCGCCACGATCTCGCCGGCGACCGTGTTGGTCAGCGGCACTTCCGCGGTGGGGATCAGCCAGCGGCCGTCGGTGGTGCGGAACAGGTCGTCGGCGAATTTTGGCAGGTTGGCGGTGCCGTAGGCGGTGGCGTCGTTCACCAGTGACGGCACCACCATCTCGGTATAGCCATGGTCGCGCGTATGCAGGTCTAGCATGAACTGGCCGAGTGCGCGTTCCAGCCGCGCCAGCTTGCCGCGCAGCACGACGAAGCGGGTGCCGGCCAATTTCGCGGCGGTGGCGAAGTCCATCAGGCCGAGCGTTTCGCCCAGCTCGAAATGCTGCTTCGGCTGAAAGCCGAGATCTCGGGGTTCGCCGTGCTGCTTCAGCACAATGTTGGCGGTCTCGTCCGGGCCGTCCGGCACGTCGGGATCGAGGATGTTGGGGAGGGCTTCCAGGATGTGCTTGATCGCCTCCTCCAGTTCCGTAGCGCGGCGTTCCAGGCCCTCCATCTGCCGACGCAGCGCGGTCGCTTCGGCCTCCAGCGATGCGGTATCGGCGCCAGCGCGTTTCTGCTGCCCGACCTCCTTGGAGATAGCGTTGCGGCGCGCCTGCTTCTCCTGCAGCACGGTCAGGGCAGTACGGCGCTCGGCGTCATAGGCGAGGATCTCCGGCGACGCCGGCGGCAGGAATCGGCGCGCGAGTGCGGTGTCGAAGGCGGCGGGATCGGCGCGGATGGCGCGGATGTCATGCATGGTTCAACCCACGGGGCATAGCGAAGAGCGGAGAGGAAAGGACCGGAGAGAGGCTCCCCCTCCCCTCGTGAGAGGGGGTTGGGGGGAGGGGTGTGTGCGCCCCGAACCCCTCCCCCCAACCCCCTCCCACGAGGGGAGGGGGAGCTTTCCTCCCTTATTGCGGCGTCATACTGCAACCGGCTTCGGCTCGACCATCTTCGCCGCAATGATGGAGATCTCGTACAACGCGATCAACGGGAGGGCGAGGCCGGTCTGCGTGATGATATCGGGCGGGGCGAGGATCGCGGCGATCACGAACATCCCGACCCAGGCATAGCGGCGATAGCGTTTCAGCCCCTTCGACGAGACGATCCCCACCTTGGCGAGCAGCGTCAGCAGCACCGGCAGTTCGAAGGTGATGCCGAATGCGAAGATCAGCTTCATCACCAGGTCGAGGTACTCGGACACGCGCGGAAGCAATTCGATCGGCACGCCGCCGCCGCCGGTCGGCGATTGGAAGCTGGCGAAGAAGCGCCAGGCGAAGGGGAACACGAAATAATAGGCAAGTGCCGCACCCAGCACGAACAGTATCGGTGTGGCGAGCAGAAACGGCAGCAACGCCCGTTTCTCACTGCGATACAGGCCGGGCGCGACGAACATGTAGATCTGGCTGGCGATCACCGGAAAGCCGATGAAGGCGCCGCCGAAGAACGCCACTTTGATGCGGGTAAAGAACGCCTCATAAAGCTGCGTATAAATCAAATGCGGATCCGGCTGGCCCTGCTCGCGCAACACGGTCGCCAGCGGCTCGGCCAGGAAGAAATAGATGCGATTGGAGAAATAGTAGCAGACCATGAACGAAACGAAGAACGCCACGATCGACCACATCAGCCGCTTGCGCAGCTCGACGAGGTGCTCGAGCAGCGGCATCGGCTTGTCGTCGATCGGGTCGTCTGGTTGTTCGATATCGGCCATTTGCCAGCGGTCAGCGATCGGTAGTCGGCCACGCCGTCGGGTGCGCGCGGCTTTGCAGCACGAGCTGCGGGGGAATGAAAGCCGGGGCCTCCGCGTCGTCGCCGGCTTGTGGCAGTGGGGCAACCAAACCCGGCGGGATGAACGCCGGCACGGCCGGTTGGGGCGGTTCGGCCGGCGCCTCGGCCGGTTCCGGAGATGCCAGCTCGAGCGGTTCCAGTTCCGCAACCGCGGCCTCGCCGACCGGGGCCGGGGCCGCGATTACGTCCGATGCCGGCGTCGGCTCCAGCGGATTGCCGGCGAAAGTGTCGCGCAGCGAGTGGTCCGGATCGATGTGGCGCTCGATCTCGCTGCGGACGTCGAAATTGCGGATCGCGGTGATCTGGTCGCGCACCTCGTGCAGGTTCGCCTCGCGCATCATCTCATCGACATGGGTCTGGAACTCCGACGCCATGCGCCGGGCCTTCTTGATCATGTCGGTGATGGTCCGGATGGCCACCGGCAGGTCCTTCGGCCCGATCAGGATCAGGGCGACGGCAGCGATCAGGGCTATCTCGGACCAGGCGAAATCGAACATTCAGCTACCATGCTCCCTCTCCCCGGTGGACGGGAGAGGGTTAGGACCAAAGCGACGGAGCGACTTGCCGGGCGGCATGTAGTCCATCCGTCACCCCCGTGAAAGCGCAGCGCCATCCCGGTTTTGGTGCTCGGCCGGTTCCCCGCCTGCGTCGACATGACGATCTGCCTCGGGCTGCGGCGCCGCCAGTTCCGGTGTCAACGGCACGGCGTCGGACACGCCCGACGGCTGCGGCGGCTCCAGCAGCAGGTCGGCACGCTGCGGCAGGTCGCGGATGTCTCGCAAGCCGAACTGCACCAGGAACTGTGGCGTGGTGCCCCACAGGGTGGGTCGGCCCGGAACCTCGCGGCGGCCCTTGGGGGCGACCAGGCTAGCCTCCAGCAACGCATCCAGGGTCTGCTGCGACAGGCTGGTGCCGCGGATCTCCTCGATCTCCGCACGGGTGCAGGGCTGGTGATAGGCGATGATGGCCAGCGTCTCCATGGCCACCCGCGGCAGTTTGCGCGGCACTTCGATGACCTTGCGCAGCCGGGAGGCGAGTTCGGGGGCGGTGCGGAACTGGACTCCGCCGGCGGTCTCCACCAACTCTACGCCGCATCCCGCGTAGCGCGCGCGCAGGGCGGTGATCACCGCGTCGGCGTCGGCCGTGTCCGGCAGAAGCTGGGTGAGGGCACGCGCGCTGACCGGACCGGCCGAGGCGAAGACCAGCGCCTCGGCCAAGCGCAGGGCGCCTTCGTCCGGTTCGGCTGGCGTTGGGGCGGGCGCCGCGGCAGCATCCGCGGACGCGGCCTCTGCTGGCGTGGTGTCCGTGGAAGCTACGTCTGCGGATGGCAGGCCCGGTTGGGGGGCGGGGGCGGCACCCTCACCCCAACCCTTGCCAGCGCGAGTCGCGGGGGAGGAAGTCTGGTCTTGGGTCATGCGCCTTCCTCTACTCCCGCATGGCCGCGGCGCACCAGGATCGGGCCGAATTCATGCTCCTGGCGCAGGCGCACGGCGCCGAAGCGGGCCATTTCCAGACTGGCCAGCAGGGTGCTCGCCAGGGCGGCGCGGCGCTCGGTCGGGCCGCCGAGGTGTTCCGGCAGGAAGCGCTCCAGGCTGATCCAGTCGGGCAGGGTGCCGAGCAACGCGCCGAGCCGGTGCAGCGCGTCCTGCACCGTCCACAGCGTCAGCGGACGCGGCTGGTAGCGGCGGGATTTGGTGCCGCGGCGCACCGCACCGAGATAGGCGCGCACCAGCGATCCCAAGTCGAGCGCCAGCCGGGAGCGGTCGATCTCGGTGTGGTCCTCCGGCGCGCCGCGGGCGAACACGTCCTGGCCAAGCTGCGGCCGGGCGGCGAGCCAGGCGGCGGCGGCGCGGATGGCGGATAAGTCGCGCAGCCGCAGGGCAAGCACCTCGGCCGCGTCCTCCGCCTCGTCCGCGCCGAGCGCATCTGCGGGGAGCAGCAGGCGGGATTTCAGCCAGGTGAGCCAGGCCGCCATGACCAGCCAGTCGGCGGCGAGTTCCAGGCGGACGCGGCGCGCGCCCTCGATCACCACGAGGTATTGCTCCACCAGCGACAGGATGGAGATCTTCGCCAGGTCCACTTTTTGCGCTCGGGCGAGCTCGAGCAGGAGATCGAGCGGGCCGTCGAACCCTTCGAGGTGAAGGACCAGGGAATCGGGCGCGTCAGACATGGGCGCCTTTCAATTCTCCCCCCTCCCCCTGTGGGAGGGGGAGAATCTTGTCCGGCTCTCCTCAAACATGCTGCACCGCGCCCGCCCCGCCGAGGTCGTGTCCGGATAGATAGAACAGCACGCGGAACGCCCATGGGACCACCGCATCCAATGCGTCCCGGAATGGGTCGAAATCGATGCCGAACTGCCGCAACGCCGGCGGCAGCAGGAACACCAGCAGCACCACCAGCACGATGCCAGCACGTTCGAGCTGCGCCCAGCGCCGCGCCAACGGCAGCGGCAACAAACCGACCGCAATACGGCCACCGTCAAGCGGCGGGATTGGCAGCAGATTGAACAGACCCAGCACCAGGTTCGTCAGGATGAAATAGAACAGGAATGACGCCACGATCGGGTGCTGTGCGACCGCCACCTCGGCCAGGTCCAACGGATCGACACCCGGCGGGTACGGCCCGGCCGGCAGCGGCATCAGCAGCGCGCCGATATACGCCAGCAGGAAGTTCATCGCCGGCCCTGCCATCGCCACCACCGCCATTCCGCGACGCGGATCGCGGAACTTCCAGGCGGAGACCGGCACCGGCTTGGCCCAGCCGAACATGAACAGCACGCGGTGGAAGGCCAGAAGCTGGAAGATAAGCAGGAACCCGGGCAGCAGGATGGTGCCGACCCGGTCCACGTGGCGCAGCGGGTTGAGCGACAGCCTTCCCGCCAGGCGCGCCGTATCGTCGCCAAGCGCCAGGGCGGCGTAGCCATGCGCTGCCTCGTGCAGGGTGATCGCCAGCACGGCGGCGACCACCGCTGGGACAATCTGCAGAATGATGTCGATCACGCCAGCAGCCGATCTCGCTCGGCGGCCAGCGTCGCGCCATCCAGCGGCCGGCGGCGCCGTGCGGCCAACCGCCGCGCGGCACCAAGCCGGGCGGATGCTTCCGGGGCAAGCGGCGGGCAGGTCGCCAACAACTCGGCCGTCGGCGCGAGGTCGCCGGCGCAATACAGCGCGACGTCGCAGCCGGCGGCGAGCGCCGCGCCCGACCGTTGTGCGGGCGTGCCGGTCAGCGCCTGCATCGCCAGATCGTCACTCACCACCATGCCTCCGAAGCCGAGCCGCCCGCGGATGATCCCGCCGATCACCGCCCGCGACACCGTGGCCGGCAAAATAGGGTCCCAGGCGGCATAGACAATGTGCGCCGTCATCAGCCAAGGCAGATCGGTATTCAAGCCGAAAGGCAGCAGGTCGGCGCGCAGGTCGCTGGCATGCACACGCGGCGGTGCCAGATGCGAGTCCACGAGGGCGCGGCCATGCCCGGGCGCGTGCTTGCCCACCGGCTGGATTCCCGCCGCCAACAGGCCGGCGGCCATGGCGCGCCCGAGTCGCGCCACCGCCAGCGGGTCCGCCGCGAAGGCGCGGTCGCCGACCACGTTGCTGGCACCCCGCATGGCGAGGTCGAGCACCGGCGCAGCGGCCACGTCGAAACCGGCAGCGGCGCAGTCCAGGCCGATCAGCGCCCCAGTGAGGAACGCGGCGCGCAGCCCAGCCGCGCGATTGGCGGCGAACCGGCGGCCGAGCGCCGCCGCCGGCGGATGTTCCCGCCAATGCGGCGGGCGCAGACGGGCGACCCGGCCGCCCTCCTGGTCCACCATCAGCACGGCCTCGCTCGGCAGGGCTCGGCGCAGCGACGCAATAAGCGCGGTGAGTTGCGGTGGGTCGAGGATGTTGCGGGCGAACAGGATCACGCCGGCCGGGGGGAGACGGTGGAACAGCGCCGCCTCATCCGGCAGCAGCGCCGGCCCGGCGATGCCGACGATTGCGGCCCTGGGCACTTCCCTGGTCGCGGTCCCGGTCCCAGCGGACGCGCGCCCCCGGGTCAGAAATCCGCCACTGAGCAACCGCCGCCCTTGGCGCGCAGCCGTTCGCAGAAGATGGTTGCCTGCGCCACGCCGTCGAACCCGCCGGTGCGCACGCGCCAGAAGGTCTGGCCGTCACGCTCGATCTTGCTGAAGGCCGGCCGATGTCCGCCAATCAGGTCCGGCCAGCGCCTGGCCAGCCGCTCCCACTCGGCTTTCGCCGCGGGCTCGGAGGAAAGTGCCGCAAGCTGGACCAATACGTCCCTGCTGCCCGCCGTATGCGCCGACGCTGTGGGGGCAGGGACCGGTTTTTCGGCCGACCGGGCTGGCGGAACAACGGCGGCAACCGGTGCCCGCGCCGCAGCCCCCGGGGCAGGTTGAGCCGGCGGTTGGATACCAGCAATCGCCGTTTGCTCGCGGCCCGGAGGCGTGGCGACAGACCCCAAGGCGGGAGGCGTGGCGACAGGGTTGGTTGCCGGAGGCGCGGCGACAGGCCCCCGGGTCAAGACCCCGGAGGCCGGCGTGGGTGCCGGGGGAGCGCGCAGCGCCTGCGGGTCTGGCGTCTGCGGCGGTGGCGCCAGCTTCTCCACGTCGGTATCATTGCCGCCGGAGAAAATGTCGTTGTTGGCGCCCGCGACCTGCATCCCGCCCGGATTGGCGGGCTTCACCCGCATCGGGCTGGACTCGGCCTGCACCACCGGCACGCCATGGCTGCGATGGTTGAGCATGGTCCAGCCACCAACAACCACAAGCAGGGCACCGCCGATGCCGGCGGCAATGAGTGCCAGTTTCCGCGTCGCCGGGTCCATACCCCGCGAGTGGTGCGGCACACGATAGGTTGGGCTGGGAATGCTGATATCATCTGACACGGCGCACCCTTTCAGGTTGGCGCCACGCCGCGGCGCCTAACGCATTTCCTCGACGGGCTGGACGCCCATTACGGCGAGCCCGGACCGCACCACCACCGCCGTCGCCGCAACCAGGGCCAGCCGGGCCAGCGTCTCCGCCGGCCGGTCCGGTTGCAGGAAGCGCAGCGTAGCCGCATCCTTGCCTCGGTTCCATAGCATATGAAAGTCGGCCGCCAAGTCATAGAGAAAAAACGCGATTCGGTGCGGTTCGCGTGCCGACGCAGCGGCCTCCACGGTGCGCGGCCAGGTCGCCAGGCGGCGGATCAGCGTCAGTTCCTCGGATGCGGCCAGGCTGTCCAGCGGCACCTCGGCGAGCGCGGCGTCGGTCACGTCGGCCGGCGCGAACAATTCCGCCGCGGCGCGCAGCACCGAACGGCAACGGGCATGCGCATACTGCACGTAGAACACCGGGTTGTCGCGGGTCTGCGCCAGCGCCTGGTCGAGGTCGAACTCCATCTGCGCGTCCGCCTTGCGGGTCAGCATGGTGAAGCGGACGGCATCCTTGCCGACCTCCTCCAGCAGGTCGCGCAGGGTGACGTAGGTGCCGGCGCGCTTCGACATGCGCACCGGCTGACCGCCGCGCACCACATGCACGGTCTGGCAGAGCACGGCCTCGAATTTCGCTTTACCTGAAGATATGGCCTGCACCGCGGCGTTCATGCGCTTGACGTAGCCGCCGTGATCGGCGCCGAGCACGTCGATCAGCACGTCGAAGCCGCGATCAACCTTGTCGGCGTGGTAGGCGATGTCGTTGGCGAAATACGTGTTGCTACCGTCGGACTTGCGCAGCGGGCGATCGACGTCGTCGCCGAATTGCGTAGCGCGGAACAGCGTCTGCGCGCGGGGTTCCCAGTCGTCCGGCGTCTTGCCCTTGGGCGGCTCCAGCACACCTTCGTAGATCAGGTCTTGCAGCGCCAGCCGGTCGATCACTGCGTCGGCGGCGCCGCTGGCTACCAGGGCGCGTTCAGAGCAGAACACCTCCTGCGCGACGCCGAGCGCGTCCAGATCGTCGCGGATTTCCTGGAGCATGGCGTCGATGGTGAAGTCGCGCACGATGTCGAGCCAGACTTCCGGCGCGGCGATGCCGCGATCGGGCAATGCGAGCGAAGCGCCGTAGATTGCCGCGAGTTGCTCGCCGATCGGGATGAGATATTCGCCGCGGTATTGCAGACCGCCGGGAACTTCGTTGGAGAAGTCTTCTTCCGAAAGCGGCGTGCCGATCGCCTGCAAATAGCGCCAATACGCCGCCCAGGCGAGCGCGGTCACCTGCGCGCCGGCGTCGTTGATGTAGTATTCCTTGGTCACGTCGTGTCCGGTCTTCGCCAGCAGGTTGGCGAGCGCGTCGCCCACCACGGCGCCGCGGCAATGGCCGATATGCAGCGGGCCGGTGGGATTGGCGGAGACGTACTCGACATTGATGCGCGTGCCGGCTCCGGTGTCGCTGTCGCCATAGGCTTCGCCGGTGCGCAGGATGGCCGGCAGTAAGGACCGAAAGGTGGCGGGATCGAGCCGGAGATTGACGAAGCCGGGGCCGGCTGCAGTGGCTTCGAGGATTTCCGGAACCTCTTGCAACCGCTCGACCAGCGCAGCGGCGAGTTCCTTGGAAGGCTGCCGCCCGAAAGTGGCCGCTACCATTGCCGCATTGGTCGTCATGTCGCCGTGCGCGGCATCGCGAGGGGGCCCCACAACAATTCGGGCTTCGATCTCTGGATTCAGCGCGATAGGTACAGATAACGCTTCGAGCACCGCCTTCAACGTCCGTGATACTATTTTGTGCATCTCGGCGTAGAGATCATAGGTCATCGCATGCTCCGTCACAGGCCGCTGGCCGTCGTCGAATCTTCTGGATCAAACATGGGCTTCGCCGACGACGCGGATGCGCCCATGCGCGCGATTGCGCGGCTTCGCCCTCACCGTGATCTCAATATCCTGTCCCAGTGCAGTCAGCAGGCGCATCAAGCGTTCGCTGGAGAAATTGCCAAGCCGCCCATTGAGCAATGCAGATACCTTTGGCTGGTCGATTCCCATGAGCGAGGCCGCGGCAGCCTGGGTCAGCCGGCGGCGCTTGACGACCTGACGGATCTGGCTGGCAAGCTGCGCCTTTGTGAGTTCTTCGTCAGGGTCCGGCAGGCCCATATCAGCGAAGACATTGCCGGAGCTCGCAGTTACCCGCATGTCCGTCGCTTGCTTTCTGACCATTTCCGACAGTCCTCTCTGGCCCTTTGGAGCCTTTGCTGAATGACGTTCAACTCGGCGTCGGGCATGGCAATGCCGCGCCTGGATTTCTTCTGGAAGGCGTGCAGCAGGTAAACAGCCTTGGCGAACTGCACGGTATAGACAGCACGGTAGGTATCGCCGTCGAAGTCGTCCACGATCTCCAGCACGCCAGCGCCGCCAAAGCCCCGCATCGGCTTAGCGTAGGGCGCCTTGCGGCGGATCTGTGCCTCCCATAGCGCGCCGCCGACCCGTCGTCGTACGTCCTGCGGAAAACTGCTCAAGTCGTCCTTGCTGCTGCCAACCCAGCGCACAGGCTTTGGTTCATTCGCGTCAGATTTTCCTGCCACGGAATCGAGTCGTGCGTTCACTATGCCTGTTCAGGCATAGATACAAGGCGTCTCGTCGCAAGGCAACGACAAGCGACGGATAGGGCCGATCGGTCAACCCTGTTGCCGACGGTGCTGCTCGATGTCATGAGCATAGATTCTTTCGTGGCGCTCGCGGCACCCTCGCGCGACCCTCTCCCGCGCGCGGGAGAGGAGCAAGTCATCCGCTCACCGTGATGTCAGTCAGCCTTCGGTGTTCGTCCATCGCGTACCGATCCGTCATCCCCGCCACGTAGTCGCCGACGACGGTCGCCGCGCGCTGCGTGCCGCCCTCGCTGGCTCGCGCCCGCCAGTCATCCGGCAGCAGCGACGGATCGGCGTGCAGCAGCCGAAACACCTCCTCGGTCAGCCGGCGAGCCTTCGTCGTCATGCGATTCACCCGCCAGTGGCGATACATGCGGGCGAACAGGAAGTCCTTGATGACCATGTGCGCCTCCGCCATCGCCGGGCCGAACGCCACCATGCGCTGCTTCGCGCGGCGCACCGCGTCGGCGTCCTTCGGGTCCAGCCTGTCCAGGCGGCGGCGGGTCTCCTCGATCAGGTCGGTTATCATGGCGTTGATCACCCGGCGGATCGTCTCGTGGCGTAACCGCGGCGGCGGGACGTCCAGGCTGGAGACGCGCGCCTCGGCCAGCGCCTCGCGCACCACCGGCAGATGGGCGATGTCGTCCGGCCCGAACAGCCGCGCCCGCATCCCGTCGTCCAGGTCGTGGCTGTGGTAGGCGACATCGTCGGCGATCGCCGCCACCTGCGCCTCGGCCGAGGCATGCGTGTTCAACTCCAGCTTGTGGCGGTCATTGTATTCGGCGATGTAGGCCGGCGGGCTGCGCAGCGGGCCGTTGTGCTTGGCCAGCCCCTCCAGCGTCTCCCAGGTCAGGTTCAGTCCATCCCAGCCGGCGTAGCGGCTCTCCAGCAGCGTCACCACCCGCAGCGACTGCGCGTTATGGTCGAAACCGCCGAACGGCTTCATCGCCAGGTTCAGCGCTTCTTCCCCCGCATGGCCGAACGGCGGATGCCCGAGGTCGTGCGCCAGCGCCAGCGCTTCCGTGAGGTCCTCGTCCAGCCCGAGTTCGCGCGCGATCGACCGGGCGATCTGCGCCACCTCGATCGAGTGGGTCAAGCGGGTACGGTAGAAATCGCCCTCGTGGTTGACGAACACCTGTGTCTTGTATTGCAGCTTGCGGAAGGCCGAGCTGTGGATGATGCGGTCGCGGTCGCGCTGGTAGGGTGAGCGCGTCGGCGCCTCCGGTTCCGGATGGAGCCGGCCGCGGCTGGTCGCCGGCTGCACCGCATAGGGACCGAGGGTCATGCGGAATGGGCTTACACCCCGCGGCAACGGGCTTCAATTCCGGGAGGAAAGTGCCTACCTTACCGGCATGCAACAGTTTGCCGTATCCGAGCGGGCCGCCGCCCGCATTGCCGAAATCATCGCCGCCGAGAGCCGTCCCGGGTCCGCATCACCGGGCGCGCGGGCCGACACCCCACAGGACGCCTCGGGGGAAGCGGCACCCGCGCTCCGGGTCGCCGTGCTCGCTGGCGGGTGCTCTGGCTTTCAGTACCGCTTCGAGCTCGACGCGGTGCGGCAGGCTGACGACCTGGTGATAGAGCGTGCCGGTGCCCGGGTTCTGGTCGATCCGGTCAGCCTGGACCTGCTGGCCGGGGGCGAGCTGGACTTCACCGATGAGCTGATGGGCAGTCATTTTGCCGTGCGCAACCCGAACGCCAAGTCCGCCTGTGGCTGCGGGACGAGCTTTTCCGTGGATTAGGCTGGCCGGGTCGGCCGGCATAAATCTCTGGTAATTTTGCCGAAAGCACCCATATTGGGCCTTCGGCACTTTTCGCCCAGGGTCATGTTTGCCCAAGTCCGCGACACCGTCGCATCCGGCACTTACCAATGGGAAAGTACTACGGTCCGCACGGTGCGGGTCGCCGAAATACCCGGAGTGACGTGATGTCTTCAGGTACGGTCAAGTGGTTCAACGCCCAGAAGGGCTATGGCTTCATCCAGCCGGATGACGGCTCGAAGGACGTCTTCGTGCATATCTCGGCGGTGGAGCGTGCCGGTCTTCGCGGCCTGAACGAAGGCCAGAAGGTCAGCTACGACATCGAGAAGGGCCAGCAGGGCAAGACTGCCGCGGTCAACCTGCAGGTTTCCTGACGAGCGTTGGAACCGGTGCCGCATCGCGCGGCACCGGCCACCTTGCGGCAGACGGCCACTTTGGGGCGCGAGAGCCCATGGCCACGCACGAGTGCTCCGTGGGTGACCAGGTGCGCCTGTTTGCCAGCAAACACTCCGGCGACGTTCCCGTAGGGGTCTATACGATTTCCCGCAAGCTGCCGGTCAAGGCGAATGGCTGTCAGTACCGGGTGGAGCATGCGCTGGATGGCCACGAGCGGGTCGCGCGCGACGGCCGGCCCATCGGGCCCGGCGGCGACCAGGCCTGATTTCGCTCCCACTGGCTTCTGCCGTTTGTAGCGGCAATCCGTGACGGAAGCGCCGGCCAATGGCGCGATTCCGGACATCCTGCCATTTCGACGTGGCGACGTACGGCGGAAAAGCGCAGCGCATTCCGCCTGCGCGAAGGCGGAACGTGCTGCGCTTTTCCGCCATACCGGCCTACCGGTCCCTTCCGTTGGCCCGTGGCTTGCTTTCCACAACGCACCCATCGCGTTGAACGGGGAGCAATCGTGAGCCAAACCCTGGCCAGCCAGCCGATCGACCTGTCCCGCCCGGCCACCCGCTGGATCCAGCTCCTGCTCGCGCTGATCTGCATGATGGCGATCTCCAGCCCGCAATATGTCTGGACGCTGTTCACCCGCCCGCTCGGCGCCGCACTGGGCGCTACGCCGGCCGCGCTGCAGGTGACGTTCTCGCTGCTGATCGTGCTGCAGACGTTCTTCTCGCCGTTCCAGGGCTGGCTGGTGGATCGCTTCGGCCCGCGCCGCCTGATTGCTGTCGGCGGGTTGCTCACCGGGTTCTCCTGGATGCTCGCGGCCCATGCCGGGTCGCTGGCCACGCTCTATTTGACCTATGGCGTGCTGGGTGGGCTGGGCACCGGCATCGTCTATGTCGGGGTGGTCGGCCAGATGGTCGGCTGGTTCCCCGACAGGCGCGGTCTCGCCGCGGGAGTGGTGGCCGCCGGCTACGGCTTCGGCGCCATCCTCACCACCTTTCCGGTTGCCTCCTCCATCGCCACCGCTGGCTACCAGGCGACGCTGCTGCAATTCGGCGCGCTGTTCGGGGCCGTGGGATTCCTGGCCGCGTTGGGGCTGAAGCCCCCGCCCGTCGCGGCGCATGACGAGGCCGGCCCCGGTACCGCCACTGTGGCCATGCTGAAGACGCCGATCTTCTGGCTGATGTTCGTGATGATGACGCTGATGTCCACGTCGGGCCTGATGGTCATTTCGCAGATGGCCAACTTTGCCACCGAGTTCGGCGTGGCAAAGCTGACGGTCTGGGGCGCGACGGCCCTGCCGCTGGCGCTGACCATCGACCGCTTCACCAACGGCCTGACCCGGCCGTTCTTCGGCTATGTCTCCGACCGGATCGGCCGCGAGAACACTATGTTCCTGGCCTTCGCGCTGGAGGCGGCGGCGATGGCCGCCTGGCTGGCGACACGCGGCGATCCAGTGCTGTTCGTGCTGCTGTCCGGCGTGGTGTTCTTCGGCTGGGGCGAGATCTTCTCGCTGTTCCCTTCGACGCTGACCGACACGTTCGGACCGCGCAACGCGACGCGCAACTATGGCTGCCTGTACATCGCCCAGGGCATCGGCTCGATCTTCGGCGGCCCGCTGGCGTCGCTGCTGCACGACGCGTCGGGCACCTGGACGAGCGTGTTCTATGTCTGCATCGCGGCCGACGCACTGACGGCGGTATTGGCGATCGCGGCACTGAAGCCGCTGCGGGCGCGGTATCGCGTGGTGGCATGAGGTCACCTGAGGCGAGACCGGCTGCCTCCCCGGTCAGGCCTGAAAACCATGATAAGAATGCCGAGGAGGCTTGACCCCCGGGCGTTGGTCTGTTGCTGTGATTGCTCAGGGACCTTCACGCGGCGCCCGTTCGAACGAGGCGCTTGCGACAGTGATGCGGGAGACCACGATGGGCATGCTCGACCTACACGGAATGATCGATAGCGTGAAGCACGGCCGCCTGTCGCGGCGCGGCTTCATCCGGCGCCTGGCGGCCGTGGGCCTGACCGCGCCGATGGCGACGCAATTGCTTGCCATGGGCGGCGTGGCGATGGCGCAGCCGAAGTTCGACTACAAACCGACCCGCGCCGGCGGTGGTGGCACGTTGAAGCTGCTGTGGTGGCAGAGCCCAACCTTGCTCAACCCGCACTTCGCTGTCGGCACCAAGGACCAGGACGGGTCCTTCCTGTTCTACGAACCGCTCGCTGTCTGGGATGCGAATGCCAATCTGATTCCCAAGCTGGCCGCCGAAATCCCGAGCATGGCCAACGGCGGACTGTCGGCGGACGGCAAGTCGGTGGTCTGGAAGCTGAAACAAGGGGTGAAGTGGCACGACGGCCAGCCGTTCACCGCCGACGATGTGGTGTTCAACTGGCAGTTCGCCAGCGATCCGGCGACCGCCGCGGTGACCAGCGGCATCTACAACGACCTGAAGGTCGAGAAGATCGACGACTACACGGTTCGGATCCTGTTCAACAAGCCGACACCGTTCTGGGCGAACCCGTTTGTCGGCGCCTACGGCATGATCATCCCCAAGCACGTGTTTGAGCCCTTTATCGGCGCAAAGTCGCGCCAGGCTCCAGCCAACCTCGCTCCGGTGGGGACCGGTCCGTACAAGTTCAAGGAATTCCACCCGGGGGACCTGGTCACCGGCGTGATCAACCCGGACTACCACGAGCCGAGCCGCCCGTATTTCGATGCGGTGGAGATGAAGGGCGGCGGCGACGCGTCTTCGGCCGCGCGCGCCGTACTGCAGACCGGCGAGTACGACTACTCCTGGAACCTGCAGGTCGCGGATACGGTGCTGAAGCAATTCGAGGAGGGCGGCAAGGGACGGATAGCTCTCACCTACGGCTCCAGCATCGAGCATATCCAGCTCAACACCACCGATCCCAACAAGGAAGTGGACGGCGAACGTTCCAGCATCAAGACCGAGCATCCGACGCTCGGCGACCCGGCGGTGCGCCAAGCCCTGAAGCTGCTGGTCGATCGGGAGTCGGTGGAGAAATACATCTACGGGCGGACCGCCACGACCACCGGGAACTACATCAACGGCCCGTCGCAGTTCGTGTCGAAGGGCACGAGCTGGGAATTCAACGTCGCCAAGGCGATCGACATTCTCGAGAAGGCCGGCTGGAAGCCGGGGCCCGACGGCATCCGCGCCAAGGACGGCAAGAAACTGAACTACGTGTTTCAGACCTCGATCAACCAGCCGCGGCAGCAGACCCAGGAGATCGTCAAGGCCGCTTGCAAGAAGGCCGGGATCGGCATCGAGATCAAGGCGGTTCTCGCCTCGGTGTACTTCTCCTCCGATGTGGGCAACCCCGATACCTATACGAAGTTCTATGCCGATCTGCAGATGTACACGACCCAGCCGGGTCGGCCGGATCCAGGGTGGTGGATGCAATCCTATCTGTCCGACCAGGTGGCCAGCAAGGCGAACAAGTGGCAGGGGCGCAACATCACCCGCTGGCGCAACCCGGAGTACGACAAGCTCTGGAACACATCGGAATCGGAACTCGATCCGGTGAAGCGTGCCGCGATGCTGATCAAGCTCAATGACATGGTGATAGACGATGTTGCCGTGATTCCGGTGATTTTCAGGTATGGGGTTTCCGCCGCGGTGAAGAACCTGCATACGTCGCTGACCGGCTGGGACAATGACACATCCGATCTGGCGAACTGGTACAAGGATGCGAGTGCCTAGTCCGGACTCCTGTGATTGCGAGCGGCCCAGCGGTCACCGGGCTTGACCCGGCCACCGCAGACGCCTCGCGATGACAGTGGGAGGGGCGAGGCATGGCGTGATCTACGAGCATAGCGAATGTCTCGCTCCTACATAGTCCGCCGGCTGCTGCTGGCGATTCCCAGCGTGCTGGCGATCACCGTCATTTTGTACACCGTCCTGGCGCTCGCACCGGGCGACCCGCTGGGTGAGCTGACCACCAACCCGAACGTGCCGCTGGCCGTGCAGGCCGCGCTGCGCGCCAAGTTCGGCCTCGATGATCCGATCTGGCAACGCTACTTTCATTGGCTCGCCGCCATGCTGCAGGGCGACTGGGGCTTTTCCTTTGCCAGCCAGGAGAATGTCGAGACGCTCATCATGCAGCGCCTGCCCGTCAGCCTTATCCTGTTCGGATGCTCCGAACTGCTGGCGATCCTGGTGGCCGTGCCGGTGGGCGTGCTCGCCGCCGCCCGGCCGTACTCGCTGTTCGACCAGGTCGCCAATACCCTGGCCTTCATCGGCTTCTCGCTGCCGACCTTCTTTACCGGCCTGCTGATGATCGTGCTGTTCAGCATCAAGCTAAACTGGCTGCCGTTCGTGTTTCGCTCCGATCTGAACGTCACCGGCTGGGCCTGGTGGTGGGCGGAGTTCAAGCAAAGCGTCATGCCGGTCCTGGTACTTGGCCTCGCCCTGGGCGCTTCGCTGGTGCGCTACGTGCGCTCCTCGATGCTCGACGTCATCAGGCTGGACTACGTGACAACGGCGCGTTCGAAGGGGATCGGCGGCCGCCGGGTGATGCTCCGGCATGTGGTGCGCAACGGGCTGATACCGGTGGTGACGCTGGTGGCCGTGCAGTTGCCGGTCATCTTCGGCGGTACCATCATTACGGAACAGATCTTTCGCGTTCCCGGCATTGGCTCGCTGCTGATCGCCTCGGTCCTCAATAACGATACGCCGGTGGTGATGGGCGTCACCTTCGTGTACGCCTGCCTCGTCGTCCTGTTCAACCTGATCGCCGATCTGCTGTATGTCTGGCTCGATCCCCGCATCGCCTACCGTTGACGCCGTTGGCCCGGCGGCTGCCGCTGCGCCGCGCGTCACGGCGCCGCTGTCGCCGACCCGCGAGGCGTGGCGACGCTTCCGCAAGCATCGGCTCGCCGTGGTGAGCCTGGTGATGCTCGGCCTGATGGTGTTCGGGGTGGTCGCCGGCCCGCTGATCTGGCCCGTGCCGATCGATGCGATCGATTTTTCCGCGATGCTACAAGGATCGTCCTGGGCGCATCCCTGCGGCACCGACAATCTCGGCCAGGATCTGCTCGCGCGGCTGATCTACGGAGGCAGGATATCAATGGCGGTCGGCGTGGCGGCGATGTTGGTCGCGGTATGCGTAGGCGTGGTGGTCGGGGCGGTGGCCGGCACGGCAAGCGGACGTATTGACGCGGCGCTGATGTGGATCACCGATGTGTTCCTGTCGCTGCCGCAGATCCCGCTGCTGCTGCTGCTGATCTACTTCTTTCGCCCCGCGCTGCGGGCCGTGCTGGGCGAGTTGGGCGGCGTGTTCGTGGTGATCGTGGTGGTGATCGGCGGGCTGCGCTGGATGCCGCTCGCGCGGCTGGTGCGCGCGCAGTTCCTGTCGCTGCGCGAGAAGGAGTTCGTCGAGGCCGCGCGCGCGCTGGGCGCCTCGCGCATGCGGCTGATAGTGCGCCACATCCTGCCCAACGCGTTGGGTCCGGTACTCGTCGCGGGAACCATCGAGGTGGCCACCGCCATTATTCTGGAATCGACGCTGTCGTTCCTGGGGCTTGGGTTCCCGCTCGATGTGCCGAGCTGGGGGCGTATGCTTTTCGATTCCGAGGACTATCTCCAGATCGCGCCGCACTGGGCGCTGTTTCCGGGAATGGCCATCTTCCTCGCCGTGCTGTCGATCAACTTCATCGGCGATGGGCTCCGCGACGCACTCGATCCGCGGCGCGTGATCTAGGCGTTGTCGCGGTGACCAGAAGCGAGGCCTTCCTATCACCCGCACCGTCGGTGCCGCGTACCTCGACCTCTCCCGCAACCGGGAGAGGTGAAACGCTGCTGGAAATTCGCAATCTCAAGACCTGGTTTCGCACCGATGACGGCATGGTGCGCGCGGTGGATGGCGTCGATCTCTCGGTTGATCGCGGCGAGACACTGGCCGTGGTCGGTGAGTCGGGCTGCGGCAAGACCGTGACCGCGCGCAGCGTGCTGAAGCTGATCGACATGCCGCCTGGCCGCTTCGAGGCCGGCGAGATCATCTGGCGGGGCCGCGATCTGATCCCGCTGCCGCCGTCGGCGATGGACAGCATCCGCGCCCGCGAAATCGCCATGGTGTTCCAGGAGCCGATGACGTCGCTCAACCCGGTCTATACAATAGGAGAGCAGATCGGCGAGTCGCTGCGCGCGCATCAGAAGGTGTCGCGCAAGGCGGCAACCGACGCGGCGATAGACATGCTGCGGCTGGTGCAGATTTCCAACCCGGAGCGGCGCGTGCACGACTACCCGCACCACTTCTCCGGCGGCATGCGCCAGCGCGCGATGATCGCCATGGCGCTCGTCTGTGGGCCGCAACTGCTGATCGCGGACGAGCCCACCACCGCACTCGACGTCACCATCCAGGCGCAGATTCTAGATCTACTGCTCGATATGAAATCGCGGCTCGGCATGTCGGTGATGCTGATCACGCACGCGATGGGCGTGGTGGCCGAGACCGCGCAGCGCGTCGTGGTGATGTATGCCGGCAAGGTGGTGGAACAGGCGCCGGTGCAGGAGCTGTTCGCCCATCCGCACCATCCCTACACGCAGGGCCTGATTCGCTCGATCCCGCGCATGGATCTGCGGACGGCTGGACGCACGAAGCTGAATCAGATTCCCGGAACGGTCCCGAGCCTGCTGAACCCGCCGCCGGGATGCCGCTTCGCCGACCGCTGCACGCTCGTGCGCGACATCTGCCGCGGCGAGTCGCCGCCGCTGCGCGAAATCGCCCCCGGTCACCAGTCGGCCTGCATCCTGTGAGCGATCAGCCGCCGCTTTTGTCGGTGCGTGCGCTGCGCAAGGATTTTCCCCTCAAAGCCGGCCTGTTTGCACGGGACGCGCCGGTGGTGCACGCGGTGGACGGCGTCAGCTTCGACATTGCAGCGGGTGAAACGCTCGGCCTGGTCGGCGAGTCCGGCTGCGGCAAATCGACCACCGGCCGCTGCATCCTGCGCCTGATCACGCTGAGCTCGGGCGAGATCTGGTTCCAGGGCCGCGACGTGACCAACCTCGAAGGCGAGGAACTGCGCGGTCTGCGCCGCGACATGCAGATCATTTTCCAGGATCCGTTCGCCTCGCTGAACCCGCGCCACACCGTGCGCAGCATCATCGGCGAGGCGCTGATCATCCATCGCCTGGCGGGCAACCGCAGGGAACTCGAGGACCGCGTGGTAGAATTGCTGGAGACGGTGGGACTGCAATCGGACCACCTGCACCGCTTTCCGCACGAGTTCTCCGGCGGCCAGCGCCAGCGCATCGGCATCGCGCGCGCCCTGGCGGTGCAGCCCAAAATGATCGTCTGCGACGAGCCGGTGTCCGCGCTGGACGTGTCGATCCAGGCGCAGGTGATCAATCTGCTGGAGGAGCTGCAGGAGCGGCTGGGCCTGACCTATCTGTTCATCGCCCACGATCTGTCGGTGGTGGAACATATCAGCGACCGCGTGGCGGTGATGTATCTCGGCCGGGTCATGGAGATCGCACCGGCGGACGTGCTCTACGACAATCCGCGCCATCCGTACACCGAGGCATTGCTGTCGGCGGTGCCGATCCCCGATCCGCAGGTGAAGCGCCGGCGCATCATGCTGCAGGGCGAGGTACCGAATCCGATCCGGCCGCCGCCCGGCTGCCACTTCCACCCGCGTTGTCCGCTCGCCGAGGCACGCTGTTCCCGCGAGGTGCCGCAACTGCGGCAGAACACAGCCGGCCATTGGGTGGCGTGCCACGTGCGGGGGTGAAAGCTGGGCCAGCGCCCCCTTGACGGGCGCCGTTCCACTTCCCAACTCGCTTAGCACTCGTGGTCAGGGAGTGCCAAGCCGCCGCCAAGAGGGCGGGCATGGCTGACGGCGTGCGTGCCAGCCGCGGCGTGTACTTCCTGCCCGAGCGCAGCAAGGAGGGGGTATGACAATGGCGCTGTTTCCGGATCCATTCGATACGCTGCTGACCCTGCAACAGGCGCTGGACTCGTTCCGGTCGAGCGGCTGGCTGGGGTCAGGCCCGAGCGGCAGCGGCGGCTATCCGCCGGTGAACGTGTTCCGCAAAGGCGACGACTTCATCATCATCACCGAGGTTCCCGGCATGAAGAAGTCGGACCTGGAGGTGCAGGTCAAGGGCAACACCGTTCGCCTGGCCGGCACCAAATCAGTGAACTATCCCGAGAAAGCCGCCCTGCATCGGCGTGAGCGGCTCGCCGGCCGGTTCGACCGGGCGGTGACCGTGCCCGTGCAGATCAACCCGGATGGCGTCAAGGCGGAATACCGCGACGGCATCCTGGCCTTGTTCCTGCCGCGGGCGGAGCATGACAAGCCGAAGTCAATCCAGGTGGCGTGACATGAGCGAACCAAGCGAAGGTGAGACGGAGGGCACGATGACACCCGCACAGGAACTGGCCGTGCGCGAAAAGAAGGAGTTGGCGACGAAGGAGGAGAAGACGGTCCCCGGCCGCTACTACGTCCCCTATGCCGATATCTTCGAAACCGAGACCGCGCTGACCGTGGTGATGGAGATGCCTGGGGTCGAGAAGAAAGACCTCGACGTAGCGTTGGAGAATGACGTCCTGCGCGTCGACGGGCGGATCGACTTCGCGAAATATGAAGGCATGGAGCCAGTCTATACCGAGTACAATGTTGGCCATTATACACGGTCCTTCACCTTGTCCAACAAGATCGACCAGGATGGCATCAGCGCGCAGCTCGATGATGGTGTGCTCACGCTGACGCTGCCAAAGGCGAAGGAGGCCCAGCCGCGGCGGATTTCCATCGGCTGACTGTAGATTAGTGGATTAGTAGATTAGACTCCCCCTCCCCTTGAGGGAGGGGGTGGGGGGAGGGGTGCGTACTGCCGCGGCTGGGAGCTGTACTCACCCCTCCCAACCTTGGTCCGCTCGGCATCCCAAGCCCACTAGGGGAGGGGAGCCTCAGGCTTGCGGCTTATCCCACCAGCGGGGCGCCCTGCAGCATGAGGCGGTACAGATAGCGGCGCTCGGCCATGTCATAGTCCGGGTTCGCCTGGTGCATGACGCTGCGATTGTCCCAGATCACCATGTCGCCGTGTCGCCACTGGTGGCGGTACTCGTATTTCTGCTGCATCGCGTGCTGCATCAATTCGTCGATCAGCGCCAGCGCGTCCGCGTCCTCCATGCCGCTGATGGATTCGATCCGCACCGGATTCAGATATAGCGCCTTGCGGCCGTTGTCGCGATGCGTGTGCACCAGCGGATGGATGCCCGGCGGCGGCACGTTCCGCAGACTGGTCTCGTCGATCGGGCCGAGCGCGCGCGGGCTGTACTTGCTGAGATAGACATGCACCGCCCGCAGACCGTCGATGCGTGCCTTCGTCGCGTAGGGCAGTTCGTCATAGGCGAGGTGCATGTTCACGTATTGCGTGTCGCCGCCGCGCGAGGGCAACTGCACGGCGAACAGCGTGGTGGCCTTGGGCGGCGCCGGATGGTTGGAATGGTCGGTGTGAAAGGTCTCGCCCGGGATGACGCGCTTGCCGTTCAGGAACTCGTCGTTGGAGACGTAATACACGTCCGGGTAGCCCGGCACATGGTGCTGCTTCTTGTCGTGCTGCTGCAACGCGCCAAACACCTGCGCCGCGCGCTTGAATTGCTCGGGGGAAAAATCCTGGTCGCGGATCACCAGCACGTGGTGGTTGACGAAGGCGCGGTTCAGCGCGGCATGCGTTGTGTCGTCGATCGGCTCCCGCAGATCGACGCCGCGGACTTCGGCGCCGGTATGCTCGGTCAGGGGCGTGATGGTGCACGACATCGTACTGCTCTCTCGCGGCCGGTTCTGGCTTGGCCAGGAGCACGCTATGGGCCATCACGGCAGCCGGTCAAGACGCTCGCTGGGTGCGGTCCGCGCCCAGGTGGGGTGTTGTGTGAATGCTCCCACCCAGGTGTGCCATTGCCCGCAAAGCCGAAGCAATCTCCTGGGGGGCCTCGCGACTGAATTCGCTGTACCGCGCTTCACGTCACGCAGTCGTCGCTCTAATGTGCGCAACGCTGCGGCCACGACCAGCGCCGTAAAGGGAGAAACGCGGTGCGCATTCCGATGATGGATCGGGGGATCGCTCTGGCAACGGTCCTGCTATCCGCGGCCGGCATGGCCGGGTGCGTGCAGCCAACCAATGTGCCCGGCACGACGACACTGAGAAAAACCTGGATGTTCGGAATTGAGCAGATGCGCAACGATCCGGCACCACAACTGCCGTTTACCAACCGGTTTATTGCTGACCTGGCGGCGATGCCGCAGGTGCAGGTGGTCTTTGTGGGCAATGAGCGGAACAGCTTCTTGTTCAGTAACTGGAGCGGCGGCAAGGTGCTTGTCTCGCCATGGTTGCGCGGCCAGGACAATTGCATGAACCTGACCTATACAATCTTCCAGTCGGGCCAGCAGCAGGCCGTGTTTGGGCTGGTGATTCCGCCGACGCCGGCGGGGACGGAACCAGACTCAGCATGCGTCGATCGCGCGGCGGGGCAGTTCTACCAAGCGCTGGTGATGCAGGGGCTGTAAAGGCGCTACGCTTTGCTCGCGATGACTGAAACGCAGCGACTGAACGTGAGTCTGAATCGGCAAGGCTATCCCTCCAGGACCGACCGCCGCGACGCCAGGAATTCCTCCACCGCGCTGGTGAGCAAATCGCACTCCGGGTCGCCGATCGGCAGCGACAACGCGAACATGCCGCGCCGGGCCAGCCAGATGCCGTGCGTCAGCATGTCGAAAAAGAACAGCTCCTTCAGCTTTGCGTCCCCCTTCGCCGCGTCCGCCGGCGAGCACACCGGGCCGCGCCGCGCATGCACCGCCAACATCGAGCCGATGCCGGTGAACTGCAGTGGTGCGTCGGCAGCGCGGCACAGGCCGTTCAACCGCTCGCGCAAGGCGTCGCCGCGGGCGTTCAGCGCCCTCGCCGCATCGGGCGTGTAGATTTCGGTCAGCCCGGTCAGCCCGGCCGACATGGTCAGCACGTTGTTGTTGAACGTGCCGGCATGCGGCAACGCGTCGGGCCGGCGCGGATCGAACAGGTCCATGATGTCGGCGCGTCCGCCAAACGCACCGAACGACATGCCGCCGCCGATATATTTTCCCAGCGTCGTCAGGTCCGGCTTTACCCCGCGCACCGCCTGCAACCCGCCGGGCGACAGGCGCGAGGTCATCACCTCGTCCAGGATCAGCAAGGCGCCGACCCGAGCGGTGGCCTCGCGCAGCGCCGCCAGGAACTCGGGCGCCGCAGCGATGCAGCCGCCGCTGCCCATCATTGGCTCGAGGATCACCGCCGCCAGCTCGGCGCCGTGCTGTTCGATCAGTGCCAACGTGGCGGCGGTATCGTTGTACGGTGCCAGCAAGAAGGGGAACGGCGCGTTCACCGGCGAGCCGCCGCCCGCGAAGGTGAACACTGCGCCGTGATAGGCACCGTCGAACGCCAGCACCTTCGGCCGGCGGGTGAACACGCGGGCCAGCGTGATCGCCAGCAGATTGGCCTCGGTGCCGGAATTGGTGAAGCGCACGCGCTCCAGCGCGAAGCGGTCGCACACCGCGCGGGCGAATTTTGCCTCCAGCATGTTGTGCGCGCCCATGCTGATGCCGCCGTCCAGGGCGCGATCGACCGCGGCGCGGATCACCGGGTGCGAGTGGCCATACAGCCCCGCCGTGTACTCCCCAAGGAAATCGACGTATTCCGCGCCGTCCATGTCCCACATCCGGCAGCCTTCGGCGCGCGCCATCGCCAGCGGGAATGGCGGGTAGAACAACACGGTCCGGGTGTTACCGCCAGGCATTACCGCGGTCGCCTCGACGTAGCGGGCGAAGCTCTTGGGGTTGCGCGCGACATAGGCCTCCTTCGCCTCGGTCAGTGCCGCATCGATGTCGGCGTTGCGCATTGCGGTTTCGCTCATTTCGTCCCCCGCGGGATGCTGGTACGGCCGTTGTCGCGCCGTCGCGCGCGGCACGCAACATCGCCGACGGTTTCACCGTGGAGCCCGCGGAGTTTTCGGACCGTCAGGCGATTACCGATTCAGTTACGGTGCGACCGACGCCTTCCCCGTTATGGCGAACACCCTGCGCCGCACTCGTCGCGCGACGCAGTATCATCGCCGCGAACCTCCCTTTATAGTGGCGCACATGCCATTCGACGTTCGGGATTTCCCCGGCGCCCTGCCGGAAGACCGTGCCACCAGCCGACGCAACCGCCGGCTCGTGGCGACCTGGCTGTTCGTTGTCGCGGGCATGATCCTGGTCATGATCGTGCTCGGCGGCGTCACCCGGCTCACCGGTTCCGGCCTTTCGATCATGGAGTGGGCACCGGTCAGCGGCATCCTGCCGCCACTGAACCATGCCGACTGGGACCAGTTGTTCCGGCTTTACCAGCAGGTTCCACAATACGCGCTGCTGCACGAAGGATTCGGCCTGGAAGGATTCCGCCACATCTTCTGGCTGGAATGGACCCACCGGCTCTGGGGTCGGCTGATCGGCGTGGTTTTCCTTGGACCGCTGATCTGGTTCTGGGCCACCGGCCGGATCGAGCGGCGCCTGCGTCCCTGGCTCCTGCTGCTGTTCCTGCTGGGCGGGCTACAGGGCGCGGTCGGCTGGTTCATGGTCGCTTCCGGGTTCTTTCCCGACGCCACCGCCGTGTCGCCGTATCGGTTGGTCATCCACCTCGCGATGGCGCTGTGCCTATACATCGCGATCGTGTGGACTGGCCTGACCGTGCTGCGGCCGACCCCGGCGCATCGCCCCCCACAGACCTTCTGGCTGCGCCGTCTGGCTGTCGCCTGCTGCACCCTGGTTGCGCTGTCAATCGTGGCAGGCGGCTTCGTCGCCGGCACCCATGCGGGCTACGACTACAACAGCTTTCCGCTGATGGACGGGCAGGTCGTGCCGGACGGCTACGCGCGGCTGACGCCGTTCCTGCGCAACCTCACCGAAAACATCGCCGCCGTGCAGTTCGACCACCGATTGCTTGCGACGCTGACCGTCCTGGTGACCGCCGGCACGATCGGCGTCGGCTTCGCCGCGCCGGCACCGCTCGACGTACGGCTGCCGCTTGCCGCGCTCGGGCTGACCACCGCCGTGCAGTACGGGCTTGGGGTCGCGACACTGCTGCTGGCGGTTCCCACCGGCCTCGCCGCAGCGCATCAGGCCAATGCCGTCCTGGCCCTTACCGCCGCGGTGGTGTTGCTGCACGCGCTACAGCGTCCGCGACCGGTCGTGGCCGAAGCGTGAGCAACTAGTGCGGAAGCGCCGGGTGAGCAGCGTGGAAGCGCCGCCGGCGATCGAGGCCGATTCGGTGCTGGAGGCGCTGCCGATCGGCGTCACGATCGTCGATTCCGGGCGGCGCATCGTGTTCGTGAACCCCGCCTTCCACGACTCGCTGGAACTGCCGCCAAACAGCATCCGGCCCGGCACGCCGGTTGAGGACGTGGTGCGAGCGGCGGCTCATCGCGGGCTGTACGGGCCCGGCGACCCGGAGGCGCAAGTGACTGCCGTGCTCGCGGCCGACCGGTCCCGCACCGGCCGGCTGCGCCGCCGCAGCTTCCGCGGCCGCAGCTTCGACGTGCATAGCGCGCCGCTACCGAACGGCGGCTACGTACTTTGCGCGGTGGAGACCACCTCGCTGGTCACCGCTCGCGCCGAAGCAGAACGCGCGCTGATGCAGACCACCACTGCCCTGGCGACGCTGCATCTCGGGCTGGCGGCGTTTGGCCCAGCCGGAACGCTGCTGTTCGCCAATCCCCGCTTCGCCGAATTGCTTGCCGTGCCGCCGGAACATATGCAACCGGGCATCGGCTTTGCCGCCTTGCTCGACCTGATGGCGGCCCGCGACGAGTTTGCTGGCGTGGACGGCGCCGCTTTCATCGCGACACAACGCGGCGTGGACCGCACGCGCCCCGCCACGGCGCGGCGGCTCCGCGGCAACGGCCAGGTGATCGACGTCACCTCCGATCCGCTACCCGATGGCGGCTGGACCATGGCGGTGACGGATATCACGCCGCTGGTCCATGCCGAAGACGAGGCCTCGCGCCGGGCGCGGGCGCTGGACGCCATCCTGGAGAATATCCCGCATGGAGTCTGCGTCTATGGCGCGGACCATCGGGTGACGATGTTCAACCGAGCCTATGTCCAGGTGATGGCCGGTGCGCCGCTCGCCGTCGGCGATCACCGCCTCGACGTCATTCATCGCCGCGCCGCAGCCGGAGAGTACGGCGCCGGAACGCCGGAAGACATCGAGGCCGAGCAAGCCTCGTTCGACGTGAACCGCCCTCAGATGCGGCGGAGGCGTCGGCCGAACGGCACGGTGGTCGATGTGCGCACCGCGCCGCTGCCGACCGGCGGCTTCATCAGCGTCGTGACCGACATCACGCCGTTGACTCAGGCGGAAGCCGAGTTGTCGCGCCGCGCCGAAGAGATGGCAGCGATGCTGGCGTCGATCCGGCACGGCGTTTTGCTGTGGGGGCCCGACCAGCGGCTGATCGCCAGCAACGCCGTGGTTGCCGAGTTGATGAACCATCCGCCCGGCCTGCTGACCGCCGGCCGCTCGCAGGACGAGATCCTCGACAACATGCTGCGGCGCGGCGAGTTCGGCGATGGTCCGCAGGCAAGTGGCATGGCCGACGGGCTGCGCACGCGTGATCGCTCAGTCACCTATATCCGGACGATGCACCTGCGCTCGGGCCGCATCGTCGAGATCCGCTCCGATCCCACGCCCGCCGGTGGCTGGCTCTCGACCTATTCCGATGTGACCGAGGCGCGCCAGGCGGAGGAGGAACTGCGCCGCGCCAAGGAGGCGGCGGAATCGGCCAACCAGGCGAAGTCGCGTTTCCTAGCGACGATGAGCCATGAACTGCGGACGCCGCTGAGTGCCGTGATCGGCTTCTCGGATGCGCTGCTGCGCGAGGCGGTCAATCCCGCGCCGGAGCGCGTCGCCGAATTCGCCCGGCAGATCAACGAATCGGGGCGGAACCTGCTGGGGCTGATCAACATCATCCTCGATGTGGCCCGCATCGAGGCCGGCCGGTTCGACCTGGCGTCCGACCTGGTGGACGTCGAGCGCCTGGTGCGGGCGGCGGTGCGGCAGTCCGACGCGGCGGCCCAGGCGGCCGAGATCGCCCTGGCCACCGAGCTCGCCGCCAACCTCCCGAAACTGCGCGGCGACGAACGGCGGCTGGCGCAGGTGCTGCGCCACCTGCTGTCGAATGCTGTGAAGTTCACTGAGATCGGGGGCACGGTGACCGCCGGCGCCAGGCTGGAACCTGATGGCGGGCTGCTGATCTTCGTGCGCGACACCGGGATTGGCATCCAGGAGGCAGACCTCGAGCGAGTGTTCGAGCCGTTCACCCAACTCGATTCGACCCTGGCACGCCGCTATCAGGGGTCGGGTCTCGGGTTGTATGTGTCGCGTGCGCTGGTGGCCGGACATGGCGGGCGGCTGACCTTGCACAGCCGTGTCGGCGACGGAACCACGGCCGAGATTCGGCTGCCTGCCGTGCAATTGGTGGTGGATCGCGGTGGGTGAGGCGGCTTGGGTCGGCTGCCTCGCCCATGGCGACAGCCAACGCGCGGGCTAGGGGTTATACGTCGCAGACCAGGTTCTGGGTTCGCATGTGTCAACGAAAACCGATGATTCCAGGTACGGTCGGCAGGCCGGCGAAAACCACGGTTGAAAGCCAGCTTTCAGTGACGGTCAGCGAGGGGGATTTCTGAACGGTGCAGATGGTCGCCATCGGG
>Ga0209415_10003986_pt1 | contig 27272 bp, 27 predicted proteins | sample PeaSoiSIISIP2007_FD_187696 | JGI IMG/M metagenome (GOLD analysis project Ga0209415, IMG submission 187696) | Peat soil microbial communities from Weissenstadt, Germany - SII-SIP-2007 (SPAdes) (version 2) | ecosystem: Environmental > Terrestrial > Soil > Wetlands > Peat | place: Germany... | reverse complement strand
GAGAAGACTCGAACTTCCACGGGTTGCCCCACAGCGACCTCAACGCTGCGCGTCTACCAGTTCCGCCACGACCGCATTCCTTGGTAGCTAACCGGCCTGGTCGCCGGTAAGGTGGGGTTGATACCAAAACCAGAGACAAGGTTCAAGGCCGTTGTTCGAATTCCCTCATAATACGGGGGTTGAATGGCGAATGAGCGATCAGCCGGTCGATTATCCGTCCGCCATCACCTCCATGGAAGACCGTGTGGCCACCATCCGATCCGGCGAGGCCGACGAATTGGTTTGGCTTCTCGAACATCCACCGCTTTACACCGCCGGCACTTCGGCCAAGCCCGAAGACCTTCTGACGACCGACCGTTTTCCGGTTTTCCAGACGGGTCGCGGCGGCCAATACACCTATCACGGCCCCGGCCAGCGGGTTGCCTATGTGATGCTCGATTTGAGCCGGCGGGGCGCCGATATCCGCCAATTCATCTGCCAACTGGAAGAGTGGCTGATCCGCACGCTCTCGCATTTCGGTGTCGACGGCGGCCGTCGCCAGGGACGCGTCGGGATTTGGGTCGACCGCGGCGCCGGACGCGAAGAGAAGATCGCCGCCATCGGCGTCCGCGTTCGCCGGTGGGTGACCTTTCATGGCGTCTCGCTCAATGTCGATCCCGACCTCAGCCATTTCGATGGAATCGTCCCCTGCGGCATCCGCCAGCATGGCGTCACCTCGCTGTGGGCGTTGGGGCACACGCCGACCATGGCCGAAGTGGACATGGCGCTGAAGAGGGAGTTCCAAGCGGTCTTCGGAGGAAAGACATCGCCATCGCCCAACCAAAGGCCTCTCTAAATCTGGCTCTCGATGCGCTTTTGGCTTTCAATACTTTCGAACAAAGCACGAAAGTTTCCCTCGCCGAAGCCAGCGTCGCCCTTGCGTTGGATAAGTTCGATGAAGAATGGTCCTGCCTGCGGATCTTTGAGCAAATCAGCGGCTTCTTTCATGAAGATCTGCAGCATGTATTGACCGTCCGACCGGCCATCGACAAGGATTTCGAGCCGCCGCAGATCTTCGATGTCCTCTTCGACCGCCTGCACGCCGAGTTCAACGAGTCGCTTGGGCAGTCTCTCGTAATAAGCGCCGGGGGTGGGCATGAACTGTACGCCACGCCCGCGCAAACCTTCTACGGCTGTCACCAAATTCGAAACGGCGAGCGCCACATGCTGCACACCGGCACCGCGATGATCCCGATAGAACAGATAGATCTGTGACGCCTTGAAGAAGGGTTGCGCCGGTTCGTTGTTGGCGAATTTCAACCCGGATTCCGGATCCCACATCACAATCGACTTGAGTCCTGAACCACCGGCCTGACTGCTATGCACGTCTTGTGTATGAAACTCGATTTCCCAGAAGCGCGCGAAGCCCATCACCTGATCCATCCAGGCCAGAGCCGGTTGAAGGGTCAGAAAATTCGTTGTGATGTGATCAACCTTGGTAATGCCGAAGCGATTGTTCCCGCCTCTTTGCGTCGTGAGCCGCCTCAAGTTTGGCATGAGCGGGGAGCAACCGTCATACTGCACAAAGCGGAAGACCGTATCGCCCAAGGGGGTCACGATATCGAACCACGTCGCCATCCCGGCATCAACCTTGCGCTTCTCGACGGCAGTGATCGCCGTGGCACCACGTTCGGCCAAAAGCGCGAAAGTCTTTTCCGCGTCCGCCACATCGAACACCAGCCTCCCCACGCCTTCCGGATGCAGTTCAAGCCAGTGAGCCCCTTCGCTTTCGGAACCGAGCGGCGCGATGAGCGTGAAACGCGCGCCATCGGCTTCCACCACACACGCACGCGATTGATGCTCGGACTCGAACTCAGGTGTTGATACCGCAATCTCCGCGAAGTCGAGATTATTCACATAATGATCGCGACTGCGGTCTAGATCGGCCACGAACATATGAATCGATTCGATTCCTTTAATGCCTAAAGACTCTTTTCGCGCGGCCCCTTCCATGATGTCTCCTTGTGGCTGCCGAATGGCCCTTTCTTCCAGTCCGGGACGGAATAGGCATAACAAGAGAGCCATCACCCGGAGGAAGACCACTCCCGAGAACCTCTATTACCTATTACGCTATTACCTATTACATGCTGACACCGTGCCTATTACAAAAACGACGAAACACTTGTTAACGGCATCCCCGATCCGTACATAAACTCGAGACAGCCTCATCCGCTGGGAATCGTTTTTCGCCCCCATCACGGCTAGCGGCGTTCGGACGACCGACAGCAGATGTAATTGTGGCAACGCGACAACCCATTGTAAAGCATGCCTTTTGGCCATCATCTTCAGGGCTTGATAAACCATCAAGGGATTACCACATTCCACATCTTGTTTCCGTTAGTTACGGGGCATGAGGCGGAGCAGGTGTCGCGCCGAGATAAAAATATGTAATAAATAAATAACAACGTGATTGCATATAAGGTAAACATGCGCACTCATGCTGCAATGAAAACTATTAACAAGATAAGCTACCGGGTTTCACTGATAAAAGGGGGGCGATGAACATGAGCGACGGCATCACCAACCGCCTGTTCAATGAGTCGGATCCGAACCTCCGACCAACCGTCCCACCGGGTGATACGCGCCTAACAGATGAGGGCGAGAACGGACACAATCGACAGACAACGCTGGGCCGAAGATTCGTACAGCTTCCCACGGATACCGAGCGATCATCGAAGACCGGCTACCTAGCCGCATCATCGGCCGTGGTGACGCTGGAGCATCACCACCCCATTCGGCAAGAGGAGCTTCTCGGCTCATTGTTCGCCCTGCTCCACCGCTACACGCAGCAAACCAACATCGCCCTGGATGTCTGCATTCGTAACGGGGCCACGGCGTGCCAGATCGCGCTCGACGTCGAGGTCGCGAGCGACTTGCCGGCCTCGTCGGTAATCGAATCGGCTCGCCTCGCGTTTTTGATCGCGATCCCCCCCTTGGTCGACATGGGGCGGCCTTCGAATATTGCGGCAAGTTTGACCCTTGCGTCCTCCGAGACCGGGGGGGGGCTTGACACAGTCACCGATGCGCCTTCGTCAAACAACAACTATGACGCGCATTTTATTCTGACACAAACGCCCGCCGCCGTCCTCATTTCACTGGCTTATAACGCTCGGTTACTGCGCCCGGCCACCGTCAGTCGGTTGATCGGGAGTTATATCGCCCTGCTCAAGGCAACATTGAACGATCATACGATAACCATCGAGCAGTTGCCGCTGCTCAGCCCGGAGGAAAAGCAAGCCCTTGCAGTCGGGCTGGACAGTGGAGCAGCGTTCCATCCTCTGGTCCCCGCCCATCGTCTGTTCGAGTCTCAGGCAAGACAGCAGCCGACGGTCGTCGCCGCTTCGTTTCAGGGACATCACCTTACCTACAGGGATCTAGACGAACGCAGCAGTCAACTTGCCCATCACTTGATCACCTGCGGAGTCGGACCGGAAATTCCGGTCGCCGTCTGCCTTCAGCCTTGCCTGGATGTGTTGGTCGCCATGTTGGCGATTTGGAAAGCGCGAGGGATTTACCTGCCGCTCGACCCATCGCACCCGGAAGCTTTCATCGGACGGATGCTGGATGAGACGCAGCCTCGGCTTGCTTTGACTACCGCGACCTTATCCGGGCTGACCGGACGACTCCCCCATTTCTGCTTCGACACGGATGCCGAACTAATTCAGAAGCAACCACGGACCGCACCACCGATCCAGCCAAGCCTCACCGATCCAGCCTATATCTTCTACACGTCCGGCACGACAGGCAAAGCGAAGGGCGTGGTGGCGCTGCACTCCAACCTCGTCCAGTACATTCAGTCGGCGGCACAAAAATACAACTTCTCCGCGACGGACACCTTCGCTTCGATCGCCCGTTACACCTTCAGTATCAGCTTGTTCGAGCTTATGTCGCCACTGTGCTGTGGCGGGAACCTCCGAATTCTCGATCGAAACGAAGTTCTTTCGCCCGAACGCCTTTGTCGGGCCCTCAAAGACGTCACGGTTCTCCACGCCGGCCCCAGCTTGCTCGGCAGCCTCTTTCGATATCTCGATGCCACCCGTTCAGCGCCACGCACCTTTCCCCGGATGCGACACGCCTCCTCGGGGGGAGACATGGTCACTCCCAAGGTGATGGAGGGGATGAAACGAGTCTTTCCGAACGCTGAGCTCTTCGTCATCTACGGATGCACCGAAGTCAGCTGCATGGGGACCTCCTATTCCATCGACCGCGAGGCAACGGTCAACCGAACCATCGTCGGAAAGCCTTTCTCCAATGTCATGCTGCGGATCGTCGACTCCAATCGAAACCTCGTTCCTTTTGGCGTGGTTGGCGAAATCTGTTTCGCCGGAAAAGGCATTGTCCAGGGCTACCGCAATCGGCCTGAATTGACGGCGGAGAGGTTCGCCGAGATCGATGGACACCGCTTCTATCAAACCGGAGACTTGGGGCGCCTGCACCCGGATGGTTATCTTGAGATCCTCGGTCGGCGCGATTTTCAGGTCCAACTCCGCGGTATTCGTATCGAACTCGCCGGCATCGAAAAAACGGTGATGGAACTCGGCCTCGCCGCCCAGTGCGCGGTGGTGGCCAAGACAAGGGGCGAAGGCGACGTCCGTCTTGTGGCTTTCGTCGTGAATCCGAGAAATGACAAGATCGTCACCTTTCGTCGCGCCCTCGCGATGGAACTGCCGGATTACATGCTCCCGCATCACGTTGAAATTCTCAAGGCCATGCCGTTGACGGCCAATGGCAAGCTCGATAGAGCCCGCCTGAAAGAGATGCCTTGGCAGACAACGATCAACACGGCAGGGAAAACGGCACCGGCAAACGAACGCGAACAGAAAATCGCCGACGTGTTCGCTCGCGTGCTCGGTCTCCGCGAGGTCGGCGTGGAGGAAAACTTTTTCGATCTCGGCGGCGATTCGCTCGTCGGAGCGCTGGCGCTGGTAGAGATTGAGCAGGCGATCAAGGTTGCAATTCCGCCTCAAATTTTGTTCGAAAGCGGAACGGTGCGAGCTCTCGCCAACTATCATGCGAGCGTTGGACCCGGCGAGCCGAAGCCGATCCTTCTCAATAGTGAGACCACCGGAGTTCCCCTTTTCATGCTGTCGGGGGTTCACATTTACAAGGAGCTTGCCCGCCGCCTTGACGGACAATGTTCGGCTTATGGTGTCTTTACGCGACGGGAATTGGGTGTCTTCGATCCAACGAGCGGGTTCCAATCGGTCGAGGATTTGGCGCGAGACTATCTGCAGATCATCCGAAGCCAACAACCCACGGGTCCCTATCGACTACTCGGATATTCATTCTCCGGGCTTGTGGCATACGAAGTCGCCCAGCAACTTCGCGCCGCTGGCGGGGAGATTCAGTGCTTGGCGCTGGTGGATACGCACATCGACCAGTGGTCGGCAGGTTGGAAATACAGATTCGCCAGAGCCACGCACCTTCGATCCGCGCATTTGCGCCACGTCGCCTCTTCTCTCTGGCGCCGAATCCAAACGAAGAAAGGGAAAAATCACGGCAAGTCCGTCGTGTACCACGACGACGAGGAGTTGGGGCTATGGGACATGCAGAGAGGTGTCGCCAACAACAATGCCGCCGCTCAATATGTGCCGAGAATCCGCCCCGCCGTCGGCACAGTGCTGTTGTTCGCCTCGGCCAGGCGACTTCGGGAAAATCCTTTCTACAGCCAGAACTGCGGATGGAGCCGCCATATTCCGGCACTTGCAATCCATCTGATCGACGCCGATCACTTCCAGATGATGAAAGACGATCCACACGTAATGGGGATTGCGGAAATCCTGGCGCAACAAATGCGGACCGAGCCCCCCGGGTTCTCATAGAGTCGGGAGAGGCCGGAACCCAGCTTCGCGGGGGATCTCGGCCGGCATTTCGCGAAGAGAGACGACATGCGCGCAGCGCGGGCCGCGGCGACAGGCTTGCACCATCGCTACGACAGCATCGGACGGCCCGGAAAACAGCGCCTCGACGCTGCCATCCGAACGATTGCGGACCCACCCATCCAACCCTCGGCTCCTCGCCTGCTCGATCGTCCAGCCGCGAAACCAGACCCCCTGGACACGACCTTCAATGATCACGCGAAGACAGATCCGCTCGACCATCGATTACGCAAATTCGACGATCTTCTGATCGACAGCCAAACTTTCTCCGGGCTCGGCATGCAGTTTACCGATCTTGCCGTCCCGTTCCGCCCTGAGAATGTTCTCCATCTTCATCGCCTCGACCACCGCCAACACCTCGCCGGCCTTGACATCCTGACCTTCCGAGACCGCCACCGAGACCAAAAGGCCCGGCATCGGCGACAATAAATATTTCGACATGTCGGGCGCCGTCTTCACGGGCATCAGAGCCGCCAGTTCGGCCGCGCGTGGCGACAACACCACGGCATCGGCGCGGCTGCCGGAATGAAACAGCCGATAGCCGATACCATGGCGATCGATCTGCACCACCACCTGATGGTCGTTGTCGTCGTTGACCACGCCCCGGAAGAACGGTTGACCAATAACCCAGTTCGAAAACACGAGAATCGTCGGCCCCCCCATATCGAGAGCATAGCCGCCTTCGACGGGCCGGATGACGTAAGGGTAGTTCCGACCGCCAAACTGCACCACCCATTCGTCGCCGATCTTCGCCTCATGACCGGGCATCTGGCCGGACAGAGAGGACTCCCGCTCGATTTGGCGACGATGAACGAAGGCGGCCACTGCGACCAACAGGCGAGGATCCTCAACAGGCAGATCGGACGCGGAAAATCCCTTGGGATATTCCTCGGCGATGAAATTGGTGGTCAGATCGCCACGCACAAAACGCGGGTGCGCCATCAAGGCGGCCAGAAATGGAATATTGTGGTTCAGCCCGCGAATGAAATATTGATCCAGAGCCTGGCGCATGTGATTGATCGCCAACTCGCGAACCGGCGCGTAGGTGCAAAGCTTCGCGATCATCGGATCGTAATACATGCTGATTTCGCCGCCTTCGTAGACGCCGGTATCAACCCGCACATTGGCGCTTTCTCCAGGCGGCAAATAACGAGTCAGCCGACCGATCGAGGGGAGAAAATTGCGGAACGGATCTTCTGCATAGACTCGCGCCTCCAAGGCCCAACCGCGCACCTTGACGTCATTTTGCCTGATGGTCAGAGGCTCTCCGAAGGCGATGCGGATCATCCATTCGACCAGATCCAGACCGGTCACCAGTTCGGTCACCGGATGTTCGACCTGCAAACGCGTGTTCATTTCCAGAAAATAGAAATTGCGCTGAGCGTCGACGATGAACTCGACAGTGCCGGCGGATTTGTAATTCACCGCCTTGGCCAGAGCCACGGCCTGTTCGCCCATTTCCTTCCTGACCGCTGCCGTCAGAAACGGACTCGGCGCCTCTTCGATGACTTTCTGGTGACGACGCTGGATCGAGCATTCACGTTCGCCCAGATAAATCACATTCCCGTGCGAATCGCCCAAAACCTGAATTTCGATATGACGCGGATTCTCGATATATTTCTCGATAAAAACGCGGTCATCGGCGAATGAGGACTTGGCCTCGTTGGTCGCCGACACAAATCCCTCTTGGGCCTCCAGGTCGTTACGGGCCAAGCGCATGCCCTTGCCGCCGCCGCCAGCCGACGCTTTGATCATCACCGGATAGCCGATCTCGCGGGCGATTTTCACCGCCTCGTCCGAGTCTTTGATCACGCCCAGGAAACCGGGAACAGAGCTCACGCCGGCCGCCTTGGCCAGTTTCTTCGATTCGATCTTATCGCCCATGGCGAAAATGGCATGGGCGTCGGGACCGATAAAGGTCACGCCAACCTTGGCCAGGGCCTCTTGAAACTCGCGCTTCTCGGAAAGAAAGCCGTAGCCCGGATGAACGGCCTCGGCACCGGTCTGCCGGCAGGCATCGACGATTTTCTCGATCAACAGATAAGATTGACCCGATGGCGGCGGCCCGATAAGCACGGCTTCGTCCGCCATCTGCACATGCAACGCATCCCTGTCAGCATCCGAATAAACGGCCACCGTGGAAATACCCATCTTCTTCGCCGTCTTGATGATCCGGCAGGCAATTTCCCCACGGTTGGCGATGAGAATTTTCTTAAACATCCCGGTCCCCTTGCCAGCATCGGCAGAAATTGAACCGCCAAGACGCCAAGGCGCCAAGACCGTTCATCCTTGCTAATTCTGTGCCTTGGCGTCTTGGCGCCTTGGCGGTTTATTCCTTACTTGTCCATTCCGGACAGCCTGTCACAGCGGAATGTTGCCGTGCTTGCGCCACGGATTTTCCTGCTTTTTGTCGCGCAACATGGCCAGCGATCGGCAAATACGCTGCCTTGTGGCGTGCGGACGAATGACGTCGTCGATAAAACCGCGGTGCCCGGCGACGAACGGATTGGCGAATTTCTGCCGATATTCCTCGGTCCTCTCGGCAATTTTCTGGGGATCGCCAATATCGGTACGGAAGATGATCTCAACCGCGCCCTTCGGTCCCATCACGGCGATTTCCGCCGTCGGCCAGGCAAAATTGACGTCACCACGCAAATGCTTGGAACTCATCACGTCATAGGCCCCGCCATAAGCTTTGCGCGTGATCACCGTTACCTTGGGAACGGTGCAATCCGCATAGGCGTAAAGCAGCTTTGCCCCATGCTTGATGATGCCGGCATATTCCTGTGCCGTGCCCGGCAAAAAACCCGGAACATCGACGAAGGTGATGATCGGAATGTTGAAGCAGTCGCAAAAGCGAACGAACCGTGCCGCCTTGCGACTGGAATCGATGTCCAGGCAACCGGCGAGCACCATGGGCTGATTGGCCACGATCCCCACCGTTTGACCTTCCATGCGCGCGAAGCCCGTCAAAATATTGCCGGCGAAGGCTGGTGCCACTTCGAAGAAATCGGCATCGTCGACGACTTTGAGGATCAATTCCTTCATGTCGTAGGGACGATTGGCGTTTTCCGGAATCAAGGTGTCGAGGCTAGGCTCGATGCGATCGGCCGGGTCGTTGGTTGGCCGCACCGGAGGCTTCTGGCGATTGTTGGCCGGCAGAAAATCGATGAAGCGGCGGAGCTGCAACAGGGCCTCGACATCGTTCTCGAAGGCCAGGTCGGCCACACCGGATCGGCTGGTGTGCGTCACCGCACCGCCCAACTCCTCGGCGGTCACCGTCTCATGGGTCACCGTCTTGGTCACATCGGGCCCGGTCACGAACATGTAGGAACTGTCCTTGACCATGAAGATGAAGTCGGTCATGGCCGGCGAATAGACGGCGCCCCCGGCGCACGGCCCCATGATCAGAGAGATTTGCGGAACCACGCCGGACGCCATGACGTTTCGCTGGAAAACCTCCGCGTATCCGGCCAGTGACGCGACGCCTTCCTGAATACGAGCGCCGCCCGAATCGTTCAGTCCGATGACCGGGGCCCCAACCTTCATGGCATGGTCCATGATCTTGCATATTTTCTCGGCATGCGACTCGGAAAGCGAACCGCCGAAGACGGTGAAATCCTGAGAAAAAACGAAAACCAGACGACCATTGACGGTGCCGTAGCCGGTCACCACGCCGTCGCCGGGGATCTGCTGCTCCCCCATTCCGAAATCGTGGCAGCGATGCTCGACGAACATGTCCCATTCTTCGAACGAACCGGCATCCAGCAACAACTCGATACGTTCCCGCGCCGACAATTTGCCTTTTTGATGCTGCGATTCAATACGTTTGGGCCCTCCGCCGGCGCGGGCACCCGCACGTTTTTCTTGCAACTGTCGAATGATTCCGGTCATCAGTCCCCCCGTTTTGGTCTCTTAAAACCCTAGCAACAGGTCAGGGCCTCGAAATAACATCTGACGCCCTGCTGATCCAGCACTTTGTAATTTTAATAACTTAAGTGCATGCCATCACGAACATATAAGTCGATAAATAGTGATGCCGCAGCAATATCATTTCTCAGCGATTCGCGCGCCCGTAATGCTTCGGCATCCATGCCCCACAGCTCGATTTGATAGCTTTCATCGAGTTGCGAGGCTGCGAAAGCCTCTTCCACGTCAAGCCGTCTTTCAACCAAGGCAACCCCCAGAAGGAGCGATCCCATGGCAGGCACGGCGGCCTGCAGCGCCGTGAGCCGCGTATCGTCATATCGATCAAGGACGTCCGCCAACACCGACAGCGTCGCCTCCGGCTGCGAGACCGGAATGACACCGCGGGTAACGCACAATTCTACATCGAAAGTCTCCGTCACCCAATCGACCAATGGCTGCCATAACCGTTCCTGGCGCAGCACCAAATCCTCTGGCCCGTCGGCCCAGTAGCACAGCAGATCGGTCCCCGCATACTTCATCAATTGGTCGATGATCGCCGCGCGGTTGGGAATGACGCGGTCAAGGGCGGTACTCGCCAATTGCGTGAGCGGCATCGTCTCGGGGCGAACGGTCTCTCCTTGCGCCTGCCACTCAGCGGCGACCGCTTCGGCCAGAGCGAGCGGCCTTATCAGCAGAGTTCGCCCCCCCGGTGTACGAACGGCCTTTCCATCCAACGCGATGACAAACCCATCGTCACGGTGAACGACGCCTGCTTGGGCGTAAAAACGCTTCATCCCGGCCCCTTACCACCCGCCTTCCTCGCCGGAGGCGCTTTCTTCACCTGATTGAGAGCAGCCAGACAGGCATTTCCGTCGTCGCCAGGCGCATTATTGGCAAGCGGCAATTGCGCCCCCAGCACCCCGGCGGCGGCAGCGCTGGACACGCCGGCCAAACCTTTGACGATCGCGCCTCGATTGGGTGTTACCGTCGGATGGGCCAGGGTGCCGCCAATATCCAGAGGAAAAGCCAAACTGAGTAAATTGGCATCCTTTGGCCGCGGCGCAACGGTCAGGTCCAGCAATTCGTTGGCCAAATTCACGCTCCCTTGTCCGCTGAGCGTCATCGCATCGGTGTCGAAAAGCAAAGCTTCGCTATGCGCCATGCCGTCGACAACCGAAAAACGACTGACCATACATTGCATCTGAGTATCCTTGCTCTGCGTCCACGGCGCCAATTGGCGAAGGACATCAAGCGCCACCATGTCGGCGGACCCTTGATCGAGAATGCCCTTGTCGGTCACCATCGAAACATCACCGGACAGACGAGCCATCATGGCCCGCACCGAATTTCCATTGGCTTTCAGCGCCATATGCAGCGATGACCTCGCCCCCAAGACATTCTGCGAAACGCCGAATCCTTTGAGAAGTTCGCCCATATCGACTTTCTCGGCATCAATCGAGAGAGCGACATTGGCCACTTTGATGGATGCATCGACGCTCATCGATCCGCTGGCTTTTCCCCCCGCCAAAATGGCCACAGCGGGTGTCACCAGAAGTTTGCCCCCCTTGTCGGAGACGGCAAGATTGACCTGATGCGCGCTCAGCCCACGGCTCACCAAACGATCTATTTTCCATCCGACAGAGACGTCGGCCAAATTCAACAGCGGCAAAGGAAGAGGTTCGTCGGAAAAAATACGGGCCGCTTCCGTCCGCACCCTTGGCACATCGCTGATACCGCCGGTCAACTCGCCAAAATCCAAAAGGGAAGACGTCAGATGGGCCTCGACGGAGGGACGCGGATTGCGCATTCCCAGCGCCATGTCTCCCGCCACGTCGCTATGCCCAAGACTCAGCTTCAGATCGTTCAGACGCCAACCGCCATCGAAATCCGTCAAATGGGCCGCTGCGCGAATCGGCCCCACCGGCGGCAAGGCGAGATCGGCGCTACGACTGAATCCGCCCAGAGTTTCGCCCTCGGCGAACAACAAGAGATCGACCCCCTCTCCGGTCAGAGGCGCCTTAATCGATCCCTTGGCCGTCAGGGCCAACATGTCGCGACGCCCCAGCACGGCGTCGATATTGACCAGACTGGGCGAAGACAACGGCCCGGTCATCCCCATCGCGATTCGCACGGCACCAAAAGGCGGCAGCGTATAGCCGGCCAATTTGGCGGCCTCCGCCAATTCCGTGGCATCCGCCGTCGTTTGCAAAGACAACTGCGGAACGCCCCCTTTGCCGAGACTGAGCGTTCCGTTCGTCGTCGCCACCAGACCTGGCAGGACCGCCTTCAGTTTCACCGGATAAGGTTTTCCAGAAGCCATCAGGACGTTCATCGCCCCCAAAACGCCGCTCACCTCGAAATGCTGTCCGTTCCAAGCACCTCCGGCATGCAACCCGATGGGCGCCGCCGCCGTATCGGCATCCGCGGTCAGTTGTTCGATCTGCAGGGTCTTGTCTGCCCCCCCCCGGGCATCGCGGTAGACCACGCGCCCATGACCGACAAACAATTGGCTGATCTTGAACGTGGTGGGCGTCTTCGCCGCGTCGAGAGCGGACAGGGCCGCCGATGGCGACGGGCCGAAATCCCAGTTGGCCTGGCCGGCGGCATTGCGTTCAAGCAGAACATCGGGACCGATCAACTGCAGGCGGCTGATCCTCACCTCCCGGACCAGCAACGGCAACAGGCTGATATCGGCTCTCAGACGCTGCAACCGGATCATTTCGGGCCGGCTGCCCCATGCGGCGTTGGCCAGAGTGACATCCTCGGCAATCAGCGCCGGCGTCAAAGACAGCCTGAGCGAAAATTTTCCCCGAATGCTGAGGTCGCGGCCCGTGGCCGATTTGGCCGCTTGCGTCAGGACGTCGCGATAGTTGTTCACGTCGATCGACTTGACCACCGCCACCAGCGCGACGATGAGCGCCAAGGCGCCGAGACCGGCCAGCTTCAGGATCGTCCCAAAGCGCATCACGGCCTCCCCAACAACATTTCGAGAGCAGATGGTAAAGCGGAGAACTCATCGATCATCGTTTCGGCGCCGGCCGTCAGAAGCTCCGACGACGGATGGTAACCCCACGTCACACCGGCGGCGCGCGCACGCGCCGCCCGCGCCATCTGCATGTCGAAAGAGGTGTCGCCAATCATCACGGTCACATCGGGCCCAACGGCGGCAGCGTCCATCGCCTGCAAAACCATTGCCGGATGCGGTTTCCCAGGATTTCCATCCGCTGTTTGCAGGGTCATGAACCGTCCCTGCAAACCGTGGCGTTCGATCATCGCGTCGAGTCCGCGTCGCGATTTTCCCGTGGCGATACCCAACAGCCAACCGTCGGCCTCCAACCGGTCAAGCGCCTCGACGGCTCCCGGAAACAGAGGCTCGCTATGATCAGGACGTGACCGCAGGACGAAAAAAGCATCCCTGTAACTGAGCGCGATGCTCTCATGTTTGGCCGGACCGAGATCGGGCGCCAAGCAAGCGACCGCCTCGACCAGAGACAATCCGATGATCCGCCGCACGGCCTCCGCGCCGGGATCGTCAAGCCCCTGGGCCTGGAAGGCCAAGGCCATGGCGGCAACGATATTGTGCTGGCTATCGATCAGGGTTCCGTCGACGTCGAAAACGGCAAGGCGCGCGAGAGCAGTCATAAATACCCTGTTCTTATGTTTTCCGAAGTTTAGCCCGGATTTCTCACACTGGCACCATTGGTATCGCGTTTCAGCCAGGCGGGAGGGGGGCAAGATGGCGATATATTGTGGTCAAAGAAGGGCACCAGACGCCTCGAGATCCTTGCGCAAGGATCCGAGCAACTGCTGCGGCGCACTCCCGAAATGCCGCTCGAACGCCAAAGCGTCCGGGCGAGAAAGCTCCCACAAAGGGCCGAAAAGCGCCGCAAACATCACATTGAATTCCAGAACACCGAAGACCTGGGGCTCATCGCTCGGCGGACGCGGCACGAAAGCGTTTGGACCGAGACTGATCGCCTGAGAGCGATGTTCCATCAGGCCGATGAACCAATCCCGTCGGGCATCGAAACGACGGAAACTCTCGGCGATGCGGACCAGAACCGTCCACAGGATCTCTTTCGACCGCGGGTCGTCATAAAAGTCATCCCAGGAAAAAGCCAGAGCGTCGGGCTCCTTCAATTCGGCAACGATTGCCGCGCAACGCTCCCTCAGGTCATCGCGGGCATCCCCCAGAATCAGATGCAAAAAGGAGAAATAATTGACCAGAATGTCGCGCGACAAACGCTCCTCGGAAAACAAATCCGACAAAGGATGGGCCAGCAAGCGCTGGAGCGGGTCTCCTCTTTTTTCACGGAGCAATTCACCCTCGGCGGCCACCAGCAGGCGCTGATGCGCCTCCGCCAACAATCGATTCAAGTGTGGCGACGCCGAGAATTCCTGAACCGCTTGACGCAACTGTGATCCGTCGACGGCCGCGCCATGATGACGGTCCGCGACCAGATGAAGAAAATCGCTCAACAATCGATCGACAACCCGGCGCATCTCGATACGGCCAGCGGCGCTCATGACTATTCCTCCTCGAAAGCGACAAAGGGGTCTCCGGCGGCCCCCATATCAAAACCGAAGAAAGAGAAACTGGCCAGCATATGATCGGGCAACGGCGCGGCAACCCGAATCGTCCCCTTCCGAGGATGAGGAACGTCGATCGCGCGCGCATGGAGATGCAATTTTTTGCTCACCCCTTGACCGGTCAGATAGGCCTCTTGTCCCCCGTATTTTCCGTCTCCCTGGATGGGCGTGCCCAACAAGGCGCAATGGGCTCGAAGCTGATGGGTCCGCCCGGTCCGGGGCTCCAACTCCAGCCACGCGGCCTTTTTCAAGGCCCGGTCGACGATTCGGTAATAGGTGACGGCATGGCGGCCATCCTCCTCGTCGACCGCAACCTTGTCTCCCATGCGCCCAGCCATTTTGGCGAGCGGCGCGTCGATGCGGCCTTGAGGATATTTCGGCACGCCGACAACCAGCGCCCAATAGCATTTCCGCGCCGCGCGGCTGCGAAAGGCCGCCGCCAATTTGGTCGCCGCCATCGCATTGCGGGCGAGCAGCAACACGCCGCTGGTGTCCTTGTCGAGCCGATGAACCAAACGCGGTCTTTCGGCCGCATCAAAGGTCAAAAGGTCGAGCATCGCGTCCAGATGCTTTTCCATATTGGTCCCGCCTTGCACCGCCAACCCGGCGGGCTTGTTCAGCACCAGAACATCCGCGTCCTTGTAAAGAACGGCGTCACGCAACGCCTTGGCCTCGGCGGCGCTGAAGGTCACGGTCGGCTTCACCGCCTCGACGGGAGCCGGCGTGTCGCTCTGCGGCGGCACCCGAATCGATTGTCCCGCCTCCAGCCGCTGGTTGGATTTGGCGCGTTTCCCGTCCACGCGAATCTGGCCTGTCCGCAACAATCGCTCCAGCAAGGCATGGCCCAATTGCGGAAAATGCCGTTTGAACCACCGATCCAAGCGGATTTCGGCCTCGTCGTCAGTCACGGCAAGGGTCTGCACCGCTGTCGCATTCGGCTGGTCTTGCACTTCGGCCTCACTCATTCTTGGCATCCATCGTCCGGCGCCGCAGTTTGTTCCAATAATCGAGCCGCTTTCTGATTTCCCGTTCAAAACCGCGTTCGGGCGGATCGTAAAAGGTTCGTCTTGGCATCCCGTCAGGAAAATAGTTCTGCCCGGAGAACCCTTCGGCGGTGTCGTGATCATAGACATAGCCGTCCCCGTAGCCCATGTCCTTCATCATTCGGGTCGGCGCATTCAAAATATGCATCGGCGGCATCAAGGACCCGGTTTCCCGCGCCGCCTTGATCGCCCTGTTGTAGGCCTTGTAGACCGCATTCGATTTCGGCGCCGTGCCAAGATAGACGACCAACTGGGCCAACGCCAATTCGCCTTCCGGGCTCCCCAACCGCTCATAAACGTCCCAAGCGGCCAAGGCCTGAGTCACCGCCTGGGGATCGGCCAAACCGATATCCTCGACGGCAAACCGGGTCAGGCGCCGCGCGATATAAAGCGGATCCTCGCCCCCGGCCAACATGCGGGCCATCCAATAGAGAGCCGCATCGGTATCCGAGCCGCGCAACGACTTGTGCAAAGCGCTGATCAGATTGTAATGCCCCTCCTGCGCCTTGTCGTAAAGCGGCGCCCGTTTCTGGACCGCGGCGGCCAACGCCTTGGCGTCAAGCGGCTGCTTGGGCGTCAAGGCGTCGATCTGTTCCGCCATATTGAGCAAATAGCGACCATCGCCGTCCGCCATTGCCCGGAGCGCCTCCCGCCCCATCGGATCGACCGGCAAGACATGTCCCGTGACGCCTTCGGCCCGGCAAAGAAGCTTTTCCAAGGCGTCATCGTCCAGACGACGCAAAACCAGCACCTGGACCCGCGACAGCAAGGCGGCGTTGAGTTCAAAAGAGGGGTTTTCCGTGGTCGCTCCGACCAGAATCACCGTCCCATCTTCGACATAGGGAAGAAAACCATCCTGCTGAGCGCGATTGAACCGATGAATTTCGTCGACGAACAGCAAGGTTCCTTGCCCCATCGTACGGCGTTTGGCCGCCGCGTCGAAAATCTTGCGAAGATCAGCCACGCCGGAAAACACCGCGGACAAGGGCTCAAAGACAAGGTCGGTCTGCTCCGCCAACAGACGCGCGATGGTTGTCTTTCCGCACCCCGGCGGTCCCCAGAGGATGATCGACGACAGGCGGCCCTGCTCCAACATGCGGGCCAGCGGCCCTTCGGTCCCGACCAAATGGTCTTGACCGACGACCTCCTCCAGCCGTTGCGGACGAAGCCGATCGGCCAAGGGGCGGGGCGCCTGGCTTTCAAACAATCCGGTCATTTCGATCCAACATGTCAGCCCCCTCTCCCCTCACGGAAGGGGAAAAAGGGAAAGAAAACGCACGAACTCAATCCCCCACCGTCAGCGTAAAGGACTCACCGCCCCGTTTTATGGTGATCGCCCAATTCTTTCCCGGCGACGCCAGGACCGATTTTAGATCCGACACCGAGGCGACGGTTCGCCCATTGAGCTTGGCGATCACGTCGCCGGGCTGAAACTGCAGATGATTGGCGATGGTTCCCCGCTTCACCCGGATGATCGTCACACCCGTTTCCACGCGCTCCAGCCCCAACTCTTCCGCCAAGGCCGGATTCATATTGGCGACAGTGGCGCCGGTAAATGGATTGTGACCACCAATCTCGTTGGTATCGCGGGCCGGCGTCTCGGGCGGAGGCTGCAAAATGACGGAAACGCCGCGGTCTTGCCCATTGCGCGACACGGTAAGCTGGGCGGTAGACCCCACGTTCAGCGTGGCAATACGAAAGCGGAGCGCTTCCGGATCATCGATTTCGTGGCCATTCACCGCGAGAACCACGTCGCCGACCTTGAGACCGGCCTGCTCCGCCGGACTGCCGGCATGCACACCATTGATCAGGACACCGTAAGGGCGAGCCAGTTTCAAAGCTTGAAACATTTCGGCCGTCACCGGCTGGCCGGCCGCGCCGAGCCAGGGGCGCACAGCCTTCCCACCGCTGGTGATGCCGCCCAGCACCGCCTTGACCATGGTCGAGGGTATCGCGAATCCGATGCCGATCGATCCGCCCCCTTGTCCCGAGGAAAAGATGGCGCTGTTGATCCCGATCAGCCGCCCTTGCAAGTCAACCAGAGCGCCGCCCGAGTTCCCAGGATTGATGGCCGCGTCGGTTTGAATAAACGACCGATAGTCGCTTCCCCCAACCGCCGTGCGCGCCAACGCCGACACGATTCCCATCGTCACCGTTTGACCGACGCCGAAGGGATTGCCGATCGCGAGAACCACATCGCCGACCTCCAGAGCATCGGAATCGCCCTGAGGAAGCACCGGCAACGGTTGTTCCCCGGCGTTGATTTTCAACACGGCGAGGTCGGTTCGTTCATCCGCCCCAACCACGGTCGCTTCAAATTCACGACGATCCGCCAACACCACGGTGATTTCATCGGAATCACTGATCACATGATTGTTGGTGACCACCGTGCCATCGGCCTTGACGATCACGCCCGATCCTAAGGACCGCTGCACGCGTTCCTGTGGCAACCCCATCTGATTGCCGAAGAACTGGCGAAAGAAGGGGTCCGCGAACATCGGCGACATCGTCCGCACCACCTTGCGGGTGTAAATATTCACCACGGCTGGCGCCACCTGTTTCACCACGGGTGAAAAACTCAACTGCAACTGCTCGCGTGACTGCGGCACGCTCTGTCCGACAGCCGGCCAGCCCATAAGGCTCACCGCAAAAAGGAGGAGAAGAGAAAAGAGGCAACGACGGGTCATGGCGAATCCGCTTTGGTAATGGACCGGCGGAATATAGCACAAAAGAAAAGAGGCAACCCAAGGGCTGCCTCTTCCTTTTTTAGCTCCATGACGGCGGAAACTTATTCCGCGTCATCGTCCTCGCCGGCGACTTGCACCGGACCGCTGTCCAGACCCTTGGCCGCGACATCGCGATCGACCAGTTCAATGATCGCCATCGGCGCCGAGTCTCCGTAGCGGAAGCCCGCCTTCAGAACTCGCGTATAGCCACCAGCGCGGGTCTTGTAACGCTCGGCGATCGTCGAAAACAGCTTGCTGACGATTTTCTCGTCCTTCAGGAAGGCGATCGCCTGACGACGGGCATGCAAATCGCCGCGCTTGCCCAAAGTGATGAGCTTTTCGGCAACCGGACGCAGATCTTTGGCTTTCGGCAAGGTGGTCTTGATCTGTTCGTGCTTGATCAAAGCGTGGGCCAAGCTGCAGAACAACGCTTTACGAGCCGTGCTCGTGCGATTCAGCTTACGACCGCTCATACCGTGACGCATGGTGCTCTCTCCTCTGGGCTTGGTGTCGCGCACGACACCGATTAAGAAAACCCACCGCCATGCCAAGGCATGAACGGCGGGTCTAAGACGTTTGTTAAACGCTGGTCGAAACCATCTCTATCTCTCGTCACCCCCGGGCTTGACCCGGGGGTCCATGGATTGCCGGGTCAAGCCCGGCAATGACGAAGAAGAGATACCCTCGTCAGGCGCCTATCGGCAAATTTCAGTAGGGCTCTTCCAACTTCTTGGCCAGCTCTTCGATGTTCTCCGGCGGCCAATTGGGAATTTCCATACCGAGATGCAGACCCATCTGGGACAGCACCTCTTTGATCTCGTTCAACGACTTGCGTCCGAAGTTCGGCGTGCGCAGCATCTCGGCCTCGGTCTTCTGAACCAGATCGCCGATGTAGATGATGTTGTCGTTCTTCAGGCAGTTGGCCGAACGAACCGAAAGTTCCAACTCGTCGACCTTACGCAGCAGGTTCTTGTTGAACGGCAGCTCGTCCTTCTTCTCTTCCTCGGTAACCGCCTGCGGCTCCTCGAAATTGATGAACAGCTGCAATTGATCCTGCAGAATGCGCGCCGCCAAGGCCACGGCATCTTCCGGGGTCACCGCGCCGTTGGTCTCGACGACCATAGATAGTTTGTCATAGTCCGTCACCTGACCGACGCGGGTGTTCTCGACCTTATAGGCGACCTTGCGGACCGGCGAGAAAATGGCGTCAATGGGGATCAGGGCGATCGGTGAATCCTCGGGACGGTTCTGCGAGGCCGGCACATAACCCTTGCCGGATTCCACCGTCAATTCCATGTTCAGCGTGGCCCCTTGGTCGAGGGTGCACAACACCAATTCCGGGTCCATGATTTCGATATCATGACCGGATTCGATCATTCCAGCGGTCACTTCACCGGCGCCAGTGGCACGCAGCGACATGCGCTTCGGCCCCTCGCCATGCATCCGCAAGCCCAGGGTCTTGATGTTCAAGATGATGTCGGTGACATCTTCCCGAACGCCGGGGATCGACGAAAACTCGTGAAGAACGCCATCAATGTGGATGGCTGTCACCGCGGCACCTTGCAGCGAGGACAGCAACACACGCCTTATAGCGTTACCCAGAGTAAGACCGAAGCCGCGTTCCAAAGGCTCGGCTACCACCGTTGCGCTACGCGCCGCGTCGGCACCGCCCTCAATTTGGAGCTTGTTCGGTTTGATCAGTTCCTGCCAGTTACGTTGAATCACGAGCGTGACCTCTTGGCTTCAGAACGGCAGATGAGCGCCGTGTTCTCTGCAACGACACGACCGCCGGCCCATTTGGGGACCGGCGGCGCGCCAGGGAAAATAGCGATAACCTCAGACGCGGCGACGCTTGCGCGGACGGCAACCGTTGTGCGGAATCGGCGTCACATCGCGGATCGACGTGATGGCAAAACCGACAGTCTGCAGCGCACGCAGGGCGGACTCGCGCCCGGCTCCGGGGCCCTTCACCTCGACCTCAAGGGTACGCATGCCGTGTTCGGAAGCCTTGCGGCCGGCATCTTCGGCGGCGACCTGCGCTGCATAAGGCGTGGACTTCCGAGAGCCCTTGAACCCCTGCATGCCTGACGACGACCAGGCAATGGTGTTGCCCTGCGCATCGGTGATGGTGATCATCGTGTTGTTGAACGTGGCATTTACATGCGCCACGCCCGACGTAATGTTCTTGCGTTCGCGCCGGCGCGGACGCTGAGCAGCTGCCTTAGCCATATTACTTCGTAACCTTCTTCTTGCCGGCGATCGGCTTGGCCGGACCCTTACGGGTACGGGCGTTGGTGTGGGTCCGCTGACCGTGCACCGGCAAGCCGCGGCGATGGCGCAGACCACGATAGCAACCCAGATCCATCAATCTCTTGATGTTCATCGCGACTTCGCGACGCAGGTCGCCTTCGACATGATACTCGTGGTCGATCAACTCACGAATCTTCAACACTTCGTCGTCCGAAAGCTGGTTGACCCGCTTTGCCTCCGGAATGCCGACCTTATCGACGATCTGCTGCGCTTTGGCGCGGCCGATCCCATGAATATAGGTCAGCGCAATCAGCACCCGCTTATTGGTCGGGATGTTAACGCCAGCGATACGCGCCAAGGCTGGTTACTCCTTCAACTCAAAACAAACAAGACAAAACGCCCGGCGGAAAGCCGGGAAACCGAAGGTGCGCGATTATAGGGCGATTCAATGCCCTGTCAACTGACCGATGCACCTTCAACGATATCCTTTAGTCGCTTGGTCACTTCCGCTATGGGAAGTGTACCGTCGACCACCTTTAGAACGCCTTTTTTTCCGTAAAACGGTAGAATTGGCGCCGTTTGGGCGTGGTACGCGTCCAGCCGCGAGCGAACGGTTTCGGCATTGTCGTCGGCGCGGCGGCTAAATTCGCTCGCTCCACAAACATCGCACGTACCTTCGATCTTCGGACGCTGAAACTTGTCATGGTAACCGGCGCCGCATTTGGCGCAGGTGAACCGGCCGGTGATTCGCTCGACGATCAGCGCGTCGGGAACCTGGACCTCGATCGCCGCATCAATGGCGATATTTTGCTCGCCCAACATCACGTCGAGCGCCTCGGCCTGCGCAACCGTCCTCGGGAACCCATCCAGGATGAACCCCTTTTGGGCATCGGGTTGGCGAATACGGTCGGCAATGATCCCGATGACGATATCATCGGAAACCAATTGCCCGGCCGCCATCACCGCTTTGGCCTTTTTGCCGATCTCGCTGCCGGACGCAACGGCGGCCCGCAGCATGTCGCCCGTCGACAACTGGACCAGGCCATAGTCGTCTTGCAGCCGCTTTGCCTGCGTTCCCTTGCCGCCCCCAGGCGGACCCAACAGAATCAATCGCATTGTCAGCCTCGCCTTCCCCGCAATTTAGCCTTCTTGATCAGGCCTTCATACTGATGCGCCAGAAGATGCGACTGAACCTGCGCAACCGTATCCATGGTCACGGTGACCACGATCAGAAGACTGGTGCCGCCGAAGTAGAACGGAACGGACAAACGACTGATCAAGATCTCGGGCAGAATGGAGACACCGGCCAGATAGGCGGCGCCAACCACCGTAAGTCGCGTCAAAACGTGATCGAGATAATCCGACGTGTTCTTGCCGGGCCGAATACCGGGGATGAATCCCCCGTTCTTTTTCAGATTGTCGGCTGTATCGACGGGATTGAAGACGACCGCCGTATAGAAGAACGCAAAGAACACGATCAGGCCGAGATAGAGCGCCAGATAAAGCGGCTGCCCGCGTCCCAGCAAAGCGATGACCGTGCCAAGCCATTCCGGGCCGTTTCCCGACGCGAAACCTGCGGCGGTCATCGGCATCAACAATATGGAACTGGCGAAGATCGGCGGAATCACGCCCGATGTGTTGAGCTTCAAAGGAAGATGCGACGCCTCGCCACCATAAACCTTATTGCCCTGCTGCCGCTTTGGATATTGGACGATGATCCGCCGTTGGGCGCGCTCGACGAACACGATCAGCGCGACGACGCCCACGCCCATGACCATCAGGAAGATGATCAAGGCAGCCGACAAGGCGCCTGTTCGGCCCATCTCCAGGGTATGAACGATTGCGGCGGGAAGATTGGCGACGATGCCGGCGAAAATGATCAACGAAGTCCCGTTGCCGACGCCGCGCGCGGTGATCTGCTCGCCCAGCCACATCAGGAACATGGTGCCACCCACCAAGGTGATCACCGTGGTGAACCGGAAGAACACGCCAGGATCGAACACGGCGCCGCCGCCTTGCGCCGACATCCCCTCCAGACCGACGGCAATGCCATAGGCCTGCACCGCGGCGATGATGACGGTGGCGTACCGGGTGTATTGATTGATCTTCTTACGGCCCTGCTCGCCCTCTTTCTTAAGGGCCTCAAGGCTCGGCACGACGGTCGTCATCAACTGCATGATAATCGACGCCGAAATATAGGGCATGATGTTCAGCGCGAAAATCGTCATACGCTGCAGGGCGCCACCGGCGAACATGTCGAACATGCCCAGGATGCCGCCACTGCCACCTGCGCGCTTGAACATATCGGCCAGCGCATGCGGATCGATCCCAGGCACCGGTATATAGGAGCCCAAGCGATAGACGATCAAGGCGGCCAAGGTAAACCAAATGCGCTTCTTAAGCTCGGTTGCCTTGGCGAAAACACCCAGATTCAAATTGGCTGCAAGCTGCTCGGCGGCGGATGCCATGCCGTTCTCCGGACCCTAGTGGTTAAAGTCTCGACGGTTCAGCGAGGGAACAATCGCGTCTGGTTCTTACCACAAATCGACAAGCTGGAGGACCGTTTCACCCAACGCTCGATAAATTTTCAAGCGTTGGGCGACGGTCGCTTCAGAAAGGTGCGGAATGCTTAGGCGGCGGGCTCTGGCGCCGGCTTCGCAGCCAGCACAACCACCGCACCACCGGCCTTCTCCACAGCGGCGCGAGCGCCGGTCGTGGTCCCGGCAACCTCGATGGTCACCTTAGCCGTCAATTCGCCCCGACCCAACAGCCGAATGCCACTCTTCACCTGCGAGATGACCCCAGCCGCCACCAGCTTGTCGCCGGTGATGGTCTCGCCAGCGGCAAGCTTGCCGGCGTCGATGGCCTTCTGCAAACGGTCGAGGTTCACTTCGGCATATTCCAGGCGGAATATGTTTTTGAAGCCGCGCTTCGGCAGACGCCGATAAATAGGCATCTGGCCGCCTTCAAACCCGTTGATGGCGACGCCCGTACGCGACGACTGGCCCTTGACACCCCGGCCGGCGGTCTTGCCTTTGCCGGAACCGATGCCGCGCCCGACGCGCAGACGCACCTTGCGGGCGCCAGCGTTATCGCGAAGATCGTTCAGTTTCATCTCTAGTTCCCTTTACGCCTCTTCGACGTGCAGCAGGTGACGCACCTTGGCGATCATACCGCGAACGGAAGGACTATCCTCCAATTCACGGGTCCGATGCAGCTTGTTGAGCCCAAGCCCGATCAGCGTCGCTTCTTGGTCGGCAGGACGACCGATCGGACTGCCGATTTGGGTCACCTTGACGGTGGCCTTAGCGGTGTTGTTGGCCATCCCGATTACTCCTTGGCGCCGGCTGCGGCCGCGCCATCACGACGGCCGACGATCTCACCCACCTTCTTGCCACGCTTGGCAGCGATGGCACGCGGGCTGGACACATTGACCAAGGCATCAAACGTCGCCTTGATCATATTGTGCGGGTTCGATGTGCCAATGCACTTGGCCACCACGTCTTGGACGCCCATGGTCTCGAACACGGCGCGCATCGGACCGCCGGCGATGATGCCGGTACCCGAGGGAGCCGCACGAAGCACCACACGACCGGCACCGAAGTGACCGTGCGCATCGTGATGCAACGTCCGACCTTCGCGCAACGCAACACGAATCATGTTGCGCTTGGCCTGTTCGGTCGCCTTGCGAATCGCTTCGGGAACCTCGCGAGCCTTGCCCGAGCCGTAACCGACGCGGCCCTTCTCGTCACCAACCACCACCAACGCGGCAAAAGCGAACCGACGGCCGCCCTTCACCACCTTGGCGACACGGTTGATATGCACGAGCTTATCGACAATGTCGCTCTCTTCACGGTCGCGTGAATTCTGGTTATCGGGACCGCGACCGCGACCCCGGTCGGAGCGCTCGCCGCGTTCGCGACCAGGCCGTTCGCTACGCTCAGCGTTCGGTGTACGTGCCATCTCTTGTGACCCCTTTAGAACGACAGCCCGCTTTCGCGGGCGGCATCGGCCAGGGCCTTGACCCGACCATGATAGATATAGCCCCCGCGGTCGAACACCACCTGAGTGATGCCGGCTTCAACGGCACGTTCGGCAATTAGTTTGCCGACACGAGCAGCAGCGGAGGAATCGGCTCCCGTCTTCAGCTCGCTCTTCAACTCGGTCTCGAGGGATGAAGCGGCGGCCAATGTGGCGCCGTTCACATCATCGATGATCTGAGCGTAGATATGCTTGGACGAACGAAACACCGACAAGCGCGGGCGCCCACCACACTTCTTGCGAAGAGCGATACGGTTGCGCTGCTGGCGGCGCAGGAAAAGATCTTTCGGCGACAACATGGCGCGGCCCTACTTCTTCTTGCCTTCCTTGCGGAGGATTGTTTCGGTCTCGTACTTGACGCCTTTGCCCTTGTAGGGCTCGGGGCCACGGTACGCGCGGATCTCAGCGGCAATCTGCCCGACCCTTTGACGATCCGTTCCAGTGATCGAGATCGCCGTCGGCTTCTCGCACTTGATGGTGACGTCATCGGGGATCGGATAGTTCACGTCATGCGAGAAACCAAGCTGAAGTTGCAGGACTTTGCCCTGCACTGCGGCACGGTAACCGACGCCGTTGATCTCGAGATTGACGGTGAAGCCTTCCGAAACACCCTTGACCATATTATTGATCAAGGCGCGCGTTGTTCCCCACATCATGCGGGCGCGCTTGTTCTCGGTGTTGGGCTTCACCCAAATGTGATTTCCGTCCAGGGTGGTTTCCACGTCGTCGACAAGCTTGAGCACGGCTGCGCCCAATTTGCCTTTCACGGAAACCTCGCCCCCGGAGACGGTGACGGTGACGCCATTAGGCACCACCACCGGATATTTACCGACTCGCGACATCTCTAGGGCTCCTAGAACACTTTGCAAAGGACCTCGCCGCCAACATTGGCAGCGCGGGCCTCAGCGTCGGACATCACACCACGGGGCGTCGACAGGATCGAAATACCCAGGCCGTTGGAAACCTTCGGCAGGTCCCGGATCTTCGAATAAACGCGCCGGCCGGGCTTGGACACGCGAGAAATCTCGCGAATCACTGGCGAACCTTCGTGATACTTGAGCTCGATCGTGAGCTCGATCACGCCGGCACGCTGCTCGGCCTGTGAATAACCACGGATATAGCCTTCGCGCTTCAAAACCTCGAGCACGTTGGCACGGAGACGGGACGCCGGAGCGGTCACGTTGGCTTTTTTAGCCATCTGACCATTACGGATGCGCGTCAGCATATCCCCAAGGGGATCGGTCATCATCTTCGGCGTCTCCTACCAGCTCGACTTAACCATACCGGGGATCTGGCCCTTAGAGCCAAGTTCCCGCAGCTGGATACGGCATAGCTTGAATTTACGATAATTGCCCCGCGGGCGACCGGTCACTGCGCACCGCAAGCGGACGCGAGTGGCGGACGAATTCCGCGGCAACTCTGCCATTTTCACCGAAGCCTCGAAGCGCTCCTCAAGGGTCACGGTGTGGTTCATTATGATGGCCTTCAGCTTAGCGCGGCGGTTCGCGTACTGCTTGGCCAGCTTCTCGCGCTTTTTATTGCGCTCAACGGAGCTAGTTTTTGCCATTGCCTTACTTTCTCTCCAACCGGCTTAAGCGACGAACGGCATTTCAAATGCCTTGAGGAGAGCTTTGGCTTCCTCGTCCGACTTGGCCGTCGTCACGAACACGATGTCCATACCACGCACGCGATCGACGCGGTCGTAGTTGATCTCAGGGAACACCAACTGTTCCTTGAGGCCCAGTGCGTAGTTGCCACAGCCATCGAAGCTTTTTCCGTTAACTCCACGGAAATCGCGCACCCGCGGCAGGGCGATGGTGATCAACCGGTCGAGAAACTCATACATGCGTTCTTTGCGCAAGGTCACCTTGCAACCGACCACCTGATTCTCGCGCAGCTTAAAGCCCGCGATGGAGTTCTTCGCCCGAGTCACCACCGGCTTCTGGCCGGAAATAGCGGTCAAATCCGCAATGGCGCCTTCGATCTTCTTGGCATCCTGGGCGGCTTCACCGACGCCCATATTGATGACGATCTTCTCAAGACGGGGAAGCTGCATGGGGTTCGTATAATTGAACTGCTCCTGCAGACCCTTCTTTACGACGTTGTCGTAATATTCACGCAAACGCGCGGCCATGGTCCTTGCTCCCTTACCGATCGATCTGCTCGCCCGACCGGCGGGCAATGCGAACCTTGCGTCCATCCTCAAGAGTTTTAAAGCCCACACGGGTGGCTTCGTTGCTCTTGGGGTCGACCAGCGCGACGTTCGAAACGTGAATGCCGCCTTCGAGCTTAACCAGGCCACCTTGGCTGGTCATCGAGGGCTTCGTATGCTTGGTCAGCACATTCACACCCTGCACGACGAGGCGATTATCCTGGGGCAAAACGCGAAGAACTTCGCCCTTCTTGCCCTTGTCCTTGCCGGCGATCACGATAACCTGATCGCCCTTCTTCACCTTCGCTGCCATCACAACACCTCAGGCGCCAGGGAGATGATTTTCATATATTTCTTCGCACGGAGCTCACGGGTCACCGGGCCAAAGATACGGGTGCCGATCGGCTCGCCCTGCTTATTGATCAGCACGGCGGCGTTACGGTCGAACCGAATGGCTGAGCCATCGGCGCGACGGATTTCCTTGGCGGTACGCACGATAACCGCACGATGAACGTCGCCCTTCTTGACGCGACCCCTTGGGATCGCATCCTTGATCGAGACCACGATCACATCGCCGACACTGGCGATGGTGCGGTGGGAGCCGCCCAGGACCTTGATGCACTGCACCCGGCGGGCACCCGAA
>Ga0209415_10003985_pt1 | contig 27273 bp, 27 predicted proteins | sample PeaSoiSIISIP2007_FD_187696 | JGI IMG/M metagenome (GOLD analysis project Ga0209415, IMG submission 187696) | Peat soil microbial communities from Weissenstadt, Germany - SII-SIP-2007 (SPAdes) (version 2) | ecosystem: Environmental > Terrestrial > Soil > Wetlands > Peat | place: Germany... | reverse complement strand
CGTCAGCTTGAGAACTGGAGATTATAAATATTTCGTGCGCCGTTGTCGCGTATTTTCCCGAAGGGAGTGGGGAAAAGTTCCCAGTGCTGACAACGAAGTTGCGCTTCTTAAGGAACGGGACCTTCGTCCTCGCTACATGCTAGCGGAGATTCATCACCAGCAACTTGGGTTCGGTCATCTCCTCGATCGCGTAGCGCAGTCCTTCGCGGCCGAGGCCGGAATCTTTCACGCCGCCGTAAGGCATCTGGTCGATGCGGAACGAAGGGATATCTCCCGCGATGAGAGCGCCGACCTCGAGTTCGTCGTACGCCTGGAAAAGCAGCTTCACATCGCGGGTGAACAATCCTGCCTGCAGACCGTAGTTCGAGTTGTTGATTCGGCGCAGGGCTTCGTCGAAATTCTGGTAGGGTTCCACGGTCACGACGGGACCGAAAAGTTCCTGGCAGTTCACTTTCATGTCGGGACTGGTGCCGGTCAGCACTGTCGGATCGACGATGGAACCCTGGCGGCCGCCGCCGCACAGCAGACGAGCGCCGGAACGAACCGCTTCTTCCACCCAATTGGTGACGCGGATGGCATCACTCTCGCGGATCAGCGGACCAAGGTCGGTCGATTCCTCCATGGGATCGCCGGTTTTCAATTTCTTGACGCCTTCGACAAGAAGATCGGTGAACTTGCCGTAGACCGATTGCTCGACCAGAATGCGCTGCACGGAAATGCAGGTTTGACCGGCGTAGCCGAAACTGCCGGGAATGCAGCGCTCCGCGGCGTAGTCGAGATCGGCGTCGCTGTGCACGACGGCGCCGGCGTTGCCACCCAGTTCGAGCGCGACTTTCTTTTTGCCGGCGCGGCGTTTGATGTCCCAGCCCACGGGCACGCTGCCGGTAAAGCTGATCAGCTTGATGCGCTCGTCGGTGACCAACAGACCGGCGTCGTCGTTAGAAAGCGGCAGCACGTTGAGGCCGCCATCGGGCCAACCCGCCTGCTGCACACACTCTGCCAGAAGCAGCGAGCACAGCGGCGTTTGCGGTGCCGGTTTCAAAACCATGGAGCAGCCCGCCGCGATTGCCGGCGCTACTTTGTGCGCGACCAGATGCAACGGAAAATTAAAGGGCGTGATCCCCGCGATGGGACCGAGCGGGAAGCGCTTCACGATGCCCCAGCGTCCGGCGGTGAATTCCTGCCAGTCGAGGGGAAGATATTCGCCATAGATGCGGGTGGCTTCTTCCGCGGCAACGTTGAAGATAAACACGGCGCGGTCGACTTCGATGCGGGCCAGCTTGATCGGCTTGCCAGCCTCTTGCACAATGGTGCGGGAGAATTCTTCGCGGCGCTCGGCAATCGCCTCGGCGATGCGGCGCAACACGCGCTGCCGCTCGAAAGCGGGCAGGCGGCGGGTCGTGCCGAAAGCTTTCACGGCCGCGGCGATCGCTGCTTCGGCATGCTCGCGCCGCGCCTGGACTACTCGCCCAATTATGCTGCCATCGAAGGGAGCGCGGACCTCGATAATGTCGCCATCTTCCATCCAGCGGCCGTCGACAAAGAAACCGTGGGTTGCGACTGGGGCTAGCGTCATTTCCGCCATTCTTGCCTCCCGTGTGCAGACAGCGATTTTGATTATAGGCCTTGGTGGTTGGTTGCTTTTTTGCTTCGGGTAGAAATTTTAAACACAGGGGGCACAGGGGGACACAGGGTAAGGCCAAGCGGTCGACTACAATGAGCGTTTCGGCGCAAATGGGTGCTTTGGAAACTATCGTTGAACTGGGTCCGCGTCTGCGACGGAAGGAAGTTTCTCCGCTCGAACTGACTCGGACTTGCCTGGATCGCATTGAGAAACTTAACCCTGCGCTGAATGCCTTTATCACGGTGACTGCCGAGTCGGCGCTGGTGGAGGCGCGGGCGGCGGAGGCCGAAATGTCGCGCGGAGAATGGCGCGGGCCGCTGCATGGGATTCCCGTCGCCTTGAAAGACTTGATCGATACTGCCGGCACGTGCACCACCGCTGCCAGCGCGGTCTTTGAGCACCGCGTCCCTACTGAAGATGCGGAAGTGGTGCGGCGGCTGCGGCGGGCGGGCGCGGTGATTCTGGGCAAGAACAATCTGCATGAGTTCGCTTATGGCGGGAGTTCGCTGGTTAGCTTTTTCGGCGATGTTCACAATCCGTGGAACACGGGGCACATTGCTGGAGGATCGTCTGGGGGATCGGCGGCTGCCGTGGCTGGTGGGCTTTGCTATGCGGCGATTGGGACCGATACTGCTGGATCGATTCGCGAACCGGCTGCGCTTTGCGCGTGCGTGGGGATCAAGCCGACTTATGGGCGCGTGTCTGCGCGCGGGGTGATTCCGCTTTCGTGGTCGCTGGATCATGTTGGGCCGCTGGCTGCGACTGTTGGCGATGCGGCGGCTGTGCTGCAAGTTATCGCGGGATACGATCCGCTTGATGTTGGCAGCGTTGACGTTCCGGTGTCTGATTACGTTTCGGGCTTGAGTGAAGAGACTAGGAATCTTCGTATTGGTGTTCCTCGGGCATATTTTTTTGACGATCTTGATGATGAAGTTCGGACTGCGGCTGATCGGGCTCTGGCTGTGATTGGGACGCTGGTGGCGGAGGTTCATGACGTGCAGATTGTGGTGACGATGGACCGGACCGTGCAAGCCGCCGAGTCTTTTGCCTATCATGCCGATCATGTTGGACGGACGCCTGAGCTTTACCAGCCGGAGACTCTGCGGCGCATTCGGTCTGGTGAGAAGATTTCGGCGGGGGAATATATTCAGCGGAGGCGCGAACTGGATCAGGAGCGGCGCCGGGCTCATGACTTCTTTGCTGACGTGGACTTGCTGGTCGCACCCACCATGCCTATTCCGGCGCCGATGATTGCCGATCTGAGAAAAGATCCTGACGCGCTGCGTCCGGCGGAGCTTAAGTTGCTGCGCAACACCCGGCCGTTCAACGTATGGGGACTGCCTGCTATCTCGGTGCCCTGCGGCTTTACGAAAAGCGGGCTGCCTATCGGGTTGCAGATTGCGGGACCGCACTGGCGGGAGGATTTGGCGCTGAGGCTGGCTCACGCCTATGAGTCGGCGTCTGAGTGGCACAAGCGGCGTCCGGTGGGCTGACGAATCGACCGGGCGTTGCGTCCTCTCGGCTGTGGATTTCTGAGTGAAATAAATTCTCGGCTTAGGTCGGGATTGTGGATGGATCTGTTTCCGGGATCAGATCTCCAGATTGATTTTTTTCGCTCGATATCCCTGAAAGTCTTGCCCAGCGCGGGTTTCGCGGAACCGTATCGCGCAAAATCTGGTTTTCAAAGAACTTAGATATCAAAATCTTGAGAACAAAGGGGTTAGGGTTGGGCACTCTGGGTGCTCCTGACCGTCACTGCCTCGACTATGATCGCGCGATTTGGATTGCGGGGCAAGGTTGGATGTCACAGGGTGGTTGTGGAAAAGGTGAAGAAGGCAGCTGCGCGAGGCTTCAGACGGGAGCGTATCGTTTGATCGAGATGGCTCTCGCAAGCGCTCGCGTTTTCGCCACGTCATAGGCAAGCTGCATTCGGAGAAGGTGATCCATGTCCGGGCCGAAGGCCTTTTCGATGCGCAGTGCCATTTCCGGCGTGAGCGAGGCCTTACCGTGCGGAAGGTCGGAGAGCGTGGCGCGGCGTACTTTCAAAATCTCCGCGGCCTTCGACACGGTGAGGCCGAGGGCTTCGATGACTTCGCTTCTTATCACATCGCCTGGGTGAGGCGGATTCTTCATAGGCATTTGCGTGCTCCTATTGCGCTTGGATCAAGGTTCTCGCCTGGGGCTCAGGGGCCGCCGAAGTAGGAGGAAAGATTAACATCCTGATAATCCGGGCACTCGCGCTTTTGTCGCAAAACATCTTCTAGCTCCTTCTCGTAAGGCTTCAGCCTCCTAAAAATGGCTTTCATTTCGGTCGCCAGGTCGTAAGGGACCGACAGATCATCAAATTTCTGACTGAAGCGCAAATCTTCTATCTCCGCATTTATTTCGCTTTGGCTAATCGTTTGATCGATGCAGCGTTGCTGTGTCTCCTTGATGAGGCGGTCTATGTATCCCTTCACTGCGTCTTCTCCGAAAAGCTCCACGCCGATTTTCTTTGCTACGATTCGGGCCTCTCTCTCATGCGGAATGTCGAGCCAACCTAATCGTTCTCTTTCTTGCACGTCCGTGGGTAGGCTGCGAATGAGCCTACCTCCAGCGCATAGTTGTCGTTTGAACCCGTACTGTACAAAATGCTGTAGCTCGTGCGCAAAGGTCATGGTCAGCGCGATCTCGTCGGCGCAGGTGCTCCCATGAAGATATATCCCATAGTCGTCGCGGACGCGCCTCGGCATCCCTAAGGGATCTAGGAGCCATCGCAATGTGGGGCTTTTTGCCGTAATTGGCCCAGAGATGCCGCGATTTGCAGGACCCCAGTCTCGTCTGACATGAGGATCATCTCCGTCGTCGAAGAAAGCAAGGAGCTTAAGATCAGGTAGTTTGCCGTCAAACTCTTGCAGCACACGCTCCGCCGCCGCTTTCCGCTTCGCCTTTGCGACAGCGTCATGCGACATCACTTCCAGGGTCACGGCCATGTTGTTTCTGCCTCCCTTTGTGTGGCTGGCGAGATTTAAGCCTTGTTGGATCTTCGCATGCCGATCCACAGTTGAGCTATCACTCCGTGCGCATATCGAGGCGCTTGCCCAGTGCCTTCAGGGCGGCGGCTATTCCGTCGATGCGGGCGGTGATAGGGTCGCCGCGGGAACATGCAGCATCTATAGGAACTCCTTGCGGGGCCTTTGGCAGCGCGGGCGGGCATGGGATCCTTCGACTCGGCATCTGCTTTCGCGAGCGAAAGCAGATGCTCCGCTCAGGATGACAAATCCGCTCAGGATGACAAATCAGTCCACCGTTCTTACGTCGTCGGGGAGCATGAGGACGAAGGTGCAGGTGCCCGTTGCTGTCGAGCAGGAGAGGATTCCGCGGCGGAGGACTTTTACTGGGGTGTCGTCGGGGAAACTGAGACGGTACTCGGCGGTGCGGAGGGCGTCGGTGAAGACTTTTAGTTTTTCGTCGCCGCTGGCGAATTTTACGGCTTCTACCGTTGCGGCGGAACCTTTGCCGCGACTTAGGAGCAGGAAGAATTCGGCGTTGGCGGTTTCTTTTGCTACCTTGCCCAGTTCGATGGTGCGCGACTGCTGTAGTTCACTCTTGTACATGTTGACGGCGCTATCCACAGGGCCATTTACCGGATCCTGGTAGGCGCCAAGCGGGACGAAGTTCTTGTCGGTTTTTATCACTGCTGCCAACCGGTCGCGGGTTTCGGGGATGGGTCGCAGAGCGCTCAGGGAAAGCGCGTAGGTGTGCAGGGCTTGATCTTTCTTCCCCTGCTTTTCGTAAATCTGTCCGAGATGGTCGCCGACCTCGCCGTGGTGGCCGAGCTGCCAAGCTGCGCCGACGTATTTTTCGGCCTTATCCAGATTGCCTTCTCCGAAATAGACCCAGCCCAGTGTGTCCCAGTAGGCGATCAGGGAGGGAACCAGAGGCAGGTCTTGGGGCGTTAGCCGGTCGAGCGAGACGTTGCGCAACGCCGCGGTGGTGGCTGAGACCGCCGATTCGGCATATTGCTGCGCGCGGTCCAGGTGAGAGTTTTTCAGCGAAAGCTGGTAGGCGATGTTGTTCCACACCAGCGGGGTAGCTGAGAGTTCGACCGCGTGGTCGAAAGTGGCGAGGGCTTTGTCGTCCTGGCCGAGGTTCAGATAAGCATCGCCGAGACTCACTTGCAGTTCTGGATTATCGGGCGTTAGGGACGCGGCTTTCTCCAACTCGGGGGCGGCTTCGGCGTACTTGTGCCACTCGGAATACATGCTGCCCAGGCCGGCGTGGGCGAACTTGTCGAGGGGATTGATTTCGATCTGCTTGTTGAATGCGGTTACGGCATTGTCGTACTTGCGCTCCTGCCAGTAGGCGCGGCCCAGGGCGTTGTAGGCGAACTCGTCGTAGGGATTGATTTCGATCTGCTTGTTTAGCGCGGCGATGGCGTCGTCATTCTGGCGCATGCCCATGTAGGCCACAGCCAGCGCATACCAGGCGTACTTGTTCTTGGCGTCCACTTCCGTGGCGCGCTTGAGAAGTTGAACGGCAAGAGGCAGATTGTTGGCGGCGAGGGCGGCTCGCCCGCTTTCGACCAGGTCATCCGCTTTCATGTCGGCGGGCGGCGTTGGCGTACCCGCTACCGTGTTCTCGACGGAGAGAAACTGTCCCAGATCGGAGTTGACGGCGCGGCGAAAAGCCTGGTAATCCGTGGCGCGCGGCGCGGGAAGCTCGTCCTGGCGCATGGTGAGCGTTCTTGCGGCGGTGAAGGTGGTTCCTTCCAGGTGGTAAGTGGCCTGGTACTCTGCGTAGTCGCGCCTGACGGAAAAAGCCAATGGGGCGTGCGCGGTGTACTTGGCGGGGAGCTCGATTTTGATTTTGTAGATGTACTCCGCTTTGGGGCCGAGCTTGAGCGACTCAGCGTCAGCGTCGCTGTCGTCGTCATTACCGCCGCCGAGGTCGGGCAGATTGAACTGGCAAAGCGGCAGGATCAGGTCAGATTTTTTCTTCGACCAGTCAAGGAAGTTCGGCCGGGCTACGTCGTAGGACAAGGTAAAAGGCTCGCGGGTCGCGGCGGGATCGCTGATCTTCAAATTCGTGACATCGCCGCCCATTCCGGCGTTGACGTTTTCCACCACGCGTTGCCACTGTGCCTCCGGGACGCGGCGGAAAACCGAACGCAGCAGCAGTTCTTCATCGCCGCGGAAGGTGTAGTGCACATGGGCTTCGAGTTTGCCGATCTCATTTACTTTCCCGTCGATCTCGGAAATCTCGCTGTCGGGCATGGGCGTGTCGGCTGGGGTTTCCTCCAGATGGGGCGTCGAGCCATCGGCGGGAATGACCAGGGCTAGCTTGTTGCGCAGACTGAAGGCCAGCAGGCGGAAGGGAGCCACCTCGCTGGTGGTGTCCATCCAAACTTCGTCTTTGCCCATGGGCAGCATGGTGATGACGTGATCGAACTGGGAGGGCGAAGGCACATCGGGATCGAGCTTGCGGCTGGAGTTGATCAGCACCGAAGACGCGTGCAGGCCCTCGGCTTCGAGCAGAGAGGCCAGCAGGGTGTGCTTATCCTTGCAATCGCCGTACTGGTCGTGGAGGACGTCCGCGGCGGCGTGAGGCTGGTAGCGGCCCAATCCCAGCGACAGGCTGACGTAGCGGAAATTCTTGGCGACGTAGTCGTAGAGGCCTTCGACTTTGTCTAACTGGGTGTTGAGGCCTTTGGTGAGTTCATCGGCCTTGGCACGAACTTCGGGGGAGGGAGCGCGCCGGTCTCTTTCCAGACTGGCGTACCAGTGGCCAATCTGTTCCCAACTGACGAAGGTGGTCAGCTGGACGTCGGGGCGTTCGTCGTCGGCTCTCTTCTTTTTCTTCTTCTTTTCCTTGTCTTTGTCTTTATCTTTGTCCTTGGAGTCGTCTTCGCGCTCCAGGTGGGAACTGGTCCAGTGGTAGAGGCGGCGTCCGCTCTCTTCGGAAATCTTCGGATCCATGCCCGGCTTGTTCTTCAACTTGAGCGGGCGGTCGGCGGGGACATCCACGTCGAGTTCTTCGTCGAGCATGATGTTGTTCTTGTCGAAATCGTAGTCGGCCCAGAACTGGCCGGCGGCCAGAGGCGTGTGAATCACGGTGACCATGTCGTACTCGAGCACTTCTCCCGGGCGCAGGCCGGGCACGGTGATGTGCTTTTGACGGTAGTCGGTGTAGACGGGGGCTTCGTGCTCCACGGGCGCAGTGAGGTCCTGGACAGCATCGTCACCCGCCTTGACCACGCTGCCGTCGGCTTTGATCACGCGGACGTAAGCTATCTCGACGCGTTCGTTGGCGGAGTTGTAGCCTACTTGAATCTGCCCCCACTGCTGGACTCCGGCCTCGCTCTGCACGCGGATACGGGCGACGGTTTCCCTGCGTGCGGTGCCATCACTTTCGAAGCGATAGCTCGAGTGGTACTGCTCGACGACGAACGCCTCCTGGGAATAGTCGTGCTTGGGCCCTTCCGGGTTTACGGAGCCCGTGTCTGCGGGCTTGGTTGGGGCGGGCGTCGCTTGGCTACCCTGAGATCCCTTTGCCGCTTTTGCGGGAGCAGCCTGGGGCGTGGGAGTTTGGGCTGATTGGGCCGGGGCGGTGGAGGGTGCGACCAGGGTGCTGGCAACAAGAAGCGAGAGGAAGACACTGCGCATAGGGTAATAGTAAAGCCTGCGGCGTTTGTATCCCAAGGCAGAAAGTGGCGCAGCTTGGATTCAAGGCTCAATCGGCAGGCATCGTGTGTCGACGGCCGAGGAGTACTTTGGTCACCGACGTATGCAGCTACTTGCATACGGATCTGTGATCAGGATCACATTTCCTTCTTCGATGGCCGCAAAACCGTAGTAAACTTCCGGTCAGATGATCTTGCCTGGCCACGAAGCCGGGCAGCGTGACGCATAATGCACTTGCGCCATGATCTCTCCGCGGAGGTTTTTCTGGCATGGAAGATCGGGCCCCTGATGTCTCTTCTTCGGTTTCTCAGCAGTCGATTTCGCAGCCAGCCACGGGCGGCAAGCATTGTGAAGGCCGCGGAGCATGGGTGCTGACTGCCTACGGTATTTCTGGGCTGGCTCTTTTCGGGCTTCTCGCTTATTTCTTCTCGAACTTCATCGCTCACTAGCTAGAAATCAGGAGTCGACGAAGAAGGCATCGAGCTTCGCTCGACAGGACAGCCGAGGCGGCTGTCCCCACACGTGTTACAATGAGCGGCCTTAGGAACTGCTGCTTCGCCAGGAACCCGGCGCTTTCCCACACTGAAGGATTTAGAAAGAGACACCGCGATAAGCCGTGGCCAAGAATCCCACATCCGCCGCTGCCCCCATCACCTACGCCGACGCAGGTGTGAATATTGACCGCGCCAACCGGACCAAGCAGCGCATCAAGTATCTGGCGCATAAAACCTTTACTCGGGGCGTGCTCAGTGAAATTGGTGGGTTTGGCGGCCTCTTCGCGGTGGACAAGGCCAAGTACGTCGATCCGGTCCTGGTCTCGAGCGTCGATGGCGTAGGGACGAAGCTCAAGATTGCCTTCGAAATGGGGCTGCATTCCACGGTGGGCGCTGACCTAGTGAACCACTGCGTCAACGACATTGCAGTGCAGGGCGCCGCGCCGCTGTTTTTTATGGACTATCTGGCGACCGGAAAGCTTGAGCCCACGATCGCGGAGAAGGTGGTGGAGGGCATTGCCGACGCCTGCAAGCACAACGGCTGCGCGCTGATTGGCGGGGAGACGGCGGAGATGCCGGGGTTCTATCCCGATGGCGAATACGATCTGGCGGGATTTATCGTGGGCGTGGTGGAGCGCGAACGAATCATTACGGGCAAGGAAGTGCAGATCGGCGACGTTGTGCTCGGTATGGCTTCGAACGGCCTGCACACCAACGGATATTCGCTGGCCCGCAAGCTGCTGTTTGAAGTGGCGCACTACTCGCCCGACGACTACGTCAATGAAATCAAGAATAAGGTTGGCAATGAGTTGATGCGTACGCACAAGAGTTACTGGCCGGCGCTGAAGAAGCTGCTCGATGGGCAATGCGTTTCCGCTCTGGCCCACATCACGGGCGGCGGTATTACTGAAAACTTGCCGCGCGTGCTGCCGCGCGGGACCGCGGCTGCGATTGATCTTGGGTCCTGGCCGGTGCCGCCTTTGTTCGAGCACCTGCGGCATCTGGGCAATGTTCCGCAAGATGAGATGCTGCGCACTTTCAACATGGGTCTGGGCATGCTGCTGGTCGTCCCTCTGGCGAAATTCAAGAAGGCTCAGACTGTGCTCGAACGGGTGGGAGAGAAGGCTTACACCGTCGGCCGCATCGTCAAGGGTGAGCGCAAGGTGATTTACAACTGAGTCTCGCTGGCGTCATGCATAACCTCGGCATTCTTCTCTCTGGGCGCGGCTCGAACTTTCTGGCCATCGCCGACAGCATCGACGCGGGCCGCATCGCGGACGCGCGAATTGCGGTAGTCATCTCCAACCGCGGGGATGCACCTGGCATTGCAACGGCACGGCAGCGCGGGTTGAATGCGGCGGTGATTCCATCGAAAGGCAGGACGCGGGAAGAGCATGACCGAGAAGTCGTCGGCACGCTCAAGCAACATAATGTGGACCTCATTTGCCTCGCGGGGTACATGCGTCTGCTCTCGCCCTGGTTCGTGCAGCAGTTCCCGCGGCACATTCTGAACATCCATCCCTCGCTGCTGCCCGCGTTTCCGGGACTGGAAGCGCAGGAGCAGGCCTTCGCCTACGGCGTGAAAGTTTCCGGCTGCACCGTGCATTTTGTGGATGAGGAGCTCGATCACGGAGCGATCATTGTTCAAAAAGCTGTTCCCGTGCTCGGCAGCGACGACGAACACTCGCTCGCGGCGCGCATCCTGGAGCAAGAACACATTGCGTACACAGAAGCGATCAATCTCGTGCTGGGCGGCAACTTCGAGATCGTCGGTCGCAGGTTGAAGCAGAAAAGATAGAAGCAGGACCCGCTTGTTTCTTCGCCCTTAGATTCTCTTCTTGAAATCCTTTGCCATCCTCACGATCAGCAAGACTTCGCCGTTGCCGAGTGGAGCTTCCAGACTCTCCAACGCGGCATACCCTTTTGCCTTGTAGAAAGCTACGCCGCTAAGGGTTGCACCCATCTCAAGGCGGATGAAGCCGGCTTCCAGGGCCGCGTTTTCGCAGGCTTCGAGGATCAGGCTGCCGATGCCGCGCCGCGCCCACTTGGGATGCACGAAGAAAGCGCGAATCTTTGCTGCGTCTTGCTTAGGATCGAGCAGGGAATCTTCGCGGGCTGCGTACTGATCGCCTCCATACAAGGTTTTGCGCTTGCTCCAGCCGCCACAGGCGACGATCTCGGGTCTGTTCTGTGAGTCAAACACCTCGGCCGCCAGATACGTTCCATCGGCGATGAGCTGGCTATCTACGCCGTAGATCGACTTCAGCGCGCCTTCGATCTGCTCCGGCGAATAGTCTTGTGCCTGCAGGCCTCGCACGGAGGCCTCGATTACTTCCCGTAGCCGGGGAATATCTGCCGTGACGGCTTTTCGGATATGGCGGAAGGTTCATTCGGTGGAGTGCTTAACCATTGAATCCCCGACATTCTAAACGTACTGATTCGGCCTTTGACGCTTCGTTCCTTATAATGTCCTTTCCCATGCCAAACTTCGCCTCTGTCGACGAACAACTGACTTATCTCAAGAAAGGCTCGGCGGAAATCATCCGCGAGGCCGACCTGCGCGCCAAGCTGGAGAAGTCGCGTGCCACGGGCAAACCGTTGCGCGTGAAGCTCGGCATGGACCCGACTGCTCCCGACCTGCACATGGGGCATACCGTGGTGCTGCGCAAGCTGAAGCACTTTCAGGATCTTGGCCACACCGCGATCTTCCTGATCGGCGACTTTACCGGGATGATTGGCGACCCGACAGGGCGCTCGGCCACGCGTCCGCCGCTGACTCGCGAGCAGATCGAGGAGAACGCTGAAACTTACAAGGCGCAAGTTTTCAAGATTCTCGATCCGGAGAAGACTGTGATCGACTTCAACCGGCGCTGGTTCGCCAAATTCACCGCCGACGACTTCATCCGACTGATGGCGAAATACACGGTTTCGCAGCTGCTGGAGCGTGAGGACTTCCACAAGCGCTTTCGGGAAGAAAAACCGATCGCGCTCCACGAACTGCTCTATCCGCTGGTTCAGGGCTACGACTCGGTCGCGCTCGAAGCGGACGTGGAGCTCGGCGGCACCGACCAGAAATTTAATTTGCTGGTCGGACGCGAGTTGCAGCGGGCCTACGGGCAGGAATCGCAGGTGGTGCTGACCACTCCGATTCTTGAGGGCCTCGACGGCGTGCAGAAAATGTCGAAGTCTTTGGGGAATGCGATTGGGATTCACGAGCCCCCGCTGGAAATGTATGGCAAGGTGATGAGTATCTCGGACGAGATGATGTGGAGGTATTACGAGCTGCTGACCGATGTTCAGGTCGCTGAGATCGAGAAGATGAAGCGGGAAGTGCACCCGATGCAGGCAAAGAAGGAGTTGGCTCGGAGGATTGTGGGGGATTTTCATTCGGCGGAGGCGGCGGCGAAGGCAAGCGAGGATTGGGCGAGGCAGTTTCAGAAGAGCGAAGTGCCGGAAGACATTGAGGAGGTCGAAGTTAAAATCGGTGACGTCTGCGTTGAGGCGTTCGGCCTCAGATCAGCGCCAGCGGTTTACACGGTGGACGTTCCCCTCAAGATGGACAGGTTGCTGGCTCGGTCAGGCTTGGTCAGTTCCAATAGCGAGGGCGTGCGCAAAATCAAGGAGCGCGCCGTAAGAATCGACGGTAGCCTTATTCTGACTCTCGTCTTCCAGAGCCCGATTAAGAAGCCATTTGTTGTATCCGTCGGCAAAAGTATCCGCAGAGTCCGCGTGCTGCCCGAACTGTAATCCTGAGCGGAGTTGAAGGACACAGCGACCACTTGCTAGTCCTGGCTGGCAGATCGAGCAAGGTCTGTGCGGGAAACTTGAGCGCCGTGCACTGTCCAATTGCATAGGTCCTTCGTCGGGAGTCCCGCGCTTTGCGCGGGACTCCGCTTCCTCAGGATGACAATCGGAGCAGGAGCGCCTACGGCAGTAGGCCGAACACCGCTACTCCGTTCGTTGTTCCTACAAACACCTTGCCGTTCACGATCATTGGGGTGATGAATTTGTTGCCGGCGCCGAATTGGTCGCGGCCTCCGCTGGCCTGGTTGCTGTTGTAGAGTTCGTTCAGATTCGTGGCGTTGTAGGCGTGCAGTACCGCCGGGCTGGTGTTTTCAACGGCCCACACGATTCCGTTGCTGGCGCCATTCGCCGAGATGCTGGGGGTCGCGCCGGGATAGCCAAAGCTGTTGGCGGTCTGCGAGGTTGCGCTGGTTGATAGTTTTGCCTTCGTGATGGTGAAGGCCTGGATGGGGCTTCCTACCGATCCGTAGTAGACCGTGTTGTTGAAATATGCGGGCATGGCCCAGACTCCACCCGGCAGGGCTCCTGCCAGTTCCTGATAAATGTTGTTGTTGTTCGAACTGAACTTGCCCATGGAGTCGCGATTCACCAGGTAAAGGTTGCTGTCTTTGCCGGCGCCGACCGCTAGGTGCCAGGTGTTGCCTGAGCCGTCGCTCAGGTCGGGCAGCACGATCATTCCGCCGGAACCCAGGTCGGTGTCGCTGCCGCTCTCTGATACTCCGTTGTCCATTTCGAAGTAGTCGGCCACGGCGAGTTTGTTGCTGGAGGTCGAAAGCTTCATGAAGGCATTGCCGTAGTCGCCGTCGCTGGGGAAACCGCTGGCGTTCAGGTTCGTATCGAAGTCGCCGTTGGCGTCGAGAAAGTAGATGTTGCCCGAAGTGTCGGCGGCGAGACCGGCTCCCGCCATCCAGATAGCACCTTCGTTGCCGTTGGGCGTCACATTCAGCACGCTGGTCTGGGCCAGCGTGGATTCGCTGTAGCCGATGATCCATCCCGTGTAGGGCCGGATGTCGCAGTGCGAAGCCCAGCCGGTGTAGATTACGCCGTTCAGCAAGAGCAGCGCTGCGCGTTCTTTGTATTGCGCCGGATCGAACACCACATTTCCGTTGCTGCTGTTGTCGCCGCTTCCGGGATAAGTCGCTTGAATTTCCACGGGGCCGCCGAACAGTTCTGTGCCGAGCGCGAGATCGAGCGCGTGCAGCCGCTGGTAATAGGTGGATCCGTTCTTCGACATGGCGACGACATAAACGGCGCCATTCGGCCCGCGCGTGCGATCAATTACCGGCGTGGAGGTCACGCCGATTTCAGGACTCACCTGACCGCAACCTCGATTGTCCGAGGTGGTTTCGGCGGATTTCAGCATGGAGACGTGCCAGATGGTCGCGCCGGAATCTGCGTCGAAGGCATAGACCGAACCGTGCTCCGTGGGAACGATGAGCACGTTGTGCGTACCGTGGCTGGGAACGGCAACGTTTGAGGCGTAGAGTGGCTCGGCGTCAACCAGGCCATCTACCGAATAGAAGCCTAGCTTGCCGAACTTCGCCGACGTGACGTTGGCGGTGGTCAGAGTGGTCTCCGTCAAGTTCTGTCCCGTGCGCGCCAAGTCGTTGTGATAGGTCAGCACGTCAGTGGTTGCCGGCGTGGCGGCATTCACGGTGAGAGTTGCCTTGTTGCTGGTGATGTTTCCGATGGCATTGGTTACGGTCACGCTGAACTGCGAGCCGCTGTCGGAGGTCGTGGTCGCAGGCGTGGTGTAACTGGCGGAGGTCGCGCCGGTGATCGGCGTAGCACCTTTCTGCCACTGGTAAGTGAGAGGAGTTGTTCCTGTCGCCGTCACCGAGAAGGTAGCCTTCTGGCCTGCTGTCACAGTCTGGTTCGCGGGCTGGGTGGTAATCGAGGGCGCCGCCGCGCTCACGATTGGAGTGCCGGGCTCGGATATGCCTCCGCAAGCGCTTAGGATCAGGCTAACTATAAGAAAAAACGATGCTTGTATTAGGCATCGGAGTCTCATACTGCCTCCATGAAATCAGCCCTCTGGCATTAATCATGGCATCTGTTTCTGGTTTTTGGGAGATGCCGGGAGGTTACGATAGTCAGGGTCGCCCCGTTTCTGGAAGGCTCCGACGTGGCCGCTTGGACAAGTCCTTGAGGCATTCTCGATCCCGCTAAGGCGTCCGACTCTGCTACTCTCAAGCGCGCACATGCGCGCCGCCGCAATCCTCGGACTGGGATGTTCTGCGAAGAACCTCAAGCCTTTTCAAAGGGACCTAACGATTGAGTGGCGCATCGGGATGCCTGCTGCTGTCGATCAGGCGGATGTCATCTTGCTGTTTGGCGGCGATGGCACTCTCCATCGTCACTTGAGTCAACTGGTGAAGCTTGGCTTGCCGGTGCTGGTTGTTCCGGCGGGCAGCGGTAATGACTTTGCCCGCGCACTTGGGCTGGGTCGGGTGCGCGACTCGCTCGCGGAGTGGCGGCGCTTTTGCGTCCGACAAGATAACGTCCGGAGGATTGATCTGGGAGTCATCACTCCGTTTGGAGCCGCGGATGGTCCGCTTCGCGGCGAACCCTCTTGTAACGCGGCACTTGGTACTCAGCACTATTTCTGCAGCGTGGCCGGCCTCGGGCTTGATGGCGAAGTGGCGCGACGGGCTAATGAATTGCCGCGCTGGCTGCGTGGACACGGGGGTTATGCGCTAACCCTGGTTCCAACCATCTTTCGTTTCGCCCCGTTCCCTGTGAGGATTTTGACCCCGGACGAAGGTACTTGCTGGACGACTCGCAGCGACCAGCCTACGATCCTGGCGGCGTTTGCCAACACTTCCACTTACGGCGGCGGAATGAAGATCGCGCCGCGGGCGCAAATGGATGACGGGCAGCTTGACGTGTGCGTGATAGGCGGCATCGATCCCTTCAAGCTTGCGTGCCTGTTTCCCACGGTTTACTTTGGCCGCCACTTGAGCGTCCGCGCGGTGAACTACTTCCAGGCAGCGCGGCTACGCGTGGAAACCGAGGCCCCGCTTGACGTCTACGCCGATGGCGAATACGTTTGCCGAACTCCGGTCGAGGTGGGTGTTCAGCGCGGGGCACTGAAGGTGCTCACACCTTAGCCTTGCAGTGCTAAACTTTGCTCATGCCTGACAAACGTTCCCACACCCTGCTCTGGATTCTGATCGGGGGAGGAGCATTCTTCCTCTTTGTGCTGGCCGTGTTTTCGCTGGTTTACCTGACTCTGCATGCGGGGACCAATGATGCCGGATTTAGCGGCTTTGGCGACCGCATCGGCGTGGTGGACCTCGACGGCGTGATTCTTTCGCCGCAGCCGGTGGTTGGCCAGCTCAAGAAGTTTGCCGATGACTCTTCCATCAAGGCCATCATCCTGCACGTAAACTCGCCCGGCGGGGGTGTCGCTGCGTCGGAAGAGATTTATCGCGAAGTCAAACGCATCCGCGAGGAGAAGAAGAAACGCATCGTGGTTTCCATCGAGAGCGTGGGCGCCAGTGGCGCGTATTACGTTGCTTCGGCCTCAAACAAGATTTATGCCGACCAGGGGAGCATTGTGGGCTCGATCGGCGTGATCGCGGAGTGGGTGAACTATGGCGACCTGCTGAAGTGGGCCAAGCTTAAGAGTGTCGTGATCAAGACTGGCGAATTCAAGGACACCGGGAATCCTACCCGCGACCTCACTCCGGCGGAGCAGGCCTACATGCAGTCGCTGATCGACAACATGTTCGGGCAGTTCATCCAGGCGGTGGCGGACGGAAGGGGCCTGAAATTCGACGATGTGAAGGGGATCGCCAATGGCAAGGTGTGGACCGGTGAGCAGGCTCACTCCATGAAGCTGATCGATGAAGTCGGCGACTTTGAAGCGGCCGTCAAAGACACGGCGAAAGCGGTGGGCATCACCGGGGAACCGACGCTGGTGCATCCCGAGAAGGACCGTAAGACACTTCTGGATCTGATGACTGGGGACATTTCACAGTGGATTCCCAGCCGCGAGAAGATGTTGGAGGAGCAGGTGGGGTTTTATTACCTGTGGAAGTAGAATGCGGGTTCGGGCATCGGCTTCCTCCCCGTTGTGCACGGGCCTGTGCCGGCGAATGCAAGCCTCAGATACGCCGCCTCCAATGCCTAAGATCCACGACCTGAGGACAGGGACCCCCTCGTCCCCAAAACTGTGACTTGCGCACAACCCCTGAAATTTGAGAAGGTTATGGAGGGTTCCGATATGGAACCGGGGGCCGTCGCCTGGCAAGTGGCGATTGGCTCATTGAAAGCCGAGCCGGGAGCGAAGGATACTATGACGAAAGCCGACTTGATTGATGAAGTCTCGCGTTTAGCGGAACTTACGCGCAAAGACAGCGAAGTAATTGTGGAGGCGATCTTTGACAGCGTGGTGCGGTCGTTGCGCGCAGGCGACAAGATCGAGATACGCGGGTTTGGCAGCTTTCGCACCCGCCAGCGCAAGGCGCGCATGGGGCGCAATCCCAAGACCGGCGAGAAGGTCGAAGTGCCGGCGAAGAAGATTCCTTTCTTCAAGCCGAGCAAGGAATTGAAGGATCTGGTGAATGAGGGAATCGCCGACGCGGCGGCGGCTCCGACTGCGCCGCCTACGGCGTAGAAGCGCAGAAGTCAGAATGCCGGAGTGGAAACGGATTCGCCTGTACTTCTGCGTTTTGACCTCTGCCTTCTGACTTCTGATTTCGCTCTACCCTCGAATTCCCACCACTCCCATCATTCGTCCGGTCTGACCCTTCTCGGCGCGATAGGAGAACAGCAGGTCGGTGCGGCAGTTCGTGCATAACGGCGAGGCCTCGATACTTCTCGCCGGCACACCCAAGGCTGATAACTGTTGGCGATTGGCTTCTACCAGGTCAAGAAAAATCTTCTTCGGCAGATCGCTGTGTCCGGGGGGGCGAGCCGTGAGAAACAGCATGGGATATTTTTCGCGTACTGGATCGTGCTCCTCGACTTCGCGGAATAACTTTGCGGCATAGGCGAACTGCGACTCGAACTGCTCGCGAACCTCGATGCCCACCTGATAGCAGCAGCCATGAATGCCGGGGCCAATCACAGCCTTGAGATCCCCAGGCCTGGTGCCCAAGCGGCGGCGCATCTCGCCCACTCCTTTCTCGACGATGCGCTTCAGCGTACCCCGCCAGCCGGCATGAAACACGCCCACGACGCGGCGCTTGGGGTCGACGAGAATGATGGGCAGGCAATCGGCGGTCTGGATGCCAAGCAGCAGACCTGGAGTCGAGGTGATGAGGCCATCGCCAGCGAGCTGGGCCTTGGAAGCGGCTTCAACGAACCGAATGGTGTCGGAATGAACCTGGCGCAGAGTGACCAGCGGCCAGAGATCGCTGCCGGCAGTGAGTTCACGCGAGAACGCGGCGCGGTTGCGCTCGACGGCAGCTTTGGAGTCGTCCTGGGTGAATCCCAGGTTGAGCGCGTCGCCTCCGTAGGCGCGCGAAGACCCCCTCAGACGCGTGGAGAATCCGTGGACGAGCCAGGGATGTTTGCTCAAATGTGTGGCGCGAAGAATTGTGAGTTTGTCTTGCTTGGGAACCCGGTTCGGCACCCTTCCATGTTACCCGGCAGCCCAGCGTTGCCGCACTCCAGCCAGAAATTTTTCTTTGTCCGCTCGCATTTGCCTTAACAGCGATTGATTGCCGGTGTCCTCGTGCGCGGCCGCCCAGAGCACTATTTCCGTGAGTACCGGGGTCAGATCGATTCCCTTCGGCGTGAGCAAGTAGGTCAGCTTACGTCCGTCCGATGGGTCTGGCTTCGTGGTGATGATGCCGTAAGCAGTCAGCTTGCGCAGGCGGTCGGCCAGAATGTTCGTCGCGATGCCTTCGTAGCAGTCCAGGAATTCCTTGTAGGTGTGCGCGCCGCGCAGCATCATGTCGCGAACGATCAGCAGCGACCAGCGGTCGCCCAGCATCTCCACCGAGGCATTGAGCGGGCACCCCGACCGCCGCCTTGGGCCTGCCTTCTTCCGCCTCATATTGGTTTATTGTAAATTATCACTTGCATTTCGCAAGCTAAATGTGGAAACTGTTTTCTGCGCTGCTCGCGCTGACGGTTGAGGGATTCCACCCGCATGACAGGAGAAAAAAGGATGAACCGGAAGGTAACCAAGACGATTGCGTTGGGACCTTTCGCTCTGGTCGTTGTGCTGGGCGCGTGGGGGCAAGCGCCTGCGCAGGACGCGAATGGACCGTATCCAAGCATGGCGCCGCTTGACCAGTATCTGATTGCGGACCGAGCTGCCGAGATAGCTCTGGCACGCAGCGCGGCCCCGGAGTCCATCTCACGGGATGCCGAGGTCATGGTCCTCGGAGGGCATGGTTACGAAACCGTGGTCAAAGGCAAGAACGGTTTCGTGTGTGTCGTGGAACGATCGTGGATGGCCCCCTTCGACGACCCAGAGTTTTTGAATCCCGATCAGCGGCTTCCCCTTTGCCTCAATCCGCCAGCCGCGCGATCCCACCTGCCGCTCACTCTCAAGACGACAGAGTTGGCATTGGCTGGGCTGTCCAAAACTCAGATGTTCGACAGTATCAAGGCCGCATTCGACAAGAAAGAACTGCCGCTGCCGGAGCCTGGTGCCATGTGCTACATGATGTCGAAGCAACAGTACTTTGGTCGCAAGTACGGAAACGCGGACCCCCATCTGATGTTTTGGTTTCCCAAAACAGACGATATGTTTTGGGGCGCAGGTCTCCCTGGCTCACCGGTGTACGTACATCAATACTCTCCGGAGCCGATCACCGAGTTCATCATTTCGGTGTCCAAGTGGTCGGACGGAACGGCTGGACCCACAGATTAGCACTGCCGCGCGAATCTTAAGTGCGCTCGAGTCACAACCCTATGGACCAACGACGTTGCAGGAGACAATCTGGGCCGTACGATTTGGTATGCTCGTCGATCAGCTCGGCATACCGTGGATGGTCAACTGCGGCAAGGCCGCCTAGCTGCGCGCGAAATCTGGGAGAAGATGAGTGCGAAAAGTAATTGTTTCCAATGTGGCATCGTTGGATGGCTTCTTCGAAACACCTGACAAGAAGCTGGATTGGGTGGTCACCGATGCAGAGTTTTTTGACTATGCCAAGGCCATGCTGCGTGCGGCGGACACTCTTTTGTTCGGACGGGCGACGTATGAACACATGGCCAATTACTGGCCCACCGCTCCGGCCGATGAAATCGCAGACAAGATGAACAATCTGCCGAAGCTTGTCTTCTCCAGAACCTTGCAAAAGGTGGGCTGGAATAATTCGCGGCTGGCCAAGAAGAGTCCTCAGGAAGAAGTTTCGAAATTGAAAAACCAGCCTGGCAAGGACATGGTAGTCCTCGGCAGCGCTACCATCGCATCATCCCTGCTGCAAGCAGGGCTGGTCGATGAGTATCGCGTGATTCTCCAGCCTGTTTTGATTGGCCGGGGCAATCCCCTGTTCAAAGACATTGCCGAAAGAATGCGACTGAAACTTATGGGCGCAAGGGCCTTTGGTTCGGGTGTCGTTCTACTGAGCTACCAGAGACCCTGAGAGGCAAGCAGACACCACAGGAGGAAGCGATGAGTAAGGTTCGAGTATTGGTTGGGACGCGCAAGGGCGCGTTCGTGCTGACGGCGGACGGCAAGCGCGAAAAGTGGGAGGTCAGCGGTCCACACTTTGCCGGATGGGAAATGTATCACGTGAAGGGATCGCCCGCCGATCCGAATCGGGTGTATGCGTCGCAGTCGAGTGGCTGGTTCGGGCAGATCATCCAACGCTCCGACGATGGCGGCAAGACCTGGCATCAACCCGGAACGCCGCCCGGAGAGCCGCCTGCCCCGGGTCCTCCGAAGGCTGCGAGCAACAAGTTTGTCTACGATGCGTCTGACAAAACCGGCAAGCCGCTCACCACGCATCAGTGGTATGACGGCACGCAGCATCCCTGGGAGTTCAAGCGGGTGTGGCATCTTGAGCCCTCGCTCAGCGATCCGGACACGGTATATGCGGGCGTGGAAGACGCCGCCATCTTCCGCTCGACCGACGGCGGCGAGAATTGGCAGGAACTTTCCGGGCTGCGTGGGCACGGCACCGGGCCCAAGTGGCAGCCGGGCGCTGGCGGGATGTGCCTGCACACTATTATCCTTGATCCCAGCAATCCGCGGCGGATGTGGATTGCGATTTCGGCCGCGGGCGCATTTCGCACCGATGATGCGGGCAAGAGCTGGAAGCCGATCAATCGCGGATTGTATTCCAAGTACATTCCAAACCCGACGGCCGAGGTCGGCCACTGCGTTCACCACGTTGCGATGAACCCGTCGCGCCCCGGAGTGCTCTTCATGCAGAAGCACTGGGACGTGATGCGCAGCGACGACTCCGGAGACAACTGGAAAGAGATCAGCGGGAACTTGCCAACCGATTTCGGTTTTGTCATCGATGTTCACGCGCACGAGCCGGAGACGATTTACGTGGTCCCGATCAAGAGCGACGGCGAGCACTTTGTTCCCGACGGCAAGCTGCGGGTTTTTCGGAGCCGGACCGGCGGAAACGAGTGGGAGGCGCTGACTAAAGGTCTGCCGCAACGCGACTGCTACGTAAACGTGTTGCGCGATGCTATGGCGGTTGACTCTTTGGATAAATGCGGAATTTATTTTGGCACCAGTGGCGGGCAGGTTTACGCGTCGGCTGATGCGGGGGATAGCTGGGCTCCGATTGTGCGGGATTTGCCGGGGGTTTTGTCCGTGGAGGTGCAGACGCTGCCGTGATCCGGGTCATACTCCCGCAACATCTGCGAACGCTGGCGCACGCTGACAGCGAAGTTCAGCTTGAGATCGACGGTGCGGTCACGCAACGGTCGGTGCTTGACGCGCTTGAGGCCCGCTATCCTATGCTGCGCGGCACCATTCGCGATCAGGTTACGCAACAGCGGCGGCCGTTTCTGCGCTTCTTCGCTTGCGAGGAAGATCTGTCGCATGAGCCGCCCGACAGCCCGCTTCCCGACTCGGTCGTGTCCGGTAAGGAGCCCCTGCTGATCATCGGGGCCATTGCCGGAGGTTGGGACTAGTTAACGGAGAAGTCGAGCTTCGCTCGACTGGACAGCCGAGGGCGGCTGTCCCCACATGAGCGTCTCCACACACTGGGATGGGACACGGTCGCCTCCTGCATTTGCCCGCGCCTTGCTCCTCCGCTATAGTTTTCCTAGCCATGTTTGAGGATTTCACTGCCACCGACCGCTGGACCAAGAAGCCGGTTCACTGCGTCTATCAAGCGCTGATTGTTGCTATTGCTACTCGGCACGCCGATGCTGTTGACATCAAGTTTCTGGTCGATGGAAGAACCGTCTGGGTGGCGCTGCCGCATCCGGCGTGGGTGGAGTACAAGAACCGCACCGGCAGGGCGATCACGGATTCTCTTGCCGTCGAAATTGCCGGCCATTACCTGAAAGCCGCGCTGCAGGCGGGCGAAGGTCTGGGCCGGGATATGTATTCGCTTACGGTCGAGGAGACGCTGGCGCATCTCGAGGCGGTCGTTGCCTCCATGCAGGCGCCAGTCCCCGCTTAGGCCACCTCGTTGGCAGCCGGGCTTTCGCCCCTTCGGCTTCGCTCAGGGCAGGCTCAGGCTGGACAGCCGAGGCGGCTGTCTCGACATGAGCATATCCACGTGACGCTCTACAGCGTTGCTTCCATCTGCAGGCCTTCGATCATGTCGTTGAGCGTCTTCTGGGCGCCCTCACGCTTCTGCTGTAAGTCGGCCACCTCGCGCTGCAGCGACTGCACGTGGTCCTCCTGTTCGTTCAGTTCGCGGACGTAGCGCGCCAGCAGCGCTTTTTCTTCCACACTGCCTTTGAGGGCCTTCATGTTTTCGCGGACCCGCTGCTGATCTTCGGAGATCCCGGAGATCTTTGACTTTCGCGATCCCACCTCGGCATCGAGCACGGCGATGCTGCTCTTCTGTGCGATCACCTTCCGCAAGGCATGTTCGATCTCCGGGCTGATCATCTTCTGGGCGAGAAAGAACTTGATCTGGTCGTCGGTGACATTCGATAACTGATAACTGTTCGTGACTGGGCGGTACTCCTTAACCAGCAGAGTTTCGGTTTTCTTCGAGTCCACCGTCAGGCGGAAGCGGTGGAAGGAAGCGGAACTTTCCGCCGGCTTCTCGTCGTCAGTGAGCTTCCATCCTGGACGCGCCGGGTGCTCGATCACAACTGTCCGTTGCGAGGTGTCGCGGTTACGAATGGTGTAGGTGTTTTCCTGGCGCTCTTGGGTCGATTGCGTCATCAGGCCGTGGGTGATGAAAACCCTGGTGACGCGCTGGTTTTCCGCTTTTTGCTTGGCGTCGACTAGGACACCCAGATCAGCCGCGTAGGAAAGCAGACGCTTTTCGCCGGGCTTGATCGGGTCCATCAGGCCTTCGCCAGCAAAGGCGTCGCCTTCGAGCACGTTGAAGCTGCCGCCGTCGAAGGTGAGGGCGCTGGTGTTGTCGAGCCAGAGCGCGCGCAGGACGGAGCTTTGCGAAGGATTCCAGACGGAGACCTTTTCCGCATCGATGCGCGCCTGAAGAATCGGCACCAGGGCTGACTGATTCTTGCGGATGGTGACGCGGTCTTGAAGCTTGTATTCGAAGAGATCTCCGAGGTCGCGGGTTTGGGCGGTGGTTGTAGCGGCTTCGAGGGACTGGGCCACTGCAGCGGCGTCGAGGTGATCGCCCAAGCCGTGATAGATTCCACCGCCCACGCCACTGCCCGCGCCGCTGCCGGATTTGAGAGACATCGGGACCCGAGAGGTGCTGACGATTCCGCCCATAACGCCTCCCATCTGGCCGCCTGGGATTCCCCCCGGAACTCCCCCGACTACGCCGACCGTCGGAGAAGCTGGCCTAGGGGCTTCTTCCAACGTGGCCTCGTAGGTCTGCGGAGTGATCATGGCATTCTCCGGCAGTGGCACTACCGGGCGCCGCGCGTAGTAAGGCTGCGAAAGCTCCTGCACGAACCACTGCGGCGCTCCTGCCACCAGCGACAGCTCGACGTTTTTCCAGTCTTCGCCCACGGTGTTATCCACGATCGCCCAGCCTTGCAGCAAGGGCTTCCCTTCGTTCGGGATCACGATCCGGTAAGTGCTTTTCCACACCGGCACTTCGCTGATGTAGCTGACCAGCAGATTGCGCTCGCCTTCGCCGGCGGTGGAGATGGTCATGCGGCGCACGTCCTGATCGCGGGTGGAGGCGACGAGGCTCAGGTATTTCCCAACCTCGTCGTTCACATCCTTCTCAGCCACGCGGACGCTGGTGGAGGGAGTCAGATCGAACACGCGGACTTCGCCGCTGTCACTGACAATGGAAATCTGATCGACCGTCACCTTCTGGTCGCCTTTGATGGGAATCTCGCGTTCGTCAATGCTGAGCAGGCGTCCGGAGGCGGTCTCGGAGCCACTGCGCACTTCGAGGCGCGCGCCGCGTAAGGCGTCGAGAAACTGGGCGGTGGTTGGGTTCTCGCCTACTGCCAGATGGAGGGAACCGAGCCGCCGTTCGAGAGGAGCGTTCGAGTTGTAGCTGACGCCGGTGATGCGTCCCTTGCCGAGATCGAGCACGGTCAAGGACTTCAGCACGTCATTCAGCTGCGCGGTGGTGAAATCTACGTTGACGTCCTGGCTGTCGCGCACCTGGCCGGCGTGTTCAAAGTAGCCGACTCCGTTCTTGTAGAGAATGACGCGGGTTACGGGCAGGCGGGCGGCCGAATCAGCGGCGGAACTCGAAGATTGGCCAGATAAATATTGACCAGACGAAATTGAGGCGAGTACCAAACACAATATTGAAAGCTTCAGAAAACGCATGGCTCCTCCGTCGAGCTGGGGGGCCGCTCGTCCTAGATAGAACGCAGCGCGCGGTCATTCTTGCGCGCTGGTGCGGCCCCTGCAAGGATTTAGACACCTGAGCGGAGGTCTCTGGAGCGTGGATGCAAGTCGCGTGTTTTGAGATGGCTGAAACTCTCAGCTAGACGAGTGACCTCAGGTTCAGGCCTTCTTGATCAGGCGTGTCAGCCAGATCAGGAAGATGGCGCCAATGATCGCGACCACGATCGTCCCGATGAAGCCGCCGGCCTGGATACCGAGCGCGCCCAGGAGCCATCCGCCCACGACCGCGCCGATTACGCCGAGGACGATATCCATGACGACGCCGTAGCCGCCGCCTTTCATGATCTTGCCGGCAGCCCAACCCGCGATCAGTCCAACGATGATCCACCAAATAAAGTTCGTGAGCATGCGATCCTCCTGTAAATTGCTGGAATCTCGAGTTGCAACGCGCGACCGCGCGGCAGGTGATGGGGAGACTAGTGAGCGTGAGCTGATCTGTCAAGCGCGGCTCGCTGCGCGCGTCATCGTCTGTGGTTAAATCAATTCATGTTCGCCCGCAAGATACGCGTCGAGTACGAGGATCATGCCAAGAAGCTCCCCTGTCCGCTGAAGTGGCTGGACAGTTTTTCGATGCGCAACTTCACGAACGCCAGCGTATTTGACGATACCTTGCCGGTCGCGGACGGATGCATGGAGGTTGGTAGGAACGTTCCTTTGGGACAACTCCGCGATGCGATGGAGGACTGGTTCCGGCGCAAGGGCTATCTACCCAAGGACTCGAACTTGTTACTAGAAGAAATCTGAGGATCCACCCAAGGTATCGGCATGAGATGTTGTTTTTCCGATGAACTCTGATTCGGGAGGGAATGACGGTAGCGATCTTGGGCACGCCCGCTCTGCGCGTTCCAAAATGGGAAAGATGACCCGTTTCACGACCTTCGAGAGCGGTGGATTTGCCAGGGCATGTTATTTTCAAATAATTAGAAGATCCCCAGGGGTGGCCAACAATTTGCACATACCATTCTGAGGTGCGGATGATGAATTACCGATTGCAGCCCTTCCCGACATCCGGTACTCGCGAATCGCGCGCACGGCAGCCTTTAATCGAGCCGTGCCCTCCGCGGACGAGGCCGGAGGAGGCAAAGGTCTTCCGTTCTTGGTTCGTCTACGACTCCGACCTGAAGACCAGCAGCCCCCGGGGCCGCGTCAACTGGAACCTGGTCGCGGGACTCGGCCTGGCAACCGCTGTCAGCGTTGGCTTCTGGGTGGGCGTGGGGCTGATGATTGCCCGTTTCTGGAAGTAAGGGGCTCGCCTCCGGCTTGTCCGGGTATTCTGCAGTTGGTTACTTGTCGTAGTGGAGTAGCGACATCACGTCGTAACCCTTGAGCTTCTCCCGCCCCTTCAGAAAATCCAACTCCACGACGAAGCCGAGTCCTGCGATCTCCGCACCGAGCATGGACGCCAGCTTGGCGGTCGCCTCGGCGGTGCCTCCGGTGGCCAGCAGGTCGTCGACGATCAGCACGCGCTGGCCTTTCTGGATGGCGTCTTTGTGCATCTCGAGCGAGTTGGTGCCGTACTCGAGCGCGTAATCGAACTTCACGGTTTCGGCGGGAAGCTTGCCTACCTTGCGGACGGGAACAAATCCGGCATTCAAGCGGTACGCCAGCGCAGGAGCGAAGATGAAGCCGCGGGCCTCCATGCCAAGGACGAGGTCGATCTTCTGGGCGACATAGTGCTCGGAGAGCCGGTCGACGAGCGTGGCGAATCCAACTTTGTCTTTCAGCAGAGTGGTGATGTCGTAGAAGAGGATCCCCTTCTTGGGGAAATCGGGGACTTCGCGGATCAGTTTTTTGAGTTGGTCGGCATTCATGCCTGGGTTGGGGGACAATCTACCACGCTCCTTCAATGCGAAATGAAGTGACACCGCTGGCCGGCCGGGCTTCGGATTCTTCGACCGCATCCACGCGAGCGGCGCGCGGCCCCTCGCGCAGGCGCGAACGCAGACCGGAGAGCTGATCGCGGGTTCCCTGGGCCAGAATCTCGACGCTGCCGTCGGCGTTGTTGCGAACCCAGCCGGCGATACCGAGAATGTGGGCCTCGCGCTCCACGAACCAGCGGAAGCCTACACCCTGGACGCGTCCGCGGACTACGAAGCGGCGGGCTTCGACTGCTTTTTCTGTGGAGGTCATTTTCGTAGAGACCTTGCAAATCTGGCAGCGGCACGGGAGCTAGGCCACGGTACTAAAAGCAGGAGACGCAGCAAGCTGGTCTCTACCGAAGTCTTGACAGACTTGCGTGGCCTAAGCCCGCGACAAATACACACCCTCGGCAGTATCGACTTTGATCTTTTCGCCTTCGTTGATGAACGGAGGCACCTGCACCACCAGGCCGGTCTCAGTCTTCGCGGCTTTGGTTACGCTCGATGCGGTCGCGCTCTTCAGCCCGGGTTCGGTCTCGATCACGGTGAGCTCCACGGTTTGAGGCAGCTCAATGCCCACGGCCTTGCCGTCGAAGAATTCTACTTTGATCTCGAGATTGGCGATCAGGTAATCCACGGCGTCGCCCAGAACGTCTTTGGTCAGGTGGGTCTGCTCGTAGTTGGACGTATCCATGAAGTAGTAGCTGTCGCCGTCGGCGTAGAGGAACTGCATGTCGACCTCGTCCACGTTGACCTTCTCAATGGGGTCGGGCGAGCGGAAACGGTGCTCGAACATGGCGCCAGTGCGCAGGTTGCGCAGCTTGGCTTGGATGAAGGCACGCAGGTTGCCGGGCGTGCGGTGTTCGACGCTGAATACAGAGTGCAGATCATTGTTGTGCTTGATGATCATGCCGGGACGCAGTTG
>Ga0209415_10003984_pt1 | contig 27276 bp, 31 predicted proteins | sample PeaSoiSIISIP2007_FD_187696 | JGI IMG/M metagenome (GOLD analysis project Ga0209415, IMG submission 187696) | Peat soil microbial communities from Weissenstadt, Germany - SII-SIP-2007 (SPAdes) (version 2) | ecosystem: Environmental > Terrestrial > Soil > Wetlands > Peat | place: Germany... | reverse complement strand
GCTGGAGGCCGCGCGCCGGGCCGCGGCGGAGAAGGCGGCCGCCGCGAAGGCCGAGGCCGAGCGCCGCGCCGCCGCCGAGCGCGAGCGCAAGCGGCAGATCGCCGCGGCGCGCGCCGAGGCCGCGCGCAAGAAGGCCGAGCTCGCGCAGACGCTCGCGACGATGTCGGACCCCGACGAGGCCCTCGACGCGAGCGAGGACTCCGGCGGCGCCGCGCCGGGCCGCGCGTCGACGGCGACCGCGCCGAAGAAGGGGCCGAAGACGGCGTCGCCCGCGAGCGGCGACGACGCGGACTCGAGCGGCGGCAGGACCGGCGCGCGCAAGGCCTCGGCCGCCGCGGCGCTCGCGGACTCGGCCGAGCCGACGGAGGCGGGCGACGCGCCCGGCAACGGCGGCACCGACCTGCTCGACGCGAAGGCGTCGGGCGGGGGGGCCGGCCCCGACGGCTCCGGCGTCTCCTGGACGATGGACGGCCCCGTCGGCAGCCGCCGCGTGCTCAAGCGCGCCGCGCCGACCAGCCCCGACTGGGTCGGCGCGCGCGGCCTCGACCTCACCGTGACCGTGCGCTTCCAAGTCCTGCCCGACGGCACGGTCAAGGCGGGCGCGGTGATCCAGAAGACCTCCGGCTTCCCCGAGATCGACCGCCGCGCGCTCGACGCGCTGGCTCGGTGGCGCTTCGAGGCCGCCGACGGCGCGCCCGAGACCTGGGGCCGCGTGACGTTCCGCTTCACGAGCGCCTGACGGCGGCGCGAGGAGACTCTCGAATGGCTCTGTCCCGAATATTTTTTCTCGCGCTCGCGATCCGCGCCGCCGCGGACTCCTCCGAGCTGGAGACGACCGTCACCACCGACGCGCGGAGCACGAAAGTCGACGCGAATTTTACGGGCGCGTCTCAGGCGGACGTCGACGGGTGCGTCCGGAGCCTTCCCGGCCTGCGCGCGGCTCTGCTGAAAACTCCCGACGACTACGACACGCTGAAGCATTACGGAAAATGCGCGGGGATGCTCGGCCGGCTGGACGAGGCCGCGACGTTCCTCCGGTCGTTGGTCGGCGGTCCGCACGGCGGCGCGAACACCTACCGGCTCCTCGCGATGCTGGATCTCTCGCGCAAGGATTTCGACGGGGCGATCGCGGCCGCGAAGGAGCTGCGCAAGCTCACGCCGCTGGATTTTCGCGGAGACGAGATCCTCTATTCCGCGTACGCCGGCGAGGAATCCTGGGACGACGCGCTGGACGTCATGGCCCGCGCCGCCGCGCGCGACCCGAAGAACCCGACGACCTGGCATCTGCAGGCGATCGCCTACGTGGCGAAGAAGGACTACGCGCGCTGCGCGCAGGCGAGCGGGCGCGCGACGTCCCTCGATCCGCGGAACGCCGAGGCGTGGAGCAACCTGGGCACCTGCCGCTCGCGGCTGGGGAAAAAGAAGCAGGCGCTCCCCGCGTTCCGGCGCGCCGTCGCCCTCGCGCCGAAGGAACCGGTCTTCCTCTGCAACCTGGCCCTCGCCGACGCGGACTCGAAGGACGCGGCCGCGGTCAAGACGGACCTCGCCGTCCTCGAGAACCTCGACGCGGCCTGCGCCCAGGCCGCGCGCGAGCGGCTCGCGGGTCCTTAGAGCCGCCGCGCCCGCGTCGGCGTCAGAGACGGACGGCGAGAGCGCCCGCGAGCAGCGCCTTGACCTCGCCCAAGGACGGCGCGCGGTTCTCCGCGCTCGGGATCACGCAGAGCATGCGCGGGGCCGCGACGCCGTCGAAGAGGCGGAACTTGAGGGTCGCGACCAGCGAATTCGAGACGGCGGTGAACGGCTTCATTCCGGAAAGCCCGGAGTTGAAGGGCCGCGAGGCGTTGACAAACGCCGTCTCGGCGTCCGGCGCGTAGTCCATCTTGAACGGAGTCCCCGCGGCGAGGGCCGCGGGCCGCGCGAGGCCCATCTGCTCGAACTGCTGGTCCGACAGCATGCGGTCGGCGTTGAGGAACATCAGCGCGCAGAAGGGAGAGGGCTCCGCGAGCCGGCGCTGGAATCCGTCCTCGTCGACCGCGTTGAAGCTCGCCATCGCGCCGCCGCCCGTGCCCGCGCCGGCGACGAGGAATATCTTCTGCATGAGGCGATTGCGCGCCGCGGGGTCCGGCACCGAACCGATGAAGCTGACGTCGCCGAGATCGATCGAAACCCGGGCGGACAGTATCGACTGCATCGGCACGAGCGCCTGGCCGATCGGGTCCGAATCGGCGCCCCAGGCCCGGGCGGACGCCGCCGCGAACAGGACGGCGAAAAACAGTTTGGATTTTCTCACGACATCTCCTCCGCGCCGGCCGGCTCCGGGACCTGAGCTTATTGTACCCGCTTCTCCGGCTCTTTCGACGCCGGAGACGCCGGCCGGTCATTGACTTCGATCCGCTCCCGCCGTACACTGGCGGCGTGAGACGCGCCGCCGCGCGCGCCGTCCTGCTCTGCGCCCTCGCGCCCGCCGCGCTCGCGGCGGACGCGGGCCCGCGGTCGCGCGCGACGGACGGGCTCGGCGAGACGCCGCTCCCGGCGCCGGACGCGCCGGTCGTGCAGGCGCTGCCGGCGGCGACGCCCGAGGAGGGCCTCGCGCGCCTGCGCTCCGCCGCCGCGGCGGGACGCGACGACCAGGCGCTCGGCGAGGCGTACGATTATCTGCGGCGCTATCCGGAGAGCGCGGAGCGCGGCGAGATCGGGCTCGCGATCGGGGCCCTGCACCTGCGGCGCGGCGAGGCCGAGCGCGCGGCCGCGGCGCTGGAGCCGATCGCGAGCGCGGACGGCGAGTTCCGCTCGCGCGCGATCCACCTGCTCGGCGCGGCGCTCAACGCGCTGGGCCGCGACGAGGAGATCCTCAAGTCCGTGCCGGAGGCCGACCCGGCCGCGACCGACGACCGCTGGCTCGCGCTGGCGCAGGTCTGGCGCGCGGCGGCGCTCGACCGGCTGGGGCGCAAGGAGGAGGCGGGCGAGCTCTACCGCGCGATCGTCGCCTCGCGGCAGAAGTCTCCGCTGCGCGCGTACGCGCTGGCGGCGGTCGCGGCGGACTGGGAGCGGCGCGGCCGGCCCGAGCGCGCGCGCGACGCGCTCAAGCGCGCGCAGGACGAGGCCGCGGCCTCGGGCCTCTCCGACCTGCGCGACGCGCTCGCGCTCGCCGCGGCGCACGCGCTGACGCGCGCGCGCCGGCTGAGCGAGGCCGTGCAGGCGTACGCGGACTTCGCGGAGAGCTATCCCGACAGCCCGCTGCTCGCGCAGGCGCTGATGGAGCGCGGACTCGCGCTCAAGCGCCTGGGCCGCAAGGGCGAGGCGGCCGCGTCCTTCGAGGCCCTGCTCAAGGCGCGTCCCGACTCGGTCTACGCGGGCGACGCGCACCTCCAGCTCGGCCAGCTCTACGGCGAGCTCGGCCGCTCGGACGCGGCGATCGCGCAGTATCAGGCGATGGGCAAGACCTCGGAGGCGAAGGACGCGGGCCGCGAGGCCCTGCTCCTCTCCGCGCAGGTCCACTACAACGCGAAGGAGTGGCGCGAGGCGGTCCCGCTGTACCGGCGGTATCTGGAGAGCGCGCCGTCCGACGAGAAGAAGAGGCAGGTGCAGGGCCTGCTCCTCGCCTGCCTGTGGCAGTCGGACCGCGACGACCCGCAGATCCAAGAGCTGGCCGCCGCCCTGCCCGAGAACGAGCTGGTCGGCCAGATCCGCTGGGACCTGGCCGCGAAGGCCTACAAGCGCGGCGACTGGGCCGCGGCCGAGCCGCTCTTTCGGCGCGAGGTCGAGAGCGCGCCGCGCGGCGCCCGCGCCGCCGACGCGCGCTTCTACCGCGCCGAGGCCCTGCGCCAGCTCGGCCGTTCCGACGCGGCGATCGACGCCTACGAGCGCTTCTTGAGGAATCATCCCGGCGACGCGCGCGCCGCGTCGGCGCGCATGCGCCTCGGCCTCCTGCTCGACGCGGCCGGACGCCACGAGGCCGCCGCCGCCGCCTTCGCGCGCGTGACCGGCGCCGACGCCGCCGACGCGGCGTACGACCGCGCCGCCGCGCTCGCGAAGTCCGGCCGCGATCCCGCGCCGGAGTGGGAGGCCTTCGCCGCGCGCTGGCCGCGGCACGAGAAGGCGTCCTGGGCCTGGCTGGCCGCCGCGAAGCTGCGCGAGGAGAAAAGGAGCGACGACGCGGCCGTCGCCGACTACGAGAAGGTCTCCGATCCCGCCGAGCGCGCGAAGGCGCTGTACGCGGCCGGACGCATCCACGAGAAGCACAAGAAGCGCGCCGCCGCGAAGGCCGCGTACGCCTCGCTCAAGGACGCGCGCCCGCTCGACGATCCCGCGCGCATGGCCGGCCTCGTGCGCCTGGCGTTGATGCTCGAGCTCGAGGACAAGGCCCAGCAGGCCTACCCGCTCTACTCCGACGTCGCGGCCCACGCCGACCGCGCGAGCAAGCCCTACGAGACGGCGCGCAAGCGCCTGGACGCGCTCGCGCAGTCGAACGACCCCTCGATCGTGCGCTGAGCGCGCGCCCGCCTACTTGATCGCGTTGTCCCAGTGCTCGACGAGCTTGCCGTCCTTCACGCGGAACGCGTCGAACCAGAAGCTCTCGTACAGCTTCGACTCGTTCTTCGGCTCGGGGCGCTTCACTTTCCACATGAGGACGACCAGGTCGCCCTCGGCGATCACCGCCGCGGGCGGCTCGGCGAGCTCGGGCTTGACCGGCTTGGGCGTCTTCCACTTCGGCCCGAAGTAGTCCGTGAAGCCCTTCCGGCCCGTGGCGACCAGCGGATTGTGCTGGAGATAATCCTCGGAGAGATACTGATCGACGGCGGCGATGTTGCGCGCCTCGAAGACGACGCGGAAGAAGTCGAGCACGAGCTTCTTGTTGGCCTCCGGCGAGTCCGCGGCGGAGGCGGGGCGAGCGGCGAAAAGCGCTGCGGCGGCGAAGGCGAGCATGAAGTTCCTGTTCATACGGAGACGATATCGACTTATCCGCGCTGTCCACAACCCGACTGATGGCGCCATCAGTCGGAATTATTTCTCCGGCCTTGCGGGCCTCCGGACCCTCCGCTATACTAGCGCGCGTATGGGGAACATGACGATCGGCCAGATGCTGAGCATCAGCGTCGCGATGCCGATCCTGCTCGTGCTGTCCTTCGCGGTCCTGGGCCAGGCGCTCGAGCGGCTGTTCGCCTTCTGGATCCGACTGCGCATGCCCTCGCACTTATGGGAGCGCGTCCGCGACCGCTTGGAGGCGGGGGACAAGACCGGAGCTCTCGCTCTCGCGCGGCGCGACCACAGCATGATGGCGTCCGCGCTCGCCGCCTTGCTCGGCCTCGACACGAAGGACCCCGAGAAGCTCATCGAGGCTTTCCAGGTCCATCGCCAGCGCCTCTCGATGGCGCTGAACCGCCGCGTCGGCCTCTTCGGCACCGCCAGCTTCGTCTCGCCGCTGATCGGCCTCATGGGAACCGTGCTCGGCATCATGCGCGCCTTCCACGATCTCTCCGCCGCCGGAGCGGGGGGACCCGCCGTCGTCGCGGCCGGCATCTCGGAGGCGCTGGTCGCGACGGCCTTCGGCATCGGCCTCGCCGTGCTCTCCGCTCTGCTGTACAACTACTTCACTTTGGAGACGCGTCACCGGCTCAACACCGCGGATCTCTGGGTGCTCGAGCTGGCCGAGCTCCTGGAGACGCCGCACCATGTCTAGCCCGTTCCGTCATCAAGAGGAAGCGGCGCCCATCGCGGACGTGAACGTCGTGCCGCTGGCCGACGTCTCGCTCGTCCTGCTGATCATCCTGCTCGTGCTCTCGCCGATGGCGGCGCAGTCCATGCTCAAGGTGCAGACCGCCGCCGCGAAGGCCGAAGCGCCGAAAGGCCCTCAGCCCGGCGAGGACCCGCTGATGCCGAAGGCGCCCGAGCCAGTGCTAGCCCTCGGCCTCAACCCGCTCGGCTACGTCGCCGACGGCCGACTCCTCGCCAGCGACTCCGAGCTGCGCGCCTGGCTCTCGCCCCAGCTCGCCAAGCGCGAGGACCGGAAGGTTTTTCTGGCGCCGGAGCTGGACGTGCCCAACGGCCGCGTCGTCGGCGCGATCGAGGCGATCCAAGCCTGCGGCGCCTCCGCCGTCGCGCTCGTGCAGATCGCGGACCCCGAGGCCCCGATCGGGCCGCCGCCCACCCCACTCGGCCCCGCGCCGATGGTCACGCCGAGCTTCGGAGGGGGACGCTGATGGCAAATTATCTCGTCCCCTTTGTTGTGTTCTTTTCCGCATGGGCGCACGGCGAGAGTGGTCTGGAATATCGGATTTCGACGGATAAGACGGACTACATCCTCGGAGAACCAGTGGGCGTCACTTTTCATTGGCGGAACGGAACTGGCAAAGCCGTCCGTTGCAGCAGCTTGGGCGCGGATCAAATCCTGCAATTCTTTCATGCGAATGGGAATCACGTTAGTGAGAATCCGTACTACTTTCACACTCAGGTCGAGTATGGCGAAATGCCGACCTTCACGTTGGCGCCTGGAGAAAGTCGCGACGGAAGTCGACAGATCAGCGGAATACTCGAGCAATTCGACTTTGTCGAGCCGGACACTTACACAATTGCATCGCGCTGGCGGAGCGAACCGGGCGAATCGTGTCCTGAAATGCCAGAAGCGCCTAGCATAGTCATACGGATCGCGAGTTGGAGTCCCGACCAAGCCAAACGCTATCGGCAACTGGCGCTCAAAGGCAACCAGGATGCGATCAACATCGTCGCCAGTAACGGCGATCCGACAAGCGTGGATATTTTGGCGAAGGCCTATTCATCCGAACCCCGACACTCCTTCGCTAAATGGCTGATCTTGTCGGTACTAGCTCGCACCGGCGATGCGCGCGCCAACGAGATTCTCGCCGGTTTCTTGAAATCCGATCCGGATAATGCGGACTGGATTAAGGCTGCTCTGCAACGGATCAAACGGAATTCGCGAGAATCGCAGAGAACACCCCACTGATGGCTAAATACGCCGCCCTGCGCCTGCGCGCGCAGACGCCCGAGGCCGAGCCGGTGACCGAGGTCAACATCATCCCTGTCATCGACATCTCGCTGGTCCTGCTCGTGATCCTGTTCGTGACCGCGCCTCTGTTGTCGTATCCAACTTTGCCCGTGGAATTGCCGCCCGCCTCCGCTTTGCCGAACCAGGACCTCACCATCGCCGTCACGTACTCGAAGGACGGCGCGATCTCGGTGCGCGCCGCCGACTCGACGTGGGCCGCGCTGGTCCCCGACGTCAAGCGCGAGCTCGCGCGCCGTCCCGAGCAGATCGTCCTCCTGCGCGTCGACCAGGCCGTGCCCTACCGGATCGTCCAGCGCCTGATCGCCGCCGCGAAGTCGGCGGGCGCGGCGCAGATCGCGCTCGCGACGGAGCCGCCGAAGGCCAAATGACAAGCCAAATAACCTCTTGCGCGGAGGACTTTCTGCGTGTACACTATTGATGCACGATTGTGTACACGAATAGAGAAATGAAAACTATCACCGTCCGGGATTTGCGCGCTCGCACGGCAAAAGTCTGGCACGAGTTGCCGGACGAAAGGGAGTTCGTCGTCACCTCCAACGGCCGGCCGGTCGCGGTGCTTTCGTCCGCGAATGCCGAGACGCTGGAGGAGACTTTGGCCGCGTTTCGGCAGGCGCGAGCCTCGCTCGCCGTCCTCAAGGCCCAGCTGAGGTCGGTCAAGACCGGCCGCGACAAGCTGTCGCTCGCCGATATTCAGCGCGAGATCGCCGCGGTCCGAGGACGACGGAGACGATGAGGGTCGTCCTGGACACGAACGTGATCGTCTCGGGATTCCTGAATCCGTCCGGCCCGCCGGGGACTCTCGTGCGGCTGGCGGCGGAAGGCGTCCTCAGCCTGTGCTACGACGCCCGCGTCCTCTCGGAATACCGCGCCGTGCTCCTACGCCCCAAGTTCGGGCTGACCGCCGGAGTCGTCGAGCCCTTCTTGGAGCAGGTCGAAGACGGCGGCTTTCTCGCCGCCGCCGCGCCGCTGCGGCGGCGCCTTCCCGATCGCGGCGACGAGCCTTTTCTCGAAGTCGCGCTGGCCGCGGACGCTACGCTCGTGACGGGCAATCTGCGCCATTTCCCGGCCGCCCTGCGCGCCGGCGCCGACGTGCTCGCGCCGGCCGCTTTCGTCAATCGCCTGCGCCGATGAACGCTTCGCGAAGCCGAAACGGACTACGACGAATCGCGCTCGCGCTGGGCGCCGCGTGCCTGGCGGCGTCAGCCGCCCTCGCGGCCGAGAAGACCGAGATCTCGTCGGACATCACTGTCCATTCGAAAGCCGTCGGGCCGTCGCTCGTCGTGCCGCCGCCGACGGCGACGCGGCCGGTGATCGACGAGGTGCTGGACTCGCTGCCGCTCGGGCGCGGGGCGCTGGGCGCGGAGCCGCAGACGGTGCGCGTGGAGCCGGACTCGGCGCGCGTGGCGGGGCTGTTCCCGGAGCCGCCGTTCCTGGCGTTCTCGCCCGCGAACGTGCGCGCGCGCTACGACGCGTGGAGCTTCGAGGTGCTGGACGACGCGCGCGCGGTCTATCGCATCGACGGGGAGGGGCTCGCGCGCGAGGAGCTGTCCTGGGACGGGCGCGGGACGGACGGGCGGCTCGCCGCCTGCGCGGGCCGGCGCTATCGCTATCGCTTCACGGGACGGCGCGGGGCGAAGAACTTCGCGGTGGAGAGCGAGCCGATCGCGCTGCGGACTTTTTCGCGGCGCGAGTATCTCGGCGAGACGCGCCTGGAGGTGGGCGCCGCCGAGTTCTTCGCGCCCGGCCGCTCCGCGCTCGCGCCGTCGGCGCAGCGCTACGTCACGGAGCTGGCCGCGCGCCTCAACGCGGCCGATCCCCGCGAGGATGGGACGTACCGCGTCGAGCTCTACGCGGCCAATCCCCGCGGGCGCGCCGCGAAAGCCCGCGCGAGATCCGCGGCCGCCGCTCTCGCCGCCGCCCTGCGCGTCGAGCCGGACGCCGTCGACGTGAGCGTGCTCCCCGCCGACCGCGGCGAGGCGCTGGCGGTCTTCCTGCCCGTCCCGAAAGGGGCGACGTTCCGAAAAGAGTAAAATACCCGCGCATGAGCCCGAAGAAAGCGCGCGCGCGCGGGAAATCCTCCGCGCATCCCGTCACCCTCATCCGCGGCGACGGCATCGGCCCCGAGGTCGTCTCCGCCGCTCAAGCCGTCCTCGCGGCGGCCGAGGTGCCGATCGAATGGGAGACGCGCCAAGCCGGCGCCGAGGTCTTCAAGAAGGGCGTCGCCTCGGGCGTTCTGCCCGAGACCGTCGCCTCGATCCGCCGCACGCGCGTGGCGCTCAAGGGCCCGCTCGAGACGCCCGTGGGCTATGGCGAGAAGAGCGCGAACGTCACTTTGCGCAAATACTTCGAGACCTACGGCAACGTCCGCCCGGTGCGCGAGCTGCCCGGCATCCGCACGCCGTACTCGGGCCGCGGCATCGACTTCGTCGTGGTGCGCGAGAACGTCGAGGACCTGTACGCCGGCATCGAGCACATGCAGACGCCGGGCGTGGCCCAGGGCCTCAAGATCATCTCCCATCGCGGCTCCGAGAAGATCATCCGCCTCGCCTTCGAGCTGGCGCGCGCCGAGAGCCGCAAGACCGTCCACTGCGCGACGAAGGCGAACATCCTCAAGTTCACCGAGGGCATGTTCAAGCGCGTCTTCGAGGAAGTGGCCGCGGACTACCCGGACATCCGCGCCGAGCACCTGATCGTCGACAACTGCGCGCACCAGATGGTCATGCGCCCCGAGCAGTTCGACGTGCTCGTGATGACGAACATGAACGGCGACATCCTCTCGGACCTCGCCTCGGCCCTGATCGGCGGCCTCGGCTTCGCGCCCTCGGCGAATCTCGGCGATCAAGTGGCGATCTTCGAGGCGGTGCATGGCTCCGCGCCGCAGATCGCGGGCAAGGACGTCGCGAACCCGACCGCGCTGATCTCCACCGGCGTCCTCATGCTGCGCCATCTCGGAGAGCTTCGGGCGGCCGACGCGGTCGAGAACGCCCTGTTCGTGACGCTCGAGGACGGCAAGGCCCTGACCCCCGACATCGCGGGCGCGGCCGGCGTCGGCACCAAGGCCTTCACGAAGGAAGTGATCAAGAACCTCGGCCGCGCGCCGAAGTCCTATCCGCGCCGCGAGCACAAGCGCCTCAAGATGCCGCACGCGACCTCGCCGCGCTCCAGCGCGTCCGTCGCTCATCGCGTCGTCGGCGTCGACGTCTTCGTCGAGTGCGCCGACAGCCCGTCCGTGCTCGGCCCGCGCGTCGAGGCCGCCGCCGCCGGCCTGCCGCTGCAGCTCTCCCACATCTCGAGCCGCGGCGCGAAGGTCTACCCGAACGAGCTCGGCATCGTGTTCGACCCGTCCGACTGCCTGCGCCTGCGCTTCAAGGCGGCGAAGCCCGGCGAGAACGTGAAGGAATCCGCGATCCTCGAGCTGCTCACGCGCCTGTCCGGCTGCGCGCCGTGGATCCATGTCGAGAAGCTCTCCGAGTTCGACGGGAAGCTCGCCTTCACGAAGGATCAGGGTGAGGACTGAGCCCGCGGCGCCGACGCGGACGCGAGGTGTCGAGCATGAAAGCCTACATCCGCTATTCGAGACAGTTCCTGAGCGGTCCCGTCACTCCGTGGATGCGCGACGATCCGGCGGGAAAGACCCCGCGAGGGAGCGGATCCCTCCCCGAACCCGGGCCGACGCTGCGAGGCTGGCGGCGCTATTACGTGAGGATCGACGGATTCGAGTTTCGCTTCGCCTCCCTGTCGGAGCTCGACCATTGCGCGCGGGTGCTTTCACAGAAGAATCTGCCGCCCGCCTTCCCTAACGGCCATTGGCTGAGCCGGCTTCCCGGCTGGGTCAAGACATGGCGCTACCGCCAGAAGGCGGTCAAAGGACTGCGAGCCGCGCTGGTTCGATTCCTCGCGGAAGGCGACGAGCCGGAGAAGATCCAGGATCCTTTCGACGAGCAGCTCGAAAGGCGGCAGCGGGAAGCGGCGACTCGGACGATCGCGCAGAAGATCGAGAAGAAGAGGCGTTTGCGCGCGACTTACGAGCAGATTCCTTCGGCGCCGAAAGGCCGGCGCTTGAAGCGGCTGCTGGCCGACTGAGGACTCGGAGAGCGCGTCTGCGCGGCGCGAGGGGGCCGGCGGGCTAAGACGCCGCGGGCGGCCGGAGCTATCGGACCCGGTACAGCTCCACGATGATGTCGGGCGGCAGGAGCTTCAGCAGCGGGTAGCCGGCGACGATCCCGGCGTAGAGCGCCGCGGCTTTGAGCTTCGACGCCGTCCGGTCGAACGTCAGCCGCGCCCAAAGGCCGCGCAAGGAGACGCTGTCCAGCGTCCCGCCCGAGACGCGCTCGAACCCGTGCCGGGCGGCCAGCGCCGCGAGCTGCGCGCGATCGAAATACCACAGGTGCGGCGAGGGAAGCCCCCATTGCCACAGCCGTCGGAACGGCCCGTGCAGGCCGAGCCGCGCCAGGAGCGAAGCGGTCCGGTAGAGGAAGCCGGAGGAGCTGGGGAGATTGATCAGCAGCGTTCCGCCGGGCGCGAGGTGCCGCCGCGCGCGCTCGAGCGCGGCCGCCGCGTCGGGCAGGTGCTCGAGCACGTCGTTGAAGACGACGACGTCGAAGACCTCGTCCGCGGCCAGGGCCTCGGGAAACGACCCCGCGCGGACCGGAACGCCCGACGCCGCGGCGAGCCCCGCGATCTCGGGATCGGGCTCGAGGCCCAGCGCGTCGAAGCCGGCCTCCCGAGCCTGCCGAAGGAACCAGCCGTGCGCGCAGCCGACGTCCAAGAGCCGGCCGCCGGAGCCGCCGCGCGCCCGCCGCAGCATCGCGAGGACGCGCGCGAAATTGGCCCGCCTCAGCTCGCGCAGGGCCTCCTCGCGGGCGGCCTCGTCCAGCGCTTCCTTGCGGCCGAGATCGGGCGCGAGCGTCGAGCGCTGCAGGCCGCAGGCCGGACAGCGGAAGACCCACGTCTCCAAATAAGGATCGCACTTCGTCCCGCAGATCGGGCACGCCGTCGATTCCTCTGTCAACGCGGTCAGTCTACAAAATCGCCTTCGCGCGGGGCCTTGACGACGGCTCGGTAACAGGTACACTCGTGGAATGCGGCGGCAGACCCCGGGCGTTCGCGCATGAAATTCGCGCTGATACGGCCGCCGGTCATGACGCCGGCGTTCAACATGGCGGACCTGGTGGTCCCGCCGATCGGCCCCGCCTACGTCGCCGCCGCGCTCCGCCAGGCCGGCCACGACGTCGTCTTCATCGACGCGGTGGCCTCCGCCATCGAGCAGCACACCCGCCACGAGCGCGGCACGATGCTGCACGGCCTGACCTTGGACGAGATCGCGGAGCGCGTCCCCGCCGACGCGGAAGCCATCGGCATCTCGTCCAATTTCTCCTTCGAATGGCCGGTCTGCCGGGAGCTGATCCAGAAAATCCGCCGGCGCTTCCCGAAGACGCTGCTCGTCGCCGGCGGGGAGCACGTCACCGCCGTCCCAGAATTCTCCCTGCGCGATTCGCCGCTGGACGTCGTCGTCATGGGGGAAGGCGAGCGGACCGTCTGCGAAGTCCTGGCCGCGTATGGGAAGGAGGGGAGCGACGGGTTCTCCCGCGTGGCCGGCATCTGCTACCGGGACCGGAGGGGGGAGATCGTCAAGACCGACGCCGCGGCGCGCATCAGGGATTTAGAGACGATCCCGCGGCCGGCCTGGGACTTGATCCCGATGGAGGAGTATCTGAGCCGGGGCTACGGCTTCGGCGTCGACCGGGGCCGCTCGGTTCCGGTCCTCGCCTCGCGCGGCTGTCCCTACCAGTGCACCTTCTGCTCGAACCCGGCGATGTGGACGCTGCGCTGGGAGCCGCGCGACCCCGACGATCTGCTGGACGAGATCTCCGATCTGCAGAAGACCTATCGGGCGACGAACTTCGATTTCTACGACCTGACGATGATCGTCAAGAAGCAATGGATCGTCGATTTCTGCCGTGCGATCGAAAAGAGGGGGATGACGTTCACCTGGCAATTGCCGAGCGGAACCCGCTCGGAGGCGATCGACCACGAGGTCACCTCTCTCCTCTATAAGACGGGCTGCCGCAACGTGTCCTACTCGCCGGAAAGCGGCTCCGAGGAGACGCTGCGGCTGATCAAGAAGCGGACCGCGATCTCGCGGCTGCTGAAATCGATGCGCACGGCCGTCGCGGACGGGCTGAACGTCAAGTGCAACTTCATCTTCGGCTTCCCGGAGGATCGCTGGAAGAACATCCGGGAGTCCTTCGCGGCCATCGCCAAGTCCGCCGTGCTGGGCATCCACGACGTCTCGATCTGGGTCTTCGTGCCTTATCCCGGCAGCGAGCTGTTCGATCAGCTGCGAAAGGAGGGAAAGATCCCGGAGCTGGACGACGACTACTTCGACCGCTTGGCCGCCTACGCCGACGTCACGAAGACCTATTCGTACTGCCGCGCCTTGACCAAGAACCAGCTGCTCTGCGCGCGCGTGGTCGGGACCTTTCTCTTCTACGGCCTCTCTTGGCTGGTCCGGCCGTGGCGGCCGTTCGTCGTCCTGTCCCATTCCATCACGGGCCGGCTCGAAAGCCGCTCCGAGCTCGCCTTGCGCGGCTTCTGGAAGCGCGGCTACAATTGGCTCGCCGATCCTTCCCGCAAAAAAGCGGCTCGCGCCGGATTGATATGATACTGTCCGTGCGATGAAGCCCCGGCTGGCTCTCTTCTTCTCGGTCCTCGCCGTCTGGGTCGCGCTCCATTACGGAGTCCTCTCCTACGTCCTGCGCAATCCGTCGGTCCTCGGCGCCGCCGTTTTTTCCCAGGGCCTCGAAGCCCTGGCCCGCCTCGCCGTCGTCGTCTGGCTGCTGGCCGCGGCCGCCGGGCTGGGCCGCCGCCTCCTGCGCCCGCTCGCCCTTCCCTTCGCGGATCAGGCCGAGCGCCTCATCCTGGAAGCGAGCCTCGGGCTCGGCGCCGTCAGCTACATCCTCTTCGCGCTCGGGCTCCTGAAGCTCTGGACGCCCGCGCCTTTGGCCGTCCTGTTCGGCCTCATGACCGTCAACGCCTGGGCGGCCTTGCGTTCCTCGTGGAGCAAGCCCGCTTTCCCGACGCGGCCGACGTGGACGCAGGCCCTCTTCGCCGGCCCCATCCTCCTGGCCGTCCTCTACGGCTTCATCACCGCCAACGCGCCGCCCACGGAATGGGATTCCTTGGCCGTCCATCTCGAGCTCCCCAAGCTCTACGCCCAGTTCGGCGCCCTCCGGCCGCTGACCGAGCTGGCCCACGGCTTCGACCCGATGGTCGTCGAGATGCTCTACGTCCCGGCCCTCGTGTTCAAGGACCCGGCCCTGCCCGCCATGATCTCGCTGCTCTTCGAGCTCCTCATGGCCGCGGCGCTCTGGGTCTGCGGACGCCGGCTCGTCTCCCGCCCCGCGGCTCTCGCCGCCGCGGCGCTGTTCCTGTCCCAGCCGGCCGTGACCTACGTCGGCGGCACCCCCGGCACCGATTTCGGCGTCGGCCTCTTCGCGATGCTCGCCTTCTGGTGCGCCTGGCGCGCCCTCGAGACCGAGACGGGCGCGTGGCTCGTCCTCTCCGGCGCGCTCAGCGGTCTGGCCGCCGTCTCGAAGACCACCGGGGTCTTCTTGGCGGCGTCTCTCGCGTGCGTTCTCGCGTTCGCCGCGCTCCGCCGGCATCGCGCGCTGCGCGGCTGGCTGCCCGGCTGGGCGGCGGCGGCGGCCGTCTGCGCCGCTCCGTGGTTCCTGAGAACCCTCCTGTATAAGCACAATCCCGTCTGGCCGTACTTGCCGCAAGTCTTCGGCGGCGGCGCGCGGGACGTCTACATCTTCGCCCGCGTTCGCGACGCCACCTTGGAAGGAGTCGGAACCGGCTGGCGCCAATTGCTCCTGCTTCCCTATCATCTCATCTTCGAGAAGCCGGAGGTTTTCCGGCACTCCAGCCGCGAGCTGCTGATTCCTTTCCTGTCGCTCGGGGCCCTCGGCTGGCGCGACGCGCGCAAAGACCCCTTCGCGAGGTGGACGCTCGCGTACGCGGGCGTCTTCACGCTCCTGTGGTTCTCGGCCGTGCAGAACTGGCGCTACTTCATCCCGCTCACGCCGTGGCTCTGCCTGCTGACCTGCGGCTGGGCCGCGCGCGCGTGGCGGCGGGGCGGCGGACGCCGGCTCGCGGCCGGCGTGCTCGCCGTCGGCTTCATCGCGGTCCCGGCCATGTCCGCCAACAACGCGCTCTTCGCGGTCCTCGGGCTCAAGCCTCGGAACCCCGACCTCTCCTCCGAGCAGGCGTACCTGGGCCGCAGCCTCAATTCCTACGCGGCCATGGACCGCATCAACCGCGCTTTCCCCGCCGACGCCAAGATCCTTCTGTTCCGCGAGGTCCGGCCCTTCTATCTGGACCGGGATTTCCTCGTCGGCGACCCCCAGAACGAGATGCTCATCCGCTATGAAGAGCTCGCGACGCCGGAGGAGCTCTACCGGCGCCTGCGCGAGCTCGGCATCACGGCCGTGCTCGTCAATCCCCGGCTGGAGACCTTCAGCCCGCAGGTCCCCGCGTTCCGGCGCGCGGAGGACTTGCTGCGGACCGTCCTCCAGCGCTACGCCGCGGCGCCCGCGGACGTCGACGGCGTCCTCCTCTATTCCTGGCGGACGCCGTGAAGATCGCGCTGATCCCCGTCTACAACGAGGAGGCCACGCTCGCCGAGGTCCTGGAATCGGCGAGCCGCTGGGCGGACCATCTGGTCCTGATCGACGACGGCTCCTTGGACGGCTCGGCCCGCGTCGCTCGCGATTGGTGCGGCCGGCACGGAGACAAGGGCTCGCTCATCGCTTGGCCCCGGAATCGAGGCGTGGGCGCGGCGACCAAGGCGGGCCTCGCGCAGATCGCGCGGGGCCTGGAGGCCGGCCGCTGGAAGCCCGAGGACCTGATCGTGTTCGTCGACGCCGACGGGCAGTACCAGAACGCCGACCCCCTGAAGCTCTGCTCCCATCTGGAGAGCCGCGGCTTCGACGTGGCCACGGTCCGCCGCGATTTCTCGCTGTATCCGCCGTACAAGCGCTTGGGCAACGGCCTGCTCAGCCTCTGGGCCACCGCGCTCTGCGGCCAGCGCTATCACGACATCGAAGCCGGCATGAGAGTCATGAAGGTCGGCGTCGTCCCGGGCCTTCTCGACTACTTCATGGGCCTGCGCTACAGCGTCTCGCAGGAGATCGGCATCATCACCGTGCTCTTGGGTTATAAGGTGGACAACAGCTTCGTGCAGCCGGTGACGTACTATCGCTCCCGGACCCGGATCTCGGACTTCCTCCTCAACGCCGCGGTCGGGCTGATCGCCAGCCTCCGCGTGCGGCTGCGCCTCAAGGTCTCCGCCGACGCGGCGCGCGCCGGCGTCAGCGCGTCTTGACGCGCCAGACCGCCAGGGAGCGGCGGCCGCGCTCGTCGCGCGACAGGCCCGCCGCGATCAGGCGGCCGTCCGAGTCGAGCGCGAGGGCGTAGAGGCGATCCTCCCCGCCGGGCGCGGAGCCCGGCAGGACCAGGACGCCGCGGCGGCCGAAGCGGCGGTCGGGCGCGCCCGCGCTCGTCAGGCCCCAGACGCAGGCGAAGACCGGGCGGCGTCCCGCGTCGGCGTAGCCCGCGAGGTAGAGCGCCCCGTCGGACGCGCGCGCGAGCGCGAAGGCCTCGCGGTCGCGGAACGCGTCGGCGTCCAGGACGGCCGCCGAGCGCGTCGACCCGTCGAGAGCGAAGCGCGACAGGTTCGCGCGCTCGACCGCGACCGTCGACTCGGACGTGTCGTAGGAAAATCCAGCCACCCAGGCGCCGCCGGCGCCGTCTTCGGCGATGCCGCGGCCGACTCCGTCGGAGAGCGCGAGGCCGCCGGAGCCGAACTCCGCGCGGATCTTCCCGCCCGCGGAGATCCTCCAGAGCGCGAGCCCCTTCCAGTCGATCGTTCCCGACGCGAGCCAGCCTCCGTCCGGCAGACGGCGCAGGGCCGAGACGCGCGCCTCGCGGCTTCCCTCCGGCTGGGGCAGGCGGACGGCGCCGGCCGTCCCGAAGGAAGCGTCGAGCGCGCCGTCCTCGGCGAGCTTCCAGACCACCGCGTGCACGGCGCGGCCCGCGTCGGTCGCCTCGCCGCCGACGACGAGCCCTCCGCCCTCCGCGGCCGCGACGGCGCCGCCCTCGGCGGAGCTCCCGCCGAGGGGGCTGCGCAGCTCGACGCGACCGCCCGCGCCGAAGGCGGGATCGCGGCGCCCATCGGGAAGGAAGCGCTCGACGGGAGCCGCCCGCGACGGCGTCCCGTACACGGCCATGATCCCCGCCGCGACCGCGCGGCCGCGCGCGTCGAGCGTCAGGCTCCAGGCCCAGCCGGTCTCCGTCGAGACCGCGACGCCGCCGCGGCCGAAGTCCGCGTCGGGACGACCGTCGCCGAGGAAGCGCCAGAGCGCGAAGTGGGGGACTCCCGCCGCGTCCGTGGCCACGCCCGCGACGATCAGGCGCTTCTCGGCGTCCTCGACGATCCCGTAGCCGGCGGCCGCCTTGCCGCCGGCGGGATCGGAGGAAATCTGGACGCCGCGCGCGCCGAAGGAGCGGTCGGGCCCGCCGCGCGCCGACGCCGCGGCCGGAAAAAGGAGGATGCCCGCGAGCGCCGCCCGCGCCGCGGGGGTCACGCCTCGTCGCGCCGGCCGCGCTCGACGAGCCAGACGACCAGGACGGAGATGTAGTACAGGATCAGCAGGACGACGCCGAAGACGATCATCGTCGCGACGACGTCGCCCGGGGTCAGGAAGCCGGCGACGAACAGGATCGCGATCGTCGCCTCGCGCCAGTACACGAGCATCGCGCGCGAGCTGATCAGCCGGAAGCGCGCCAGGAAGTAGAACAGGACCGGGGCCTCGAAGGCGGCGCCCGACCCGACCACTGTATAAAGGAAAAGATTCAGGTAGTCGTTCGGGCGGAGGTTCGCGCGCAGGCCGGCCTTGACCGCCTCGTTCATCAGCAGGTCGCTGAGCGTGCCGAACATGAAGAAGTAGGCGAACGCCGCGCCGGCGAGGAAGCAGAGCGAGGTCACGGCGACGAAGCGCGACGCCATGCTCTTCTCGCGCTCGCGCAGGGCGGGCTTCACGAAGGCCCAGACCTGATAAAACAGATACGGCGAGACGAGGAACACCGCGGCCCAGAACGACAGCCTCATCAGCGACATGAACGGCTCGGCGAGGTCGACGTAGGCGAACGGCGTCTTGTCGAACGGGATGTCCTTGCGCGCGGACAGGGCGAGGAGGAGCGGGCGGGTGGCGAACCGCCAGAGGATGAAGCGCGCGTAGTACGTGAGCGCGGTGCCGACGAAGAGCGCGGCCGCGCAGCGGATCAGGCGGTCGCGGAGCTCGACGACGTGCTCCCAGAACGGGAGCGTCTTCTCCTCCGCGGCCGAAGGGAGGACCTCGGGGACGAGCTCGTTCATGGTCGCCTCCCACGACGATCGACGCGACCATTTCCTCGCATAGGCTCGGTCATCTGTCCGCCTCGAACGCGGCGGGGAGGTGCTCGAGCCGGCCCGCCTCGAGCGTCACGACGTCGAAGCGGCAGGCCCCGTCCCAGCCCCGCGCCGCGAGCCACAGCCGCGCCGCGCGCACGAGGCGGCGGCGCTTCGGGCCGTCGACCGAGGCCGCGGCCCCGCCGAAGCCGCGGCCGGCGCGCGCGCGGACCTCGACGAAGACGATCTCGGCCCCGTCCTTCGCGATCAGGTCGATCTCGCCGACCTTGGCGCGGAAGTTGCGCTCCACGATCGCGAGGCCTTTCGCGCGCAGATACGCCGCGGCCAGCTCCTCGGCGCGCTGTCCGGTCTCGCCGCGCGTCGTCACGCGGCCTCCGCCGGGCGCGCGGCCTCCGCGAGGCGCGCGGCGACCGGAGCGTAGGTGCGGCGGTGGGCGTCGCACGGGCCGAGGCGGTCGAGCGCCGAGAGATGGTCCTTCGTGCCGTAGCCCTTGTGGCGCGCGAAGCCGTAGCCCGGGCGGCGGCGCTCGAGGCGGCTCATCCAGCGGTCGCGCACGACCTTCGCGATCACGCTCGCGGCCGCGACGCACAGGGACTTCGCGTCGCCGTCGACGACGGCCTCCTGCGGGAGGCCGAGGGCGGGAACGCGGCGCGGGCCGTCGATCAGGACGAGCACGGTCCCGCCGCCGGGCTTCGCCGCCGCGCGGCGCGCGGCGCGTCCCATCGCGAGGAGAGTCGCGTTTAATATATTGTCGCGCTCGATCTCGCGCGGCTGCGCCCACGCGACCGAGACCGCGAGCGCCTCCGAACGGACGACCCCGAAGAGCCGCTCGCGGCCCTTCGGGGTCATGGTCTTCGAGTCGCGCGCCTCGGCCAGCGCCGGGGACGGCTCCTCCGGCAGGACGACCGCGGCCACGACGACGGGCCCCGCGAGGGGCCCGCGGCCGGCTTCGTCGACGCCGACGAGGCGCGCCGCCTGCGCGCGCGTTCTCGCCTCCGCGTCGAAGCGCCGTCCGTCCAAGAGTCTTACTTCGCGGCGGCCGGCGCGCCCTCGCCCTTCTTCGCCTCGGGCTTCGCCGCCGGCTTCGCGGCCGGCTTCGGCGCCTCGGGCTTCGGGGAAGGCTTCGGGGTCTCCGGCGCGGGCGCGGCGCTCTCCGCGCCCTCGCCCGTGCCGCGCTCGTCGAGACGCGCCGCCTTGCCGGTCAGGCCGCGCAGGTAGTACAGCCGCGCGCGGCGCACCTTGCCGGTGCGGACCAGCTCGATCCGATCGACGTGTGGCGAGTTCATCGGGAACGTCCTCTCGACGCCGACGCCGAACGACACCTTGCGGACCGTGAAGGTCTCGCCGGGGCCGCGGCCGCGGCGCGAGATCACGGTGCCCTCGAAGATCTGGATGCGCTCGCTGTCGCCTTCCTTGACCTTCATGTGCACCTTGACCGTGTCGCCCGGCCGGAAATTCGGCGTCTTCGACGCCGCCTTCTTGTCTTCCATCGCCACCATCATACGCGTGTTCTCCTGAACGTCCTTGGACTTACGCCCGAGACAGCAGATCGGGACGCTTTCGCTTCGTCGCGGCGCGCGCGGACTTGCGCCGCCACTCCGCGATCCTGCGATGGTCTCCGGAGAAAAGGACCTCCGGGACCTCGCGTCCGCGCCAGACGCGCGGCCGCGTGTACTGCGGGAAATCGAGCAGGCCCGTCGCGAACGACTCGCTCGCGGCCGCCTCGTCCTTCTTGAGCACGCCCGGGATCTTGCGCACCGCGGCGTCGGCGACGACCATCGCGGCGAGCTCGCCGCCGGTCAGCACGTAGTCGCCGATGGACAGCTCCTCGTCGAACTCGAGCACGATCCGTTCGTCGACTCCTTCGTAATGCCCGCAGACGAAGATGACGTGCTCCGTTTTGGCCAGCTCCGACGCCTTGCGGTCGTCGAACGTCTCTCCCTGCGGCGAAAGGAAGATCACCTTCGAGCCCTTTTTGCGGACGCTCTCGACCGCGTCCGCGAGCGGCTCCGCCATCATGACCATGCCCGGGCCGCCGCCGAAAGGCCGGTCGTCGACCTTGCGGTGCTTGTCGCGGGAGAAGTCGCGCGGGTTCACGCACGACCACTCGAGCAGGCCCTTCTCCCGCGCGCGGCCGAGGATGCTCGCGCCCATGACGGGCTCGAACATCTCCGGGAACAAGGTCACGAAGTCGATCCTCAAGAATCGATCTCCACGAGCGCGCGGCGGCCGGCCTTCTGCGCGGCGACGCCGACGAGCGCCCGGATCGCCTTGATGACCTTGCCCTGCTTGCCGATGACCTTGCCCTTGTCCGATTCGTCGACGACGAGGCGCAGGACCGTCGCGCCCGCGTCCTCGCTCTCGTCGATCGAGACGGCGTCGGGCTTGTCGACCAGCTTCTTGACGACGAACAGGGTCAGCTCCTTCACGGTCCCTTACTTCGCGGCGGCGGCCGCGGACTTCTTCGCGGACTTCACGAGAGTCGCGACGGTCTCCGACGGGATCGCGCCGACCTTGACCCAGTGATCGTAGCGCTCGGTGTCGAGCACGACCTTCTGCTTCGCGGTCTCGGCGCGGGGGTTGTACGTGCCCAGGATCTCGACGGGCTTGCCCGACGCGGCGCGCGCCTTCTCGATCGCGACGACGCGGTAATAGGGCTGGTGCGGCTTGCCCGTGCGCTGCAGACGAATGACGACAGCCATGTGCTCCTCCGTTCCTTCTCTACTTCTTCTTCGATCCGAACGCGGCCCGGGCCTTGGCCTCGAGCTCGCGGAAAGCGGCGGCGCAGTCCTTCGCGCCGAAGACGGCCGAGCCCGCGACGAGGCTGTCGGCCCCGGCGCGCGCGGCGGTCTCGATGGTGGACGCGCCGACGCCGCCGTCCACCTGGATCCAGCAGTCGAGCCGGCGCGAGTCGATCTCGCGGCGCAGGCGCTCGATCTTCGGCATCATGTCGGCCATGAACTTCTGCCCGCCGAAGCCGGGCTCGACGGTCATCACCAGCGCCAGATCGCAGAGCTCGAGCGCGGCGACGAGGCCGTCGACGGGCGTCTTCGGCTTCACGGCCAGGCCGGACTTCGCGCCGAGCGCGCGGATACTCTTCAGCGCGGCCTTCGCGTCGCCGACGGCCTCGAGATGGCACGTCACGACGTCCGAGCCCGCCTCGGCGAACCACGGCGCGACGTCGAGGGGATTGGTCACCATCAAGTGCGTGTCGACGAAGAAGCCGCGGGCTTTCGCGAGGCGGACGAAGTCGGGCCCGAAGCTCAGGTTCGGCACGAAGTGGCCGTCCATCACGTCGACCGAGACCCAGCCGCAGCCCGCGGCCTTCACCGCGTCGAGCTGCTCGCCCAGCCGCGTCAGGTCGCCCGCGAGGAGCGAGGGGACGATGGTCGGGGTCTTCGTCGCGGTCATCAAAGGTCCTGCTCCTCGACGAGGATGCCGTTCAGGTAGATCTTCACGTGCGCGCCGCCGGCGGCCTGGATCGGGACGTCGATCTTCGAGCCGGGCTTGCGCAGTCCGTTGAAGAGCTCGCGCTCGCCGTACTTGTCGATCATCACGATGCGGACCGAGCTGTCCGTCACGCCCTGCGAGAGCTCGTAGTGGAACGTCTTCGTCGAGCCGTCGGGCGCGGAGCCCGAGCGGCCGCTCACGGTGACGGCGACCTTCGCGTCGCTCGACAGCGCGGAGTCGGGAGCCGGCGACTGCGAGAGCACGGTGCCGCTCGGGAAGGGGGAGGTCGCGTCGGTCTGCACCGCGACCTGCAGGCCCGCGCCCGCGGCCCAGCCCTGGACCTCGTCGAGCTTCTTGCGCTGGAAGTCCGGCATCAAGGTCACGCCGGCCGGCGGCGTGCCGCCGGAGATCACGAGGTTCACGGTCGCGCTCTTCTCGACGCTGGTCTCGCTCTTCGGGTCCTGCACGAGCACGAGGCCCTTCTCGGCCTTCAGCGAGTAGGTCTCGCTGACCTCGCCGAGCAGGAGCTGGGACTGGCGCAGGAGCATCTCGGCGTTGCGCAGGGGGAGCCCGACGACCGACGGCGCGACCACCGTCTGGCCGCCCTCGCTGACGACGACGCGCACGATCTTGCCCTCGCGCACGACGGTGCCGGCGGGAGGATCCTGGCGCAGGACCGAGGCGATCGGCACGGACGCGTCGAACTCGGTCCCGGTCTTGCGCAGGCCGACGTTCAGCGGCTCGAGCATGTCGAGCGCGGCCGAGAGCGAGCGGCCCTTGAGCTCGGGCACGGTCTGCGTCTTGCGGTTGTGCACCGCGCCGTCCATGCCCCAGTTGAGGGCCCAATACGCGAAAACGCCGAGGACCGCCGTCGCCGCGGCCATCTCGAGGAACGACGCTCTCTCTGTTCTGATGATCATGCCTTCGTCGCGTCCGCAAACGGCAAAAAGTCGCCCTCGGCCAAACGCGAGCCGTTGGCAAAATCCGCAGCGCTCAACATCTTTTTTCCCTCGGGTTGCACGTCGAGGAGCCACAGCCTGCTGCGGGACCCGCATTCTACCAAAATCCCGCGCCCCCGATCAACGCGCAGCACGCGTCCCGGACGTCCTTGTCCCGGCGGGTCGCCGGGCTGCGCGAGCGCGGTCTTGAGCACGAGCAGGTCCGGGACGCCCTTTTTTTCGAAGCGCGCGCGCGGCCAGACGCGGAAGGCGCGCACGAGATTGTGCAGCTCCTCGGCGGGGCGCGCGAGGTCGAGGCGCGAGTCCGCGCGCTTGATCAGCGGCGCGAGGCTCGCCACGCCCTCCTGCGGGCGGCGCGCGAGCCGGTTCGCGTCGAGATCGGTCAGCGCCGCGTCGAGCATCTCGACGCCGAGCGCCGTCAGCCGCGCGAGCAGCGCGCCCGCGTCCTCGTCGGGGCCCACCGGCGTCTCGCGCATCGCCTGGATCGGTCCCGTGTCCATCCCCTCGTCGAGCCAGAATAAGGTGACGCCCGTCGTCGTCTCGCCGCGCGCGAGGCTCCACTGCACCGGCGCCGCGCCGCGGTACTTCGGCAGCAGCGAGAAATGCGCGTTGAGGAAGCCGAGGCGCGCCGTCGCGAGGACCTCGGGCTTCAGAATGCGGCCGTACGCGACGACGACCGCGAGGTCGGCTCCGAGCGCCGCGAGCTCGCCCGCGATCTCCGACGGCTTGGCCGGCTGCAGCACGCGCAGGCCGAGCGCGACCGCCGCGCTCTTGACCGGCGTCGGCGCGACCGCGAGCCCGCGTCCCGCGGGCTTGTCCGGTTGCGACACGACGGCCTGCACGAGCGTGCGCCGCGCGAGGTCGCGCAGGAACGGGACGGCGGTCTCCGGCGTTCCGAAGAAAAGCGTCTTCAGCATGGCATCAGTCCCATCGCGGCTTCGCGTCCTTGATCGCGTCGAGGACCTTGAGCTTGAGCTCGAACGGCAGCCGGTCGACGTAGAGCTTGCCGTCGAGATGGTCGATCTCGTGCTGGAAGGCGCGCGCGAGCAGGCCCTCCGCGTCGCGCTCCCACGGCGCGCCGTCGGCGCCGAGCGCGCGCACGCGCACGCGCTCGGCGCGCGCGAGCGGGGCGTAGATGCCGGGGATCGACAGGCAGCCCTCGTCCTCGAGCTTCTCGCCGGCGCGCGACGTGATCTCGGGATTGATCAGGACGAAGCGCTGCGATTTTCCCTCAGGGCGGATGTCGACGACGGCGAGGCGCAGGTTGAGGCCGATCTGCGGCGCGGCGAGGCCCACGCCGCGCGCGGCGTTCATCGTCGCCCACATGTCCTTGAGGACGCGCGGCAGCTCGTCCTTCATCGCCGCGTAGTCGACGGGCGCGCACGGCGTCTTCAGGACGCGCTCGCCGTGCTTCGTGACTCGGCGCACTGGCACGGCTACAGGTCCTCCGAGTGCTCGACGCCTTGGCCGATGATGCGGAAGCGGACGGGCTGCTTGTCGGTCTGCAGCGAGCCCCAGGTCATCGCGAGGCGCTCGAGCTGCGCCTCCGAGGAGAACTTCGCCGAGACGCCGCAGACGACTTCCGCGGCCGAAACGGCCTGGGCCGCCTGGACCACGGCGTAGAACGGCTCGTTCGAGACGACGAGCATCGGCGTGATCGTCTTGCCGTGCTTCTCGGCGGCCTCGAGGACCTTCGTGAACAGCACCTGCTCGTCGCGGTCCATCTCGACCGCCTCCTCGACGAGCGCGAGGCCGGTGCGGATGCGCGAGGTGAAGACGATCAGCGCCGTCTTGACGGAGTCCAGCTCGTCGAGCGCCTTGTGCAGGTGGCGGAGGTTGCTCGGGTCGCGCACGGCGACGAGGACGCGCCGCGCCCGGCGCGGGATCCCGCGCAGGTGCGCGAGGTCATCCTCCGGGCGCAGGTTGAACTTCTCGCGCAGGTCGTGAGCGCCGGCGTGGCGCGACTCGTTCCAATGCTCGGAGAACAGGAACACGGCGAAGAACGCCGCGGTGAAGATCGAGCCCGAGATCGTCGCGATCCGCTTCGTGACGAGATTCATCAGCGCGGTCGCGAACAGGACGAGAAAGATCAAAGTGAGCCCGATCGGCCACTCGACGCCGCCGGCCTTGATGTTGCCCGGGACCATGAATTCCCGGTGCTCCCGGTTCTTGAAGCGCAGGACCATGACCGACAAGGTCTTGAACACGAAGCTCCAGATCACGCCGAACGCGTACGCCTCGCCGAGCATGTACACGTCGCCGCGGCAGAGCAGGATCGTCGCGATCTGCAGGCCGACGATCAGGTTGATCAGCCGGTGCGTCGTGCCGAAGCGCGGGTGCAGGTGCCGGAACCAGTCGACGAGGATGCCGTCCTCGGCCAGGCGGTTCAGCACGCCGTTGGCGCCGACGATCGAGGTGTTCGACGCGCCGGCCAGGATCACCACGCCGACGCCGACGACGAACGCCTGCAGGAGCACGCGCGCCCAGTGCGGGCCGACGACCGACATCGCCAGGCCCGACAGGAGGTTGTCGCCGTACTGGTGGATGCGGATCGAGTCCGGGATGATCATGACCGCGAAGAAGCTCACGGCCGAGGTCAGCAGCAGGCTGTACAGGAAGATCACGAGACCGGTCTTCTCGAGGTTCTTCATCTTCGGCGCCTCGATCTCGCGGTACACCTGCGCGAGCGACTCCTCGCCCGACATCGCGAGCAGGGAGTGGCCGAAGGCCATCGTGATCCCGATCGCGCCGACGGGCTTGAGCCAGCCGACGCCCTTCGCCCAGCCCAGCCCCTCGGGGCTGAAGCTCAGCGTGAACGGCGGCAGGGCCGCCGGATGCAGCCAGAGCGTGAGCCCGCACCAGGCGAGCATCACGACGGCCATCACGGTCGTCATCTGCATGATCTTGAGCGCCTTGTCGCTCGACTCGTGGATGCCCTTGACGTTCTCCCACCAGAAGTAGAGCGTGGCCGCGATCGCGAAGACCACCGAGAACCAGCCCGGGTCCACCTGCCAGCCGATGCGGAAGTGGGGGAAGAGCGTGTTGAGCAGGCCCGCAAGGTACTGGCCGGCGGAGACCGCGCTGATCGGTCCCGTCAGCGCGTAGTCGAACATCAGCGCCGAGGCCGAGAGCTTGGCGAGCGTGCCGCCCATCGCCTCCTTCACGACCTTGTACACGCCGCCGCGCACGAACATCGAGCACGACTCCATGTAGACCGCGCGGATCGTGTACGAGAAGAGCATGACCGCGAGGATGAACCACGGCGCGGACTTGCCGACCGCCTGCTCGACGATGCCGCCGATGTAGTACGCGGTCGAGGCCAGGTCGCAGAGCACGATCGCCGACGCGCGCCAGAACGAGATGAACGACAGCATCGCCGTCGTCAGGACGACGACTTCGGTGACGCGCTGGCCCGGCCGGGGCTCAGCCTTCACTCTGGCGGACCAGCGCCAGAGCGTCGGCGGGCCCCGTCGACGCGGCGAGGCGCTCGATCAGCGCGGGCTGGAACAGCGAGGCGACGCCGCGCAGCAGCTGCAGGTGGAGGGGGAAGGCCTCGCGCTTGTCCGGCGAGAAGAACAGGAAGACGACGCGGATCGGCAGCCCGCTCTGCGCGGGGTCCGGGATCGGCGTCTTGAGCACCGCCAGCCCGGCCGCGATCTCGCCGAGCCCGACGACGCGCGCGTGCGGCAGGCTCAGGCCCGTGTCGAGCGTCGTCGAGATGCCCTTCTCGCGCTCGAGGACGCGCGGGAGCACCAGCGCGGAATCGAGCCCCGCGTCGCGGCAGACCGCGCCGACGAGGCCCTCGAAGACGGCCGTCTTGTCGATGCCGGCCGGAGGGAACAGGACGACGTCCTCGCTGAGCAGCGAGGAGATCTTCAGTGCCTTGGGCGCCGCCGAGGATTTCGGCGGGGGGACGGGGGCGGGATCTTCTTTCTGGAACCAGGCCATCGGGATTCGCGGGCGAACTCGTATTATCGCACCGTTCTCGCGGAGAGTCAAATGGGCGGGGACGGCCGCGCGAGCCCGGCCCTCCGGCAACTGTTGTAGAATGCGGGCGTGGGCAAGTCCCTGGCCGGGCGGACGGTCGTCGTGACCCGGCCCCGCGCGCGCTCCTCCCCCTTGGCCGCGGCCCTGCGCGCGCGCGGAGCGCGCGTCGTCTTCGCCCCGCTGATCCGCATCGCCGCGCCGCGCTCGTGGCGCGCGCTCGACGCGGCCCTGCGCCGCCTCGCGGCCTTCGACGCCGCGGCGTTCGCGAGCGCGAGCGCCGTCGAGAGCTTCTTCCGGCGCGCGCGGCGGATCCTCGGGCGCAGGCCCGCGCCGCCGCGCCTCGTCGCCGCCGTCGGCCCCGCGACGGCGCGCGCGCTCGCGGCGCG
>Ga0209415_10003981_pt1 | contig 27281 bp, 28 predicted proteins | sample PeaSoiSIISIP2007_FD_187696 | JGI IMG/M metagenome (GOLD analysis project Ga0209415, IMG submission 187696) | Peat soil microbial communities from Weissenstadt, Germany - SII-SIP-2007 (SPAdes) (version 2) | ecosystem: Environmental > Terrestrial > Soil > Wetlands > Peat | place: Germany... | reverse complement strand
GCGGGCTGCCCGTGGGTCGTGAGCTCCGCCGCGTAGATGTGGTTGAAGCCCTTGACGACCTTCGAGGTCGGCAGGTGCCGCTGCAGGAGCTCCGCCGTCGTGGTCGATTCGTCGTCGAGCTCGGGGATGTGGCCGTCGCGCTGCGGGTAGTAGTTGTTCGTGTCGATCACGATCTTGCCCGCCAGGGGCTCGACGGGAACGGCGCGGTAGTTTTTCAGCGGAACCGTGACCACGACGATGTCGCCGGCCCTGGCCGCGTCGAGGGCCGTGCCCGCGCGCGCCCTCGGTCCTAGCTCCTTGACCAGTGCCGCCAGGGTCTCCGGCCCGCGCGAGTTGCTGATCACCACGTCGTAGCCGTTCGCGACGGCAAGCCGCGCGACCTGGCTGCCAATGTGCCCGGCACCAATGAGTCCTATCGTCGTCATGGCAACGACCGTAGCGCCACCCCTCGGCGGCGCCAGGGACCTCCCCGAGGGTTGGATCTGCGTGCACGTGGCGAGTGCGCACGTCGTGCACGCAGGTGCAAGGGATGCGTACGCCCTTCAGGTCAAAGCGGCGCGCAGTCGGGCTTTCGTCTTGGCTCACTCGTTGCTCCGGGTTTTTCGCACAACCTGAAGGAGCACACCATGAACGTCACCGATCTGATGACCACCAACGCGAAGTCGTGCGACACCGCGGACAACCTCCAGCGCGCAGCACAGATCATGTGGGAAAACGACTGCGGCGTCGTCCCCGTCGTGGACGGCGACGGACGTGTCGTCGGCATGATCACGGACCGCGACATCTGCATGGCCGCGTACACGCAAGGTCAGCCGCTCTGGAACATCCCGGTTTCGAGCGCAATGGCCGACCAGGTTCACGTGGTTCGGGAGAGCGATTCCCTCGACGTGGTCGAGACGCTGATGCGGAACGTGCGTGTCCGGCGCGCGCCTGTCGTCGACGCGGATGGACGACTCAAGGGCATCGTGTCGATGAATGACCTCGCACGTCACGCTCGCCGCTCGAGCGATCGCAAGGCGGATGGCCTCAGCGGCGACAGCATCGTGAGGACCCTCGCAGCGATTTGCGAGCCCCACGCCTCCCCGAGCACAAGGGCTGGCAGTCTGGCTCGCGCCTCGGACTGACGGCCCCTTGGCGCGCCCCATGCACCGCGAGGCGTCATGCCGGGGCCCAAGGCAAGTCCGCGTAGCGCATCGCCCTTAGCGAAATGGCCGAGCCCCCGACATCCATGCCGCGGCCTCGTTCGGAAAGGCGCCCCGATCGTTGCCCCCCTCACCGCCTGAGTCATTTCCTCGAGGTCCGCGATGAGCACCGACACCACGGTTGAAGACGACGATCCGACGAGATCCGCCGAACGCACGCGGCTGGCAGTGGCCCTCGGCCGCAAGGGGATCTCCGACGCCGCGGTGCTGGATGCCTTCCGAAGCGTTCCGCGCGAGCACTTCGTGCCGAGCGAGCTTGCGGAGTTCGCATACAGAGATGCCCCCTTGCCGATCGGCGAGGGCCAGACCATCTCGCAACCGTACATCGTCGCAGTCACCCTGCAGGCGCTCGCCCTTGGCGGGGGCGAGCGAGTCCTCGAAGTGGGGACCGGCTCCGGCTACGCTGCCGCGGTCCTGGGCCGGATCGCGGAGGAGGTCTACACGGTCGAGCGAATCCCCTCCCTCGCGGACTCCGCGCGACGGCGACTCGAGCGCCTGGGCTATGGCAACGTGCACGTCCACTGCGGCGACGGGTCGCTCGGCTGGCCCGATCACGCGCCCTACGACGCGATCGCCGTCGCCGCCGGCGGTCCCAAGGTCCCCACTGCCCTGCGCGAGCAGCTCGCGATCGGGGGTCGACTCGTCATTCCGGTCGGCCCGGACGAAACATCTCAAGAGCTCGTGCGCGTCACGCGCGTGAGCGAGAACGAATACCGCGAGGAAGGCATCGCGGACGTGAGGTTCGTTCCGCTCATCGGCGAGCAAGGGTGGCAAGAGGCGCCTCGCCTCATTCGATCGGCTCCCAGGGTGACCCCGGCCGCGACCGTGGCGACGCTTCTTCGCGAGGTCGTCGAGCCCATCGACGAGATCGAGTCGGCCCCGGTCGACGCGATGCTCGACCGCATCGCCGACGCTCGTCTGGTGCTCCTCGGGGAGGCCACCCACGGCACGAGCGAGTTCTACCGCATGCGCGCGCGCATCACGCAGGAGCTGATCGCGAAGCGGGGCTTCCAGTTCGTGGCCGTCGAGGCCGACTGGCCCGACGCTGCACTGGTCGACGACTACGTGCTCGGCGGAGCGCCACGCTCGGCACTCGAATTCACCCCGTTCACCCGGTTTCCAACCTGGATGTGGCGGAACGAAGAGGTCGCTGAGTTCGTCGAATGGCTGCGCGCGTACAACGCGGACCAGCGCGACGCCGCGGTTCGCGTTGGCTTCCACGGTCTCGACCTGTACAGCCTGTTCACGTCGATCGCCGCGGTGCTCTCCTACCTCGATCGCGTGGACCCGCACGCAGCGAGCGCCGCTCGCGCGCGTTATGGGTCGCTAACCCCTTGGCAGAAAGATCCCGCGGCTTACGGGCGTGCAGTGCTGGTCGGGCGGTACCAGAGCTGCGAGCCGGCCGTCGTCGCCATGCTGCGCGAGATGCTCGAGCGGCGCCTCGACTACGCGCACAAGGACGGGGCACGCTTCTTCGACGCCGTCCAGAACGCCTATGTCGTAGCGAACGCCGAACGCTACTACCGCGCGATGTATTACGGCTCCGCGCAATCGTGGAACCTGCGCGATTCGCACATGTTCGACACATTGCGAGCGCTGTTCGCGCTGTACGGCGAGGGGTCGAAGGGAATCGTCTGGGAGCACAACTCGCACGTCGGAGACGCGTCCGCGACGGAGATGGGGGCTCGGGGAGAGCTCAACGTCGGACAGCTCTGCCGCGCGCAGTTCGGGCAGGCGGCCTACCTCGTCGGGTTCGGAACGGACCGAGGCACCGTCGCCGCCGCGAGCGACTGGGACGGACCGATGCAGACGATGCGTGTGTGCCCGGCGCATGCCGAGAGCTACGAGCGCGTACTGCACGAGGTCGGTGTCCCCGCGTTTGCCCTGCATCTCCGCGACCCCGCGCGGCGGGCGGTCCGCGACGAGCTCGAGCCCGCGCGCCTCGAGCGCGCCATCGGCGTCGTCTACAGGCCGGAGACCGAGCTCCTGAGCCATTACTTCAGCGCGATCCTGCCGCGACAGTTCGATGAGGTCATCTGGTTCGACGAGACGAGCGCCGTTCGACCTCTTGAGTCCGGGCCCCGCGCTCGCGAGCTTCCCGAATCGCATCCCTTCAGAGACCGGACGCCGTGAGCTGAGGGCCGAACGCGCCGACGAGAACGAACGATCGTGGCTGGTCGTCGGCGGACGCATGGCGCTGCACGAACACTCCACGAAAGCGCGCGAGGCTCTCCTCAACGGCATTCGTCGCGAAGGGCGTGACAAAGTAGATGGGCTCGGCACCGGTCGTCATGGTGCCGACCGAGGTCTCACCCTCGCGTCGAATCGAAGCAACGCGACCGTCGACGGCGATCACCATGCCGCGCGCCCTGTCGGAATCGTTCGCTGCTGCGGCGCGCGTCATCGGGGGAATGTCGTCGAGGGTCGATTCGCCTCCGAGCCTCAATGCCTCCTCCACGCTGCCCACGACCCGCGGGTCGAGAGTCGCGCCGTCCTGGCCTCCCCTCGCCGCCGCGACGACAAGGGGCGCATACGCCAGGCCACTGAGCGTATCGCGTTCGCCGGCATCTGCCGCCGTCCGGAGCAAGCTGTCGATCGACGCGCCGTCGCACGAGCGCACATCGAGCGCGCACTGCGCGGCCAGCGTCCTCGCCTCGCCCCTGCGCAGGGCGGGGGTCATGGCGGTGTACCGGGCGAGCTGCTCCGCCTTTTCGGCCTTGCTGCTGACGGCCGCCGCGACGTCGCGAAGGGCCGCCACCTTGTGGCCAAACCATGTGTCGGGGCCGACGATCACGAGGCCCGTCGAGCCGTCGGCCAGGTCGTAACCCAGGTCCATCCAGCCCAGGTCCAGCAGCACGGCCCCGTCCTGCCGCCCGTCGCGTCTTGTGTACTCCGCTCGAACCGAGACGTTGCCGCCGTGTGCGAGCAGCGAGTGCACCTCGAGCGACGACGGCGAGGCTTTCACCTCCGCGTCCGCGTCGAGGACGGGCATTCGGAAGATGTTGGCGGCCCATGCCGGAACGCCCGTGTTCTGCGCGACGAGCGTGGTCACGGGGCTCGCGTCCTTCGCCGTGACGTGGACCTTCGCGGCCAGGTGCGCGCCCCCGTGCGTCCAGAAGGTGGCGTTCCGCAAGGCCCCTTCGGCCCACCAGGCATCCTCGCGTGCCCCCGCTTCGCCGGTACCTGCGTTCGTCACCGCGAGGGTGGTCCCCGACAGGTTGGTCGAATCCGCGGCACTCCCGGCGCGTCGCGCTCTCAGCGCGCACTCGATGTCCCCGAAGAGCTCCGTCGAGCCCACGCGCGCGCGGACCGCCCGCAGCACGATTTCTCCGCCGCCTTGCACGGCTCCCTTGCCCAGCTCGAAGTCGGCGTGCAGGTTCGCCCGGCCCCGACCTGCTTCAACGGCGAGGCCGTTGGGCAGCGGGACCAGCTCGCGCAGCGCGCCGAGGTGGACGAGGTCCGCGCGCGGCACGTCGATGGACACGTTCCCTTCGGCGCCGGATGGCGCGAGCGCGAGATGCGGGGCGACGACCCTGAGCGAAGGAACGTCGAGCACCACCACGCCGCTGCGTGCCGACGTGGCGGAGCCGGCGCGCAGAACGACGTCGCTGCCGGAGAGGTCGATCCTCCGGTCCGCCCAGCTCCCGCGTCGAAGGTTGACGTGCGCTGCAAGCCCGCCCGTGAAGACGGCAGGCCCCAGCCCGACCGACACACCGTCCGCGGCTACGGTCGCGGCACCGACGGCCCACCCGCCGCCCTCGACGAGCGAGCCCTCGGCGTGGCCCTCGGCGCTCGCCACGCCGGACCGAACGAGCCACGAGGACGTCGACGGGAAATAGGTTTGCCACGCGCCGATGTCTTTCGTTTCGGCACCACCGACATCGAGTGTGAAGCGCGCATCGCCCCCGGCGTGCGCGAGCTGCAGCTGCCGGCTCGTCACAAGGGCCACGAGGGCGGCGACGCCTGCTTGCTCGACGCCGTGGCGTGAGACCCGAAGACCAGAGAGGCGCGCCTCGACGGTCGCCAGGCCCCCGTCGACGCCGAGCTCGGTACGTATCGGGGCCTCGAAGACCAGTCCGTCCGCCTCGATCGCAGCATCCACCGCCTCGGACTCGACACGCGTCCCGTCGCCGAGCTTGCCGTGGTCCAGGACGACGTGGGAGTCGAACGGCCCTTCCCATCGGGTGAAGCGGACATCGGTCCGCGGCGCGAGCAAGCGCAGCACGTTGGCGACGATCGCGCGGCCGTGGAGGTGCCCATCGTAGGAAATGTGATCGAGTACCTCCAGCCCGTTTGCCTGCCGTAGATCGAACGGGTGTACCGTCGCCCCGAACGATCCGCTAACGTCCGTGGCGAGCGGGACTCTCCCGTAGGAGAAGTCCACTCCAGTGGCGTCGACGGCCGCCGGTCCGACGTCGAGCCATCGCTGCGGGCGGAAGAACCAACGCCCGCGCACGTGGGTGTCGCCTTCTGCCCGAACTGAGTGGATCCAGACCTCGCGCACGTGCTGCACCTCGACGTCCTCGAGGTCAATCGCCCACAGGCGGTACGTCGCATCCGTCAGCGGCGGCGGCGCTGGCCGCTCGTCCAACAGCGGCGGGTCCTCGAAGCCCGCGATGGGCGGCAGCGCGGCGACGACGTCCGGGGTCGCATCGACCCGGTCGAGCCTCACCCTCGCCCGGATCGTGAAGCCGCTCGACCGCAAGCGTGTCGCACGGAAGGTGTGGTGAAGCAACTGGCCAAGAGAGATGCGGACGTCAGCCCGGTCGAGGGTCAAGGCCCATTCCACGGTGCGCTCGCGGCCGCGAATGGTCAGTCCCTCCACGTGAACCATGCCCGGGAGGATCGAGTACGCGCTCGCGTAATCGAGCTGCAGATTCGTCGAGTCTCCGAAGACGCCGAAGCTCACCGGTGCGCCACTGACGACGTTGCGGAGCAACCGGGTGCGCAAGAGGACGTTGGCGGCGGCCAGGTAAAGAGCGCACGGGACCGCGACGGCGAGCAGAATCCACTGGAGAGGCTTTCGCCAGTGAATGGGTCTCCAAGGATGGAGACGCGCACGTCTTGCGTCCGGCAGGCGACCCAAGAGATGGCTCGGATGCTCGAAAACGGGAGCGCCCGCGTTGGCTGCCAACTTCGTCGTCGTGGACACGAGATCCTCCCGGTGCCTTTCTGCGGGCGTGGGCTGCAAGCCTCGCACCGGGGCAAGGTCCGCCAAGGCGACGTGATTCGTGCACGCGCGCGCAAGGCGTGCGCACCCCTCTGACGCGATGCCGCGATACTCGAGCGACGAACGATGGAGCACGATTTGCCATACGTCGCGCGCGGCGTGCGCCGCCCGTCACCGCCGGAGGAACTCGAGGCATGTCGAGCAAGCTCGTTGATCGTCGTCGCTCCAGGATGCCGGCTCTTGCCCGCAAGCCCGCCATCGTGGCCGCAATCCCCTGGATGCTGGGCGCCGCGAGTCCCCTGCTGTCTCCGTCGGTCGCGTGGGCCGATGACACGACGCCGGCAGACCACTTTGCCATCCAGCCGGTCGCCGACGGCGCGGTCATCATCACGGGGGCGGGCTTCGCGACACTCCTCGGGCTGATCCTGGACACGGGCGAAATCCAACCGCTGGCCGTGCAGCCGGGGGCCGAAAGCAGGCTTCTCGGAATCGATCGCATCGCGGTGACCCAGACGATCGATCCGCACGCGGGGACCTATTCGGACATCGGCCTGTATGCCGGCATCGGCCTCGCCGTCGTGGACACCGTCACGTCCGCCTTTCGGGACCGCTGGGAGGCTGCGTTCACGGACGGCGTGATGTACGCCGAATCGATATCGCTCACCCTGGCCATCGACGACCTCGTCAAGATCGCGGTGCGCCGGCCCCGGCCGAGCGACTACAGCGCCGAGAACGCCGGCAACACGACCAACACCGACCTGTCGCTGTCGTTCTTCTCCGGGCACGAGGCGGTGCTCTCCTCGATTAGCGCGACGGCGACGTACCTCGCGTTCATTCACTCACCGGATTCGCCTCGCCCCTGGCTCACGCTGGCGGGCGGCACGCTGCTCACCGGCTTCGTTGGCTACGAGCGCGTCCGGGCAGGAGCGCACTTCCCCACCGACGTCATCATGGGAGCGGTCGCGGGCGCCGCAGTCGGCGTGCTCGTCCCGCATCTGCATCGGCGAGGAACCCGCCCTATCTGGGTCGATTTCGCTCCCGCACCGGGCGGAATCGGCGGAAGCGTCGGCATCGGGGGCCTCTTCTGAGCAGCCAAGGGACGCCCCGCGAGGACAGGAAGCGCCACACTAGGCATGCGTGGTAAGAACGGCGGTCATAAGGGAGAGCCAATGCCAGCGATGAAACAAGTGACCGGGATCTTCGCAACGTTGCTCCTTGGCACCGGCGCGATGCTCGGATGCGGCGGGAGCGCGGCGACCAATGCCCCGCCCGCGTTCGTGGCGGGCGCGAGCGCAGAGGAGGACGACGCGACGGCCGGTCTCGTCGAGCACCACAGCCATCACCACCACGGCGGGGTGACGCTGCTCATCGCGATGAGCCTGGATACGCTAGGGCTGTCGCCCGAACAGAGGCCTGCTGTGGAGAAGATCCGCGGCGATCTGCATGCGCGGATGGAACCGGCGCGTGCTGCCGAGCAAAACCTCTTGGGCACGCTGGCCGACGGACTCGCGGCCGGGGTGCTCGATCCCGCCAAGGTGGACGCCGCGGTCGCCCAGCTGACGAGCGCGGCCGCCAGTGTCCACGACGCCTCGACCGACGCGCTGAACCAACTGCACAGCGTCCTCACGCCGCCACAGCGGGCCGCGCTCGTAGACAAGCTCGAGGCCCACTGGGCCGTGTGGCAGAGGGCAAACACCGACGAGAACGACCACCTGACCCAGCTCACTGCGGACCTCACCCTGACGCCGGATCAGGTCGACAAGATCCGCGCGAGCCAGGCCGCGGCACCGCGATTCGATCCGCAGGAGGTCGCCGCCCATATCCGTGCGTTTGGCGACGCCTTCCGGGCGCAGACGTTCGACGCGAAGGCGCTGACCACCGGGGGCGCTGCGACGGCCCACATGGTTGGCTGGGGTGCCGCGCACATGGCGCACTTCATCGAGTCCGTCAGCCCGGTGCTGACGGCGGAGCAGCGGGTGAGGCTCGCGCAGATCCTGCGCCAGCACGCAACACACAATCCGAGCACGGAGGGTGCGACATGATCCGAGCCGGATTGCTTCGAGCGCTGGCGTGGGTTGCGGCCCTCGGCGGAATCGTCGCCGCCACCCCCGCCTGCGAGTTCGGCGTCGAAGGGGCGGACTATCCCGTGGCTTATGGCGACGCCTACCCTGAAGGGTGCATCGCCACCACGGAAGCCGTGTATTACAACGGCTACCCGAGCTACTGGTGCGGCGGTCTGTGGTACTTCCGCGGCGAGGGGGGGCGCTGGGGTCACTACGACCGAGAGCCGTCTGGGCTCTACCAGCATCGTGTGCAGGGGGGGCCCGCGCGGCGGAACTATGAGCGCACGTCGCGTCCAGCCGGAGGCGGACGCGGGGGCGGCGGTGCACGCGGCGGCGGTCGAGGCGGTCGCCGCTGAGGCGCGACGCCGCGTCCGCCGCCACGGCTATGTCGCGGGAACGCGGACCGCGGGTCGTTCTTCTTCCGAGCGCAGGATATCGAGCACAGCGCTCGCAATCTGTATGGCGCGACGCGCGATCTCGGCCGGGGCATCTTTCGACTGCAACGCCGCTCCGGAGAGGGCGTGACCAATCAAGAGCAGGCGTCTGTCTTCCCTGGTCATCGCAATGCCTCCGTGGGGGCCAAGCTAAGCAACCCGGCGAGGACCGTCAACGGACAGGCGCGTCACGAGTGCGGCGCCACCGGTTGGACCACGATCTCGACCCGTCGATTGTTGGCGCGTCCCTCCGCGGTCGCGTTGTCGGCGATGGGACGGGTCAGCCCGAACCCCTGCGCCGTCAGACGATCCGAGGCGATGCCGCGCGTGAGGAGGTAGTCTCGAACCGACTGCGCTCGCCGCTGGGACAGATCCTGATTGTACGGAGCGCCACCTTGCGAGTCTGTGTGACCCTCGACCACGATCTTCGACTCGCTGTCTTGCTGCGTGAGTGCGTCGGCGACCTCGTTGAGCTTGAGCTGGGCGCCCGGCAAGAGGTCCGACTTGTTCGACACGAAGAGAACGCTTCCCGACAGGGTGATGACCACCCCGCGGGCCTCTTGCTTCACGGATGCAAATGCGGCCAGGTCGGCTGCCGCCTTCGCAGCCCGCTTTTCCGCTTCTTCGCGGCGCTGATGCTCGACCGCGAGCACCTGGTCCTGGTTCTGCAGCGCCTGACCTTGCAGCACCAGTTGCATGTTCGCATGGCCGAGTTGCCCCGAGGTGGCTGCGAGCTGCGCGGTCTCCGAGGCGTGCATTTGGCCCAGCGTCTGCTGCTGCTCCTGGCCGGACTGCGTCGCGTCGCCGCGAGCTTCGGCGATCTGGGCGCGCCGGTCCGCGATGTACGCGAGATCCCTCGTGCCCTGGGTGTCCCCGTCGCGCGCGAACGACTGCTCCGCGAGGGCGAGCGACTCGCTTGCCGAGTGCAGATCCGCGGGATCGAGCGTCGCCGCCGGGCCGTGGCTCGCTCGACCGTAGGTGGCTCGCGCCGTCACCAGGTCCTGGGGTGGCAACGAGGCCGCACAGCCTGCCGTACCGGCGAGGACAGCGAGGATGCTTGCATTTCGGACGGCCTTCATCGGACGGCTCCTTGGTTGGCGTTGGTGACCTGCTGTGCGTTCGATTGATCGGTAGCCTTCTGTGCCTCCGTCTTGGCGCTCTGGTTGCGCGTCAGCGCGATGGCGAGCTCAGCGTCTGACTTCGCTCGGCGGAGCAAGGCGTCCGCCCGCTCGTTGTCACCATCCCTCATGGCCGTGCTCGCCAGTGCCATCTGCTCGCGGGCGAGCTGCAGATGAAGCTGCGCCTTCGGCTGATTCGCGGCGCCCAGCTCGACCGCGCTCCGCTCGGCCGACTGCACGTCCGCGAGGCTCTGAGTCGGAACCGGATAATTCCCCCCGCACCCAAGCGCAGACCACGACATGGTGAGTGCGATAGGAATGATTGATTTATGCATGCAAATTCGCTCCATTCTTTCTGACCAACCGCCGGTGCAAGACCGGGACCGCCGTGGTCTTCTTGCGGTAAAGGCTCCATCTCGCCAGGCATCTTGGCGATCGAACGGTCAATGGACCGCCGGGGCGTGGTACTTCGCCGAGCGGGCTTCGCACATTGCCCGCAACGGCGACTGCGCACCATTCGCCCGCCGATCGTGGCAGGTCACGATCGAGTGGTTAGGTTCTGTCCAGCCAGATCAGGCGGCCGCTGCGCGAATGTCTGGAGGCCGCGAACGGTCGAATATCAGAAGGGTGACCAAACCTCATGTCTATTCTCGCCTGGGTTTTCCTCGGTCTCGTCTCCGGATTCATCGCCAGCAAGGTGGTGAACGGTTCCGGTGAGGGCCTGATCATGGACATGCTCCTCGGCGTCGTCGGCGCGTTCGTAGGGGGTGCGGGCTTTCATCTCATCGGCCAGCGCGGCGTGACAGGCATCAATATCTGGAGCGTCTTCGTGGCAGTCATCGGCTCGATCCTGGTGCTCGTCGCGTACCACGCGATACGCGGCCGGCGCTCCGCCGCATGACGACCAACGTGGAGGTCGCGCGGGCGCTCCTTCGCCAGAACATTCCCGTGGCGAGGGCCGGCGCGGCCTGAGGTCATTTGCGATTGACCCCGCGCACTGTGCCAAGGCGCATTGCCGCAGCGGTCGTCCTGATAGCCGGCGCGGGTGGGACGAGGGCGGCTCTGGCCGCGGATCCGCTCAATTCCAGCAACCGTCCCACCGGGACGAACGCTTCGATCGAGTTCGAACCGCACAACGAGTTCAACCTCGTTCCCGTCGCCGGGGGGACAACGGACATCGGCATCGGTGGCGGGTACTTCATGGGCTTCGATCGGGTGAGCCCGGGAAACGCCCCCTACGAGTGGAACATCGAGTCCGCCGCATTCGTGACCTTCGCGCCGCGCGCAGGGGGAGGCGTCATCGTTCCGTACCAGGACGTCTACGTGAAGCTCACGGTGCCGCGGTTCATCCTCCCCACGATGCAGCTCGAGATCCGTCCCGAGTACAGCTGGGAGACGACGCTCCAGTACTACGGTCTCGGCGACGCTTCGTCCGCCGTGCCCCCGCCGGGCGCCCCGGACAGGTACTTCGAGTACGGCCGACTTCACCCGGAGTTGGACGTCGATCTGCGCTGGCGCGTGTTTGACCACGTCATCGGTCGAACGGGTGTACGGTACATCCAGAACTGGCTCCAGGTGGCGAGCGACTCGAAGCTCGAGCAGGACCTCCTCACCGGGACACCCGAGGTGAAGAAGCTCCTCGGATCCTCGTCCCCGAGCGGGGTGGGGCTCTTCAACTACGGCCTCCAGTTCGACAATCGGGACAACACGGTCTCGACCCATCGGGGCTCGTTCGACTCGTTCGACGTCCGCGTCAGCCCGGGCGGCGCCGCGTGGGCCCCGTACCGGTACGCGCAAGCCACGGCGGATATGCGCTTCTTCATCCCGATCTGGATGCCGCGCGTCACGCTCGCGGGCCGCGTGGCGGGAGACGTGCTCTATGGCGACCCTCCCTTCTACGAGCTCGCTCGCTTCGAGGACACCTACGCCATCGGCGGCCTCAACGGAGTCCGGGGGGTTCCCGCGCAGCGCTACTACGGCAAGGTCAAGGCGCTCGCGACCGTCGAGCTGCGGACCGAGCTCGTGTCCTTTCACGCTTTCGGCAAGCCTCTCATCTTTGGCATCGTCGGCTTCCTCGACGGGGGAAGGGTCTGGGCGGACACGAGCCCGCAACCGGAGCTCGACGGCCACGGCGCCGGACTGAAATACGGGGTCGGCGGCGGGTTGCGTCTGCAATCGGGGTCGGCGTTCGTGATCCGGGCCGACGTGGCCTGGTCTCCCGACGCGACGCCCATCGGGGCGTACTTCGCGGCGGGGCAGATGTTCTGAGCGGTGGAGGGTCAGCGGCGACGTTGGTTTCGCGATATGCGAGGGTCCCCGCGACGCAACCTGCGAATCGCGTCGACCCTTTCCGCACGTTGCCTGGATTGGGCCTGGGCACGAGTGTTGCGCTCGACTCTGCGGGCTCAGCTATGCCGCTTGCACAATCCACGTCCCCGGCGGGAGAGAGGGCCGAAATGCGGGTGAAGCATTTCGTCGTCGAGCGCCTCTCCAATGCCGAAGGCATCGCCCTTTCGCTGCGCGGACGTCTGACGTTCCCCGAGGCGGGCGACATCTGGACGGAGGTTCGCCAGGGCATCGAGAGCGTGACCCGGGGCGAGCACGTCGACTTCGACATGTCCCACGTCGAGGCTGCGGACGGCGGCTCGATGGCCCTTCTCGTTCATCTGCGGGGCGAGCTCGCGGCGCGTGGGGTCGTGGCCGACTTCATCGGCGCCGGGGAGAACGTGCAGGCCCTCATCCATCTTTACCGCGGAGACATCCAGCCGGTTCGCCGCCGGAAGCGGAAGCACGAAGGGATGCTCAACCAGATCGGCCGGGCGACCTCGGAGTTCTTCCTCGAAGTGAAGGGGGTCCTCGCCTTCTTCGGGGATGTGGTCCTCGCGGCGCTCGGTCTCTTAAAGGAGCCCAAGACAGGAAACTGGAAGGACCTCTTGCCGACGATGGAACGTACCGGGGCCGACGCGGTGCCCATCGTGGTGCTCATCAACTTCCTGATCGGCTTCGTCATGGCCTACCAGGGCGCAAGGCAGCTCAAAGAGTTTGGCGCCAACATCTACGTCGCGGATCTCGTCGGCCTCTCAGTGACACGAGAGCTCGGTCCACTCATGACGGCCATCATCCTGTGCGGCCGGTCCGGCGCATCCTTCGCCGCGGAGCTCGGCTCGATGAAGGTCTCCGAAGAGATCGACGCGCTCCGCACGATGGGCTTCGGCCCGATTCGCTACCTCGTCCTTCCGCGCACAATCGCGCTGATGCTGGTCCTGCCCGTGCTCACGCTTCTTGGAGACCTGGTGGGAATGCTCGGCGGCGTCCTCGTGGGGATGACGACCCTGGGTCTCACGTTCGGCGCGTACCTCTCCGAGACGCACAAGGCGCTTCACTCGTGGGATGTCTTCTCCGGCGTCGTCAAGAGCGTCGTCTTCGGGCTCGCGATCGCCCTCATCTCTTGCCAGCAAGGCTTCGCGACGACCGGAGGGGCCGAGGGGGTCGGCCGGCGCACCACGGCCTCGGTCGTATCGATCCTCTTCACGCTGATCCTCCTCGATGCCTCTTTCACCATGTTCTTCCATGCGTTCAACCTATGACTCTCCCACTGATCCAGGTCACGGGCCTCACGATGGGCTGGGACGATGTCATCCTGCAAAGGGACGCGACCTTTCACGTCGATCGCGGCGATGTGTTCGCGATCCTCGGCGGGAGCGGATGCGGCAAGACGACGCTCTTGCGCACCCTCATCGGACTGGAGACCCCGATGGGCGGCGAGATCTCGATCGCGGGCCTCGGTCATCCGAACCTGGACGTGGGCAGGCCGCCGTTCGGCGTCATGTTCCAGGGCGGCGCGCTCTTCGGATCGCTCACCGTCGGGGAGAACGTCGGTCTGCAGCTCGAGGAGTGGACCAACCTCCCCTACGAAGCCATCGGCGCCATCGTGCGCGCCAAGCTCAAGCTCGTCGGCCTCGACGGCGCGGAGAACAAGCTCCCCGCCGAGATCTCCGGCGGGATGAAGAAGCGCGCCGCGATCGCCCGCGCGATGGCCCTCGAGCCCGATCTCCTCTTCCTGGACGAGCCGTCCGCCGGCCTCGATCCGGTGAGCGCCGTGGAGCTCGACGAGCTGATCCTCACCCTCAACCGGGTGCTTGGCCTCACGGTGGTCCTCGTGACTCACGAGCTCCCCAGCATCCTCAAGATCGCGAATCGGTGCGTGATGCTCGACAAAGACACCCAGAGCATCATCGCCACCGGAGACCCGCGCGAGCTTCGCGAAGGCAGCTCCAACGCGCGCGTACACGAGTTCTTCAATCGTGTCCCGAGGGCCAGCGCATGAGCGCTCCGACCAATCACTGGAAGCTTGGCCTCTTCGTGGTGGTGGGCGTCGTGCTCGCGCTCACGACGATGACGTTTCTGGGCGCCGAGAGCCTGAAGAAACAGGTCGTGAGCTACCAGACGTACTTCGACGAGTCGGTGCAAGGCCTGGAGGTGGGCTCACCGGTGAAGTTCCGGGGTGTCAGCGTCGGCGCCGTGTCGGCGATCGGGATCGCGGCGGACCGCCGTCACGTGGCGGTCACGAGCGACCTCGCCGTCGCCGACTTGGTCGATCTGGGGCTGAGCGTCGGCAAGGGCGACAGGTCCAAGATCCGCGTGCCCCCGGACTTGCGAATGCAGGTCGCCTCGCAAGGGATTACCGGGGTGAAGTTTCTATTGATCGACTTCTTCGAGACCAAGGACAATCCGCCTCCCAGCTTGCCGTTTCCGGTGCCGGAGAACTACATCCCCGCCGCCGTCTCGCTGATGAAGAATCTCGAGGACTCGGTCGTCCGCGCGGTGAACCGCTTCCCGGATGTCGCGGATCAGATCGTCCTCGTTCTCGGACACGTCAACCGGGTCATGGCGGACGTCGAGGCGCACCATCTTCCCGACCGGGTCGGCGCGACCCTGAACCGAGCGGACCGGACCCTGGAGGACGTGCAGGCCGCCGTCCGTGGCATGAACTCTCCGAAGCTCTCCGCGGACGCGCAGGAGACGCTCGAGAGCCTGAACGGGGCCGTCACGCGGATGAATACGCTGCTCGACCGCGTTCAGCGAGACAAGGGCCTGCTCGCGAGCGCCGAGCGCGCGTCGAACGCCGTGGGCGATATGGCGCGCGGCGCGGGCGGGCTCGGGCTCGAGCTCGAGGAGACGCTGCGGGACGTCCAGGAGGCCGCCGCGACGATCCAGCGCCTCGGGGACGCTCTCGACAGGGACTCGGACATGCTGCTCAAGGGGCGAAGCCGGGCGTCACGATGAAAGCCGTCGGTCTCGCATATCTGGCGGTCCTTGCCTTGATCCCGGGGTGCGCGTTGCTCATGAAGAGCGACCCGACCGTCCCGCGATACTTTAGCCCGGGACCGGCGGCCCCGTCGACGGCGGCCGTGCGCGCGGCATCGAGCGGTCTGGAGCTCCGGCTCGGCCGCGTGAACGCCGACGCATACATCAAGGACCGCATCGTCCACCGCGACTCCACCTACGAGATCGGGTACTACGAGGACCGTGTCTGGACGGAGAAGCCCGAGAGCTACGTCCGTCGCGCGCTCGCACGGGCCATCTTCGACGACCGGGGGGTGAGTCAGGTCCTGTCGGGCGCCAGCGTCACGCTCGAGGTCGACGTCGTCGCATTCGAGGAGGTGCGCGAGCCCATACACGTTGGACGGATCGCGCTCGACTACGTCCTTTACGACGACCGTGTGGTCCGGCTGTCGCGGTCGATCGTCGTGGAGCGTCCCATCCCGCAGACGAAGGGCGGGGACGCCGCCCGCGAGGCCGTACAGGCTCTCTCCGACGCCCTCGGCTCGGCGGTCGACTCCGTCGCCGAGGCGACTGCCAAAGAGCTGCGAGCCGAGCAGACGCCCGATCGCAAGACCGCGCAATAGCCGTCGGTCGCTGCGCTGAACCGATGTGAGCCGCACGAGCGGCGCTGCTGTCCGCGCGTCCTCCGATGGCGAGGAACTCTTCTCCGCCGCAAGCGCTTCCGGGTACGACATGTAGGCATGACCCGTGCACACCGCTCTCTGCACCACAAAAGGCGCCTGGAAGGACACGTCATGCTCCGAACCCATTCGGTCGACCCTCGACCCACGCAAGTTGCCCGCCGATTCCTATCCCAATCGGCTCACGTGCCGTCGACGAGGCTCCAGCACGATCGCGAGACTATCCTCGCGTGCTGGGGCGACGCGCTGCTTCACTTCGACTCGCGCGTCCGAACGCTTCAGCTGTGGTCGAGGGACGTCCGCATCGCATCGTCGAGGCTCGAGCTCGACTGGTGCATCGCGTGCCTCGCGGACATCCGAGCGGCTCTCTACCGGTTGCACGTGCGGATCGTCGAAGAGGGCCTGTCCGTGGAACCTCATGGCCCCGCGATCGTCTCTTATCTGTCGGAAGCCTACGTGTGGTGCGGGGACGTCCTCGACAACGTGCAGGCCCTCGTCTGCGAGCTTCGAGGAGGCCCCGCCGTACGCGACGCTGGGCTCGCCGACGACTCTTCCGAGTATATCGACGAGTTCCTCTCGCCTCTGTTTCAGTCCGTATGCGAGAGCTGCCGACTGGCCGGCGACGGCGATCGATCGACTCGCGTTCTCTTGCCCCACATAGAGCGTTTGCATGTCGCCATCGTGTCGCTGAACTGGGCGCTCGAGAGGGCCCAAATGCCCTTCCGAGGACCCGACTCGGAGCCGACATAGTCGTCAGTCGCGGTTCTCTCTTCGCGTTGAGTGCCCCGGCGCCACGGTCGCCCGCCGTCGTGGGGTCGAGGCGCGGACCCGCTCGTCACGCGTGACGGACGGCGGTCGACGCTGACATGAGACGCCGGGCCGTCTCTTGGAACACGACGCGGTCGATGGGCTTGAGCATGAAGGTCGCGTGCAACCTCGCCGACGACGCTCGAAAGGCAGAATCGTCCTTTCCGCTTATCACGATGACCGGGATGGTCCAGTGCGCGGCCCGCAACGCCTCGAGCACGGACAGGCCGCTGCAGACCGGCATGACGACGTCGGTCACGATGAGGTCGGGCCTGAGCATGAGGGTTCCGTCCTTGTAGAGCGACCCGATGGCGACGAGGAAGCGGCCCCCGTCCGCGACCGCGTCGACCTCGGCGCCGATCTGGCGCAGCGCAATCACCAGCATCTCGCGACCGTCCGCGTCGTCTTCGGCGACGAGGACGCGCGCGGGAGGGACGGCCTCGGTTGTCATGCTCGCACGCTTGCTTTTTCGACCGAGCGGGTGGGCGCGTCAAATGCGACTACGCGGCTGTGGCCCGAGCTGGAACATGTGAGCGGTGCTGGGCCACAGCCTGTCAAGCAACGCCTCGACCTGTGCGCCGAGTTCGTGCATCGAGAAGGGCTTTCCGAGAAACGCATTGGCCCCTGCTTCCTCCGCGTAGGCCATGTCCTCCGGCGAGCCCGACTCGCTCGTGACCATGATGGGCATGATCCTGAGGCCGAGCGGGCCGCGAATGTATTCGCACAGCTCGTAGCCGGACTCGGTCGGCAGTCCGATGTCTACGCAGACCAGGTCGGGCGTAGCGGATGCCAGGTGAGCAAGCGCGGCGGCGTAGTGGGAAGCGGTAAGCACACGGACGTCCATCCGGGCAACGTGTTCCGTCATGGCCCTCCGCAGCACGGGGTCGTCCTCCACGATGAGGACGGTGCGTTTCTCCTGGATTCCTTGCACGAACCCGCACACGACGTTCGGGGCCACGGCGTTCCACGAGAGATGACGCCCGAAGGCTTCGCCCCGAGGCGACGGACCCACGTGAGAATGCGCCGCGTGAGCGACCGGTGACAGCATGTGGACCATTTGATATGAGCATCATGCTTATTGGATGCCAACGCGATCGTCCGCGCAGGCGGAAGGGCAACATCGGTCGCCCAGCCCGAACGCTCAGCCTGAAAACGGGCCGATCGATTCTGGCGACTCAGACCTCGAGTGCGGGCCTGGGCAAATCGATCGTGAAGACGCAGCCTTGGCCCGGGATATCGCGCACGAGGATCCGGCCCCCGTCGGCTTCGACGCTCTTGCGACTGATCGACAGCCCCAGACCGAGGCCCTTCCGATCGTGGTCTCGGCGCTCGAAAGGCCGAAAGAGGTCCTCTGCCTTCCCGCGAGGAAGGCCGCCGCACTCGTCCTCGACCTCGATGAGCACGCGATCGCCAGTCGATGTCGTCCTCAGCGTCACGTGGCCGTGCGGACGCGTGAACTTGAAGGCATTCTGCAGAAGATTGGCAACCGCGCCCGCAAGCAGCTGCCGGTCGACGAGCACCTCGATCGCGGGGTCGACGGGTGCGACGGTCAGGGTCAGATCCCGGCCATCGGCCTCCATGGCGGCGCCGACCTCGACTTCTTCAATGAATTCGCGAAGGGAATGTCGGGCCGGCGTTCGGATCCCGGCCTCGAGCCGCACGTGCGCCAGCGAGGAGTCGACCAGCAAGGAAAGCCGCTTGAGGCTGCGACCGAGCAGAGCCGACGTGGCTCCGCCGGGTCCCACACTTCCCGCTCTCAGCGTCTGGAACGCGAGCATGGCTACGCCGAGGGCGTTGCGGAGCTCGTGCGCCAGGTCCCCGAGCCGCTCGGTTCCCTGGTCGAGGATCACCTGCTCGCGCTGGCGCGTGTACTCGGTGACCGCCTGGGCAATGGCGTCGTCGAGGCACCGATTGAAAGTGTGAAACTCGTCCGCGGTGATGTGCGCCTTCGTCTCGTCGGCCAGTTCTGTCACCGCCTGGCAAACGCCGCCGTAGTCATGGACGACCTGGGCCACCGTGAAGCCCCTCTTCAGAAGATCGCCGCCATGTCGAGTCGCACTCTCTCCCATGGCCGGGCTGGAAGACCGGGATCCCCGCAAGCTACCGATGAGCTGGTCCAGGAAAAGCGGGATGCCGCGCTCGAGCTCCTCGTCGGTCGCGCGGGGCGCTGGCCGCTCCGCGACCTTCGCACGCGCACGCGCGATGATGCCGTCCCGGTGATCGAGGAGAAACTCGTGGAGCATGGACAAGAATTTTACTCCCCTCTTATCCCCTAGACCACGCGTTTCCGCGCGCGGTCGACGGCGCCATCATCACGCGCCGTTCATGGTGAAATGGTTCACGGCCATCCGTCGGCCCCCGCTCACTGCCGCGTGCCGGCCGAAGGCGCCGGGCGCGGGAGCTCGATCGTGAAGGCGCACCCAACGCCGGGCTTGTCGCGCACGAGAGTCTGACCCCCCATGGCCTCGATGCACCTGCGGCTGATGGTGAGACCCGGCCCCAAGGCGGCGCGACCGACGCCTTGCCCCGCGAGCGCGCGGGAAAGCTCCTCCAGCCTTCCCGCGGGAAGGCCACCGCATTCATCCTCCACCTCAATCGAGACGCAGGCGGTTGAACGGGAGATGTTGAGGGCGACATGACCCTTTGGGCGACTGAAGGCGAACGCGTTCTGAAGGAGCGTGTCGACGGCCACGGTGAGCAGCCGTCGATCGACGTCCACCTCGACGCCACGTTCCAGAGGGGCGACGCTCAGCACCAGGCTCCGCGCATGCGCCTCCGAGAAGGCGCCGATCTCGAGCTCCTCGACGAGCTCGGAAATGGAGACGCGGGCAGTCGACATCTTGCCGGCATCCAGGAGAACCTCGGCCATCGTCCGCTCGATGAGCGTGGCCACGCGCCTGAGGTTGCGACCGAGCTCGGTGCCGGTGCTGCCACCGATTCCGACCGCTCCCGTCCTGAGGACCTCGTAGGCGAGCAAGGCGGCACCGAGGGGATTACCGAAGGCACCTGCGACCGCTCCGACGCGCGCCCGCCCTTCTTCATCGAGCGACCGCTCGCGCAGCCGCGCGCACTCGGTGACCGCCCCGGCGATGGCCTCGTCGAGGCACCGATTGAGGGTGTGAAACTCGTCGGCCGTGATCGGCGCATTCGTCTCCTGGGCTAGGCGCGTGATCGCTTGGCAGACGTTTCCGTAGTCACGAACGATCTGCGTGTACGTACTCCCCGACCGGTGCAGCTCGGCGCCATGCATGCGGGCGCCCTCTCCAATCGCGACGTTGAACGACCCCGACGTGCGAAGCGACTCGACGAGCTGATTGATGAACAGCGGTACGCCGCGCTTGCGCTCCTCGTCCGTCGATGATCCGGACCGACCCGACGCTCCCAAGTTACGCGCAAGAGCAGTGATCGCGTCGCGGTTTGCGTGGAGGAATTCGTGGAGCACGACGCTACGCCCGCCCTCGACCCAAGTCCGACGTGACCAGGCTGACCAGCGCCGCGCACTCCAGCATTCGGCAACCGAGGCGCGCCAGCTCCTTGGCCAGTTGCTCGGCGAGGGAGCCCTCGAGCTCCGTTCGATCCACCGCGCCGGGGGAGGGCACTGCGCGTTCGAGCTCGTCGAGAAGAGTGCGCGCCGTCGCCGCGTGGGCCCGCAGCCGCACCAGCGTCGGTGGAATCTCGGTCCTGTAGAGAGCCTGGACGACGACGGACATCGGTACCCCTGCGCGAACGCGGAGTCCCTTCAGCAAGGGGCGCGCCAGCACGCGGCGCGCCGATTTCTGCCCCTTCTGCCGCGCGACCGGTCACAATTGTTTGGCATCGTGCCATGCGGCTTTGCATTCAGCCCGGCGCCGTCGGCACGAGCTCGCGCTTGCGCTGGACGAAGATCCTAGTCCGCCTGGACGCGCTTCCATCGGTAAAGCGTCGAGAGGTCGATGCCGAGGATCTCGGCCGCTTGCTCTTTGTTCCCGCCCGTTCTGGTGAGCACCCAGTCCATGTAGGCTAGGTTCATTCGCCGTAGCGTCCACGGGTCCCCGCTCGGGAAGGGCCAGCTCCCCTGCGCGGGGAGCGAGCTCGAGGAGCTCGGGACCATCGCGAGCTGATTGGCGTCAATCATTTCGTCCACGCCGAACACCACCGCCCGCTCGATGCAGCTCGCGAGCTCGCGCACGTTCCCCGGCCAAGACGCCTCCGACAACATGCGAAGGGCGTCGGGTCCGATCGACCGGACCGGCGACTGCGGGGCGTTCTGCTGGGCCTTCGCCAGAAAGTACGCCGCAAGGGCCGGGATATCCTCGCGATGGTCGCGTAGCGGTGGAACGAACACCGGAAGGACGTGCAAACGAAAGTACAGATCCTCGCGGAATTGCCCTTCGCGGACCAGAGCTGGGAGGTCGCGGTGGGTGGCGGCAATCACGCGAACGTCCACGTGGTGCGTTCGATCGCTGCCGACCGAGCGGACGTCACCGGACTGAAGGACGCGCAGGAGCTTCACCTGCAAGCCGAGGGACATGTCCCCGATCTCGTCGAGGAGCAGCGTTCCCCCATCGGCCTCGGTGAAGAGCCCCTTGCGCAATTGCGCGGCGCCGGTGAATGCCCCGCGAACGTGCCCGAAGATCTCCGCCTCGAGCAGCTCCGCCGGGATGGCGGACATGTTGACCGCGACGAAGGGGCGATCGCGGCGCGCGCTTCGCTCGTGAATCGCGTGGGCCACGACCTCCTTGCCGGCGCCGGTTTCGCCTGTGATGAGGACTGGCGCGTTCGATCGAGCGACGAAGTCGATGTCCGTCTGCAGCGTCTGCATCGCGGCCCCGCCGCCTACGAGGTCGGGTTTTCCAGGGGCTCCTGGCGGTTGAGAAAGGCGGGGGCCCATGGCCGGATGCCGTCGCAGTTCGAGGGCCCTCGCGACGATCGCTTGCAGTTCGTCCGCGGCGCACGGCTTGACTACGTACTCGAAGGCACCTCGCTTGACGGCGTCGACCGCCTGCGGGATGCCGCCCGCCCCCGTCATGACGACGACCGGCAACGCCGGGTGCGTGCGCTTGATCCGGTCGAGGAGCTCGAGTCCGTTCATGCCCTCCATGACGACATCGGAGACGACGACGTCGAACGTCTGGCGGTCAACGACCTCCAGGGCCGCAATCGCGTCGCCGACGACCTCGCAGGTGTGGCCGGCGGCGGAGAACACCAGGCCGAGCGCCAGGCGCATCTCCGCATCGTCGTCGACGACGAGAACGCGCGATTGCTGCATCGCGCCACAACATAGTCACTCGGCGCGGCAGGCGCTTGCGAAATCGCATACTACGAAAGAGGCGGACTTACTTCAGGTTCTCTTCTTTTTCGCAAATTGCGACCCGCAGCCCGTCCTCGCAAAGCACCGAGGGTGCCGCCAGCTCGGCACCCTCCTTGCGTAGGTGTCTTCCGTACGATGTCCAGACAAACCGCCCAGAATCTGAACCTTCTCGGTGATTGCACCATCCTCGTCGCGGCTTCCGCCGTGGCTGCGCGGCCGCCCGGTCAAGCGACCTGGCATTGGATGGTCTTCCTCGGAATGTCTGCCGCGGCCATGCTCGCGTGGACGCTGGGCGGCCGCCTGCTGCGGCACTACGACGTATGGAACGGCAGAGGTATCGCGGGCGACGTCGCGCTGACGGCGATCCTGCTCGGGGCCCTCCTGGTGGTCATGGCGGTCCTCCACGCCCTCGTGCCGGCGTACGCCGCCGGCAGCAACCTCGCGCGCTTCGGCGTCGTCGCCGTTCCCTTCGTCCTGTGGCTTCGACTCACGACAAGCTGGCTACGGCGCCGGGAAGTGCCCCCCGACGACATTCTCGTCTTGGGCATCGGACCGCTCGGGCGCCATACGGGACTCGAGATGCGTGATCCGGACAGCCGGCGTCGCGTCGTCGGTTACCTGCGCTTCGCGGACGAAACTATCCATTCGCGGCTTCCCGCCGACCTCCTCGGCACGGTGGATAACCTCGAGGAGCTGCTGAAGAAGCGCGTGGTCGCCGAGATCTTCATCGCGGGCAACGGCAACTCTCAGCGCTCCGAGATGCAGGCGGCCGTCCGTGTCCTCGAGCGCTTCGGCATCCCATTTGCGCTTCCGGCTTCTGGCTTTCGCTTCGGGCGGGCCCGCGCCACCCACGAGTCTGCCATCGTGGACGGGTATGTCCACTACGTCTGCGTCCGGCGCAAGCCGGTCCAGGCGGTGATGAAGCGGCTCTTCGACATCGGCGCCTCGCTCTCGGCGCTGATCCTGCTGTCGCCGCTCTTCCTCGTCGTCGCGACGATCATCCGGTTCACGTCACGGGGGCCAATCCTGTTTCGGCAGGAGCGCGTGGGGCGGCACGGCAAGCCATTTCACATGCTCAAGTTCCGCTCGATGGTCGTGAACGCGGACGAGCTCAAGGCCGCGCTCATGGCGCTGAACGAGCAGACGGGGCCGGTCTTCAAGATGCGGTGCGATCCGCGAATCACGAGGGTCGGGCGGTTCATCCGCAAGTTCAGCATCGACGAGCTTCCCCAGCTCCTCAACATCCTTCGAGGCGAGATGAGCGTCGTCGGTCCCCGCCCGGCGATCCCGTCCGAGGTCGCCCGGTACGAGGCCTGGCAGCGCCGCAGGCTCTCGGTTCGTCCCGGCCTCACGTGCGTATGGCAGGTAAGCGGACGAAACGAGATCTCGTTCGAAGAGTGGATGTACTTGGACATGCAGTACATCGATCACTGGAGCTTCGCGCAGGACTGCCAGCTGATTCTCAAGACGCTGCCCGTCGTCGTGACGGGGCGCGGCGCGAGCTGAGGGCGGACGACCACAGGTTGGCAGAATGCCGAAGGCTCCTCGTCGGCTGCACGGGGAGCCGACGACCGGGGGAGCGATGAGAGCGTGAATTGGGGCGGATCTCTCGTGTGGCGGTGTGGCACATGCGGTGCATGCCGCAGACCGACTCATCGTCATGGTCGCGGCATTGGGTCTTCCTTTGACCTTTGGCGCGCCCCGAGGAAACCCTAATGCCCGTATTTCGGCTCGAGCCTGTGCTGCAGACCCCTGATCTCAAAGGGCCCCCGGGACTGTCCAAGGCACCCACGGGTATCCCTGGCCTCGACGAGCTCACCTCCGGAGGGTTGCCGCGCGGTCGGCCGACGCTGATTTGCGGCGGCGCCGGTTGCGGAAAGACCGTCCTCGGACTCGAGTTTCTCGTACGCGGCGCGAGCCAGTACGGCGAGCCCGGCGCCATCTTCACCTTCGAGGAGCGGGGCGACGAGCTGGCCGCCAACGTGGCGTCCTTCGGATTCGATTTGCCGTCTCTCATCGCCCAGAAGAAGCTCGCCGTGGAGCACGTGCAGATCGACCGGCACCAGATCGAGGAAGCGGGCGACTACGACCTCGAAGGCCTATTCATTCGTCTGGCGTGCGCCATCGACTTCGTCGGCGCCAAGCGTGTCCTCCTCGATACGCTCGAGGTGCTCTTCTCCGGACTCCCCAACAAGGAGATCCTGCGCTCCGAGATGCGCCGACTCTTTTCATGGTTGAAGGAGAAGAAGGTGACCGCCGTGGTCACCGGCGAGCGCGGCGAGAGCGTGCTCACCCGCCACGGCCTCGAGGAGTACGTGTCCGACTGTGTGATCCTTCTCGATCTGCGGGTGCAGCACCAAGTCGCGACGCGGCGCCTCCGGGTGGTCAAGTACCGCGGCGCGCGCCACGGCACCGACGAGTACCCCTTCCTCATCGGCGAACACGGGATCTCGGTCCTGCCGCTCTCGTCGCTGCAGCTCGTCCACGAAGCATCGACGGTTCGCATCTCCAGCGGCAATCGCGAGCTCGACGAGATGCTCGGCGGCGGTTACTACCGCGGGTCGAGCATCCTGGTCTCCGGCCAATCGGGGACCGGCAAGACGAGCATCGCCTCCTGCCTCGCAGCCACCTGCGACGGCGAGAGACGTGCGCTCTATTTCTCGTTCGAGGAGTCACCGGCTCAGCTGATTCGCAACATGAGCTCGGTCGGGATGGATCTGGCCGGACTGGTGCAAAAGAAGCTCCTCCGCATCATCTCCACGCGGCCTTCGGGCTACGGGCTCGAGACGCACCTCTTCGCCATTTATGCGGCGATCGAGGACTTCCACCCCTCGCTCGTCATCCTCGATCCAATCACCGACTTCGCCTCGATCGGAAATTCCAACGAGATCCTCGCGATGGTGACCCGCCTCATCGATCACCTCAAGACCAAGGGCATCACGGCGCTCCTCACGGGCGCGCTCCACGGGTGGCACGGCGAGGGCTCCCCATCGGACTCCGAGGTGGGGGTCTCCTCGCTCATCGATACGTGGATCGTCCTCCACAACTTCGAGGTGGCTGGCGAGCGAAACAGGGGCATCGGCGTGCGCAAATCGCGCGGAACCGCCCACTCGAACCAGATCCGGGAGTTCGTGATCAGCAATCACGGCCTCACCTTGATCAACGCCTATCGCGACACCGCCGGTTTCGTCACCGGCTCGGCGCGCGAGGCGCAACAGCGGCACGATGCCACGAACGGTGGCAGCAGGACGCCCTCGGGACGCCCGGGCACGCCATGAATCGCGCGAAGCCAGTTACCGGACCAGAGTACACGTTCCGACTCTTCATCTCCGGCCTCACCTCGCGATCTCAGCGCGCGATCGCCAATCTGCAGAACATCTGCGAGAGCCACCTCGCGGGCCGGTACCGGATCGAGGTCATCGACCTCGACAAATCGCCGGGCCGCGCGCACGACGAGCAAATCATCGCCCTCCCCACACTTCTGAAGGTTTCGCCTCTTCCGCCGTTGCGCGTCATCGGAGACCTATCTCGAGTGGACAAGGTCCTGCGCGGTCTCGACATCAGGTGAGGGCCTCGGGCCCATTGAGGCCCTACTCGTCCGCAGCATCGATCATATCTGGCCAATGTGCGACGAGGTGGTTGTCATGACAGGAATCGTCCTTAACTTCGAAGGACGACGAGATGGTCCGAGCGCGAGTTTCGCGTTCCCACTGTGCGCCGCGTGACCTTCCTCCCGCCTTTTGGCGCCGAGGAGAGAGGGGCTCTGCGTCATGTCAACGATGAGAAAACGGACGGTGGGTGTCATCACCCTGGGAGTGTGGATCGCGGGCTTGGGGTCGGCCGCTGCGCTGACATACGACGCGAATCGTCCGGCGCGAATCGCGGGCACCGGAGCGCAGGTCGACGCGCCGAGCGACACGGCCGGTGCGGTCCCGCTTGCGCCCGAGCCGGTGTCGGTGCTCTTCATGCCCGAGGCCACCATCGTCGGGAAGGCGCCACCCACGCGGGCCGGGGGACGACCGTGAGGAACGATCTTCTCTCGGCGAGGTGAGACACGAGGGCCGACGCGCCGTCGTGGCCCGTGGGCTCCAGGCACGCCGCCTGCACAACGTGTGTCGACCGCCCGGCGGTGCACGGGCAACCGACAAGAGGAGTCATGACACCATGACCGCCCATGACATTAGGCGCGGCCACCTGTTGGTCGTCCACGCGGAGGACCGCGAGGGCCGGGATCTTCAACGATTTCTCGCTCGCGATCACCACGTCGAAGTCGCGACTCGAGGCGAAGACGTCGTTCGTCGAATCGACGGCGGAGCCCAGTTCGACGTCATTCTTTGCGACGTCATGTTGTCCGACTGCACCGGTCCCGAGCTGTGCGCGAAGATTGCCGCCTTACACCCGGATCAGGCGGTGGGGATGGTGTTCATGACGGACGGCACGATGTCCGACCCCGCTCGAGACTCGCTGGCCAAGATGTCGAACCTCTGCATTCGTCGACCATTCGACGTGGACGGCATGCGCGCACTGGTCCGGAGGCGGATGAGGCTGGGGCTCTCGTGATTCGACTCGCGCCCCCCCACGTGCCGTACGAAGAGTTCTTACATTACCATCATGCTCTCGCCTCTCGCGTTCCCCATGAATCCCAATATGGTCGATCACCACGGCTCGGCGTCTGGCCGGGTCGAGCACCGCAACGGGGCCGGTCACCTTGACCCCATCTACGAGGCGGAGCTTCGCATGCGTGTGCGCGACCGAGCGCGGGCGAGCTACGAGCGGGCCTTCATCAGCGGCGCCTCGAGCACCGATGCGAGCGCCGGGGAATCCGGAGACGAATTCGTGTGGACCGTGACGAGCGGCGAGGACGGGGGAGAGTCGACGCTCGACGATGAGACGAGCGAGGAGCGCGGCGGACCTTTCATCGAGACCAGCGGGAGCGACGAGTTCGCGTACGATGTGGACGAGTCGAACCCGATCGACGCGACCTGCGAGCCCTTCCCGACGAGCTGCAGCCATTCGTGATCGAGCTCCGTCTCGTCTTGCGTGGCGAATTGCTTCCCGGGACCAGGCGCGATGCAGTCACCGGCATCGGTCCCGACGCGAATCTCGCGTCGAAGGCCGCCGGCTCGATTGTTGCTTGGCCCGCACGCACCAACGGGCGTCGAAATGGGCAACGTCTCACTCATCGTGGTGGAGCAAGGCAGCGAGTGGCCCGGCCATCTGGGGGACTGCGA